>OHMW01000748.1_pt1 | contig 18251 bp, 16 predicted proteins | sample 1569391 | NCBI WGS metagenome assembly OHMW01 (sample SAMEA3879557, study PRJEB24766) | human gut metagenome | biome: human-associated habitat; feature: feces | place: USA | collected 1985/1987 | reverse complement strand
ATTATAATGTTACTACTATTATAATAGTAACACTACAATATTCAGAATGTTGGTTCTCTTTTAGAAAATTAATTATCCGATGCAAGATTCTATCGTCTCTCTTAGCCTCTCCAAAGAATAGGGTTTTGAAATAACGGCGTTACATCCGGCTTGAATAGCCTGTTGCTGTTCGGTATAGAAAGCATACGCAGTCACTGCAATAATAGGCACGGTCAAAGAAATCGTACGGATCTTTTCAGTAGCCTGAATACCGTCCATCACCGGCATACGAATATCCATCAGTATCAAATCCGGGCTTTCACGGATGAAACTATTGATAGCCTCCTGCCCCAATTCTGAAAAAGAGCATTTGCCCGTAATGATATCATACTCCCATAAAGCTATTTGATGAGCTGCAAGCACAGAAAGTATTTCCTGATAGTTTTCCCGTATGAGCTCGCTTTTCTCATTTGGAGAATATAAATTGATCGCTGGTTCCATAAGCATTATTGTTTTATTTTGTTTGGTGTACCACTGCACGGCAGCAAATATAAACAAATAAAGCACAAGTTGTGCTCAATTTTCTATTTTTTACTTAGAAACAATTATCTTTGCTCATCCAAAAAGAAAAAACAATGAATCAAGATACGATCTGCGCTATCGCTACCGCCCAGGGCGGTGCTATCGGAAGCATCCGCGTTTCCGGTCCGGAAGCTATTTCTATCACCGGCAGCATATTCAAGCCCGCCAAGACTGGCAAATTATTGAGTGAACAAAAACCATATACTTTGACATTCGGACGTATTTATGACGGGGACGAGATTATTGACGAAGTGCTCGTCAGTCTTTTCCGTGCTCCTCATTCATACACAGGAGAAGATAGTACGGAAATCACGTGCCATGGTTCTTCTTATATTCTTCAACAGGTGATGCAGTTGCTTATTAAGAACGGTTGCCGCATGGCCCAACCGGGAGAGTATACGCAACGTGCTTTCCTCAACGGAAAGATGGATTTAAGTCAGGCAGAGGCTGTGGCGGACTTGATCGCTTCTTCATCTGCTGCCACTCATCGTTTGGCTATGAGCCAGATGCGAGGTGGTTTCAGCAGAGAATTGACGGAGTTACGTAACAAATTGCTGAATTTCACCTCTATGATTGAACTGGAGTTGGATTTCAGCGAAGAGGATGTTGAATTTGCCGATCGTTCTGCATTAAGGAAGTTGGCAGATGAAATTGAACAGGTCATTTCTCGGTTGGCTCATTCTTTTAGTGTTGGTAATGCTATAAAGAACGGTGTCCCTGTAGCTATTATCGGTGAAACGAATGCCGGAAAATCGACTTTACTGAATGTATTATTAAATGAGGATAAAGCGATTGTCAGTGATATCCACGGGACAACGCGTGATGTGATCGAAGATACTATCAACATCGGAGGAATCACTTTCCGGTTCATTGATACTGCCGGAATCCGGGAAACCAATGATACGATTGAAAGTCTCGGTATCGAACGTACTTTCCAAAAGTTAGATCAGGCAGAGATTGTTCTTTGGATGGTAGATGCTGTGAATGCCGCCTCTCAAATAGAGCAGTTATCAGAGAAGATTATTCCGCGTTGTGAAGGAAAGCATTTGATTGTTGTATTTAATAAGGCGGATTTGATCGAAGACAAACAGAAAGAGAATTTATTATCTTTATTAAAAGACTTCCCCAAAGAATCTACGGAATCTATTTTCATCTCGGCCAAACAACGAGAGAACACAAGTGAACTGCAAAAAATGCTTATTGATGCCGCACACTTGCCTACAGTGACACAAAATGATATTATTGTGACAAATGTAAGGCATTACGAAGCTTTAAATAAAGCTTTGGAAGCTATTCATAGAGTACAAAACGGACTTGATTCGCAGACTTCCGGAGATTTTCTTTCGCAAGACATACGGGAGTGTATATTCTTTATTTCGGACATCGCTGGTGAGGTTACGAATGATATGGTGCTTCAGAATATCTTTCAACATTTTTGCATCGGCAAATAAAAAGCAGATGCAATCATTGGTATAATTTGATATAATAAAGTAGATAGTTGTAAGAAATCCTATGCCCATTATAGAAATACATTCCTTAACTGATCCCAGAATAGAAATATTCAGTACTCTCACTGAAGCTCAACTACGTAATCGTATCGAGTCTGATAAGGGACTGTTTATTGCAGAAAGTCCGAAAGTTATTAATGTAGCTCTAAATGCCGGTTATGAACCTTTAGCTCTTTTATGCGAGCAGAAGCATATCACTGGTGATGCTGCTGATATCATTGAACGTTGTGATGATATACCTGTCTATACGGGTGCAAGAGAACTGCTTGCCACATTGACCGGATATACACTCACACGCGGCGTCCTCTGTGCCATGCACCGCCCGACATCGAAAAGTGTAGAAGAAATATGTAGAGGCGCACGGCGTATCGCAGTCATTGAAGGTGTGGTAGACACTACCAACATTGGAGCTATTTTCCGTTCTGCAGCCGCTCTTGGGATAGATGCCATATTACTGACACGCAATTCTTGCGACCCATTGAACCGACGTGCAGTCAGAGTTTCAATGGGATCTGTTTTCCTGATACCATGGGCTTGGTTAGATGGTTCTCCCAATGAACTGCATAAACTGGGATTCCGCACAGTCGCTATGGCACTTACAGAGAAATCAATCTCTATTGATAGTCCCATCTTAGCGACCGAACCCAAGTTAGCCATTGTGATGGGAACCGAGGGTGACGGTCTTCGAAACGAAACAATTACCGAGGCGGACTATGTGGTCCGCATCCCTATGGCAAACGGGGTAGATTCACTCAATGTAGCTGCCGCATCCGCTATCGCTTTCTGGCAACTTCGTGTTAAAGATTAAGCAACTCTGCCATCATCACCGGACGAGACACATATATATTCCTACTCGCACCTACAATATGTATTCGCCCCACAAGAACAGCGAGGCAAGAGTTTCTCCATTAATTCACTCCGAAAAAACTCATACAGTTCTTTATGCATAGCGTCATATAGTGCCACCACCCGTTCTTCCTGTTCATCATCGGCATGAATACCTCCCCGAAAAGGATTTGCAAAATTAAAAGAAACATATTTTCTCACTACCCCCTGCATTTCCTTTTGCACTTCCTCCGCTTCCGGACAAAGAGTAATAACATAATCCCATGTCTGCTGGGCATACGTCGCAACATCACAAGGCTTTCTACGTGAAAAGTCATACCCATTCTGTTCCATCACCAGGCAAACAACATCAGGGACAGAATTTCCAACCAAAACACCGGCAGTACTAATCTTCATACCTCTACCGAACGAGTTTAAAATCTCCTGCGCCATACGACTGCGACACGTATCACTATTGCTCACTATCAGTATATTCTTCATATGTGATTTCTATTTAATTTTCATTTATTTCCTGATATAGCTACTTTAATAACCCCATCCAACTTGTTTTCAAAGACACGGTAAGCCTCCTCAATCTCATTCAATGGAAATTGATGTGTAATAAGAGGAGTAGTATCAATTTTCCCTTCCTCAATCAGTTTGAGAATCTCGGCACAATCACAACCATCCACTCCCCCTGTTTTAAAAATCAGGTTCTTGCCATACATATCAGGTAAAGGAAGAAGTTGCGGCTGGTCATAGAGGGCTACTATGGTGACAACAGCATTAGGACGAGCACAATCCCACGCCAAATGGAAAGAATCATCACTCCCCGCTACTTCCAAAACAACATCTGCGCCACCATGGTCACTGTTTTGAATCACAAAATCCTTGCAATTTTCAGGCTCCGTTACTAACACATCAGGATAATGCTCGCGGACAAACCGAATTCTTTCAGGAGACTTTTCGCAGACAATGATACGCTTAGGGTGCTTCAACATTGCACATAGCAAAGTACAAACTCCGGTAGGTCCGGCACCGATAATCAGAACAGTATCTTCCTCGATAATTTCCGAGATACGTGCTGCCCAAAAACCTGTTGCAAGTACATCACCGACAAACAAGGCTTGTTCATCACTCACAGTATCAGGAATACGGTTCAAACCTTGATCTGCATAAGGAACTCTGACATATTCCGCCTGACCACCATCAATTCGGCAACCTAAAGCCCAACCGCCATTAGGATCAGTACAGTTATTCACATATCCATGCTTACAGAAAAAACACTCACCGCAGAAAGTTTCGACATTCACAATCACCCTGTCACCAGGCTTCACCGAAGTGACATCAGCCCCTACTTGTTCTACCACACCTACCATCTCATGCCCGACAGTTATTCCGGGCACAGCACGCGGCACACTGCCATGTTTAATATGAAGATCACTGGTGCAGATGCTACCAAGTGTTACACGCACGATTGCATCCCGTGAATCCTTTATTTCCGGTCTCGCTTTCTCCTGTAACTCAAACTTTCCGTGTTCAATATATGTGTATGCAAGCATAATATACTCCTTGTTCATTAATATATACCTTGCAAAGATAATGATTTCATTGGCAAAACAAATCTCTTTTATCACGTTCAATACTCCCAAACCGAATCTCACTCTATATTCAGAACAATACAAAGCTGAATAAAGTCATTCACTGTTTTTTCTACTTCAGCTTTGATATTCTGAAAAATATTCTTACTTTTATATCCAAAATAATAAATAAAAACAGCAGCACGACTTATTATATTTACACACAAGCCTATGATAGATACTTCCGAAAATCTGATTATTATAAAAGGTCAAATCAAGACTCCCAAAATAGAAAGCTGCCAAAATTATGATGGCAGCTATAAGATAGTATTCCGAAATGTTCCTAGTACGTATACTTATAAAGAAGAAAATGTCCTTTGGCTAACTGATCCGGACAAACCGGCCCCCAACACCCCATCTCTTAAATCCAAAAATCAAAATAAAAAAATATCCTTACAAGCCTCTGTTTTCAAAAATAAATACGTATCTTTGTCCTTTGAAGCACAAGAAGAAGAAATAATTAAGTAATAATAAACAAAAAAACATGAAGAAGCGAATATTATCATTATTAGGCATAATTGCCCTATTTTTAGGAGTCATCCTAGTTAGCTGTGGAAACGATGACGATAATAAAAACACAACAGGAGTACACAAAATTGTTATAGAGCAGTCGGGAAATACAGACGATTTTGATCTAAATATCGCATTCGGAGCAGCCAACACCAGCGGAGTTGCAAAATTATACAATGAAAATGGCGAATATTTAGGTGATTCATATTTGGTAAATAAAGTGACAGAAAATAAGATAAGCTGCCAGACAGGTAAAGAAGGTTCCATGATGACTTGTGCAGGATCAGTAATAAGTACATCAGAACAAGCAGGCAAAAAACTAAAAATTTCTGTTATTGCCTATATAGACAACAAAGAGGTTAACCGCTTAGAAAAGGAATATATAACGCAAGGTAGTACATTAGTTGAGAATTTCAGTGTATCAACTACAAGTGTAGAATAAAAACGCATTCATAAGCAACTATCAATTCTAGCAAAATGCTAGAATTGATAGTTGCTTATGAGACTAACAGAATAAAGACCTATAGAATATCAGTTTTACAATAACACACGAACTGATAACAATAAAATCAATACTTTACAACATAATTTGATAGAAAAGTAAGATATTAAAATCATCTTTTCTTTTTCCTCATTGAAAAGATTCAATTTTAAGCTCCCTTATCCTTAATCTATTAGATTATGGATTAAAAATACGACAACATATGGTTACCCAAAGTGAACAAGTATTAGAAAACGGATTAATAAAGACCTTAATGGAAATGAACTATGAATATATTTCCATCAAGGAAGAAGACAATCTGTACGCCAATTTTAAAAAGCAACTTGAGAAACACAATAAAAGAGAACTCTCCCTACATAAGAGAAAACATTTCACTGATAAAGAATTTGAAAAGATCTGTATTTATTTGGAAGGAGGAACACGTTTTGAGAAAGCTAAAAAGCTGCGTGACCTATACCCATTAGAAACAGAAGACGGGGAACGTATTTGGGTAGAATTCTTGAATAAAAATAAATGGTGCCAAAATGAATTTCAGGTATCCAATCAAATTACAGTAGAAGGGAGAAAAAAATGTCGCTACGATGTAACCATCTTAATAAATGGACTACCATTAGTTCAGATAGAATTAAAGAAACGAGGAGTTGAATTAAAAGAAGCATATAACCAAATTCAACGCTATCATAAAACCTCATTTCATGGATTATTTGATTATATACAATTATTCGTCATATCCAATGGTGTAAACACACGCTATTTTGCCAACAACCCTAATGGAGGCTACAAATTTACTTTTAATTGGACAGACCCCGAAAATATACCTTTTAACGATTTAAGTAAATTTGCTTATTTCTTTTTTGACCAATGTAACTTGGGAAAAATGATAAGCAAGTACATTGTATTGCATGAAGGCGATAAATGCTTAATGGTACTCCGTCCCTATCAGTTCTACGCAGTAGAACGTATATTAGAACGAGTACAGAACTCCAATAAAAACGGCTATATATGGCATACTACTGGGGCAGGAAAGACATTAACATCATTCAAAGCCGCCCAGTTAGTTTCAGAGCTTGATGGTATAGACAAAGTTATGTTTGTTGTAGACCGTCATGATTTAGACACACAGACCCAATCAGAATACGAAGCATTTGAACCAGGTGCTGTTGATGGGACTGATAATACCTATGAACTAATCAAACGATTAAGTGGTAATTCTAAAATCATAATTACTACTATTCAAAAGTTGAATTGTGCTATTACAAAAGATTACTATAACAAGTATCTTCAAGAAGTACGCCATCAGAAAGTTGTGATGATTTTTGATGAATGTCATCGTAGTCATTTTGGTGATTGCCATAAAAATATTGTCAAATTCTTCAGTAACCTTCAAATTTTCGGATTCACAGGTACTCCTATATTTGTAGAGAATGCCAAACAAGAACATACCACAAAAGAAGTGTTTAGTGACTGCCTTCACCGTTATCTCATCAAGGATGCTATTGCTGATGAAAATGTGCTAGGTTTCTTAGTTGAATATTATAAAGGTAAAGATGAATCTGGGATTGATTATATGAATGAAGCTCGCATGAAAGAGATAGCTAGATTCATTCTTACAAATTTCAACAAGTCAACAGTTGATGGCGAATTCAATGCACTGTTCGCAATCCAATCTGTCCCCATGCTATTACAATATTACAAAATATTTAAAGAGTTAAATCCTAAAATTAAGATTGGAGCTGTATTTACATACGCAGCAAATAGCAGCCAAGATGACGAACAAACAGGAATGAACCAAGGCTATGCTAATGATAAAGTTACGTCAGATGAGCTACAAGTCATTATGAATGACTATAACAACACATTTGGTACATCTTTCACAACAGATAACTTTAGTGCCTATTATGATGACATAAATCTACGCATGAAGAAAAAAAAGAAGGATATGGAACCTTTAGATCTGCTTCTTGTCGTAGGTATGTTTCTTACTGGCTTTGACGCTAAAAAGCTAAATACACTTTATGTTGATAAGAACTTAGAATATCATGGATTGCTACAAGCCTTTAGCCGAACCAACCGTATATTAAATGAAAAGAAACGTTTCGGGAAAATTGTATGTTTCCGTGATTTAAAAAACAATGTAGATGCTGCCATAAAATTATTTAGTAACAATAATCCCGCAGACACAATTCTACGTGAACCTTTTCCTGTTGTAAAAGAAAAGTTTAATGAGTTATCTTTGAAATTTAAAAAAAAGTATCCTGATGTACAAAGTATTGATAAATTACAAAGTGAATATGAAAAAAGAGACTTTGTATTAGCTTTCCGTGAAATTATAAAAAAGCGGGCAGAAATGCAAATCTATGAAGACTTCGAACCTGACGATAAAGAATTCATCTTATCAGAACAAGAGTTTATGGATTTTCGAAGTAAATATTTGGATATTACCACCGGGGTAATTAACCCCAATCCTGATGACAAGAAAAATACAGGAGATACAGATGTGCCTCCTTATGGCAAAGATGAAAGAACTCTAGACGATATTGATTTCTGTCTGGAACTCCTTCATAGTGACGTGATAAATGTAGCATATATCCTGACACTAATCAATGACTTAGATCCTTCGAGCAATGATTATCAAGAAAGACGTCAGCAGATTTTAGATACCATGATAAAAGATGCTGTTATGCGTAACAAAGCCAAACTTATAGATGGATTTATTCGTCAAAACGTGGATAATGACAAAGATGGATTTAGCAAATCTAAATCTGATGGTTCAATTGACTTAGAAAGTAGACTGACGAATTATGTTAGTCAACAACGTTATAAAGCTATTCAAGAGTTGGCAAAAGAAGAAGGAATTGATGAAGAAGCCCTCATTAAGTTTCTAAATGAATACGATTTTTTACAGAAAGAAAAGCCCGAAATCCTTCAGGAGGCCGTCAAAAAGAAAAGAATCGGACTAAAAGAACGCCGTACACTACTCAAAAGGATAATGGACAAACTACATTCGATAATAGAATTATTTAACTGGGAATAAAATTACATTAAATATATGAGCGAAGAACTACAACAAAAATTGCGCAGTCAATTATGGACTGTCGCCAATACTTTAAGAGGAAACATGTCTGCTAGTGATTTTATGTATTTCACTTTAGGCTTTATTTTCTACAAATATCTATCCGAAAAAATAGAACTTTATGCCAACGAAATATTAGAAGAAGATCATATTACTTTCAAAGAAGTATGGAATGGCAAGGATGAGGAATTAAAACAGGATGTAAAAGAAGAATGTATTCAAAATCTAGGTTATTTTATAGAACCGGAATATCTTTACTCCACCATCATAGAGCTAATCAGCAAGAAAGAAAATATCTTGCCGTCTTTAGAACGTTCACTCAAAAAAATAGAAGATTCTACAATAGGACAGGATAGTGAGGATGATTTTGGTGGTTTATTTTCTGATCTGGATTTAGCTTCTCCCAAACTAGGAAAGACTGCTGACGACAAGAATAAGTTAATTAGTGATGTATTGATTGCACTAAATGGTATCGACTTTGGATTACAAGAAGCCGGAGATATAGATATTCTAGGGGATGCTTACGAGTACATGATAAGTCAATTCGCTGCCGGAGCAGGAAAAAAAGCGGGAGAGTTTTATACTCCACAAGAAGTTAGTCAGATTTTAGCTGAAATTGTAATAACAGGCAAAGTACGATTAAAAGATGTGTTCGACCCGACATGCGGTAGCGGTTCCCTACTTCTTCGTACAGCTAAAAGTGGTAAAGCCGATTCTATTTTTGGTCAAGAAAAGAATCCTACAACGTTCAATCTTTGTAGAATGAATATGCTTCTTCATGGTGTAAAATACAATGACTTTGACATCCAAAATGGAGATACATTAGAAGCTGACGCTTTTGGAGACAGACAATTTGACGCCGTAGTTGCCAATCCTCCTTTTTCTGCAGACTGGACTGCAGCAGATAAATTCAATAACGACGACCGTTTTAGTAAGGCTGGAGTATTAGCTCCGAGATCTAAAGCAGATTATGCTTTTATCCTTCACATGATTTACCATCTCAATGATGGAGGAACAATGGCTTGTGTAGCACCACACGGAGTATTATTTCGTGGAGCTGCAGAAGGAAAAATCCGCCAATTCTTAATTGAAAAGAAAAATTATATTGATGCTATTATTGGACTGCCTGCCAATATTTTCTATGGAACCAGTATTCCCACTTGTATCTTAGTAATAAAAAAATGCCGCAAAGAAGATGACAATATCCTCTTTATAGATGCAAGTAAGGAATTTGAAAAAGTAAAGACACAGAATAAGTTACGTCCTGAACATATTCAAAAAATTATCGATACATATCGTGAAAGAAAAGAAATAGAAAAATATAGTCATTGTGCTACTTTACAAGAAATTAAAGAGAATGATTATAATTTGAATATACCTCGCTATGTAGATACTTTTGAAGAGGAAGAAGAAATAGACATCCATGCGGTCATGGCCGAAATTAAAGAATTAGAGGCAAAACGAGCAGAACTAGATAAACAGATAGATGGTTATTTGAAAGAGCTAGGCTTAATCCAATAATATTTTGTTTGTAACAAATCCTCAATGTTATTTTCTAGAAAAATAAAATGATTATGGCAAGTAATAACAATAAAGATAAATGTAATGTTCCCCATTTGAGATTCCCGGAATTTAGCGGAGAGTGGAAAATGGCAACATTTGGAGATATTGCAAAAGGATTTGACTATGGTATGAATGCTGCAGCCAAATCTTTCGATGGGAATAATAAATATATCCGGATTACAGATATTGATGAAGTTTCTTCTCAATATCTGTATGATGATGTTGTTTCTCCAGATGGAGAACTGGAGGATCGTTATCTCGTAAAAGAGAATGATATTCTTCTTGCTCGTACAGGAGCAAGTACAGGAAAAAGCTATCTTTACCGCAATAGTGATGGTAAGCTATATTTTGCCGGATTTCTTATACGTGCAAATATTTATAAGCACAATTCATATTTTGTGTTTTCCCAACTGCATACACTTCGATATAAGAAATGGATTTCTGTAATGTCTGCTCGTTCTGGACAGCCCGGTATAAATTCACAGGAATATGCTTCTTTCCCTGTTTATACTACATCTTTGCAGGAAGAAGATAAAATTGCCACTTTTTTAAAGTTACTTGACGAGCGCATCATAACCCAAAACAAAATCATTGACAAGTTACAGTCCTTAATCAAGGGGATTGTTTATCAGGCAAAGATTGATGGTGTAAGACAAAATACTTGGCAAAAAAAAGAATTGAGAAAGGTATTGCAAGAACGAAACGAAAAAAACACAAAAGGATATGAGGTCTGTTCTGTTTCTGTTACTCAAGGAGTTGTTAATCAGATTGAGTATCTTGGACGTTCTTTTGCAGCCAAAGATACTTTGCATTACAATGTTGTTAAATATGGTGACATCGTTTATACGAAAAGCCCAACAGGAGATTTTCCTTACGGTATAGTGAAACGTAGCAACATCAGATACAATGTGGCTGTTTCACCCTTGTATGGTGTATATGAACCTGTTAATGACAATATCGGAATTATTCTACACTTCTATTTTATGCAGCCGAGCAATGCTCTAAACTATTTGCATCGACTTATTCAGAAAGGAGCAAAGAATACCATAAGCATTACAAATGGGCGTTTCTTGGAGAATACTATTCCACTCCCAAACTCATCTGAAGAAACTAAACGCCTTGCATGGTTATTGACAGCAATTCAGAACAAGATGGTATTAGAACTTGATTTACTAAGTAATTACCAAAAGCAGAAACAATATTTGCTCCGTCAGATGTTCATATAAACATTTGGTGCAATAGAAACTTTTTCTGTCTTTGTAATAATTCCAAGAAATCTATCTCCAGTTTGATTTCTTGGACTAATGTAGATAGCTGCTTTCCAACTTGTTGCTGTACTTCAATCGTTGGAATACAAAGTGGAATGTTGCATAATCCTTCAAAAGATAAGCACTGTCTAACACTACCCTCTAATCTCTTTTGTATTTCTGTAAAAAATTGCTTAGTCTCAAAATAGTAATCAAGGTATTCGGGGAATAAGGTGTCCTTTGTACGGAAACAAATATACATAGGACTTACTATTCCTCTATCAAATGTGGTAAGACGAGCAATTGAACCAACATTTATTCTTGCTGGGTTAAAAGCGAAGTTGTTTTTTTTTACAATTTTATAGCTTGAAGTATCATCACTTGCAACGCTTCTGTTTTCAAATTGTTCACTCTGTTGGATGAAACCTTGACGATTACTAACGGATAAAACATTTTGAATAGCACGGTTTTTATTCCGTTTTGAAGTCTGCTCAATGAAATCGCCTATGTGAGAATTGCTTTTAGTTTTGTGTGTATATTCCTTTTCAATAATCGCAGACTTTAGTTTTTTCAAATCCTCAATGATTTTGTTTTGGGTAGCAATACGTTCGTCTATTAAATGTAACAGTGTGGCTATTTTCGTTTGTTCTTTAGTAGATGGAATAGTAATCTTGATAGATCTAATTTGCTCAAAGTTTAATCCTTGCCTATTTCCACCTGCTTGAAAACTATCAATTTGTTTCTGACCATGATTTGATAATAAGAAGTTGCAAAGAAATGCTGGAACAAGATTATCTTTAGTACGAATAATGCAAACATGCTGATTTACATTACCACCCGCTATTTGCTTATTCACTAATGCACTACGACCAATAGATGCACCTGTAATGTTAAGCAATACATCATCTAATTGCAGTTCTGTATTCTTTTGACGCAGATGTGTTTCTTTATCAATAAAAGCAATATCATCCAATTGTAGATGTCCCCAGCCTACATTTTGGCTACGAACAAAAGAATGTCCTTCTGATTTATATACAGTTTCTCCGCCTCTTGGAGTTACTCCACTGCCCACTTTTGTAGATAGACTACCAATTGTAGATTTTTTCCACTCTCCCGTAAACTCCGGGAATCTCAAATGGGGAACATTATAGCAATTATATCCTCAATTCCCGTAGCTTTACCCTGTTTTGTTTAACTAAAAATATATAAGTATGATTCAAAAAAAAACTATCAAAGAAATTTCCGTACTTTGGAAAGAAGACAAAAAGCAATATGTAAAACAATCGACATTTGCTGCGTATGTACTAATTCTTGAAAATCACATTTATCCGACATTTGGAGAAATGTATGAGTTAGAAGAAAATAAGGTACAGGAATTTGCTCTTCAGAAGATTAATAATGGGTTAAGTAAAAAATCCATTAAGGATATTTTAATTGTATTGAAAATGATATTAAAATTCGGAGTAAAACATGGATACTTAGATTATAAAGAATGGGAAATCAGATTTCCAACGGAAGATGAGAAACAACATTTAGAAGTTCTTAGTATCTCACATCAAAAAAGGATCATGAGTTTTATCCAAGAACATTTCACATTCAAGAATTTAGGAATTTATATTTGCCTTAGTACCGGACTACGAATAGGAGAAGTATGCGCTTTAACATGGGATGATATAAACATAGAATTAGGAATAATTTCTATTAAAAGGACAATTGAACGCATCTATATCATTGATGGAGAGAAAAGACATACAGAACTTATTATCAATACTCCAAAAACTAAAAATTCCATTCGTGAGATCCCAATTACAAAAGAATTAATCAGAATTCTAAAGCCATTAAAAAAGATAGTGAACGGTAACTATTACATTCTAACAAATGAAGAAAAGCCTACAGAGCCTAGAACATATCGCAATTATTACAAGAAACTAATGAAAGATCTAAATATTCCAGAACTAAAATTTCATGGTCTTAGACATAGTTTTGCTACACGTTGCATAGAAAGCAACTGCGACTACAAAACTGTAAGTGTTATTTTAGGCCATTCTAATATAAGTACAACACTTGATCTTTACGTTCATCCCAATATGGAACAAAAGAAAAAATGTATAGATAGAATGATTAAAGGATTAAAATAATCCACGTAAAGGGGAAAAGTCAATTTCTTTTTCCCTTTATAACTTTTTCTTCATATATTTGTACTCAAGCTATCCAAATCGGAAAGCTTATCCTAAAACTACTAATCTTAAAAACAAATTACTATGGCAATCATCAAAATTGGAGAACTATTAAAACTTAGAGGGTTAGATATAAATAAAAGAATCAAGTTAGTAAGGCATAAAGACGCACGCCAGAAACAATTCATAAATGGAGTAGAAGTAGAAGGTAACCCGTATGACTGGTATAGAAATGATAAAGACAAATTTATAGCATATCAAAGTGAGCAGCATAGGGATGTATTTAAAAATGTCGATTATATTGTTTCCTTTATTGGAGAAAACGGCACTATTGCCCGTTTTATCGGTATTTACAAAATTGAAGGTCCTGACAACGAACGCAACACTAACAAATATTGCTATAAAATAACTGAAGTAGAAGGCTTTGATGAACTAAAAGAACGTATCATTATAGACTGGGGGCCTTCAACCATATCTTGGCATCAATGGCTTAATGATAAAAATGATAAAGAGATTATTGAAATTACTCCAGGATTTGACCATATTTTCCCCGGATATGAAAAAATAGCTCTAACCCTCGCACAGCTAAAAAATATAATATTAGAAAAAGAATATCCTGAATGGAAAAAAATGCTTTCTGCCGTAAACTGTATTTATATAATAACAGACAGAAAAACTGGAAAAAATTATATAGGTTCAACATATGGGAAAGAAGGCATTTGGGGTAGATGGAAAGAATATGCCAAAACAGGAGGACACGGAAACAATGTAACCTTACAAAAATTATACGATCAAGACAATAGCTATCCTAATAATTTCTCTTGGTCTATCCTTGAAACACTATCTATTAGCATTAGTAGTTATGAAGCCATAAATATCGAGAAATGCTATAAGCAAAAGTTAGGTACCCTAGCTTTTGGCTTAAATAATAATTAATGATACAAGAAATAGTTAGTTAATCGAAAAATTGTAAGGCTGTCAAAGGTGCATTGACTACCCACGATTAACATATTGTATGAATCCTCAAATGATAGTGTCAATAAGCCATACACTAAAAAATAAAGCACACTTTCATTTGAATTAAACTGTTTCTTGTTATCTTTGCCTAGACGTATTCATTTAAAGAACAATAATATGGATGTTGAAATAAAAGAGAAAGAAAACCGGAGACATGTCGGACGCAATTTACAAAGGATTCGTGTATATTTAGGCATGAAACAGGAAGCACTGGCCGCCGATCTTGGTGTAAATCAGCAGGTCATTTCAAAGATTGAGAAACAAGAGGAAATAGAAGAAGGCTTTCTAAAAAGAATTGCTGAAGTGTTGGGAATATCCGAAGAAGTCATTAAAGACTTTGATGTTGAAAAGACGATTTTCAATATTAATCATCATAATTATAAGGATGCAAATATCTCTGAAGGTGCTACTACATACGCCATCGTTCAACAAATAAATCCACTTGAAAAAATAGTTGAGTTATATGAGCGTTTGTTGAAAAGTGAGCAAGATAAAATTGAGATCCTGAAAAAATATATGAAATAATCACTGCTAGATTCAGCAATCTAATATATAGAAGAATGGAAACAATAGAAAATATAAAAGCAAATCACTATCACCTTGGGAAAAAGATAGAACGTGTACGCAGACTTCGCGGTATGACTCAAACGGAGCTAGGCCAATTATTAGGAATAACCAAGCAAGCTGTTTCAAAAATGGAACAAACCGAGAAAATTGATGATGAACGATTAGAAAAAATAGCCTCTGCATTAGGAGTTACTACCGACGGATTGAAAGAGTATAACGAAGAAACGGTTTTATATAACACAAATAATTTTTACGAGAATTGCGGTGTAAAAAATGCAATTGGTAATAACCAAACATTCAATAATTTTCCCATAGAACAAACGATTGAACTCTTTGAGAAACTGTTAGAGAAACAGAAAGAACAATTTGAGAGCTTAAAAAAAGAGAAATAGATGACCTTTATAAAATACTCAACTTCGTTTATAACAATTATTTCCCTAAGGGAGTTGTAGATGAATTGATTTCCTCAAAGAACAAAGAAATTGATTGGCTAAAAATAGAGATAAAGAACCTTAAACAAGAAAGAGAAACCTTGCTGCAAATAATTAGGGATATGTATTGAGTATCCCTAATTACCAAATGTTGATAAGAAATCCCCATAACATACAAATAAAACAATCCCAACGCTTCCCATTCCCAAAATAAAGTCCTACTTTTGTGAAGAATTCTGTTTGCAATATTTACAACAGTATTTCACAAATAAAATAAACCCTACAAAATGAAAGAAGAACCCGACAGTCTGTCTGTCCCTTACAATTTTGCCCGTTGTTTCAACGCTCAATGTCCACAAGCCTCCAAATGCCTGCGCCACATAGCTACACAACTTGATACAACAGATTACCTTTATATCTCCATCGTTAATCCGGCACGTTATCCTGCGGATGGAAACCAATGCGAATGTTTCAAAACTACAGTAAAAGTCCATGTGGCATGGGGACTTAAACAGTTGCTTAACAGAATCCCCTATGAGGATGCAGTCAGTATCAGAATACAATTAGTAGGACACTATGGAAAAACGGGATATTATCGATTCTATCGTGGAGAACGGGGGCTTATGCCTAAAGACCAAGCCTACATCAGACAACTATTCCGCAATAAAGGGATAAAAGAAGAGCCAACTTACCAACGCTACACAGAAGAATATATTTGGTGAGTTGCTGTCATCTGTCACAGATTAGGAGTTAATAGTTTAGTAATGAACCGATAAGACTGTGACAGCAAGAGGTGACGGCAGGGTGATGGCATTTTTGCCGTCACCTGGTTATTAGTCTTACAACATGATAGAGTGTACCGCTACGCGTATGTTTGGAAGGTATTTCTTGCTTTTTCAGTATTCTTCCGAAGGAATTAACCCTCTTGACAGACATCGGGATTGAACTGCCTTTTTGAATATCCTCCATAATCTCTGCTGGAGACAGCCACTCTCCTTCTTCAGGCTGTGCGGCACGAAAATAACGGAAGAAAAGTTGCTCTTCCGGCGGGACTTGTTCAAATTCACGGTTGTTTTCCACCATGATCTTTTCTTCCTCCTGGTCGAACCAGTAACGTTCGCCATGTTCCAATTCGTACATAGCTTGTGCGTAAAGCTGCTCATAGTCTATCGGACGGTTGGTGTCAATCACTCCGGTCACTTCGATGCAAATAAAACGACGGCTGCCGGAAGGGTCGGTCAACAAGTCTTTTTGGTTGCTTGTGGCTATGAATGAGGCGTAACGACGCATTTCAAGCACGGCACTGCCATGAGGTTTCTTCACATTCAGTACAGGCTTTTGCAGAATATGTTTCAGAAAGCCTTGTTGTGTCGAACTCACCTGGTCAAATTCATCGATATTGATAAGCGCAAAACGATTGAGGTAAAGTTCGGCATCTTTCTTTCGGGAGAAATCAATGCTGTCAGTATAGTAGGAACGCTCGGAAGGAGGCATTATGCTCCGGCAAAAGGTAGATTTACGTGTCCCTTGCGGTCCGACAAGTAAGGGCGAAACACTGTTCGCATACTTTTTATCGCTTCCTTTCCAATGAGAAACCATATTGAGGAACCAACGGTGGAACAAATCCATCCAATACGGATTCTTACAAGGAACGGTGGCTGCCAATGCACGAATACGGTCTTTACCGTCCCAAGTAGGAAGCCGGTAGAGAAAATCTTCCAACGGATTGAATACAGGCACGCGGTTGGAGTAAATATAACGACTAATGTCCCTGTCCCACAACGGGATACCTTCCATTTGCGCATCCAAAGCAATGCTGTTCAGCGCACGTTTATCGAGAGGATTGAAACGGAAACGAAAAGAAAGCCTTTCACGATATTCTACCTCGCCAATTTGGGTGTTATGGCGGAATTCATAGCGGCGTTTCATGAATTCTTCTGTCTGCAAGGCGAGTTGCTGCTCTTTGCTTAGGCTGATATTCTTGCCGAAGCCTTTGCACTCGGTATATATATTGCCAATCATTTGTCGGATAAGTTCTTCCTGTTTATACATATAGAAGTGGAAAACGGTACGTTTCACGACTTCTTCTTGCGGAAGTCCCGAAGCAAAACAGTTTTTAGCCAGTTGGACGACTAAAGGATGCCATGTGTCTTCGCTCAATTCGAGTCCCGCTTCCCGGAGATCGGCATACGCTTTCCGAAAAGCGGCTTCGAAAAGCATCAGGAAGGCATTTTCCGCATCATATCCCGGTACGGCACGGGTTAATGGAGATTTCTCCGCCTGAGCCGCTTCACGGAAAGTGGTTTCTTCGGGCATTGATGATGGTTGAGAGAGATAAAATTGGACTGAATCCGGACGATATATGATATCCGGATCGTGGGATAATCGCGAATATTGTTCCAAAGTCGGTTCTTTGGGAAGTATATCGAATGGGATCTGGGGCTGATAACATTTCACAGCCAATCGATAAGCATGGGCGTGGAATAATTCCGCTTCTTCCCGTGTATTGGGAAGCGAGTTGTCCGGTCGGGTAAAGGTAGTCCATATTTTCACCGTTTTGCCACTTGAACCCATAAAAACACAACGGGTTTGTGGTTGCTCACAGGCTTTTTGTTTCACTAAAGCAATTT
>OHMW01000739.1_pt1 | contig 18387 bp, 15 predicted proteins | sample 1569391 | NCBI WGS metagenome assembly OHMW01 (sample SAMEA3879557, study PRJEB24766) | human gut metagenome | biome: human-associated habitat; feature: feces | place: USA | collected 1985/1987 | reverse complement strand
TTGTAAAAGAAATTTTAAATAATATTGAGAATCTGTATCATTATTCAAATAACAGAGAAGTGGCAAAAATTCAGGATGAATTTTACCGCATTTATGAATCAAAAGATTTAGCACGCTTAGAGCGTTTTCATCAAGAGTTAGATGTAATTGCAGAGGGATACCGTGCGCAGGCGGTTGCGACAGAGGAAATCTTGTAACAGCAAAGGAAAACTTATGAGACTACCAGAGAAATATGAAAATGAAATGAAAGACCTGTTGCAGGAAGAATATGAGGCTTATAAAGAAAGCCTCGGTCTTCCGATACAGCAGGGATATCGAATTAATACAGGAAAAATCAGCAAGGAGGAGTGGAAAAAAATCGCTCCTTTTTCTGCGAAAGAGGTTCCATGGATAGAAAATGGATACTTTCTTTTAGATGATTTCAGAGCTTCCAGACATCCTTATTATTTTGCAGGGCTTTATTATTTACAAGAGCCGAGTGCGATGACACCGGCAAACAGGCTAAATGTAGAACCAGGAGATTTTGTACTGGATTTGTGCGCTGCACCTGGAGGAAAAGCAACAGAGCTTGGAAGCCGTTTAAAAGGAAAAGGCATGTTAGTTGCAAATGATATCAGCAACAGCAGAGCGAAAGCACTTTTAAAAAATCTGGAACTGGCAGGAATAGCCAATCTTTATGTAACAAGTGAAGAACCGGCAAAACTTTGTCAAAATTTCCCGGAATTTTTTGATAAAGTTTTAATTGATGCTCCTTGTTCCGGAGAGGGAATGTTCCATAGAGAACCCAAAATGATAGAATACTGGGAAAAACGAGGTCCGGAAGAATACGTTCCAATTCAGAAACAGCTTATTCTGTATGGAAGTCGTATGTTAAAGCCGGGAGGGAAACTCCTTTATTCGACCTGTACGTTTTCTAAAAAAGAAGATGAAGAGGTGATACAATGGCTGTTGGAACAAAATACAGACATGCATCTGATTTCTATTGCTCCTTATGAGGGATTTTCAAAAGGATTTGGATTATCAGAATGTGTGCGTATTTTTCCGCATAAAATGTCTGGAGAAGGGCATTTTTTGGCATTGCTTGAAAAAAAATCTACAGAACAAGACAACACACAGAAACAAAAACTGCAAATGGGAAAAGAATTGAAACTCCCAAATTGCGTAGAAGAATTTTTTTCATTATTAAAGTTTCCGATTGACAGAAGTTGTCTGAAGTTGGAAAAAGAACGATTGTATCTGCTGCCAAATGCAGTGAAGATGCCAAAATTGCGTTACCTGCGGACCGGATTGTTGTTAGGAGAAGTAAAAAAGAACCGCTTTGAGCCTTCGCAGGCATTGGCAATGGCTTTAAAACCGGAACATTTTGCATCTTGTATTTCAATTGACAGTACAGATGTGCGTTGTGTGAAATACTTAAAAGGAGAGACTTTAGACGTCTCAGACCTTCCCTGCAACAATAAAAAAGGCTGGCAGTTAGTCTGCGTGGAACGGTATCCACTCGGATTTGGAAAGTTAAGCAATGGCATTTTAAAAAATAAATACTATGCCGGATGGAGATGGCAGTAGATGGCACAAATACGAATTGATAAATATCTGGCGGATATGGGAATTGGAACTCGAAGTGAGGTAAAAAAAATCTTAAAGTCCGGTCAGGTAACTTTAAATGGAGAAAAAATCAAAAAACCAGAACAAAAAATTAACAGTGAAACAGACGAAGTTTTAGTAAATCAGAAACCGGTGGTCTATCAGGAATTTGAGTATTATATGCTTAATAAAGCTGGAGGAGTGGTTTCTGCGACAAAAGATAAGAAGGAAAAAACGGTTTTGGATTGTATCGATTCCAAAAAACGAAAGGATTTATTTCCGGTAGGTCGTCTGGACAAAGACACAGAAGGATTACTGCTGATTACAAATGATGGAGAACTGGCTCATCGTTTGCTCTCTCCAAAGAAACATGTGGATAAGACGTATTTTGTGAAGTTAAGAGAACCGTTAAAGCAGGAGTATGAAGCGGCGCTTGAAAACGGAATTGATATTGGAGAGGAAGCATTGACTTTGCCGGCAAAACTTGAAATTTGTTCCGAAGATAGAAAAAACTGTCTGCTTACAATTCATGAAGGAAAGTTTCATCAGGTAAAACGGATGTTTCAGTCAGCAGAAAATGAAGTGGTATTTTTAAAACGAATGTCGATGGGAAGTTTAACATTAGATAAAGCATTAGAAACAGGACAGTATCGTCCGCTTACACAAGAAGAAATAGAGAGGTTGAAAACGAATGCTTAAAAACATAAAAGCAGTATTGTTTGATTTAGATGGAACGTTGGTTGACTCCATGTGGATTTGGAAATCCGTAGATGAAGAGTATTTTGAGAAAAAAGGACTTGTTCTTTCCTCAGATGAGATTGATTCATTCCAGCAGGAATTAGAGGGAATGGGATTTACAGAAACCGCAGTGTTTTTTAAAAAGCGATTTGGAATTGAAGATTCCCTGGAAGAAATAAAGGCAGCCTGGATTTCCATGGCAACTGAAAAGTACTGTAATGAAGTTCCGTTAAAGGATGGAGTAAAAGAATTTTTAGAATATTTAAAAGAACAGCAGATCCCGTCTGCGATTTGTTCAAGCAACAGTATTGAATTGATTAAAATGGTGTTAAAGGCACATGAAATTGATAATTATTTTACCAAAATGATAACCTGCTGTGATGTGTCAGCAAGCAAACCGGCACCGGATGTTTATCTTGCAGCAGCAAAAGCCTTAAATGTAAGTCCTGAAAACTGTCTGGTATTTGAAGATGTTCCAATGGGAATCTTAGCTGGAAAGAATGCAGGCATGAAGGTATGTGCCGTTGAGGACAGTTACAGTAAAGAACAAATGGAACAAAAGAAAAAGCTTGCGGATTATTACATAAAAGATTACGATGAGGTTTTAAATCAGACATTTGAGGTGTTAAAATGATGCAGTTTTTACCGGTTACGATGAAAGAAATGCAAAATCGTGGAATTAGTCAGCCAGATTTTGTATATGTCTGTGGAGATGCCTATGTGGACCATCCGTCTTTTGGGATGGCAATTATTACAAGACTTTTAGAACATTATGGATACAGCGTGGGAATTATTGCACAGCCGGACTGGAAGAAAAAAGAAAGTGTCTGCGTATTTGGAGAACCAAGGCTGGGATTTTTAGTCTCTGCCGGAAATATGGATTCGATGGTAAATCATTATACCGTTTCCAAAAAGCACAGAAGGGAAGACTCGTATTCTCCAGGAGGGAAAATGGGTCTTCGACCGGACCGTGCAGTAATTGTGTATGGGAATTTAATCCGTCAGACTTATAAGCATACCCCGATTATTATCGGTGGAATCGAGGCTTCTCTTAGAAGACTGGCACATTATGATTACTGGTCAGATTCTTTAAAACGTTCTGTATTATTAGATTCAGGAGCAGATTTGATTTCTTATGGAATGGGAGAACGCAGTATCTTAGAAATTGCAGAGGCACTCAATCGTGGAGAAGATATTTCCACTCTGCATCATATTGCAGGGACGGTGTATCATACAAAAGAAGCACCTGCGGGTGGAATCATCCTTCCTTCTTATGAAGAAATGTGTGCAGATAAGAAAAAATATGCAGAGAGTTTTCAGGTTCAGTATGAAAATATGGAAGCGTTTTCAGGAAAAGTATTGGCAGAGTCCTACGGAAATCGTGGGTATGTGGTACAGAATCCTCCCTCAAAGCCGTTATCCCAAAAAGAAATGGATGAGGTTTACGATTTACCGTATATGAGGACCTATCATCCGATGTATGAAAAACTCGGGAAGATTCCGGCGATTGAAGAGATTAAATTCAGTATTACAAGTAACAGAGGCTGTTTTGGGGGCTGTAATTTCTGTGCACTTGCATTTCATCAGGGAAGAATTGTTCAGACAAGAAGTCATGAATCTATTTTAAAAGAAGCAGTGGAATATACAAAGGAATCTGATTTTAAGGGATATATTCATGATGTAGGAGGTCCAACCGCAGATTTCAGACAACCAGCCTGTGAAAAGCAGCTGAAAAAAGGAGTCTGCACGAACCGTCAGTGCCTGTTTCCAAAACCTTGTAAAAATTTAAAAGCAGACCATGAAGATTATCTGGAATTATTGGAAAAACTCAGAAAGATTCCAAATGTAAAAAAAGTATTCATTCGTTCCGGAATTCGGTTTGATTATGTGGAAGCAGACAAAGACAGGCGCTTTTTAGAAGAACTGGCGAAGTATCATGTAAGTGGACAGCTTCGTGTTGCTCCAGAGCATGTTTCAGACCGTGTGCTGTCTTATATGGGAAAACCGGAACATCAGGTTTATCAGAAATTTTTAGCAGACTTTGAAAAGGCAAATAAAAAAACCGGAAAGAAACAATATGTGGTTCCATATTTTATGTCCTCTCATCCGGGCTGCACCTTAAAGGATGCGGTAAAGCTGGCAGAGTATGTGCGTGATATGGGATTTATGCCGGAACAGGTGCAGGATTTTTATCCAACACCTTCTACGATGTCTACCTGCATGTATTATACAGGGATTGACCCAAGAACGAAAAAAGAAGTTTATATTCCGACAAATCCACATGAGAAAGCAATGCAGAGAGCTTTGATTCAATATAAAAACCCACAGAATCGTGAACTGGTAAAAGAAGCTCTGATAAAAGCAGGAAGAACGGATTTGATTGGATGGGAGCATAAATGTCTGATAAAAGAAGGAAAAAAAACGGTACAGGCAGGAAAAGATTTCAAGAAATCAACCGTACAGCGAAAAAAGAAAACGATTCGAAATGTGCATAAAAGGAAAGGAAAATAAGATGAAAATAGCAATTGTAACAGGAGCGTCTTCTGGAATTGGTGCAAGTTATGTCTGCCAGCTTGCAGAAAAGTATTCATGGCTGGATGAAATCTGGGTCATTGCCAGAAATGAAACGGCACTCTGGACACTGAAGCGACAGTGTATAGTGCCGCTCCGTGTTTTTGCTATGGATATTACTCAGACAGAAAATTTGCTGAGACTGGAAGAAGAATTAGAAAAAGAATTCAAAAAAGAAGATGAGAGCTGGCAGATTCCAGAAGAAATTGAAAAGATTTTAGAAAAAAAGATAGAAGAGTTAAAAGAAGAAGAGAAGAGGCAGAAAGGGGTAGAGAAAGAAGAGGAGACTGATAAAGCGGAAATTTTAAAAGCCCTGGAGCAGATAAAAACGATAAATCGGGATTTTCAACAGCTGGAAAATTTGCAGGAAATTTTGAAACAAGAAAAGGAAAGAAAAAGAGAGTTTGCTCAAAAAGAAAAAGAACTGGATAAGATAAAGAGGGGAGTGCTTTATATCAAACCGGTTTTGGAGCGATATGAGGCAAAGAAAATAGCGTTTGAGACAGAAGAAATCAGGTATCTGGAAATTTGCAAAAGGCAGAAAGTACAAAAGCAGAATACAGGAAAACTAAGACAAGAACAAAAAGAGGCGGAACAAAATAAAAGAAAATACGAAAAAATACAGTGTCTGAAAGCGGAATGTCTGGAAATAGAGACAGAATATAAAAAGCTGAATATACTTTGTGATCTCCAAACGGAAAAAGAAAAATTACAGGAACAGTTAAAGACAGAAATCAGAGAAGCAAAACAGGCAGTGGTTGAATATGAAACAGAAAAAGAAAAATTTTTCTGTGCGCAGGCAGGAATTCTGGCTAAGAGTTTAAAAGAGGGAGTGCCGTGTCCGGTCTGTGGTTCTGTTTTACATCCGCGTCCGGCCGTTGTTTTAGGAGAAGTACTTACCCAGGAAGAACTAAAAGAAAAAGAACGTAAGAAGAAACAGTTAGAAGAGAAAAGACAGCGAACCATGCAGACGTTTTTACAGCTGGAAAAAGAAGTAGAAAAAAGTACAAAAGAGGTATCGGTAAACCCGGATTTTTTCTGGAAAGAAGTTCATGCAAAACTAGAACAGACAGGACAAAAAAGAAACCAGAAAGAAATAAAAATCAGAAAACTTGAACAAGATGTAAAAAAAGAAGTGAGAGACAGTGAGACAATCCAAAAAGAGTGGATTGAAAATCTGGAAAAAGAAGCTGGAATCTTAAAAGAAAAAGAAATATGCAAAGAGCAGATAGAAGCGTTAAAAGCAGAGAAAAAAGCATGTCAGATGAAATTAAGAACTGCGGTAAAAGAACAAAATTTTAAAAGTGAAAAGGAAGCCAGATTATTTTGTGAAAAACAGGAAAAACTTTTGGGATTAGAGCAGGAAATTGCAGACTACAAAAAAAGGCTTCACAAGTTCTTAGGGCAGATAAAAATTTTGGAAAAAACGCTTTTGGGACAAAAAAAACAGTCGGAAGAAGAAAAACAGAAAAAGCTTGAACAGACAGAACAAAATCTGGAAAAAATCAGGCTGGAATTAAGAGAAATTTATAAACGTATCAGTTTTTATGAAAAGACCTTAGAACAGCTGAAAAAACTGTGGGAAGAAAGCGAAAAAACCAGAAAGGAAAGACTGGCACTTTTGTCACTTTCGGATACGGCATCCGGAACACTTGCAGGAAAACCGAAAGTATCCTTTGAACGCTATGTTCAGTCTGCATATTTCAAACAGATTGTTGTGGAAGCAAATCAGAGACTGGAACAGATGACAAATGGCAGATATGAGTTGTTGGTAGAGGAGACGGGAACAAACAAAAAAAGCCAGAGTGGTCTGGATTTGCAGGTATATGACTATCATACCGGAAAGGTAAGAAGCGTCCGTTCTCTTTCAGGGGGAGAAAGTTTTCAGGCAGCGCTTTCTCTGGCACTTGGAGTATCGGGAGTCATCAGTCAGTTTGCAGGGGGAATTTGTATAGAAACTTTGTTCATTGACGAGGGATTTGGAAGTCTTGATGAGCAGTCTTTAGAGTTTGCTGTTGATACGTTACGTCAGCTTTCGGGTCAGGGATGTATGATTGGAATTATTTCGCATGTAAAAGAATTAAAAGAGCAGATTTTTCAGCGGATTGAGATAAAAAAAGGACAGAAGGGAAGTCAGATTTTAACAGTGGTCTGAACCTTTAAAAAAACATAAGAATTGCTTGATAAAACGTCGAAAAACATGTATAATAATAGTATTGATAAATTATTGTCATTTACTGCGCCCAATTAAAATTAAGCTGCAGAGAAAGGAGAAAAAATGCATTTAATCAATGATGAAAACGGCAATGTCGTTCCTCATGGACATGAGCATAATCACAGCCATGAACATACGCATGGACATACGCATGAACATGGATGCAGCAATTGTGGTGATAACGAGTGTCAGGGAAGCTGTACAGAAGAAGTAGTAGCACTTTTAAATTATATGCTTTCCCATAATGAACACCATGCAGAAGAACTTGACCAGATGGCAGAAAATCTTGCAAAACTGGGAATGGAAGATGCGGCAAAAACGATTAAAGAGGGTGTTGCTGATTTCCAGAAAGGAAACATGCGGTTAGGTCTTGCACTGACACTTGTGAAAGAACATTTGAAAGACTGAAATTAAGGAGGCGTAACTATGTGTCTTGCAACCGTTCAAAAAAGTGATGATACTGTAGTATGCAGAAATGTCAGCAGAATTGATGTGGATGGAGAAAAGGTAATCATTCGAGATATTATGGGTGATGAGCGCGTAATAGAAGGAAAAATTCTTATGGTTGATTTAGCAAACAGCCTTGTAAAACTGGATTGTCAGTAAAAATAGATCTTTGAGACTGCTACGCACGGTCTTGAATAGATAAATTATAATGTGGAGGTAAGTAAACGATGAAGTTATCAGAAGTGATGAAAGAGAAAATGCTTTTATCCTTCGAACTGTTTCCACCAAAAACAGACAAAGGTATGGAAAATCTTCCGGGCACAATTGAACATTTGTGCGAATACAAACCGGAATATATTTCCTGTACGTATGGAGCTGGTGGAACAAATGTTGGTAAGAACATGGATGTGTGCAAGATGATTCAGGCTGCCGGAACCACACCGGTAACACATTTTACCTGTATCGGAAACACAGCAGATGGTATTAAAGACCAGCTACAGAATTACCTAGATAATGGCGTAGACCACATGCTTGCACTTCGCGGGGACCTTCCGTTTGGATGGACTGGAACAGGTGGAGATTTCCATTATGCAACAGATTTAGTTGCCTATGTTCGTAAAGAATTTGGTGATAAAATCGAGATTGCTGTTGCAGGCTCTCCTGAGGGACATATTGCATGCCGCAGTTTAGAAGCTGACATCGCTGTTTTAAAACAGAAACAGGATAATGGTGCAGACTACATCATGACTCAGCTTTGCTGGGATATGGAGCAGTTTAAACGCTGGTTAGATGCAATTCGTACCGCTGGTGTTACAATGCCAATCGATGTAGGCATCATGCCAATTCTTGACCAGGCTGCTACAATTAACATGGCACTTTCACGTAATGGCTGTGTAATGCCTCGTGAACTTTGCAAAATTATTTCCAAGAACTGGATTTTTCCAAATCCGTTCGACAAAGAACCATTCGATGCTGATGTAGAAGGCAAGAAAGCTCGCTTCAAAGAAGCTGGTATCGAATACACAATGAAACAGATTGATGAATATCGTGCACTTGGTGTAAATGGCATCCATCTGTATGCACTGAATAAGTGGAAAGACGTTTCTGAGATTATTGACAGATCCGGTCTTCGCACATTAGTGTAGGAAACAACATTAAAGAAATATAGGAGGTGCCCTGCAAATGGCACATGTAATTGCGATTGCCGGTAAAGGCGGTGTTGGTAAAACAACACTTACCGGATTGATTATTCAGTATCTGGGCAAGAAAGGCAAAGGTCCGATTCTTGCGGTAGATGCAGATGCAAATTCAAATTTAAACGAGGTCCTTGGAGTGGAAGTGGAAGAAACGCTTGGTGATATCCGTGAGGAAGTGGCCAGAGCGGAAATGTCAAAGGATAATCCGATTCCACCAGGAGTGTCGAAAGCAGATTATATGGAATTTAAATTTGACGATGCATTAATTGAAGATGATGATTATGACTTGCTGGTGATGGGACGTACGCAGGGAAAAGGATGTTACTGTTTTGTTAACGGACTTCTGCAGGCGCAGCTTCAGAGGCTGGAAAAAAACTATCCTTATATCATCGTGGATAATGAAGCCGGCATGGAGCATATCAGCAGAGGAGTTCTTCCGAATATGGAGGTTGCCATTCTTGTCAGTGACTGTTCAAGAAGAGGCGTACAGGCAGTTGGAAGAATTGCACAGCTGATTAAAGAGTGTGACATGCACCCGAAGAAAGTTGGTTTAATTATCAACCGAGCTCCGAATGGGGTACTGAATGAAGGAACAAAAGCTGAGATTGAAAAACAGGGATTAACCTTGCTTGGCGTTGTTCCGCAAGACGAAACGGTATATGAATTTGATTGTGACGGAACCCCGATTGTAGATTTGCCGGAAGACTCTCCGGTAAGAAAAGCAGTTGTTGAAATTATTGACAATCTGGGGATCTAAAAAAACTGGGCCTGCCGGAAAGGGGAGGCCCTAAGAAAAAAAGAGGCGAAATTCAAGGAGGATATTCATGAGTGAATTCAAATTAACCACAGTAGAAGAATTCGAAGCTGCTACTGAGAGACTCCTGGAGACAGGGGCAAAAGTTGGCGCGGATGCTTGGCAGTTCCGTGTAAAAAATCAGACTCCTCACTGTAAGTTTGGTGAAGAAGGTGTCTGCTGTCGTATCTGTTCTATGGGACCATGTCGTATCACAAAAAAAGCACCGAGAGGAATTTGCGGATGTGACGTACACGGTATCGTTGGACGTAACTATCTGAAATTTACAGCAGGTGGTTCTGCAACACATTCCGACCATGGTCGTGAAATCTGTCATACCTTATATGAATCATCAGCTGATGGATGTTATCAGGTAAAAGATCCGGAAAAACTGATTCGCATTGCAAAAGAATGGGGTGTAGAGACAGAAGGAAAAGATATCTACGACTTAGCACATGAAGTTGCAGAAATGGGTCTTTGGGAATATGGTAAACCATTTGGAACACAGAGATTCTTAAAGAGAGCTCCGCAGTCACAGCAGGAATTATGGGAAAAGAACGAACTTGCACCAAGAGCAATCGACCGTGAGGTTTCATGTTCTTTACATATGGCTCACATGGGATGTTCATCTCTTCCGGAAGCATTAATCAAACAGTCCATCCGTGCAGGTTTATCTGATGGATGGGGCGGTTCCATGATGGGAACAGAGTTCTCTGATGTCCTGTTTGGAACTCCAAAGCCAATTGATACAGAAGCAAACCTTGGTGTTATGGTAGAAGAAAACGTAAACATCGTTGTTCATGGACATGACCCGAGTCTTTCTGAAATGGTTTGTGAATATGCAGATTCTCCGGAAATGATTGCTTACGCAAAAGAAATGGGAGCAAAGGGAATTACAGTATCCGGTGTATGTTGTACATCAAACGAAGTAGCTATGCGTCGTGGTATTCCGATGGCAGGTAACTTCTTACAGCAGGAAAACGTTGTACTTACAGGTGCTTGTGAAGCAATCGTAGTAGACGTACAGTGTATTTTCCCGGCACTCGGACCTTTAAGCAAATGTTTCCACACAAAATTCATCACAACATCTCCGATTGCACAGATGCCGGATTCTGAATTTATCCGCTTTGATGCAAAAACAGCTGGTGAAAAAGCAAAATTAATCGTTAAAACAGCAATTGAAAACTTCAAAAACAGAAAACCGGAACTGGTACATATTCCACAGTTAAAACAGAAAGCAACTGTAGGATACTCTGTAGAAGCCATCATCAAATGCTTAGACGGTGTTGCAAACAGCCAGGTTGATGAAATGGGAACAGTAAAACCTCTGTTACAGTGTGTAACATCAGGTGTTCTTCGTGGAGCAGTTGCAATGGTTGGATGTAATAACCCGAAAATCCGTCCTGACCTTGCACATATCGAACTGATGAAAAAATTAATCGCAAATGATATCGTAATTATTGCATCCGGATGTTCAGCACAGGCAGCTGCAAAAGCCGGTCTTATGGACAAACGTGCAAAAGATATCTGTGGTGATGGATTAAAACGTGTTTGTGAACTGGCAGATATCCCTCCAGTCCTTCACATGGGTTCCTGTGTAGATATCAGCCGTATGATGATTCTTGCTTCTGAACTGGCTAAATGCGCTGGTACACACGTTTCACAGCTTCCAGTTGTTGGATGTGCTCCGGAATGGATGTCTGAAAAAGCAGTTTCTATCGGTAACTATGTAATTGGTACAGGTATCGATACATTCCTTGGTGTTGACCCTTATGTTTCCGGTTCCAGCGAAATTGCTGAAATCTTAACAAATGGCACAAGAGAATGGGTAGAAGCAGCATTTACTGTGGAAAAAGATATTGATAAACTTGGAGACGCCATGATCGCACGTATCGAAGAAAAACGTGCAGCGCTCGGAATTTAAGAGCAAAAAAAACGGCTGTCTGATTTTAAATTAAATTAGACAGCCGGTATAAGAAAGGTGAATGAAATGAAAATAGCAGTGACAGGAAAAGGCGGTGTGGGTAAAACCACATTTGCAGCGACTTTAGCCCGGCTGTACGCAGACGAAGGGCGAAAAGTCCTTGCAGCAGATGTGGATCCGGACGCAAACCTTGGACTGGCTTTAGGATTCGACGAGGAAACTTTAGATTCAATTGTTCCCATTACAAAAATGAGAAAGCTGGTAGAAGAGAGAACCGGTGCAAATGAAGTGAATAAGTTTTTTAAAATCAATCCGAAAGTAGATGATATTCCGGATACTTATTCAAAAGAGGTAAATGGAGTAAAACTGCTGGTACTGGGGACTGTGGAAACCGGCGGTGGCGGATGTGTCTGCCCGGAGCATGTAATGCTTCGCAGAATCATTAACAATTTGGTCATTCATCGAGATGATGTCGTAATTATGGATATGGAAGCCGGTCTGGAACACTTAGGCCGTGGAACCACCCAGTCAATGGACCAGTTTATTGTTGTGATTGAACCGGGAGCCAGAAGTGTACAGACTTATAAGAATGTAAAACGTCTGGCAGATGACCTCGGAGTGAAACAGGTTCGTGTTGTTGCAAACAAAGTAAGAAATGTCGAAGATGAAGAGTTTGTAAAAGCTCATATCCCGGCAGAGGATCTGTTAGGCTTCATTCACTATAACACAGAAGTGATAGATGCGGATCGCCAGGGGAAATCTCCTTACGATTTCAGCAATACTGTAAAAGAAGAGATCACAAAAATTAAAAACATAATCGACAAAGGATTATGAGAAATCAGGAGGAAGAAACATTGACATTATTTGAAACCGTATTTAGCGGAAATGATGCTGTTTATGGATTAACCGAAAATGCAATTAATGCAGCAATTGAGCAGCATGGTGCAGACAAAGCAATCAGCTTTCCAGATACTGCGTACAGCTTACCTTGCTACTATGCAGTAACAGGTGTTAAAGTTGCTACTTTAGGAGAATTAAAAGAAGCGTTAGGTGTAGTAAAAACTCTTATGACAAGAGAAATGAAAACACATGATATATTTATGTCAGGTGTTGCTACTGCATTATGTGCAGAATTTATTGAAGTATTAAAATACATCGACGGGGCAACTCCTTATGAAGCACCATGTGCAGGACATGTTCCGGATGCAATTATCCGTGAACTTGGTGTACCGCTTGTAACAGGCGATATCCCAGGTGTTGCAGTTATCCTTGGTTCTGCTCCTACAACAGAGGAAGGTGTTGCTTTAGTAAAAAGCTATCAGGCACAGGGTATCTTAGTTACCTTAGTTGGCGGAATCATTGACCAGGTTGAAGAAGCTGGAATGAAAACAGGTGCAAACGTACGTGTTATCCCGCTTGGAAAAGATGTTACAGCAGTTATCCATGTTGTATCTATCGCATTAAGAGCAGCTCTTATCTTTGGTAATGTGAAACCAGGTGATGCCGCTTCTCTGATGACTTATACAAAAGACCGTGTACCGGCATTTGTTAATGCATTTGCTCCTCTCGATGATGTTATCGTTGCATGTGGTGCAGGCGCAATCGCTCTTGGATTCCCGGTTATCACAAATCAGGAAGGCGTTTCTGAAGTACCGAAGAGCTTAATCTGCCAGCCAGATGTTGAAAAATTCAATGCAACATCTTTAGAGGCACGTGATATTAAAATTAAAATTACAAACATTGATATTCCGGTTGCTTATGCATCTGCTTTCGAAGGTGAAATTATCCGTCGTGGCGATATGCAGGTAGAATTTGATGGTTCCCGTGTAGACTGTGCTGAGTTAGTACATACTGTAGAAGCTTCCGAAATTGAAGACCATAAGATTACAGTTGTAGGACCGGAAGTTGACGAAATGGAACTGGGAAGCAAAAACAGCATTGCTTATGTCGTTAAAGTTGCAGGTAGAAGCATGCAGCCAGATTTTGAGCCGGTTATCGAACGTAAATTCCATAACTATATCAACTGTATCGAAGGTGTATATCATACAGGACAGCGTGATATGCAGCGTATCCGTATCAGCAAAGATGCATTTGCAGCTGGATTCCGTATCAAACACATCGGTGAAGTTTTATACGCATCCGTTAAAAATGAGTTTGATGCAGTTGTTGATAAATGTGAAGTTGTTATTTACACAGATCCTGCTGAATGTACAAGAATTCGTCATGAAGTGGCAATTCCAACATTCAACAAACGTGATGACCGTCTGAAAAACCTGACAGATGAATCTGTAGAAGTATACTACAGCTGTATTCTGTGTCAGGCATTCTCTCCATCTCACGTATGTGTTGTTACTCCGGAACGTCTTGGCCTTTGTGGTGCGGTTTCATGGTTGGATGCAAAAGCAACAAATGAACTTGACCCGAATGGACCTTGTCAGGTAATCACAAAAGAAAGATGTATCGATGAGAGAATCGGTGAATACGAAGATGTTAATGAAGCAGTTCGTAAACTGTCTCAGGGTGCTCTTGAAGATGTATCTCTGTACTCTATCATGGAAAAACCGATGACATCTTGTGGATGTTTCGAATGTATCTGTGGTATCGAGCCATTCTCAAACGGTGTTGTAATTGCCAACCGTGAATATGCAGGTATGACTCCTCTTGGTATGACATTCCCAGAGATGGCTTCCATGACAGGTGGTGGTGTTCAGACACCAGGTTTCATGGGACATGGTAAACACTTTATCGGTTCCAAGAAGTTCATGAAAGCAGAAGGCGGTATCGAAAGAATCGTATGGATGCCAAAAGAACTGAAAGAATTCGTTGCAGACAGACTGAATGAAACTGCAAAAGAATTATACGGAATTGAAAACTTTACAGATATGATTGGTGATGAAACAATCGCAACAGACCCAGAAGAACTGGTAGGATTCTTAACAGAAAAAGGACATCCAGCTCTTTCTATGGAGCCAATGATGTAATCAGAGGTTCCTTCCTTAGACGATAATCATAATAAGCGGTGGGGGAAGCTGTGGCCTAACCCGCCGTTTATAAAAAATATACAAGGAGGCTAATAAGAAATGCCGTTTAATCAGAAACCACAGAAATTCAATGCAAATATTAACACAGTTGAAATCGGCTGCGGGGACAAAGCAATCAAATTAGGAGGAGAATGTACATATCCTTTCTATACATTTGATGCGCCAATGGAAAACGCACCAAAAATTGGTGTGGAAATTTCCGACCTTGGACTTGCAGACGTACCTGGAATCCAGGAATATTATGCCGGTGCAACAACAATCGGTGAAATCGCTAAAAAGGCAGAAGCAATGGAAGGTGCGGACTTTGTTTGCTTACGTCTTGAAGGTGGAGACCCGAATGGTGAAAACAAATCCATCGAAGAACTGATTGCTGTTGTAAAAGAAGTTGGCGAAGCAGTTACCTGTCCTTTAGTTGTTGAAGGATGTAAAAATGTCGAAAAAGATTCTGAATTACTCCCGAAAGTAGCAGAAGCTCTTCAGGGTAAAAATGTTTTAATCCTTTCTGCAAGAGAAGAAAACTATAAAGCTGTCGGAGCAGCAGCAGGACTTGCTTATAACCAGAAAGTTGGAGCAGAATCCGCTGTAGATATCAACCTTGCAAAACAGTTAAACGTAGTATTAACACAGTTAGGTGTACAGGCAGAAAACGTAGTTATGAACGTAGGTTCTGCAGCAGTTGGTTATGGTTTCGAATATGTAGTATCTACTATGGACCGTATCAAAGGTGCAGCTCTTTCTCAGGATGACAAACAGTTACAGATGCCAATCATCACTCCTGTAGCTGACGAGGCTTGGAACGTAAAAGAAGCAATGGCTTCAGAAGCAGATATGCCGGAATGGGGACCAGCAGAAGACAGAGGAATTAGTATGGAAGTACAGACAGCAGCAGCAGTTCTGGCTTCTGGTTCAGATGCTGTCATCCTGAAACATCCTAAGTCTGTTGCAACTATTTCCAAAATGATTAAAGAATTAATGTAATCGTAAGAAACAGGAGGATAAAAAACAAATGGGATTATCAGGTATTCAAATCTTTAAAATGACACCAAAAAAGAACTGTAAGGAGTGCGGATGCCCTACTTGTATGGCTTTCTCAATGAAAGTTGCTCAGGGTGCTATGGATATTTCACAGTGTCCACACATGTCCGAAGATGCTCTGGCTCAGTTATCAGAGGCTACTGCACCGCCAATGAAAACAGTTAAAATCGGTGCCGGTGAAAATGAATTCTCTTTAGGTGGAGAAACTGTTCTGTTCAGACATGAAAAAACTTATGTAAGCAAAACAAGATATGCAGTATCTTTATGCTCATGTATGGACGACGCCGCAATCGATGCAAAGCTGGCAGAAATTCCGAAAGTGGATTATGAACGTATCGGTGAAAGAATGTTTGCTGAATTAGTATATGTAAACTATGCAGCAGATACAGACAAAGACAGATATGTTGAAATCGTAAAGAAAGCAGCAGCTTTAAACAGAACACTGATTCTGGGATGTAAAGATGTAGAGCTTGCAAAAGCAGCTCTTGAAGTTTGTAAAGAAGCAAAACCAGTATTAAACGGTGCTGATGCATCAAACTATGCTGAGATGAGCGCAGTTGCTACAGAAGCAGGTGTTGTACTTGGCGTAACTGGAAAAGACTTAAATGAATTATATGATACTGTTGCAGCTCTGGAAAAAGCAGGAAACAAAAACCTGATTCTGGATGTTGGAACTGCTTCTATCAAAGAAGCTTACGGCAATGCTGTACAGATTCGTCGTGCAGCAGTAAAAGATCAGGATAGAACATTCGGATATCCGACTCTGGTTAATGTTGCAGCACTTGCACATGGTGACAGAGTAATGCAGCAGGCACTGTTATCTATGTTCACAATGAAATACGGTTCTATCGTAGTAGTAGAAACTCTGGATTATGCAGAGGCTCTTCCATTATTTGGATTAAGACAGAACGTATTTACAGACCCACAGAAACCAATGAAAGTAGAACCAGGTATCTACGCACTCAACGGAGCAGACGAAAACTCCTTATGTCTTACAACTGTAGACTTCGCTCTTACATACTTCGTTGTTTCCGGTGAGTTAGAGCGTTCTGGTGTACCTTGCAACCTGATTATCAGTGATGCAGGTGGACTTTCCGTTCTGACAGCATGGGCAGCAGGAAAACTTTCTTCCACATCTGTATCCAAGTTCATTCAGGAGACCGTAGAGCCGAAGATCAAATGCAGAAAGCTGATCATTCCTGGAAAAGTTGCTGTACTGAAAGGCGACATCGAAGCAAAACTTCCGGGCTGGGAAGTAATCGTTGCTCCGCTTGAGGCAGTTCAGCTTGTGAAATTCATGAAAGATCTGCAGGCAAACGGAGAACTGTAATACATAAAAAATCCGGGAGGAACTCCGGTATCCGGAAGTTTCTCCCGTGAAAAAATAATTATGGGGGATTCCCAAAAGAAAAGGAGAAGAGATATGGCAAAATTTGTAACCATCGGCGAAAGACTTTCTGTTACAGCTCCTACTGTAAACAAAGCATTCGCAGCAAGAGATGAAGAGCCAATTTTAAAGAGAGCAAAACAGCAGCTGGATGCTGGTGCCGTTTACCTTGATGTAAACATCGGACCGGCTGAAAATGATGGAGAGGACATTATGAAGTGGGCTGTTGAGCTGCTGCAGAGCAATTTTGACAATGTTCCGCTGGCTCTGGATACATCCAACAAAAAAGCAATTGAGGCTGGTATCTCTGTATACAACCGTTCCAAAGGAAAACCGATCGTAAACTCTGCAGATGCTGCCGGAAGAATCGAGTACGTTGACCTTGCAGCAGCAAACGATGCAATCGTTATTGCACTTTGCAACGGTGAAGGAATTGCAAAAGATAACGACGAGCGTATGATGTACTGCCAGACCCTTCTGGAAAGAGGTATGGAGCATGGTATGGAGCCGACAGATCTGTGGTTTGACCCGCTGTTCCTGGTTGTAAAAGGAATGCAGGACAAACAGATGGAAGTTCTTGAGTGTATCAAGATGTTCAGCGATATGGGACTGAATTCTACCGGCGGACTTTCCAACAACTCCAACGGTATGCCGAAAAACATCCGTCCGATCATGGATTCCGCACTTGTAGCTATGGCTATGATGCAGGGTCTGACTTCTGCAATCGTTAACCCGAACGACCTGCGTCTGATGGAAACCATCAAATCCTGTGATGTATTCAAAGGCAATACTCTGTATGCTGACTCCTATCTGGAGATCTAATAAATGTATAAGGTTACTTTTAAGTTTGAAAACAGCGAAGATGTCACAGTCTTCGCTGCTTTCGGTGAGAGCCTTCTTGAGGTAGCGAGAAAAACAAATGTAGCTATCGATGCACCTTGTTCAGGAAATGCATCTTGCGGAAAATGCAGAGTAAAACTCGTAGAGGGAGAATTGGATTCCAAACAGACGAGACACATCAGTGATGAAGAATATGCACAGGGATGGCGTCTGGCATGTTGCAGCAAAATAAATGCGGATGTTGCTGTAATGGTTCCAGATATTGCTTCTGCATATCGCAGCCGTATGAAAGTTGCGGATCTGTCATCACCGGATGAAGTAAAAATCTTTGATAATATTAAGCAATCTATTACAGAAGCAGGTATCGAACTCAAAAATAATCTTGAAAGCATTCATGTTAAAATGGATGTACCAACTCTGGATGACACTATGCCGGATAACGAACGTCTGACAAGAGCCATCCGTGAAATTACCGGAATGCAGCGTGTGAAACTTCCATATTCTGTGATCCATAAAATGGCACAGGTACTGCGTGAACACAATTTTGATGTAAACGTTGTGATCCGGAAAACAGAAAAAGACATTTTTGTCTATGACATCTGCGGTGCGGACGAAA
>OHMW01000735.1_pt1 | contig 18438 bp, 19 predicted proteins | sample 1569391 | NCBI WGS metagenome assembly OHMW01 (sample SAMEA3879557, study PRJEB24766) | human gut metagenome | biome: human-associated habitat; feature: feces | place: USA | collected 1985/1987 | reverse complement strand
TTCGTACCTCTATCTTTTTTTATGTTTTTATGAATACTCGATACATTTCCGTTATACAATTTAAAAATTTAATTTCCACACTCAATACTGATCTGATTAAACTGATCCAGAAGATCATCAACAACTAATTTTGCTTTCTCTTCTCCAGCTTTATCAAGTACCGCATGTCCCTGATGCATCATAAGAATACGATTTCCATATTCTACGGCATAACGCAGGTTATGTGTAACCATGATCGTTGTCAGTTTCTTTTCTTTGACAACTTTTCCTGTCAACTCCATGATCAGTTCTGCTGTCTTTGGATCAAGTGCAGCAGTATGTTCATCCAGAATTAAGATCTCAATTGGTGCCATCGTTGTCATAAGAAGTGCCATTGCCTGTCTCTGTCCTCCTGATAAGGAACCTACTTTGCTTCCCATCATGTCTTCCAGCCCAAGTCCTAATTGGCTTAATAATTCTCTGTAATAGTCAACTCTCTTCTTATTTGTACCAAATCCAAGTCCAAATTTCTTTCCTTTATTGTCTGCAAGAGACATATTTTCAAGGATTGTCATAGATGGGCAGGTTCCCATTGCTGGATTTTGATAAACACGTCCGATCTTTCTCTGTCTGATATACTCTTTTTGATGAGAAATATCTTCTCCATTTAAAATAATATTTCCTGCTTCCGCTTCTAAGCTTCCGCAGATCAGATTTAACATGGATGTCTTTCCTGAACCATTACTTCCGATCACGGAAATGAAATCTCCGTCATCTACCGTCAGATTGAAGTCTTTGAACAGGCAGACTTCATTGACTGTTCCGATATTATAATATTTGTCGATATGTTTTAATTCAATCATGCCTTTTTCACCTTCTTCTTACGGTCCATACTGATGATCAGAATGATCAGGAATAAGACTGCTGTGATCAATTTTAAGTCTGTTGCTGGTAATCCTACTTCGATCGCGATTGCTACACATGCTTTGTAGATCACAGAACCGATGACAACTGCAGTTGTTGCTTTGATAAGATTTCCTTTAAATACGTTTGTTCCAATGATAACACTGGCAAGTCCGATAACGATCGTTCCAGTTCCCATAGAGATTTCAAAGAATCTCTGCTGCTGACACATAACACTTCCAGCTAATGCAACTAATCCGTTTGAGATCGCAAGTCCTACGATCTTCACAAATCCACTGTCTTTTGCAAGAGATGTTACGATTGTCTCGTTATCTCCAACGGCTCTTAACAGGTATCCTGATTTTGTTTTTAAATATAAGTCTAATAATATTTTGGCAATGATCATGATGATGAAAATAATGATCACCGTCTTATATGGTGCTAATGCTTCTGGGAAGATTCCGTTGATGAAGTCATTATCAAATACGGATTTGTAGTTAAATAATGGAACATTTGCGCTTCCGCCTACAATTCTTAAGTTTAAGGTATAAAGACCTGTCATAACGATAATTCCGGATAATAAGTCTCTGACTTTGAATTTTACATGTATGATTCCTGTGACCATTCCTGCAATTGCTCCGGCTGCTGTTGCTGCAATTAATGCAAGCAGTGGGTTCTTTCCTGAGGAGAGCATGACGGTTGTCACTGCTGCTCCTAATGGAAAAGTACTGTCTACGGACAGATCCGGAAAGTCTAATATTTTGTATGTGATATATACGCCAAGCGCCATGATCGCATAGATAAATCCCTGCTCAAATACGCCTATGATCAATTGTTCCATAATATTTACATCTCCTGATTATTTTTCTGGTGCGCTGATCTTGTCAAATGTCTGTTTTGCCTGTTTCTGCACATCTTTGCTGATTGTCATGTTAATCTTCTTAGCTGCTGCTGTATTAATGATGACATCTCCATTGTTAAATGTTTCGAATTTCATATCTTTTGCTTTTTCTTCGCCTTTTAAGATTTTAGCTGCCATCTTACCTGTCTGTTTTCCTAATTTTACGAAGTCAATTCCGACACAAGCTACACATCCTAATTTTACCTGTTCTACTTCAGATCCGAAAACTGGAATATTTAATTTGTTTGCTTTCTGAAGGTATGTCTGCATGTTGCTGACTACTAAATTGTCTGTTAAGTTTGTGATGCAGTCTACTTTCTTCAGTAAACTGTCTGCTGCCATTGGCATATCTGCGGAAGCTGTGATTCCCTGTGTGATGATCTTGAATCCATATTTATCAGCTACTTTTTCATAAGCTTCGATTCCTGCTTTGGAGTTTGCTTCGTTTGTGCTGTAGAAGATTCCGACATTCTTTGCTTTTGGCATCATCTGACGAATCAGTTTTAACTGTTTATCTGCAAGTACAAGATCGGAAGTTCCTGTGATATTTCCAACATTCTTTCCTTCTTTATCTACAAATCCTGCAGCTTTTGGTGATGTAACAGCTGTATAAACAACTGGGATATCACTGTCTTTTGTTGCATTGTATGCACTCTGTGCACTTGGTGTTGCAATCGCACAGATCATATCTAATTTCTTTGATGCAAAATTTGATGCGATCTGGTTATCTGTGGCTGTATCTGCCTGTGAGTTTTTGTATGTAATCTTTAAGTTTTCTCCTTCTTTGATACCTTCAGATTCTAAACCTTTTAAAAATCCTTTGCGGCAGTTATCAAGAGAACCATGTTCTGCAAACTGGATGATTCCTAAGTTATATGTTTTAGATGAACTGTCATCTTTCTTGCTTCCACATCCAACCATTAATGACATTGCCATAACTGCTGTTAATCCCGCTGCTAATACTTTTTTCATTGTTCTCATAATTTCTTCTCCTTTTTATTTAAGTTGTACGTTTCTTCAAATAGAAAAAAAGAAAAGCCCCAAGCAAATATGCTTGAGGCGAATTATCCGCGGTACCACTCAAATTGACACTAGGTGTGTCCACTTAAATCATATACTATCATATATGCCCACTCTGGTAACGGGTCGGGTGCCCGGCGATTCCTACTTGTTACTTTCAAAATCACCCTCGAAAGTCCATTCACCAGGGAAATCATACTGCAATCTCACCACCTGCAGCTCTCTTTGAATCATTCTGATCCTGCTTACTACTCTTTCTCAACGGTTTCTTTTCTATTTGCTTAAAATCATAATACTTTTATCTTTCCTTGTCAAGCATTATTTGTAAAAAGAATGTCCTTGATAGGTAAACAATCTGGTAAGTGCCTCATCAAACCATGAAACATTTTTTGGATTTGCCATCGTTTTTTCTACGAAATATAATGCTCCTTCGGAATAGTCGATTCCGTCTTCTAATGCTTTTTTTACGCTTCTTTTCGTACTCTTTGTGATATGGACGGATTCATATCTTCCATCAGCTGTCGGTGAAAACTGGACTTTCCCATAAGCTCTCTGAAACACAACGGCTTCGATCGAGTTTGGAAATTCTTTACTTCTTACACGGTTTAAAATTACATTTGCTACAAGTATCTTGCTTTTTTCATCTTTATCGGTTGCTTCTGCTTCCACGATCCTCTCAAGAATCGATCGTTCTCTTTGGGTGACTACATGCTTTGTTTTTGGAATATAGACGGGTTTGTCTTTAATCTGTTGTTCTAAATTGACTTTCGTCATAAGCTGTGCCTGCATAAGGTACGCTCTTTGTTCTTCCAAAAGTCTTGTCTGCACCACTTGTTCTACTTTGGCATTGGTTTGGGCTGGTAATCTTAGAAATTCTCCTGCGAAGACATTTTGTCCAAAGCTGCAGATGCCGATGGAACATAGGATGGCTGCAATTTCTATTTTCTTCTTCAATGTCACATACTCTCCTTTAAGAAAGAGTATATGCAGTTATTTTTAGATTATTCATAGAAGTTTCATTGCATTAGTGTGTTGCAATTGATTTTGTTTTATCAATTATCTTATCATTTGAATCTGTAAATGGCAAGGTATTGATCATCAAACAAAAACCTTGATCCACTGATCCTTCTTCACATACAGATACGTTGGTATACACTTAAACAACTGATCTGAATTCAGCAATAACACAACCATCGGTACTGGCAATTTCCATACAAATGCCCCTAAAAATGAAAGTGGCATCACGATCGCCCAGGTTGAGATCAAATTCAGATACATCATATATTTTACATCGCCACCACCTTTGATAATACCAATTCCAGTTGGCATCTGGTATGACATTCCAACCATCACGATGGATAAAATGATCAGAATCTGGTCTGCCATTTGATATGCATTTTGTGTCAGATCATAGAGAGATAACAATGGAATCCTTAGGAAAAACAAGCTGATTCCAAGAACACTTCCTATGATCAGATAAATAACTTGCAGTGTTTTACTGTATTCTTTTACTTTTGTAGTTCCTCTGTTTTCCCCGATCGTTGTTCCGATCAATACAGCAGATGCTGAGGCTTCTCCGATGGTTATAACTTTCAAGTACTGAAACATCGTCGTAGAAACAGAATTGGCTGCAATCGCATCTGCGGATAAGCGGCCTAAGATTCCTGTTTGAATTGGTGTCGCAAGTGCCCATAACGTATTTGATAAAAAGGATGGCCACAAAATCTTGAAAAAGCGTGAAAATGCTTCTTTTGTAAAGTGGAGGAAATCTTTACAGAATAATTTCAATTTATGATCCGCAAAGATTAAGTAGATTACAACAATCACTAATTCTAAAATACGTGCAACCAATGTTCCAACTGCCGCACCTTTAGTTCCCATTTCTGGAAAACCAAATTTTCCAAAGATCAGTGTATAGTTGATCGATACGTCTACGATCAATGATAAAATTGAAATCTTTAATGCGATAGAAACAGTCTCAACGCTTCGAAGTGCCGCCATTAAGATCGTAGATAGCACAAATAAAGGATAGGTAAAACGGATCAGTGAAAGGTAATCCATTCCTTGTATAATGTAACTTTCCTTTTTTGTAAAAAGCATTAAAATTTCTCTTGAAAACAATGTGGTCAGTATAAATACAGTCAATCCAAGGATTAATCCTGTTGCCAACGCAATCCCTGTAAATGTTCGAATCGGTTTCGTCTTTTTCTGGCCCCAGTATTGGGAAGCAACGATCACTAGTGTATCCCCGATCGCAAGTGTCATTTGTTGTAGTAAAAACTGAATCTGATTGACCGTTGCTGCCCCAGAAAGAGAGGACTGACTATACATACCAAGCATCAGATTATCTGCCATATTGATGCTGTATGCAATGATATTTTGGAAAACAACAATGATCATTAGATGAAATAAAGTTCTATAGAAATTTCTGTCCCGTGTAAATAGCATAAAAAATCCTTTCTAGCTGATCCTTCGCTTGTAAAATAGCAAAAACACCATCTTGCTGATAAATTAATTATATCAGAAAAATGATGTTTTCATCCACTTGATTAAAAATTATTGTATTTCATTTTCTCTGCCATCACTCACAAAAATTTCATTTTTAGCAGCTCTTTGATAGTTTCTCTTTAACATTTCAACATGTGATAAAAATGCCGGATCATCAAAATATTTTGCTTGTTTTGGACATTTTTTTACACATGCCTGACATTTGATACAAATTCCATCAATTTTACTTGGATCTTCTGAATTGATCGATCCCATTGGACAGACTTTCACACAAAGATCACAGTGATCACAATTACTTTTTGTCTTTGGTTTTGCCTTTAAGAATTTCGCTGGTTTGCCATCAATTCCAAGTGGAGTATAATATGGCGGGATTGGCTCAATTCCTTTTACATGAACTGGTTTCGGAATTTCTCCCAATGTTTTTATCATTTCTACAATCGTTACGATACGCTTGGCAAACCCTCTGATTTCTTCCTGATCTGACTTATCTGGGCGCATCGTTGCTAATTGATCTGTAAAAGCATGCTGTGCTACGAACGCTCCTGCTGCAATCGTATGAAAATGATTGTTTTCTAGTTCATTTCTTAATTCAATCAATGCATTGTCATAGTTTCTGTTCCCAAATGTAACAACTGGTACTGCAAATGCATCATTTCCTTGAAATAATCCTTGTATCATCGGAAGTACTTTGTTTGGAACTCTTCCCGCATACACAGGAGTTCCAAAGATCACTAGTTCTTCTTTTGTAAATTCATAGCTATCTTTATGAGCTTGTGGAAGTGTAAAGTCAATCTCTTTATATGAAAGATTCATATTCCTTGCAATTGTTTCTCCTATTGACTTTACGACGTTCTTTGTATTTCCTGTCGCACTAAAATACACTGTTTTAATAGATTGAATCTTCATTTTTATTCTACATATTCAACTATTTGATCAATGACATAGCTGCTTCATCTGCAATAATTGTTACATCTGGATGGAATCTTAAGATAGATCCTGGTACTTCTGGTGTTACTGGTCCATAAATACTGTCTTTTAATGCCTGTGCTTTTTCTTCTCCGCTGACAACTAATAAGATCTTCTTAGAACGCATGATCGTTCCGATTCCCATGCTGTATGCCTGTTTTGGTACATCATCTGCTGATTCGAAGAATCGTTTGTTTGCTTCAATCGTGCTTTCTTTTAAGTCTACGCAGTGTGTTCCATCTTCAAAATGATCCCCTGGCTCGTTGAATCCAATATGTCCGTTTCTTCCTAATCCTAATAACTGAAGATCAACCGTTCCTAAAGACTGTACCAATGCTTCATAACGTGCTGCTTCCTCTTCACTGTTTAAGTTTGTTCCATCTGGAAGATATGTTTTTTCTGGATTGATATTTACTTTATCGAATAAATATTCATGCATGAAATAGTAATAGCTCTGTTCATTTTCTTTTGGTAATCCTTTGTACTCGTCTAAGTTTACTGTTGTAACTTCTGAGAAATCAAGATCTCCTGCTTCATATTTCTTTACTAATTCATCATATGTTCCGATTGGTGATGATCCTGTTGCAAGTCCTAACATGCAGTCTGGCTTTAATGTGACTACAGATGCAATGATGTTTGCTGCTTTTTTGCTCATTTCTTCGTATGATTTTGTTTTGATAATTCTCATGATCTTTCTCCTTTTAATGCGCGCACAGTGTCATCGTGCATGGTTTCTTTTTTCTTTTTATCGTGTTCTAAATAGTAAGAATATATAAGATCTAACATAATAAGGATTGGAAACTGTGGAGAGATAACATTTCCATGATCTAAATATTTTCTTGATGCGATCAAAACTAATTCGTCACAGATATCCTCATAGTCATCCTTATTTTTTCCTGTGATCAAGATGGTGTCCGCTCCTCGTTTTTTTGATTCTTCTAATAGATAACAAACATCTTCACTCTCTCCACTGATACTGATCCCGATCACAAGACAACCTTCCTTTTGGAATACTGCCTGCATCCTCATCAGATCTGGATCTTGAATCGAATTGATATCTACTCCAATTCTCATAAATCTTAGGCGCATCTCTCTCGCTGCAAGGCCGGAACTTCCCTTCCCACATACGAACACTCTCTTTGCCTGTCCTAATTTCTCACTGATCCTTATGATCTGTGCTTCGTCCATCAGGCTGTATGTCTTATTTAACAACTCCTGGTACATATTTAACACTGTTCTTGTATGTCCCGTGAGTTCTTTATTTTTCTCTTCAAATGATTCCTCATATTGATAAATAAATTCTCGATAGCCTCGAAATCCACATTTTTTTGCAAATCTTGATAACGAAGCTTCTGAAACAAACAAGTGTTTTGCAATCTCTTTTGCTGAAAAGTCCATTTTTTCTTCATTTTTCATAAAGAAATCCGCAATATTTTTTTCCAGAGCTGTAAAATTTTCATAATTTGATTCAATGACCGGTATGACCGATTTTACATAATAATCCATACATGATCCTTTTAAAAATGCTTTTATTTGATGGCATTTGCAAATGATTTTGTGATAAGCTGTGGTCTTGTGATTGCTGAACCTACAACTGCACAAAACGCTCCTAGTTCTAAAACTCTCTTTAACTTTGCTGGTGTATTGATATTTCCCTCTGCGATCACTGGATGTTTTACTTTGGAAAGGATTGTTCTTAAGATTTCAAAATCATTTTCATCGATTTTAAGATCCTTGCTTTGTTTTGTATAGCCAACCATTGTTGTTCCGATAAAATCAAACCCTAATTCATCTGCATGGAGTGCTTCTTCGATTGTAGAACAATCTGCCATTAGTAGTTGATCTGGATATTTTTCTTTGATCTCATGGAAGAACTCATCTAATTTCTGTCCCTTTGGTCGGCTTGAAATTGTTGCATCTAATGCTATGATCTCTGGTTTCGCTTCCATTAATTCGTCAATCTCTTTGATCGTTGGTGTAATATAAATCTCACAGTCATCGTAATTTCTCTTGATGATTCCGATCACCGGAAGATCTACCTGTGTTTTGATCTCTTTGATATCCTCTGGTGTATTTGCGCGGATTCCCGATGCTCCACCCTGTTTTGCAGCAAGTGCCATTCTTCCCATGATGAAAGAAGAATGTAATGGTTCATCTGGCAATGCCTGGCAGGATACGATCAGTTTTCCTTTTAAATTCTCAACTTTCAGATTCATTTTCAATTCCTCCCTTTCCTGCTTTCGTTATCTTTAGTATATCTGTTTTAAAATTAATTTCAAGTTTTTTTGATATTTTGAAAGTTCTTTCATGAATAGTTTGATTTGTCCATTTTATCGTCATTTTTATATATATATCTGCAATTTCTTTCAAGATTTTTCAGGTTTCTGAAAGAAATACATTTGTTATAACTTCTTTTTACATATCAAAAAAAGAAGTTGTAAGATCTACTTATGATTTCTCTTACAACTTCTCTATCATTCTTATTCATAATGCTTAGCCAGACGATAAGCCGGGTTATGTCGTTGAATGGTCATCTATCTCGACTTACTGTTACCAGCAAGCTCCAGCGACCCACCTGAAAACAGATCGGGCCGATCTATCGTTTTCATCTCGGTCTTGCTTCGGATGAGGTTTACATATGCCCTGCCTGTTACCAGCCAGGCGGTAAGCTCTTACCTTACCATTTCACCCTTACCACGAATGTGGCGGTATATTTCTGTTGCACTAGCTTGAGGGTTGCCCCTACCGGACGTTATCCGGCATCCTGCCCTGTGAAGCCCGGACTTTCCTCACCGTTTCCCTTTCGTCTGAAACGGCGCGACCATTTGTCCAACTAAGCGCCAATTATTATATCATATCTTACACATCAAAGCAACTACCACCGATAAATTCTCTTAAAAGAGATGTCTTTGGAATTGCTTCGCTTGGAATATTTAAAAAATATTCTAAAAATTTTAATAATCTTTTTGCTTCCTGATACTCTGGACAATCTTTTGGAACCGCAAATAACAAAGGCTCCGCATATTGTTTTAAGACTGCGATCTCGTAGATCTGTGCTGAATTAAACATTACATCCGCTTCTTCCTGATATGGGAAAATATTGTCTTCTTCTCCCTTTCTAACAGAGTCCCATCTGGAGATCGTCTCTCTCGCATCATTTCCTCTTGTCATGGCATCTCGCACGATCCTTCGCAGTAATCTTCCGTCAGAACTTGGGATTCTATTATGTTCATCCAAGTTGATCTGATTCAATGCACTGACATAGATTCTATATTTTGCATCTTCTGGTATTTCATTCGTAAGAGTACCATTTAATCCATGAATTCCTTCCATGACCAGAACATCTTTTTCTCCAATCTTTAATTTGTGTCCGCGATATTCCCTTTTTCCTGAAATAAAGTTATAACTTGGCACATCAATCTCTTCTCCATCTAGCAATTGATTGATATGTTTTGTCAAAAGATCCACATCCAACGATGCGATCGTCTCAAAATTATAATTTCCATTTTCATCTCTTGGAGACAATTCCCTGTCTAAGAAATAATCATCCATAGAAACTGGGTGTGGTGTTAATCCAGCGATTTCAAGCTGAATAGACAATCTGTGGGAAAATGTTGTTTTCCCTGAAGATGACGGTCCTGCGATCAGGATGATTCTCTTATTCTTGCTTACAATCTCATCCGCGATATCCGCTAGCAGTTTTTCCTGCAATCCTTCTTGTAACAAGATCAGATGATTGATATTTCCATGTGTGATCTCATCATTTAAGGCACCTACCGTGTCAACACCCATCGTTTTCGTCCATTCTCTGGAACGCTGCATCACATGGAAAAGTTTTGGCTGTGGTGTAAATGGTACGATTTCCTCTGTCTGTTTCCTTTTGGGAATCTGAAGTACTACCCCATGCTGATAAGCAGACACCAAAAATGCTGGAATATATCCTGTCGATGGTGCCATATATCCATAAAAATAATTATCATATCCGTCTAACGAGTAAATATTCGTCTTTGATTCCCTGCGGAACTGAAATAATTCTTTCTTTCCCTTAAGGCCTATTCTGTCAAAATATTTTGCGGCCTGATCTGTGTCTAACGATCTTTTTGTGATCGGAAGATTCGCTTTGGCTAGCTCTTCCATACGTTTTTGAATGGATTGCGCAAAAGCATCATCTATCACACGATCTTCTAGGAAATCACAAAAAATACTATTTCCGATTGAATAATCTAATGCGATCTTTGTCGTTGCACCAGTTCCAAGCAGATCTTCGCATGCTTTCAGAAACATAAGCGTGGCAGTTCGTTTATATGCCATATACCCTGCCTGTTCTTTTAATGTTACAAAACGCACATGGCAGTCTTTTGTCATAGGAGTAAATAATTCTCTTAACTTTCCATCCATATAGGCAAGCAAAATGATCGGCTCCTGAGGCAGCTGTACCTGCTTCGCAAGATCAGAAAGTGTTGTTCCTTCTTTTACTTCATAAATGCTTTGATTCACTGTGGCTTTGATCATACGCCATCACTTCCTTTTTATATAACTACTATTTAAACAACTTTATAAGGGCTTCCTGCCTTATATGTGATCACATTCATATCACTGAAATGAGTCCTGATCAGATCTTTCATATCATCAATAAATACCTGTTCTAATCCATAATGTCCTGCATCGATCACACACATTCCCATATCGACTGCATCAAGGCCTTCATGATGCCCGATATCTCCAGTTAAAAATACATCTGCTCCTGTACTTTTCGCTTCACTGATCATACTTCTCCCTGATCCTGGAACAACTGCAAGTTTAGAGATCTTTGTATCTAGATTGCCAAATACTATGACATTTTCCAAAGAAAATGCTTCTTTTACTTTCTTTGCGTATTCTCCAACACTGATCCCATCTTCAATCTTGGCAACAATCCCTATTCCTTTTCCAAACGCTTTCTCATTGTGGCTTTTAGATAGCTCAACTGGTCCCTGTATTTCCTTCAGATTCAAGCGATCTGCTACTTGATCTCCCATTCTACAGACATCGTAACATGTATGCATTCCATATGCACATATATCGTGGCGGATCAGTTTTAATAATTTCTTCTGAAGGAAATCATCACTCGTGCATTTGTTGATCTTTGAAAAAATGATCGGATGATGTGCAAGGATAAAATCTGCCTTTTGATCAATCGCATAATCTACAGCTTCATTTGTGATATCTAATACAACTAAAACTTTCTTTATCTCTTTATCTTTATCTCCAACAAGAAATCCCGGATTATCCCAGCCTTCTGCTGTCTCTAACGGAACTTCTGTTTCTAAAAATGTGATCAGTTCTCTACAATTCATAATAACAAAGTGCCTCCATGATATCTCCAAGTAAATCTTCCACTTCTTCTTTTCGTCTTCTGATGTGTTCTTTTGAATCGTCTGTAAGACTTTCTTTTATTTTTGAATATTTGACATATTCCTGATCTAGGTACTCAAGAAGTACTGGATGTTTTGCAAGGATCAGTTCTTCTCCAAAACGATAAAAACACTCTTTGTCATACTGTTGCTTTCCATGAACTGCACGGATCACAACGTAGTATTTTCCATCTTCTTTTAAAAATTCTTCTTCTAAAATCCGGAATCCATGATCATTTAAGAAATGTCTCACTCGTTCTAAATGAGACTGTGGGGATAAGATCAGTTCTTTTACATTCGCTAATTTATCAAAGTCCTGCTCTAAGATTCTGACAACCAGATCTCCACCCATTCCTGCAATTACAATAGAATCTACATCATCTTGCGGCAGTTCATGTAATCCATCGGAAAGAATGCAGGATACAACCTCTCCTGCATTCTCTTCTTCAATATGTGTTTTGGCACGGCTTAATGGTTCTTTATTTACATCCATCGCATAAGCTCTCGGGCAGTTTCCATTACTTATTAAATAGATTGGTATGTATCCGTGATCTGTCCCGATATCTGCCACTACATAACCTTCTGTGACAAAAGATGCGATTGTTTCTAATCTGTTTGATAATTCCATAATCATACCTTAATCTAAATAATCTTTTAACTTTCTGCTGCGGCTTGGATGTCTTAACTTACGCAGTGCTTTTGCTTCGATCTGACGGATACGTTCTCTTGTAACGTTAAATTCTTTTCCAACTTCTTCCAGAGTTCTTGCTCTGCTGTCATCCAATCCAAAACGTAATCTTAAGACTTTCTGTTCTCTCTCTGTCAGTGTTCCAAGTACTTCATCTAACTGTTCTTTTAACAGCGTAAATGCTGCTGCATCCGCTGGTACTGGTACATTCTCATCCTGAATGAAGTCTCCAAGATGGCTGTCTTCTTCTTCACCGATTGGTGTCTCTAATGATACTGGTTCCTGAGAGATCTTTAAGATCTCACGAACTCTTTCCACTGGAATATCCATCTCCTCTGCGATTTCTTCTGGAGAAGGTTCTCTTCCAAGTTCCTGAAGAAGCTGTCTGGATACACGGATCAGTTTGTTGATCGTTTCTACCATATGCACTGGAATACGGATGGTTCTTGCCTGATCAGCAATCGCTCTTGTGATTGCCTGACGGATCCACCATGTCGCATAAGTACTGAATTTATATCCTTTGCGATAGTCGAATTTCTCTACGGCTTTAATAAGACCTAAATTTCCTTCCTGGATCAGGTCAAGGAAGAGCATTCCACGTCCAACATAACGTTTTGCGATGCTGACTACCAGACGAAGGTTGGCTTCTGCCAGTTTCTTCTTCGCTGCTTCATCCCCTTCTTCCATTCTCTGTGCAAGTTTGATCTCTTCATCTGCACTAAGAAGAGGTACTTTACCAATCTCTTTTAAATACATACGGACTGGATCTTCGATGCTGACACCATCAGGAACAGCAATTTCTGTTTCATCTTCGATTGGATCATCAAGATCTTCATCATCGTCTGCAACTGCGGCAAGAGTCAGCACATCGATTCCATTTTGTTCCAGATAATCATAGATTGCTTCCATCATATCAGAATTTAGTTTCATATCCTTAAAATATGAATCAATCTGTGCATACTCCAAAAAGTTTTTATTCTTTTTTCCTAATTCCACCAGACCTGCAAGTTTCTCGGTGAACTGTTCCATTGTACCTTCCATAATTCGTCCCTTTCTTCTCTTCCTATTTTAACCAACCTATAATGAAATATGCAGTTTTGCAAGGTTTGCTTTCTCCTTGATCAGATCCTGCCATCTCAAAATATCATTTGTTGCGTTCATCTGTTGTTCAATACTGTCTTCCTTGACCCTTCGCACGATATCATTCAACGCCTTGTCTCGATCTTCCGCTAATGGACTGATCTTTAATGTTGTGTTGAATAATTCTGCAATCTTCTTCTGGTCTTCAAGATCTGCATATTGATTTAATATTTTCCCTGGAATCACTGCTTTCTCTTCTTCGTATTGTTTGAAGAGTAACAATGCCACTCCATGGTAAATCTGTTCATAAAAATCATCGGGGCCGATGATTCCTTCTAGTTTGTCAAATAACTGTGGCTCATTGACCATCCATGTCAATAACAGTTTCTGCGGCTGTTTCTTCTTTTCTTCTTTTGCCTCATTCACTTGCAGACGTCTCTCCTGCTGACGCGGTGTTGTCTGCTGTCTCTGAGCACTGCTGTATCCAGAAGTCCCATAATAATTCACAAGATCTTCCAGATCTTTTGCCCCGATATAATATTCTCTTGAAACAGCTTCAATATAATTCTTGCGTTCTAGCGGTTCTTCAATCGTTGCCAGCAGTTTGGCCGCTTCATGTTGAAACTGTGTCTTCGACTCTGGATCGTCCTGATCATATCTTCCTGCGGCTACTTTTACCTGAAACATAAAACTGCTCATTGCTTTTCTGATTCGTTCTTCCAGTGCTTGTGCTCCTAATCCTTTGATAAATTCATCGGGATCCTTATACGGAGTCAGATCAAGGACACGAACCGTAAGTCCTGCTTCTTTCAAGATCGGTATCGCTCGCAATATCGCTCGCTGCCCCGCCTCATCACTGTCAAATGACAAAATGACATTCTCTGTATATCTCTTAAGCAGCGTCCCATGACCACTTGTAAATGCAGTTCCAAGTGCTGCGACTGCATTTGTAAATCCTGCTTGATGCATGGAAATAACATCCATATATCCTTCACACAAGATAATCTCTTTCTTTCTTGAACTTCTTGCAAAATTCAGTCCGTAAAGATTACGGCTTTTATCAAATAATTTGGTTTCTTTTGAATTTAAATATTTGGGCGAACCATCTCCCATGACTCTGCCTCCAAAGCCGATCACGCGGTTGTTCACATCCATGATCGGAAACATCACTCTGTTCCAGAACTTATCACTTCCACCACGTCTTTCATCGATCGTCACCAAAGCTGAATCTTTCAGATCTTCATCACTGTATCCCTTACTCTTTAAAAATCGATACAGGTCATCATTATAAATATCAGCATATCCAAGACCAAAATGTTTGATCGTAGCATCTGTGATCCCACGGTCTTTTAAATATGCAAGCCCTTTCTGTCCCCGCTTGCTGTGAAGCAGATAATAGAAATAATTGGCTGAAAGTTTATTCATCTCCCGAAGCCTGGCTTTTTCATCCATCGCTCGTTTGGCTTCTTCATTCAATTCCTCTTCCGGAAGTTCCATCCCAGCTCTCTCTGCCAGATATTTTAATGCCTCCGGGAAAGAAAAATTCTCATATTCCATTAAAAATGTAAAAACATTACCTCCGGCTCCGCAGCCAAAGCAGTAATACATCTGTTTATCTCGGCTCACAGAAAAAGAGGGTGATTTTTCATTATGAAACGGGCACAAACCGAAATAAGAACTGCCTTTTTTCTTCAACGGTACATACGTCGAGATCAGATCAACAATATCGTTCCGGCTTCGCACCTCTTCTATGATTTCTTCACCATAAATCAACGCTTGTCCCTCCTTAAAAAATCCCTCTATATATTATTATTCTACACCTTTTTTTATTTTCCTTTATTTTTGCATAAAAAATTTGGGGATAAAAATCTCAGTATATTTCTCAATTGCAAAATGGTCTGTCATTCCAGCAATATAGTCACAAACTGCCACAGGTACATCTCCTGGTTTATCGATCATCTTCTTATTATATTCTGGCAATTGCTCAACATGTATCAGATAATACTCATATAACGGACCAATGATATTCTTGATCTTGTCTTCTTCTTTCTTCGTATTTGGTTCTTCATAAACTCTCTCAAACATAAACTTTCGAAGACCGATCATTGCATCTCTTACTTCCTTTGACATCACAATATCATTCAGATTCTCACTATGTTTTACAATATCAAGCACCATCGTATTGATCCGTTCCCGATATGTTGTTCCAAGGACTTCCGTAAATTCTTTTGGAAGATCTTCTTCCCGTAGAACCTTAGCCCGTACGGAATCGTCAATATCATGGTTGATATATGCAATTTTGTCTGCCAGCCGCACAATTTTTCCTTCTAATGTATGCGGCATGCTGTGCATTGAATGATTTTTCATTCCATCTAAGACTTCCCATGTAAGATTTAATCCCTGTCCATTCTTCTCCAGACACTGAGCGACCCTGACACTTTGTTCATTATGCTTAAATCCTGCTGGATTCATTTCATTTAACACTCGTTCTCCCGCATGTCCAAACGGTGTATGCCCAAGGTCATGTCCAAGCGCGATCGCTTCTGTCAATGTCTCATTGAGATCTAATGCTCTTGCGATCGTTCTGGCATTCTGCGATACTTCCAAAGTGTGCATTAACCTTGTTCGATAATGGTCGCCCACTGGAGATAAAAATACCTGTGTCTTATCTTTTAAACGGCGAAAAGCCTTGCAATGGACGATCCGATCCCGATCCCTTTGGAAACAGGTTCTTATCTCACATTCCACCTCAGGCTTTTTTCTTCCTTTTGTACGGATACTTTGTGTCGCATACGGACTTAATAATTCCATCTCTGTCTGTTCTTGTTTTTCTCGGATATTCATAAGATCAGCCCTCCAATCTGCTTCCACAAAGCGTTCCATATGATATTTGTTTCTTCTATGACTGTTTAATATCAGCTTCCATCACTGAAAGAGCATCTAGTGATATCTTCATAACCTCTTTGACTTCCTCTTCTGTCATGGACAGATATTTTGCCAGTTCTTCAATCTTTGGTTCTCTTCCAAGCTCTTTTGATAAGAAAGTAGAAGCATCATCCAGACGATTTGCCTTGATCGCCATCGCCTCTCCAACACTGTCAGAACCTCTTTGCATTGCGATCGCATCTAAAATAGAATCTTCTACTGCACTCTTCGCATGTGCAAGGAATCCTTCTGCGTCTTTTCCCTGATAAATTGCCATTGCTTCCAAAAGGCCAATATTACCTTCCTGTACGAGATCTCCGAATAAAACACCTTTCCCCGTATGTGTTCTTGCAATTTCAAGAATCTGTGGAAGAAAGCTTTCAATGACTGCTTCCCCATCTCCTTTCTCTACAAGCCATGCATGGATCAGTTCTTTTTGCTCTTCTTCTCCCGGAAGATCCATCTGTTCTAATTCTTCTTCATAGAATCGGATCGCACCCTGTTCTTCTTCCGAAATGTCAGCTTTTTCTTTCGCCTCTTCTTCTGCAACGATCTGTGCTTCATCAACACCCAGAACGCGAATCCCAGCTTCTACAAAACTTGCGATCAGAAGTTTTTTCGCTTCTTCATTTAATTCATAATCGCTAAAATAATCTAATAATTCTTTGTGGTCGATCTGATTACCATTCGTCTTTGCGATCTGGATCATCTCTTCCATATTCTTTAGAAATAAATTCTTATCCATGTTTTACAAACTCCTTATTTGATGAATGCAAAATACACGATCACTAACAGACCGAGTATGATTCGGTATACACCAAATGCCTTAAAGTCATTCTTCTTAATATATCCAAGCAAGAATTTGATTGCTCCGATTGATACAAGAAATGATACAACCATTCCTACGATCAGTACGATCAACTGTGTTGATGTAAATGCAAGACCGAACTTCACGATCTTTAATAAGCTTGCTCCAAACATCACAGGAATCCCTAAGAAAAATGAAAATTCAGCAGCTACTGTTCTAGAACATCCAAGCAAGATTCCTCCAAGAATCGTCGCACCAGATCTAGATGTACCCGGAATTAATGCCAATATCTGAAATACACCGATTCCAAGTGCCATTCCATAGGATAATCTGGAAAGATCATTCATTGGTCTTCTTCTGCTTCGTTTGTTGCGGTTCTCAATGATGATAAATAAAACACCATAGATGATCAGCATTGCTGCTACAACTGGTGGATTATAAAAATGATCGTTCAACCAGTCATCAAACAAAATACCAATAATTGCTGCTGGAAATACTGCAAGAATTACCTTTGTCCATAAAATGATCGTATCCATCTTCTCCTCGTGATTCTTCTTCGGTGAAAATGGATTCAACTTATGGAAATATAAGACAACGACTGCCATGATCGCACCTAACTGGATCACAACATCAAACATCTCCTTAAAGTCAGCTGTCATGTTCAGCTTGATAAATTCATCTGCTAAGATCAAATGTCCTGTACTACTGATCGGTAACCATTCCGTAATCCCCTCAACAATTCCAAGTAATACGGTTTTAAGTAACAAAATAATGTCCATAAAAAACTCCCTATCTGTACAAATAAGGGTGTTTAGGAATCCCTAAGCACCCTGTTTTCCTTACTGTTTCTATTCTTCTGCTTCTTCGTCATCTCCGAGAATCTTAACTTTTTCTTCCCAAAGTTCTTCAACAGCTGTAGATAATGGTTTTGCACCATCTTTTTCTTCTACTAATGGCATATCTCCTGCGATGATCTGTCTTGCTCTCTTTGCACTTGCAAGCACGATAGAATAACGGCTGTTAACAACCTTTGTCTCGCCTTCCTCAACGTCTTTATTAACGACCTTCATTAAGTCTGTGTAAGATGGATGTAACATAAAATCATTCTCCTTTCAAAAAGCAGTTCATATCCTGCTGCAGTTCTTTGATAAATGCTGTATTGTGGGATTTCTTACAGTGTGCACTCTGTATCAATTCGTGCACCTGTTTCACACAGGTATCCAGATCATCATTTACAATAATGTATTCATAAGAGCCCATTTCCTGG
>OHMW01000677.1_pt1 | contig 19443 bp, 20 predicted proteins | sample 1569391 | NCBI WGS metagenome assembly OHMW01 (sample SAMEA3879557, study PRJEB24766) | human gut metagenome | biome: human-associated habitat; feature: feces | place: USA | collected 1985/1987 | reverse complement strand
ACCTTCGGTGACACCTCTCCCAGAGGGAGAGGCTTTGCAAAACCGGTAGATTTCGTCCCTCTCGTGTAACCAAACTGTAGCCTTTTTCACATTATTTTCAAAAATTAAGGGTAAATTAAAAAAAGTCCTCTTGAAGAAATGGCGTATTTGTGTTACACTACATCCAAGCTGTAATGGATTTTTTGGAGATTCTGGCGTTTTTGCCCCAGCCGAGCGGCTGTGAGGGGCAGGCGGCAGCGTACTTTCCACGCATTTTTTCTACTTTTTCCTTGTTTTGGCTGTTTTCTTGGCTGTTTGGCCTTGTGGCAGATGGGGAAGTATGGTAAAATGTAATAGAGGTGTCTCCAAAAAGGCACTACAACCCACTTAACTCGTGATGTTGCCGAGTGCGCACTCGGTTGCATAGGTTTTCCCGGTTGCGCAACCGGGAGGGGACCGATTATATTCGTTTTTTTCATTTGAAGGGAGTAATTCATTATGATGATGCCTGCAAACTTCTCTGCTGTCAACGCAGAGGTCGTCTACGGCGGCGCCGTGGCTGATTACCTGCCCAACGCTTGGACTGCTGCTAACGTGAAGCAGTTCTCCACCAATGTCATCACTCTGGTCAGCAACAGCTTCCAGAAGGGTATTATCGACGCAACTCTGGGTACCATGTTCGGTGGTAACTGGGGCGGCGACGACGGCCTCAAGCTGTTTGGCTCTGACGGTACCCTGAAGACTTGGCTGTACGGCGCTGACGCTGGCGATATGTCCTTCCTGAACAAGACCATGCGTACTCTGGGTCTGGCTTCTTTCGTCTACACTCTGGGCACCGCATCTGCTAAGGTCGGCTTCAACAAGGATGTCGTCAAGATCACAAAGATCGATCTGTAATTGTTTTATCATTCTGCACGATCTGTAAAAAAGCGCGGCGGACTTTCGCGGTCCGCCGCGCTTTTTGTGCATTTCTTTTGTTACCAAACTGAGATTTTTTTCACATTTTTTTCAAAAATTAAGGGTTTATTAAAAATTGTCCTCTTGAACAAGCCGACAGAATGTGTTATACTATGCCCAAGGTTCAGGAGATGATACGTCAAAATACCTTCTCCGGGCCGACCAAAATGATCAAAGGGTAGGCGCTCCCTTCTTTTGATAGCAGCTGCTCTCTGCTCCGCTTGGCCGCAGGGCGGGGCGAGGCAGAGAGCTGTATGCTGCTTTTATCGGGAAGTGTGTAAGGCGCAGCAGTCAGAAGCCCTTTCTTCTTCGCCAAACCGTCCGTCCGCCAGTTGGCGCAGGGGCGTTTTGAGATAGAAACCAAAAAGGAAGCATCTATGCGTTATACCTACGTCCGGCAGCACGACACTACGGACTGCGCTGCCGCCTGTCTCGCAATGGTGTGCCTCCATTACAAAAAGGAGATCACCATCACCCGCCTGCGGGACATGATGGGTACGGACCTGAAAGGCACAAACCTGACCGGTCTGCAGAAGGCCGCGGAGGAGCTGGGGTTCAGCACCGCCGCCGTCCGCGTAGACCGCGAAAATTTCCTCAGTGAGTTTTCCGTCCCCTGCATTGCGCAGGTCATCACCGACGAGGGCCTCGCCCATTTCGTGACCGTCTTTAAAAAAACGACCATCAAGGACGACGGCGAGCGTCGGCGGCACGTCCTCAAGGAAGAGGAGGCACGAAAAAAATGCGCTGACGAGGGGAAAAAGTTCAAGTGTCGGGATTACGTCATCATCGGCGACCCGGCAAAAGAGCTGAAGAAGATCTCCCTTGATGAGTTCTACAAGAACTTTACCGGCGTCCTGCTCCTGCTGACCCCCACCTCGGAGTTCAAGGCAGGCAAGCAGGAGCATGGCAGTATGGTCAAGCGTTTCCTCGACCTGCTGCTCCCCCAGAAAAAGCTATTCTTCTACGCCATCCTCAGCTCGATCATCATGACAGTTCTGGGAATCGCATCCTCGATGTTCAACAAGATCCTGATGGATGAGATCCTCCCCTACGGTCTGAAGAGCCTGCTGATTTCGATGATTCTGGTGTTCAGCTTAGTCAGCGTCACCAGCGCCCTCATCAGTATGGTGCGGCAGTGGGTGCTCATCTATCTGTCCATCAAGATCGATATCCCGCTGATGCTGGGCTACTTCGGGCACGTTTTCAGGCTGCCCATGAAGTTCTTCGCCACCCGCAAGACCGGCGAGATCACCACCCGCTACTCCGACGCCAGCACCATCAAATCGGTGTTCACCAGCATCGCGCTGAGCGTTGCGATGGATATTGTGATGGCCTGCGTCACCGGCGTCATCCTCTTCCGGATGAATGCCACCCTTTTCTCCATCTCCATCTTCACCACCTTGCTGAGCATCCTGCTCGTCTTCATCTTCAAGCAGCCTTTCAAACGGATCAACGAAGAGACGATGCAGCAGTCGGCCATCCTGAACAGCCAGATGATCGAAAGTCTGCGCGGCATCGAGACGGTCAAGTGCAATGCAGAGGAAGACCGGGAGCTGGAGGCTTTGGAGCGGGAGTACATCAAGAGCCTGAAGATAAGCCTGCGCTCCAGCAAGATCAGCACGGTGCAGTCCCTTATCTCCACCCTCATCACCACCATCCTCGGCATGGTAACGTCCTACGTTGGTATCATGCAGGTGCTGAATGGTGAGATGACGCTGGGCGGCTATATGGCGTTCAGCACCCTTTCCTCTTACTTTACTTCTCCGGTCAGCGAGCTGGTCGGCCTGCAGATGTCCATCCAGCAGGCACAGATCTCCATCAAGCGTCTGACCGAGATCATGGATTACGAGTCCGAGCAGGATGAGACGCGGGAATACACCGAGATGGAAAAGATCGACGGTGATATTGAGTTCAGGGATGTCTCCTTCCGCTACGGCAGCCGTTCTCCGGCCCTGAGCCACGTCTCCTTCACCATCCCCTATGGCAAGAAGGTGGCCCTCGTGGGCAGCAGCGGCAGCGGCAAATCCACCATCACCAAGCTCCTGCTCAAGTATTATGAGCCGGAGGAAGGTTCCATCCGCGTGGGCGGTGTCCCGCTGGACGAGTACAGCAATGCCTCTGTCCGCCGTGCCATCGCCTATGTCCCCCAGAACGTCGAGCTGTTCAGCAAGACCATCTACGACAACATCCGCATTTCCCGACCGGAGGCCAGCCTCGATGAGGTCAAGGCCGCTGCCAAAAAGGCAGATGCTCACGAGTTCATCCGGAAGCTGCCGCTGCAGTACAACACCTACCTCGAGGAAGCCGGCAACGGCCTCTCGGGCGGCGAGAAGCAGCGTCTGGCTCTGGCCCGGGCCTTCCTGAAGGATGCGAACCTCTATATCTTGGACGAATCCACCAGCAGTCTGGACTTTGGCACAGAGAATACCATCTTTGATATGATCTACAACCAGCTTGCAGACCGCTCGATGCTGATCGTCGCCCACCGCCTCTCGACCATCCGGGATTGTGACCTTATCTTGGTCATGGATCACGGCGAGATCGTGGAGCGGGGCACCCACGAAGAGCTGCTGGCAAAGCAGGGCAAGTACTACGAGCTTTGGAGCCTGCAGCAGGGCATTTTCCGCAGCAAGAAAAAAGCGGAACAGCCCACACCTGCCGCCGCCGCGAAAGTGGTGGAGGACGAGGACGATGGCGAGTCCATCACCTACTAATTCGTTGCAGCCGCGTGCGCACGCGGTTACATAAATGGCTTTCTTTCCGGATGCGCATCTGGGAACTGGGCCGACTAAATTTGTTTTTCATTCATTTGAAGGGAGTAATTCATTATGATGATGCCTGCAAACTTTACTGCTGTTAACTCTGAGGTCGTCTACGGCGGCGCTGACCTGTTCTCCGTTCTGGCTGACACCACCGCTCCTATCTGGAACGCTGCTAACGTCAAGCAGTTCAACACCAACGTGATCACTCTGGTCAGCAACTCTTTCCAGAAGATCGTCGTCGATAACACCCTCGGTGTTATGTTCGGCGGCAACTGGGGCGGCGACGACGGCGTCAAGATGTTCGGCGACGACGGCAAGCTGAAGAATGCTCTGTACGGCGATGACGACATGGGCTTCGGCAACAAGGTCATGCGTACTCTGGGTCTGGCTTCTGTCGTCTACACCCTGGGCACCACTTCTGCCAAGGTTGACTTCAACGACAATGTCACCTCTTTCAAGGCTGATCTGTAATCAGTAACCCCTAAAATCTGAAGTGTATTTCGTCCGGCGGCTCTCGGGCCGCCGGATGACAATGCCTCGTAATGGTATGCCCGGAGGCACCTGCCTCCGGGCATATCTTATTTTTTTATTAAGAATCCACGTCGTTTACAATTTGGACTTATTACTTTGATATAGTAATAGGTAATGGCAAAATGTGAATCTTACCCGTTGCAAAGGCTCCCCCTTTGGGGGAGCTGGCGCGAAGCGCCTGAGAGGGCAAGGCTGCTGACGGTGACACAGCCGCATTGCGATAGCATCGCCCTGACAAAGAGCCTGCCTATCGCTGCGTGAGCAGTCCTACCCTCACGAGCTTGCCCTCTCCGTCACCTACGGTGACACCTCTCCCAAAGGGAGAGGCTTTGGATATTCCGTAAGGCCTCTTCCGCTTTCGAGGACACCACCATGAAGAAGACGACCGTTGTAAAGAACTTCCGAATGCTGGACACTGCTCGCCGACTTCGTCGTGACATGACCCCACAGGAACGCAAGCTCTGGTATGAGTATCTGCGCACTTACCCTGTAAAGTTCTACAAGCAGCGGATCATTGAGTCTTTCATCGTAGACTTTTACTGTGCGCGGGCTCGTCTGGTCGTCGAAATCGATGGGTCGCAGCATTATACAGAACAGGGCCAGTGTTACGATGAAGAACGAAGTCAGATATTGCGCGCTTACGGTTTGAAGGTGCTTCGCTTTTCCAATCACGATGTTGACCGGAATCTTGAAGGTGTCTGTACGCAAATCGACCTAGAGGTCAATGCCCGCCTATAAGGCTCCCCCTTTGGGGGAGCTGGCGCAAAGCGCCTGAGAGGGCAAGGCTGCTGACGGTGACACAACCGCCCCGCTATAACATCGCTCTGACAAAGAGCCTGCCTATCGCTGCGTGAGCAGCCCTACCCTCACGGGCTTGCCCTCTCCGTCACCTTCGGTGACACCTCTCCCAAAGGGAGAGGCTTTGGATGTTCCGTGAGGTGTCTGCCCCAAACTTCACCTTTTGCTATTGCCTATTACAAGCAATGAAACCAAGAACAGGTGGTATAAAATCATGAGAGAGATCCAGACCGCAGAAAACAAGACCCTCAAGCTGACCAACGTGGTCAGCCGCCGCATCCAGCCCGAGGAGTTCAACAATATGCAGATCGTGCTGACCCAGCTGCACAACTTCATCAAGAGCAGCGGCGCACAGCCCCTCGGCCCCATCATCCAGTGCGTCAAGATCCCTGCTGGCCCCAACCCCCAGCCCGAGGTCTACATGATGCAGCAGGCTACCCAGCTCATCCCCCGCATGGAGGCCGGCTACACCATGGACGCCGTGCTGCGGGTGCGCAACTGCCTGTACGCCCACTACGTCGGCCCCATGAGCCAGAGCGGCCTTGCCTCCCAGAAGCTGAACATCATGGCTTTCGAGCATGAGCTGGAGCTGACCGGCACCGTCTACACCGTCTTTGTCAATCAGGACGACGACGAGGGCGTGGTCGATACCTTTATGGAGACGAAGTGATTATGACGACGACCATCCGCGACATCACCGAGCTGCAGGACCGCCGCATCATGATGGAGAAGAAGCTGCCCCCCTTCGGGTATGCGCTCATCCTCCTGACGGCCGCCCTGATGCTTTTCCTCGTGGTGTGGAGCACCAAAAACTACCGCACCTACGTCAGCCAGTCCAGCGGCACGGTGCAGGCCGCCAACAAAACCTACATCATGTCCAGCTACTCCGGCTCCATCACTGAGCTGAATGTCTCTGAGGGCACCTACGTCAACGAGGGCGACCTCATCGCCCACATCAAGAGCACCGACCTCGATATGCAGCAGGACAGCATCCAGAGCCAGCTGGACATCTACAAAAAGCAGAAGTCCCAGTACGAGAAGCTGGTAAAGTCCATTCAGGACGACAAGAACTATTTCAGCGAGACGGACATCGACGATCAGCCCTACTACTACCAGTATGAGACTTACAAGAGTCAGGTGGCGCAGAAGGCTTTCGACGCCTCGCCCTATCAGGCCGCAGGCTACTCCGACGAGCAGATCAAAGCCCTGATGGAGCAGAACCAGAGCGAGGTGGAGGCGCTGTATTACTCCACCTTGCAGTCCATCTCCGCCAGCCTGACCAGCGTGCAGAGCAACATCGACAATCTGCAGAGCCAGCTGGACGCCCTGAACACCGGTGCCAACGACTATTACATCTACGCCCCCACCTCCGGCGTCATCCACATGGACACGCCCTATAAGGTGGGCATGGTGCTGAGCGCCGGCACCCCGCTGGCCACCGTCGCCAGCGAGAACAGCGACCTCGAGGTGGTGGCCTACGTCACCCTCAGCGACCGGCCCCTCCTCCATGTGGGCGACCCCTGCAAGATCGCCATCACCGGCCTGTCGGAGTACTCCTACGGCACCCTGACCGGTACCGTGACCTCCATCGACAGCGATGTGACCGCCAGCTCCTCCGGCTCCTACTACAAAATGACCATCACCCCGGACAGCACCTATGTCATCAGCAACAGCGGCGACAAGGTCGATCTGTCCAACGGCATGAGCGTCACCGCCCGTGTGGAGTACGACAAGCTGACCTATTTCGAATACGCGATGGAGGCTCTGGGCGTCCTGTTCCGCTGAGCGCACACCAACGCCCAAAGAGGTACGAAAGAATGAAACTGAACCCGAAAATGCTGGCCGTGAGCGCCGCTCTGCTGGGTCTGCTGGCCGGCGGCGCTGCGCTTCCGGCCAGAGCCGCCAGCCCCTTTGCGGCCGCCCCGGCTGCCATCTCTCTGCCGTGGCTTGCTGCGGAGGTGGAGAGCGTCGAGACCGGCAGCTACGCCTCCACCATGACGGTGGGCACGGCGCAGCAGCTCTCGCCCGTCATCCTGCCCGCCAAGGCCGCACGCACCGCCACGGTGACTTTCCTGTCCAATGACCCCACCATCGTGTCCGTGACGTCTGAGGGCGTGGCACAGGCTGTGGGCGTCGGCACGGCGCAGGTCGTCGCCAGCGCGAACGGCGTCAGCTGCGTCTACACCATCACCACCGAGCTGGACGACTCCATGATCGTCAAGGAGATGGACATCACGCTGGCTTCGAACACCATCTCCGTCGGCGACACCACTTCCCTGTCGCTGGGCGTGCTGCCCACCAGTGCATCGAATTACGCCAGCGTGAGCCTCAGCTCCTCGAATCCGGCTGTGGCCACTGTCAACAACTTTGGCAAAGTCACCGGCGTTGCCCCCGGCACCGCCACCATCACCGCCACCTGCGGCGATGTGACCGCCTCGGCCACCATCAAGGTCGTCAACAGCGGCGTGGATCGTCAGTCCATCGACCTGAACACCAGTTACGTCGTCCTGAAGCCGGGCGCAAGCCGCACCATCACCGGAAAAGTGACTCCCTCCTCGGCCTCCCAGTCCCTTACCTTCAAGTCGAACGACTCCAAGGTGGCTTCTGTGAGCGCCAAGGGCGTCATCACCGCTGTGGGCACGGGCGCGACCTCCGTGGTCGTGTCCAACGGCACGGCGTCCGCCTCGGTGACAGTCATCGTCAACCGCAGCGCATCCAGCGGCGGCTCTGGCAGCGGTGACAACAGCGGCGACGGCAGCGGGGAGGCCCTCATCGACCCCGTCGTGGAGGCCATCGAGGCTGCCGAAGGCGATGAAGTGGCCTTCGCACAGCGCGAAGTGCCCGTCGTCACCAGCGAGATGCTGAACGCCCTCCGCCTCAGCGGCAAGACCCTCGCGGTGGAGGCCGACGGCTACACCATCCGCATCGCAGGCACCGGCGTGAAGAACACCGCCGCACAGGTGAACACGGCCCTGAGCTTTGCCCCCTCTGAGTACGGCGTCACCTTCACCCTCAACGGCGGCGCAGCCTTGCCCGGCGTCGTTCAGGTCGAGATGACCGGCGACAACGCCGCCTACACCCGCGTCTACCTCCACAACGCTGTCAAGGGCAAGTGGCAGTTCCTCAACAGCTACAGAGATCATGTCCTCGAGGCAGACACGGCGGGCGAATACCTGCTGACCACCCAGAATCTCCGCTTCGTCCATGTGGACTTTACCTTCTTCATCGCGGGTCTTGTGGTCATCGTGGGCATCATCATCGCCTATATCGCCATCAAGAAACGCTATTGGTTCTGGTAACTCTCATAAAAGAAAAGCAGCGGCTGTTGTAAGTCCTTGAAGACTACGGCAGCCGCTGTTTTGTTTATCGTATTACAGTTGCTCCGAGCGGGCTAAAGTCTCTCCCTTCAGCGTCCTTGCCCTCTCAGGCGCTCCGCGCCAGCTCTCCCAAAGGGAGAGCCTTTCAGCGGGGCACTTATTTTACTCCACCGTCACGCTCTTTGCCAGATTGCGGGGCTTATCGACGTCACAGCCGCGCAGGACGGCCATATAGTAGGCGAACAGCTGCAGCGGCACGATGAGCTGCAGGGGCATCAGCAGCTCTTCGTAGTCGTCCAGACGCACCACATAGTCGGCCACACCGTCGGGAACGACGGCGTCCTTAGTGGTAAAGAGGATGACCCGTGCGCCCCGGCTCTTGGTCTCTTTGGCGTTGGAGATGGTCTTCTCGTACACCTGCTTCTGGGTCGCCAGTGCGATGACCGGCACGCCCTCGGTGATGAGGCTGATGGTGCCGTGCTTCAGCTCACCGGCAGCGTAGGCGTCCGAGTGGACGTAGCTGATTTCCTTGAGCTTCAGGCTGCCCTCCAGCGAGAGGGCGTAGTCGAAGCCGCGTCCGATGAAGAAGCAGCTCTGGGTGTTGACAAAGCGGCTGGCGAGGTATTTGATCTGCTCGCAGTCCGCCAGACGGGGCTGGATGACCTCCCCGGCCCGCAGCAGCTCGGCAGTCAGGCGCTTGGTCTCAGCCTCGCTCAGACGGCCCTTGGCGTAGGCCAGACGGAACGCGAAGAGGTAGAGGGTGCACAGCTGCACCATATAGGCCTTGGTAGACGCCACAGCGATCTCCGGGCCTGCATAGGTGTAGAGGACGTAGTCCGCCGCGCGGGCAATGGAGCTGCCCACCACATTGACGATGGCCAGCACCGGGACGCCCCGGCTCTTGGCGAGGCGGAGAGCCGCCAGCGTGTCGCTGGTCTCACCCGACTGGCTGATGATGATGACGAGGTCCTCGGGGTCGAGGATGGGGTCACGGTAGCGGAACTCACTGGCGATATCCACCTCGGCATGGACGCGGGCCAGCCGCTCGATGGCGGTCTTGCCCACCATACCGGCGTGCATGGCCGTGCCGCAGGCTACGAGGTGGATGTTTCGGATCTTCCGCAGCCGCTCATCGGTCAGCTCCGGGAGGCGGAGGTCGGGCATACCATCCTCCACACGGGGGCTGACGGTGGCGGTGATGGCGGCGGGCTGCTCGTGGATTTCCTTGAGCATGAAGTGGGGATAGCCGCCCTTCTCCGCGGCCTCCTCGTCCCAGTCGGCGGTCAGCACTTCCCGCTCCACCGGCTTGCCAAAGGCATCATAGAACCGGATGCCGTCGGCCTTGACCACCGCCATGTCGCCCTCCTCGAGGACACTGTAGCGGCGGGTATACTTGAGCAGGGCCGGGATGTCGGAGGCTACGAAGTTCTCGCCCTCGCCCCAGCCCACGATGAGGGGGCTTTCCTTCTTGACGGCGTAGATGGTGTCCGGCTCGGCCCGGAACAGCACGCCCAGCGCATAGCTGCCGCGCACCATCCCCAGCGCCTCCCGCAGAGCCGTCAGCGGGCTTGCCTTGGGCTGGGTGCAGCAGAAATAGTCGATGAGCCTGACCAGCACCTCGGTGTCCGTCTCGCTCTCAAAGGTGACGCCCTTGGCCATCAGGTCGGCCTTCAGGGGGCCGTAGTTCTCGATGATGCCATTGTGGACGATGCTCACGCGGGGGGTGGAGTGGGGATGGCTGTTCACATCGCTGGGTTCGCCGTGGGTGGCCCAGCGGGTGTGTCCGATGCCGCAGAAGCTCTCGGGCAGGCTCTCTGCCTCCAGCTTGCGGCGGAGCACCTCCAGCCGTCCCTTGCTCTTGACGACGTGGATGCCGCCCTCCAGCGCCAGCGCAACGCCTGCGGAGTCATACCCACGATATTCCAGCTTTTCCAGCCCGTTCAGCAGCACTTCCTGCGCACTGCGCTTTCCCGAATAACCTACGATGCCACACATACAAAACACCTCCATGCCGACAGCCCGGCGCGAACGCGCACTGCGGCTGTCAGCCTCTTACGATAAGTTTATGTTCTTGTATGGCTTTCTTTGAAAGGAGTCTGTTGCGGTATTGCTGCCGTTTTTTCTCCTTTTTCTGCGGCTGGTAGCCTGTTCAACCGGAGGGACACCCGCCGAAACTTTCGATGATCCCTCTCCTCGTCACCCTCACGGCTGTCACCCGCGTGGCCCGGCGCTTTCTCGTTAACTGAAGTAGTCTTATCCCCTCTTTCTGTCTCATTCCGCCGACTTCCAAAAACAAAAAACAGCTCCTTCCGGAGCTGTCAGAAGCCGACAGAAAAGGTCGGTTTTATTTATATCATAAAATGGGCCGCTCGTCAATGGACGCCCAGCATTTTGTGGAGCTTCGGCTGCCAGACCAGATGGTAGAGCATCAGCATATTGTGCAGTGCGCGGTCGTAGAGCAGAAAGGCCACGTTGCCCATCGCCAGCGTCACCAGCGAGACTGCCAGCGCCGTGGTGCGCAGCTCCTCGGCGATGCTGCCTGCCGGCACCAGCAGCAGCACCAGCCCGTACATCGCCAGCACAGCGCCGTTGCAGAGCAGCAGCTTGCAGACGGCCCGCAGCAGAGCGGGGCGTATTTTCTCGAAATAAGGCTTTGCCAGCGGATAGTACCCCAGCAGGAACACGAAGGTCAGCGCCACCTCCTTGTCCGGCACGAAGAGCAGGCTCAGCAGGCTCACCGCGCCGTAGGCCGTCAGGGCCATCGTCCGGCCGCACTCCACGCAGACCGTGGCGATGAGGAAGCTGGCCACCGCCGGGGCGATGAACATTGCGATGGGAAAGACCGCTCCCATCAGCATCATGGCCACGCTGAGCGCTGCGGCCATGCCGCAGTAGGCCATTGCCCAGCTCTTGCTTCTGCGGCCCTTCACGGCAGCTCCCAGCGCACCGGCTGGTTTTCGGCGTCCAGCGGCTCAATGGCGTGTCGGAGGCCGAGGAGCATGATGTTGTCCAACAGGGTGCGGTTGAGCTTGACGTCCAGCATCCCATAGGCCCGGACGAGGTCGTTGGCGATGGCAAGGGCCTGCCGCCGGGCGTTTTCCCGGGCGGCGTTCCGGTCATAGATGCCGTTCACGAGGAAGATGTTGTAGCGTTTCTTGTCCTTGTCCCGGGAAAAGCTCTCGGCTTTGTCCAACAGGTAGGCCGCACGGCCGATGCAGCTGCCGATATAGTGCATACTCTTGCGCTGGTTGGGGTCGTCCGTGGCCAGAACCGAGTAGAGCGCACCGTAGAGGTTGCCCTTCGGCTCTGCGGCCAGCAGGTAGTTCTTGGCGTTCAGGGCCATCTGGACGTTGGCCTGATCGCGCTCCTGCGCGAAGATACGCTCCAGCGCCGGATTTTCTGCCGCAGCCTTTTTATAGGCTCTGCGCAGCAGCACGGTATCCACCACCCGGCGCACCTTTTTGCCGACCGGAAGATCCGCCCACTGGGCATCCTGAATGCGGTGCCAGCTGAGCAGGATTTCCACCTGTGCGGCCAGCCGGATGCCCTGCGTCTGACACATCATATTCTGCCAGAGCAGTGTGCCGGGCACCCGCATCCGCTTGCAGGTCGCCGGGCGGCCTGCAAGACTATCGGCCAGCAGTGCAAACAGCACGCCGTTGTAGCGCAGGCCATAATAACAGGGATAGATCCCATAGGTAGTGTAAAGCTGACGGCGTACGCCCCGCAGATACCACTGATAGGTATTGTAGTCCCGGATGGTCAGCTCCGGCAGATAGGGCCGCATACGTCCTCTCATTCTGATCTTTCCTTTCGTCCGCCGCGCCGACGAGCTGGGCGCAGCCTCTTTTCCGGAGGCCTACGCCTCCCACAGCCATAGATATTAGTATAATCTATTTTTCGCCTGCGTTCAACCATTCTCTTGTAAATTTACAGCAATTCAACATCTCCTGCGACGGCAGCAGCGATACTGTTTTCGTGCTGCGCTTGTTTTCCCGGCCTGCGATAAGCAGGAAAAAGACCGCACGCTGCTCATTTGCCGTGCGGTCTTTCGGGACTTTATTTCTTTTCGAAACGGCCCGTGTGGCCGGGCTGGGTGCGCTTGCCGTCAAAGCCGCTCTTGGGCATCGGCTTTGCGGGACGGGCCTGCTCCGACTTGGGGGCGTTGTAGTACATATACAGCTGACAGGGGATCATGCCGTTGTACATCTTGCGGCGCTTGTTGGCCCGCTTGCCGTAGTGGTGCTCAAAGTCCATATCAGCGGTGATGGCGTAGACGCCTGCGCAGGGGTGAAGCTCCATCTGCTGGCCGAGGGTGCGGGCCAGCTTGGCAGCGCCCTCGATGGTGCTCATCCGCTCGCCATACGGGGGATTGGTCAGGACGATGGCCTCGCTTCGGGCTGCGAAGTCGGCCACGTCAGCCACCTCGAAGTGGCAGCGCTTCTCCACACCTGCCAGCTTGGCGTTGGCGTTGGCGAGAGCCACTGCGGCGGGGTCGATGTCGTAGCCGAAAGCCTCGAAGCCCACGTCCAGCTTGGACTCCGCCAGAGCCTTCTGGCGCTGCTCGGCCCAGACGGCGGCGGGCACAAAGCTGTACCGCTCGGCGGCAAACCGGCGTTTGAGGCCGGGGGCGATGTTCATGGCCTTCTGAGCAGCCTCGATGAGGAGGGTGCCGCTGCCGCAGAAGGGATCCTCCACGAGGCTGTCGCGGCGGACACGGCCAAGGTCGGCGATGGTCGCAGCCAGCGTCTCGCGGATGGGGGCCTCCATGGAGTTGCGGCGGTAACCGCGCTTATGGAGGCCGTCGCCGGTGGTGTCCAGCATGATCTCGCAGACATTCTTGCGGAGCATGAAACGGATCTTATACTCTGCACCGGTCTCGGGCAGGCTGGTGGTGCGGTGGCCCTGCATCAGGCGCTTGACGACCGCCTTCTTGATGATGCTCTGGCAGGCCGGCACGCTGGACAGCTGGCTGTTCAGTGAGGAACCAGTGACCGGGAAAGCCGCATCGGCGGGCAGAAGCTCCTCCCAGTGGATGGAGTAGACTCCATCGAACAGCTCGTCGAAGGTGGTGGCCGTATAGGTGTTGAGGAGCAGCATGACCCGCTCCACCGTGCGGAGGTTGAGGTTGGCGGCGGCGATCATCTCCGCACCGCCTTTGAAGGTCAGGCGGCCGTCGCTGACCCGGATGTCCTCGGCACCGATGCGGCGCAGCTCAAAGTTGGCCGTGGATTCGCACCCGAAAAAGCAGGGGGCGATGAGTTCAAATTTTGCAGGCATTCTGGTTTCCTTTCCTGTCGGGTGCAGCAGCTGCCGCACCAAAAAACAGGCCCGCCCCGCTGGGGGCAGGCCCAAAGCTTCTTCGTCTTGTGCGGACGGCTCAGCGGCTGCCGCGGCGTCCCCGGGGAGCATAGCCGCCGCCCCGGCGGTTGTTGGTCTCGTGGTCGAGGTCTGCCATCTTCTCCTCGCTCTGGCTCTTGAAGCGGCTCATCATGTCCTCGAAGCTCAGGTTATCGCTCTTGGCCGGGGCCTTGGGCTGCCATACCCGGGGCGCAGCGTCCCGGGCCGGGCCGCGTCCGCCCTGCGGACGGCCGCCGGGGCCGTTGCGGCGGAAGCCGCCCTCCCGCGGGCCGTTACTGTTGGGGCGGGGGCCTCGGCCCTCCCGCGGGGCGCGGGGTGCCGGAGGCAGCAGCCGCTTGATGGACAGTGCGATCTTTCCATCCGGTGCCACATTGATGACCTGCACCTTCACGGTGTCGCCGTCGTGCAGCACCGTTGCAATGTCCTGCACATACTCGTTGGACACCTCAGAAATGTGGACCATGCCCACGCGGCCCTCCGGCAGCGCAACGAATGCGCCAAACGGCTTTACGCCGGTGACACGGCCTTCAAAAATATTCCCTACCTCAATCGCCAAAACTCAATACTCCTTGTTGACTAATATGTTTTCCTCCGGCCGCAAGCCGCCGGGGGCGCGGCATCAGTTGCCCGTCACATCCACGAAGATGCGTTCATTGGCCGCCGCATAATTATAAGAGTCCCGGGCGACCCACTCGGTCACGTCATCCGAATCGCCGCTGAGGATGCGCTGCATCTCCTCGTTCTGGGTCTTCTGCTGTTCGATCTGCTCCTGCAGGGTGTCCAGCTCCGCTTTCTTGGAGCTGAGCGCCACCTGATTTGCGATGTATGCCGCCAGCATACTCAACAAAAACAGAACGAACAGCAGCTTCAGCACAGCACCCACGACGGATGCCTTTCTTTTCCGCTTTCTCCGGCTCGGATTTGCCATAACACAGTGCCCCCGTTTTCAACAGCAGGCCCAATGCGCCTGTACTCTTACTTTGATACGTTTGAATTATACAACATACGCGGCGGTGTTGGCAAGCTCTTTTTCGGTTTTTTTGCAAGTCTTTTTTCGTTCCGCCGTACTTTGGCGGCGGCACGGGCGGCTTTCCACGGGGCGATGCACCGGGCCGCAAGCTTTACAGGCCCCAGCAGCACCCGGCCCGCCAAGGCTTCTGCCTCCGCAAACAGAGGCCGGAGCACCGCCTGCACCGCACCGGCGGTGCAGAACGCCGCCAGCGCCATATAGCCCCGCAGCTGCCCGGCCTGACTCTGGGAGACGGCATAGCCCTGCAGGGCCATCAGCACACAGCCCACAAAGAGCAGGTCGGGCAAAAAGGCCGCCCGCCCCCGGGTGGGCAGGACGGCCCGGGCCGCGCCGAGCACACCGCCCAGCAGCCCGCAGGCCAGCATCTCCTGCCCCACCGCACCGGGCGGGAGGGCCGGACCCATCATCGGACGAGGCGGCGCAGAAAACCGCCCGGCGTGTGCTCTGCGGTATACTCCAGCGTGTCCACCCGGCCTGCAAGCTTTACCTCGCCCTTGTCGAGGTCGAGGCTGGTGATGCTCAGCTCTGCCCCGGTCAGCTCCAGCGTGCCCTTCGAGGTCAGGAGGGCCGCGCCCTCTGCGTCGCAGCGGAGGACCCGCCGCACGCCGGTGGCGGTCAGCCTGTTCCGCCCCTCCAAGATGAGGTCATGCGGCAGGGCCTGCTCCGGCTTTGCGTCCTGCTGTTTCATGGCACACCCCTCCCCTTTTCTGTCATCCTATGCGGGGAGGAACCTGCTTATGCCGTTTTACTCGGCCTGTGCCGGGTCGTGGGCGACAGCGAGGACGCTGTCCTGCTCGATGATCTCATACATCTCCCGGGCCACGTCCTTGGTGCGCGGCTCCACATCGGAGAGGACTTTGACCTTGATGGGCCGGTTGCCGAACGTCACCTCGATGATGTCCCCGGCCTTGACGGCCTGACTGGCCTTGGCTGTCTTTCCATTGATGAGGATGCGGCCCGCATCGGCCACCTCATTTGCCACAGTGCGGCGCTTGATGAGCCGCGAAACCTTCAGATATTTATCTAAGCGCATTCTAAACTCCTTATCAACCTCTCCTACAAAAAAACCGCCGGGCCTAAAGGTTCCGGCGGCGGTGGGGCCTCTCTTACAGGGTGTCCTTCAGAGACTTGCCCGGCTTGAACACGATGCTCTTGGAAGCAGCGATGGTGATCGGCTCGCGGGTGCGGGGGTTGATGCCCTGACGCTCTGCGCGCTCACGCACCTCGAAGGTGCCGAAGCCGGAGATGGAGATCTTCTCGCCCTCGGCCATCGCCTTGCCCAGTGCCTCGAATGCGGCGTTGACAGCCATCTCGGCGCTCTTCTTGCTCATCTCAGTGTTTGCCGCAACCTGTGCGATCAGATCGGTCTTGGTCATAATAAAAGCCTCCACAATATTCTCAACATTTTCTATTCGAGCAGACGGTGTATCCGTCTGGTACCCGTTTCCGTTTCGTCTGCTTCCAGCCTCTGGGTGAACCGCTTGGCCGCGAAGGTCAGGGCCTCCTCGGCGTCCACACCGGCCAGCCGCATGGCGTCTGCAGCGGCAAGCAGCAGCTCACCGGCGCTCTCCTGCGTCTGTGCCTCGTCCCACCCGGCTTTGGCGCTGTCCAGCGCTCTGGCTGCCCCGGCGGCATCCTCCGGCCCGCAGCCGAACCGCGCGGCCCGCTTCTGGAGCTTCTGGGCGCGCATCAGGGCGGGCAGGGTCAGCGGCACGGTGTCCAGCTCGTCGGCCAGCGTGGTGCGGCCCTTTTCCTTATTCTTGAGCGCATCCCAGCCGTTTATACCAGCATTTTCCGCCGCCGAGGAAGCGAAGATGTTCGGGTGGCGGAAGACGAGCTTCTCGCACACCTCGCGACAGACCTTCTCCATATCGAAGCGGCCCCGCTCCTCCTCGATGACGGTGTGGAACACCACCTGCATCAGGACGTCGCCCAGCTCTTCCTGCATCATGACCGGGTCGTCGGCGTCGATGGCTTCCAGCGCCTCGCAGGTCTCCTCCAGAAAGTTTTTCCGGATGGAGGCATGGGTCTGCACCTTGTCCCACGGACAGCCGGTGTCCCTGTCCCGCAGGATGCGGATGATCTCCACGAGGTCCTCCGCCGTATAGTGTTCACGCGGCGTCCAGTCCTGCATGGCCGTCTCCTTTCTGCGTGCCGAAAGCATCTGCGAACAGATTCAAATTGTACCGCAGAATCCACCGGAATGCAAGGGCCGAAGCCTATTTTCCGGCTTTTTGCGGCAAAATTTTCATTTCATTCACAACAAAAGGCGGCATCCCCCGGGGGACACCGCCCTGCGCAGGCCTGTTACAGCTGTGCGCCGCACTTGTTGCAGAACAGCGCATCGTCCGAGACGGGTGCGCCGCACTGGGGGCAGGTCTTGGCCTCGTCGGCCTCGGGCTTTTCCTCGGCAGGCGCTGCGGGGGCATCCTCCGTCACATCGTCGTCGGCCTCGTCCTTCTCCTCGAAGGTGGTCTCGATGATAGCATCCGGCTCGAGAGAGGCCTTCAGGTCGGCAAGCTCCTGCTCGATGTTGGCGATCATCTCGATGTATTTGTCCACAAGGGGCTGGTTCTCCTCGTTGCCCTTGGCCAGACTATACACCAGAGCGCCCAGCTGGCGCTGCGCCCTGTACAGCTTGCCCTGTGCGTTCACGATCTTGGCCTGCGTCCGGCCCTTTTCGGCCAGATCCAGCGCGGCATTTTTGCCTTTCTCGGCATACTCGAGGCCCATTTCCTTGATCTTATTGAAGTCCATAAAAGACACCTCACTTGTCTGTGCCCGGGTGGGCAGCACTCCTCTGCGTTTTCTGCTCAGGCTGTCCCTGTGCCGCCGGAGATTATTTTCATTATAGCGCACTCCCCGGGGGAATGCAACGAATCCCACCCAAGTTTTACAGAATGGTGCGGATTTGGAAACAGTTTTTTCGCAATTTGCCAAGTTTCGGCGTTCTGGCGTCCTTTAAAGCTCGCCTGCGTAGAACTCCCGCAGCATACTGTCGGCGGGCAGCAGATCCAGCTCCACCGGGGCGACGTGCTCGAAGCGGCGGGCCGTCTCGTCCCAAAGCTCGGCGTTGTGGCCTTCCAGCGTGAAGCGCTGGCAGACCTTCCGCAGCAGCTTGGCGATCAGGCCCAGCTCATAGGTGAAGGAGGTGTCCAGCAGGAAATCTGCCGTGGTCTTAAAACCCTTGATATACCGCGTCTCGCCGTCGAGGACCCGGTCCCACATGGCGAGGGTCTTGGCGGGGCTGCGGCCCCGGGCGGCAGCATCCCGCAGGGTGCGGCGGCACAGGCGGATGTCCTGTGTGTTGATGACCCGGCGGCCGTCGATGCAGTATTCCTCCCGCAGACCGGCATAGATGCGGTAGACGTCGTCGCCCTTCACGAGGCCCGTCAGCTCCGGGTTCAGGGCGTGGATGCCCTCCACGATGCAGACGCCGCCCTCGAGGTCCAGTGTCTCCGTCTCGGAGGAACGGGACTCTGTGGCAAAGTCGTAGATGGGCAGCACGGTCTTGCCGGTGGTGCTCAGCTCGCTGAGGCACTGGCGGATGAGGGGCATATCCAGCGTGTCGGGGTTCTCGTAGTCCAGCGTGCCATCGGGCAGGCGGGGGTAATACTGCGCCCCCTTGAAGAAATTGTCCAGACTGATGACGTGGGCGGGCGTGCCGGAGGCTTCCAGCGCCTCGGCCACCTTGTGCGCCGAGGTGGTCTTGCCGCTGGCCGACGGGCCGGTGAGCATGACGATCTTGGCGCGGGAATCCCTGATCTTCCGGGCGGCATACTCCACCCGCTGGCGGTAGCTCTGCTCGCTCATCTGCGCCAGCGCCGCCGGATTCTGGGCTGCAACATTATACAGGTCGATCTCAACCAGACGTTTCGGTACCCAAATCGTGATCATAAAAATCAGCCACTCCTTTTTTCCGCTCCAGCACCTCATCGAAGCGCTGGATGTATTCCGTCGGATACTTGAAATTAAAGATGCGCTGCATCCGCCTGCCGCCGTCGGCCACCAGCTTGGTGCTTCCGCCTGCGCCGGCCGAGAGGATGGTCTGGACCTCTTCCATGATATAGATATTATAATACCCCTCGTGGCCCGGCTTGCACCAGCCCACGTTTTCCAGATTCTGAAGGGTATTTTTCTGACGATAGAGGTAGTAGGGACGGTAGCCTGCCTCGGCCAGCAGATGACACTTTTCCAGCATGGCAGCAACGTCCGCGTAGTCGTTCTCCTTCTGGTCCTCGATGACGATGCGGGAGGCCCGCTTGAGGGTCAGGGTGTGGACGGTGATGTTCTCGGGGTCAAGGGCGATGGCCTGACGCAGGCTTTTTTCGAAGCCCTCCACCGTGTCGCCGGGCAGACCTGCGATGAGGTCCATGTTGATGTCGTCATGGCCTGCGGCCCGGGCCTCGGCGCAGCAGTCGAGGATGTCCTGCGCCGAATGCTTCCGGCCGATGTTCGCCAGCACCTCGTCGGAGAAGGTCTGTGGGTTGATGGAGATGCGGGTCGCGCCGTACTCCTTGATGACCGCCAGCTTTTCGGCGTCAGTGCAGTCAGGGCGTCCGGCCTCCACCGTATACTCCACGAGAGCGGAAAGGTCGAAGCAGTCCCGCACTGTTCCCATGAGCTGGCGCAGCTGCGCCGCCGAGAGGCTGGTGGGGGTGCCGCCGCCGATGTAGATGCTGCACAGCTTCAGCCCGGCCTTGTCTGC
>OHMW01000654.1_pt1 | contig 19841 bp, 14 predicted proteins | sample 1569391 | NCBI WGS metagenome assembly OHMW01 (sample SAMEA3879557, study PRJEB24766) | human gut metagenome | biome: human-associated habitat; feature: feces | place: USA | collected 1985/1987 | reverse complement strand
TGCCATTCTGGGTCTGATGACAGCTATCTTATTGATTATGGCATACACGCCGCTTGGATACTTAAACATTGGACCACTTGCGATTTCATTCAATGTGATTCCGGTTGCTATCTGTGCAATTGTGTTAGGACCGATGGGTGGGGCAATTGCAGGAGCTATCTTTGGACTGACTAGCTTTGGGCAGTGCCTTGGAATTGGCGGAGTCAGTGCAATGGGAGCAATGCTGCTTAGTATTAATCCATTTCTGGCATTTATTCAGAGATTTATTCCACGTCTTTTCGATGGAATCTGTCTGGGATATATTTACAAAGCGATGAGAAAGAGAACAAATGCTTATGTTTCCTGTGCAGTAACCGGATTCTTTTCTGCATTTTTAAACACTTTATTCTTTATGACTCTTTTAGTAGGGCTGTTTGGAAATACCGAGTATGTAAAAGGCTTGATGGGTGGAAGAAACATCATTATCGGATGCTGTATGATGGTTGGAGTCAATGCAGTTTGTGAAATGCTTTCTTCAACATTGATTACTGGTGCGGTAGGAGCAGCACTTTCAAAAGCACGTCTGCTTCCGGTAGAACAAAAAGGGAAACGTAAGTAGATTATAGAATCATAGGAGAAAAAAGATGATTTTAGCAATTGATATTGGAAACACAAATATTGTAGTAGGCTGTATTGATGAGAATGAAATTTATTTTACAGAACGTCTGTCCACAGTAAGAACAAAGACAGAACTGGAGTATGCAGTTGATTTAAAAACAATTTTGGATATCTATCACATTAAGAAAACAGAGATTGAAGGCTGTATTATCTCTTCTGTTGTGCCACAGATTACAAATATTGCAAAGCTTGCAGTTGAAAAAATCCTGAAAAAGAAAGTTATGGTGCTCGGACCGGGAATTAAGACGGGTTTAAATATTCTGATGGATAATCCTGGACAGCTTGGAGCTGATTTGGTAGCTGATGCAGTAGCAGCAAGTAATAATTATCCGGCACCGTTGATTGTAATTGATATGGGAACAGCGACAACCGTATCTGTATTAAATGACAAGAAACAGTACATCGGAGGAATGATTCTTCCAGGAGTCGGTTTGTCTTTGGATGCCCTGACCTCAAGAGCTTCTCAGCTTGGCGGAATTGGGATTGAAGCTCCGAAACATCTGATTGGAAAAAATACAACCGAATGTATGAAAAGTGGTATCATTTACAGCAGTGCAGCATCCTTAGATGGAATTGTAGAACGGATTGAAGAAGAACTTGGAACAGAAGCGACCGTGGTTGCAACAGGCGGACTTGCGAAAAAGATTATTCCTTATTGTAAGAAAAAGATTACCCTTGATGAAGAACTGTTATTAAAAGGACTGCTGATTATTTACGAGAAAAATAATAAATAAAAAAAGAAAAGTACAGAACAAACATTCGATTTGCTCTGTACTTTTTTTATTTGGAATGATAAACTAAAAAAAGAAAACACTATTAACGAAAGCAGTTTTTATGAGGAAAAATATATGGACCATTTTGAATTAGTATCAGAGTACAAACCAACCGGTGACCAGCCGCAGGCTATCAAGGAGCTGGTAGCAGGATTTAAAGAGGGGAATCAGTGTGAGACTCTTCTTGGTGTAACTGGTTCGGGTAAGACATTTACGATGGCAAATGTCATTGCGCAGTTAAATAAGCCAACTTTGATTATTGCACATAACAAAACGCTTGCTGCACAGCTTTATGGGGAGTTTAAGGAGTTTTTTCCGAATAATGCAGTGGAATATTTTGTCTCCTATTATGATTATTATCAACCGGAAGCTTATGTGCCGTCTTCTGACACTTATATTGCAAAGGATTCGGCAATCAATGATGAGATTGATAAACTGCGTCTTTCAGCCACTTCTTCTTTGAGTGAAAGAAAAGACGTCATTATTGTTTCGAGTGTTTCCTGTATTTATGGAATCGGAAGTCCAAAGGATTATCAGAATATGATTATTTCCCTGCGTCCGGGAATGGAAAAAGACCGGGATGAAGTCGCCCGGGAATTGATTGATATTCAGTATGATCGCAATGACATGGATTTTCACAGGGGAACATTTCGGGTGCGGGGAGATGTGCTGGAAATTTTTCCTGCGGATTATACGGATACAGCGGTAAGAGTAGAATTTTTTGGAGATGAGATTGACCGTATTACAGAAATTAATGTACTGACCGGAGAAATAAAATGCCAGTTAAATCATATCGCAATTTTCCCGGCTTCGCATTATGTCGTTCCGATGGAGCAGATAAAAAAGGCAGCCATTCATATAGAAGAAGAATTAGAAGAACGGGTGACATATTTTAAAAGTGAGGACAAATTATTAGAGGCGCAGAGAATTTCAGAGCGTACAAATTTTGATATGGAAATGTTGAAAGAAACCGGTTTTTGTTCGGGAATTGAAAATTATTCCAGACATTTATCCGGCTTAGAGCCGGGACAAGCACCGTATACGTTAATGGATTATTTTGGAGATGACTATTTAATTATCGTAGATGAGTCTCATAAAACGGTTCCACAGATTCGGGGAATGTATGCCGGAGACCGTTCCAGAAAGACAACACTGGTGGATTATGGTTTTCGTCTGCCATCTGCACTCGATAACCGTCCGCTTAATTTTGAAGAATTTGAAAGTAAAATTGACCAGATTTTATTTGTATCTGCTACACCGGGGGAGTACGAGGAACAACATGAACTCTTAAGGGCAGAACAGATAATACGTCCGACAGGACTTTTAGATCCGATGGTGGAAGTACGTCCGGTAGAGGGACAGATTGATGATTTGGTTTCTGAAGTGAATAAAGAAGTCGAGAAAGGAAATAAGATACTGATTACCACACTGACGAAACGTATGGCTGAGGAATTGACGGATTATATGAAAGATTTGGGAATCCGTGTGAAATACTTACATTCTGATATTGATACGTTAGAGCGGACACAGATTATCCGTGATATGCGTTTAAATGTATTTGATGTTTTGGTTGGAATCAATCTTTTAAGAGAGGGACTGGATATTCCGGAAATTACATTAGTTGCAATTCTGGATGCAGACAAAGAGGGATTCCTGCGTTCCGAGACCTCACTGATTCAGACAATTGGTCGTGCGGCAAGAAATGTAGAGGGACATGTCATTATGTATGCAGATGTGATGACGGATTCCATGAAGATGGCAATCGATGAGACGATGCGTCGCCGTAGTGTACAGGAGGAATATAATAAAGAACATCATATCACACCGCAGACTGTTAAAAAAGCGGTGCGAGATTTAATCAGTATTTCCAAATCGGTTGCCGAGACAGAAGAAAAATTAGAGAAAGACCCTGAGTCTATGAGCAGAAAAGAATTAGAAAAATTAATTAAAGAAGTCGAGAAGAAGATGCGAAAAGCAGCGGCGGATTTGAATTTCGAGGCAGCAGCAGGGCTTCGTGACAAAATGGTGGAACTGAAGAAAAATCTGGAAGAAATGGATTGATTTTTACTCGAGTAAAAAAAATAAAAAAAATTTCGTAAAGCTCTTGACAAATAAATGGGTCAGTGCTATCTTAAGAGCATAGATGTTAGCACTCCACTACGACGAGTGCTAACAATTAAAAAAGAAGCAGAAAGGAGATTAAAATGGAAAGTGAATTGGATGAGCGAAAACGAAAAATTTTAAAAGCCATAATCCAGACCTACCTTGATACCGGAGAACCGGTTGGTTCAAGAACGATATCAAAATACACAGACCTGAATCTCAGTTCTGCAACCATCCGAAATGAAATGTCAGACCTGGAAGAACTGGGTTACATTCTTCAGCCGCATACATCGGCCGGAAGAATTCCTTCTGATAAAGGATATCGGTTATATGTCGATGAACTGATGAAGGAAAAAGAAAAAGAAGTTTCGGAAATTAAAGATTTGATGATAGAAAAGACCGATAAAATGGAAAAAGTATTACAGCAGGTAGCAAAAGTACTTGCAATAAATACAAATTATGCCACAATGATTTCCGGTCCGACCTATCACAGAAACAAACTTAAATTCATTCAGCTCTCTAAAGTGGGTGACAATCAACTGCTTGCGGTTTTAGTAACCGACAGCAATCTGGTAAAGAATCAGATGATTGATTTACAGGAGCCTATGAGTGATGAAACAGTTTTAAAATTAAATCTGCTTTTAAATACGCAGTTAAATGGTCTTACAATCGAAGAAATCAATCTGAGCATGATAACCCGGATGAAAGAACAAGCCGGTATCCACAGTGAAGTGGTTGGCAGTGTGATTGATGCGGTAGCTCAGGCGATTGCAGAAGACAAAGATGAGGTTGAAATCTATACAAGCGGTGCGACAAACATTTTCAAGTACCCGGAACTGGCAGATACCTCAAAAGCCAGTGAATTGATTTCAGCATTTGAAGAAAAACATGCGCTTGCGGATTTAGTAAAAGATTCGATGAGTTCAGAAGAAAACACAGGAATTCAGGTTTATATTGGAAATGAAAGTCCGGTACAAACCATGAGAGATTGCAGTGTAGTGACTGCGACTTACGACTTGGGTGAGGGCATGCAGGGAACAATCGGAATCATCGGACCGAAGAGAATGGATTATGAAAATGTAGTAGATAATCTGAAAACGCTGAAAACACAATTAGACCATATATTTAAGAAAACATAGAAAGGCGGAATGGATTCGTGTCAGAAGAAAAAGAATTATATGATGATAAAAACGATGATGTAACAGCCGAGACAGAAACAGAAGAAACCGAAGAAGTTACAGAAGAAAGCTGTGAAGCAGAAGAAAATTCTGAAGAAGCAGAAACAGAAGAAAAATCTGAAGAAAAGAAAGGATTTTTCAAAAAGAAAAAAGATAAAAAAGATGAAAAAATCGAAGAGCTGACTGACCGTGTAAAACGTCAGATGGCGGAATTTGATAATTTCAGAAAACGTACCGAGAAAGAAAAAGCTTCCATGTATGAAATCGGTGCAAGAGAAATCATTGAAAAGATTCTTCCGGTTGTAGATAACTTTGAAAGAGGTCTTGCAGCAGTTCCGGAAGAAGAAAAAGACAGTCCGTTTGCAGACGGAATGACAAAGATTTACAAACAGATGATGACTGTATTTGAAGAAATGGGTGTCAAAGCCATTGATGCAGTCGGAGAAGAATTTAATCCGGATTACCACAACGCAGTAATGCATGTGGAAGATGAAGAAGCCGGAGAGAATGTAGTAGTAGAAGAGTTCCAGAAAGGATATCTCTATAAAGACCATGTCGTAAGACACAGCATGGTAAAAGTAGCAAATTAATCAATTATATCTGATTTTTAAGATCAGATTTCATCTTATAAATTGATAGAAAACTTGGAATTGATATAGGAGGAAAAAATTATGAGCAAGATTATTGGTATTGATTTAGGTACAACAAACAGCTGTGTAGCTGTTATGGAAGGTGGACAGCCAACCGTTATCGCAAATGCGGAAGGTGCAAGAACAACACCATCTGTTGTGGCATTTACAAAAACAGGTGAAAGATTAGTCGGTGAGCCGGCAAAACGTCAGGCAGTTACAAATGCTGACAAAACAATCTCTTCTATCAAGAGACACATGGGTACAGATTACAGAGTAACAATTGATGATAAGAAATATTCTCCACAGGAAATTTCCGCTATGATTCTTCAGAAACTGAAAGGTGATGCAGAAAACTATCTTGGTGAAAAAGTAACAGAAGCTGTTATCACAGTTCCGGCATATTTCAATGACGCACAGCGTCAGGCAACAAAAGATGCCGGTAAAATCGCAGGTCTTGATGTAAAACGTATCATCAACGAGCCTACCGCAGCAGCTCTGGCATACGGACTGGATAACGAGAAAGAGCAGAAGATCATGGTATACGACCTTGGAGGCGGTACCTTCGATGTTTCCATCATCGAGATCGGTGACGGTGTTATCGAAGTTCTTTCCACAGCAGGAAACAACCGTCTGGGCGGCGATGACTTCGACCAGAAAGTAACAGATTACATCCTTGCTGAGTTCAAGAAACAGGAAGGCGTAGATCTTTCCAATGATAAAATGGCTCTGCAGAGAATCAGAGAAGCAGCAGAGAAAGCAAAGAAAGAGCTTTCCAGCGCAACTACAACCAACATCAACCTGCCGTTCATCACTGCAACCGCAGATGGCCCGAAACATCTCGATATGAACCTGACAAAGGCTAAATTCGATGAGCTGACCCACGACCTGGTAGAGAAAACCGCAGAGCCGGTACAGAGAGCACTCTCTGATGCAGGTCTGCAGGCATCCGAGCTTTCCAAAGTCCTTCTGGTAGGCGGATCTACCCGTATCCCGGCTGTACAGGATAAAGTAAGACAGCTGACCGGACACGAGCCGAGCAAGAGCCTGAACCCGGATGAGTGCGTAGCACTTGGTGCTTCCGTACAGGGCGGTAAACTTGCAGGAGATGCCGGCGCAGGCGACATCCTTCTTCTGGATGTAACTCCGCTGTCTCTGTCCATCGAGACGATGGGAGGTATTGCAACTCGTCTGATCGAGCGTAACACCACAATCCCGACCAAGAAAAGCCAGATCTTCTCCACCGCAGCTGATAACCAGACAGCAGTAGATATCAACGTAGTACAGGGTGAGCGTCAGTTCGCGAAAGACAACAAATCCCTCGGCCAGTTCCGTCTGGATGGAATTCCGCCAGCAAGAAGAGGCGTTCCGCAGATCGAGGTTACCTTTGATATCGATGCAAACGGTATCGTAAATGTATCTGCAAAAGACCTTGGAACAGGAAAAGAGCAGCACATCACCATCACCGCAGGCTCTAATATGTCCGACAGCGAGATCGACAAAGCAGTCAAAGAAGCTGCTGAGTTCGAAGCTCAGGATAAGAAACGCAAAGAAGCAATCGACGCAAGAAACGATGCAGACTCTATGGTATTCCAGACCGAGAAAGCAATCGAGGAAGTCGGCGACAAGCTGGATGCAAACGATAAGACAGCAGTAGAAGCTGACCTGAACGCACTGAAAGACCTCATTGCAAAATGCAATCCGGAAGAGATGACAGATGCACAGGTAGCTGACCTGAAAGCAGCTCAGGAAAAACTGATGACAAGCGCTCAGAAACTGTTCGCAAAGCTGTATGAGCAGCAGGGCGGCGCAGCAGGCGCTGGTGCCGGAACAGCTGGTGCAGGCCCGGATATGGGAAATGCAGGAGCAGCAGGCGGCCATGACGACGATGTCGTAGACGCTGACTACAAAGAGGTTTAATTTTCAGCATGTCACACTCCGTGAAAATACCGACTGTGAGTTGAAACAATAAGTAAATAAACGCAAAAAGCCCTGTGAGGCGAATGTTTGCAGGGGACGGAAAATACATTCCGCCCCCTGTATTTATGCTGGTATTGCTTTCGGAAAAGTGCTATACTGGAGCGTGCGGAAAAACATTTCTGCAAAGATGAAATTTGTGGAACAGAAATGAAAAGGTGAACATAAATGGCAGAAAAAAGAGATTATTACGAGGTCCTCGGCGTAGACCGCGGAGCGGACGATGCAACATTAAAAAAAGCATACCGTAAACTGGCCAAGAAATACCATCCGGATATGAACCCGGGCGACAAAGAGGCCGAGGCAAAATTTAAAGAGGCGACAGAAGCCTATGGCGTGCTGAGTGATCCGGACAAACGGCGTCAGTACGATCAGTTTGGCCACGCTGCATTTGAAAACGGCGGTGGCGGCGCAGGAGCCGGCGGATTCGGCGGCTTCGACTTTGGCGGCGGAGATATGGGTGATATCTTCGGCGATATTTTCGGCGACCTGTTCGGTGGCGGCGGAAGCAGAAGAAGAGCAAACAATGGACCGATGAAGGGAGCAAACCTCCGCGCTGTTGTCCACATTACGTTTGAGGAAGCTGTTTTCGGATGCCAGAAAGAGCTCGAGATCAACCTGAAGGATACCTGTACAACGTGCCACGGAACCGGCGCAAAACCAGGAACTTCACCGGAAACATGCTCCAAATGTAACGGTACCGGTCAGATTACGTACACACAGCAGACCATGTTCGGTTCTGTGAGAAACGTGACAACGTGTCCGGATTGTAACGGAACCGGAAAGATCATTCGCGATAAATGTACCGCATGCCACGGCACGGGCTATACATCCAGCAGAAAACGCATTCAGGTCAACATTCCGGCCGGAATCGACGATGGACAGAGCATCCGGATCCGTGAAAAAGGTGAGCCGGGTGTAAACGGCGGACCGAGAGGAGATCTGCTTGTCGAGGTTCAGGTAACCCGTCATCCGATCTTCCAGAGACAGGATATGAACATTTTCTCCACTGCACCGATTACGTTTGCCCAGGCAGCACTCGGCGGCGATGTGAAGATCAGCACCGTTGACGGAGACGTTCTCTACACTGTAAAACCGGGAACCCAGACCGATACGAAGATCCGTCTGAAGGGAAAAGGTGTTCCGTCCCTTCGCAACAGCAATGTGCGCGGTGATCACTACGTAACACTCGTAGTCCAGACTCCGACGAAACTGAATGAGAAAGCAAAAGAAGCCCTCCGCGCCTTCGACGAAGCCTGCGGAAACCGCCCGGCAGCAGAAGCAAAAGCAGCCGATGGTGAGAATACCGCAGAACAGCCGAAGAAGAAAAAAGGGTTTATGGATAAGGTGAAGGAAGCGTTTGAGGATATTGATAAATAAAAAATCTATCTGTTTTTGTTCTCATTCGGACAAAATTTCTCACAGACTTGAGCATGTAGAATATGAAAAGTCTTTTCCAACACGCTCTAATATGAAAGAAATAGAAAATATGAGATAAATGAAAAGAAGAACCTGCAGGAGAAACAGGTTCTTCTTTTTTGACAAAATTTAAAAATACAGAATATTCAGAAAATTGCAAATATTGATCTAAATCAAGAGAATGATGAGATGTGAAAAACTGTTCATGATATAATTAACAAAATTGCATAGGAATAAAAAAGATTGATGTTATGTAATGTAAAATAAAAAGGCAGAAAGGAAATAGAGCGGTTGGAAAATGAAAATATAGAAAAACAGGAGTTCTTCAAAACTTATTTAGGTATCAAAAATAAAAATGTGCTGAGCAGTCTGGAACAAATGGCGTATGTCTGGAAGGTGAAAGATAAGGAAGTTATCATTCGAGAAGGGGAACCGCTGCCATGCGTTCCTTTTCTGATATCGGGCATTGTAAAAGGGTATTGTGAAAGCAAGGGAGATGGAAAAGAGCATGTTTCCTGCTTTGGTTATTTAAAAGGAGACATTGTTGTAGGAATTTCCAATTTATCCGTAAATGTGAAATCACTTTTGACGATAGAATCAATCAGTTCGTGTACCATGCTGTGCGTCCCGATACCAGAATTGTTGAAGTTGATTGAGCAATCGCCGGAAATGATGCGTTTATATAACCGTGCACTCAGCCTTGCATATAAAAAGCTAATTGAACATGAGGATATTGTTGCAAACCACAGGGCAAAGGAACGATATCAATATTTTGTTGATACCTATCGGGATCTGGTAGACGTTGTGAGTAAGAAAGATATCGCTTCCTATCTGCATTTATCGCCGGAGAGTCTGAGCCGTGTCCTGAAAAGCTATAAGGAAGAAAAATAGAAAAACGAATCGAAAAGTGATGCGCGCTGAGCGGAAAAATTTAATCAAATCAAGGAAATCCCTGTTTTCATTGAGAAAAGCAATAAGCAGTGAGGCGGGGAATTGCGTGAATCAGGAGGGGAAAGCCCCTTATAAGAGAGAAGACGGCAGATCTAAAAAAAGCAGATTATAAAGTACAAAAAAGAAATGGAAGGGGAAGAAAAATGGCATTTTTAGATGGAGTAAAAGGAAAAATTTCAAAAGCAGGATATTCAACTATGCAAAAAGCAAAGGATTTGTCGGAGATTACGAAACTGAATATGGCGGTTTCTGAATCGGAGACGAAAATCAATGAAATCTACAGTGAAATAGGATATAAAGTTTACTGTGCATATCGGGAAAATCCGCTGGAAGAAGTCAAAGAGGAAATTGGCCAGATCCGGGAGCTGGAAGAGGCTATGGAAGCATGCAAACTGCAGATCCAGGCAATCAATGCAATGAACAGCTGCCCGCGCTGCGGTGCAAAAATCAAACCGGAAATGATGTTCTGCAGCAGCTGTGGAATGAAACTGCAGAGTGAAGAACAGGAAACGGTGGAAGAAGAACAGGAACGGCCGGCTTTTTGCAGTGAATGCGGAGCACCGCTGGAACCGGATATGAAATTCTGTACGGTTTGTGGACATAAAGTTGACGAGTAAAATCGAGAGCGTGTTTGAAAAAGCAAAGCACAGAAGAGAAGATCAAATCAGACAGCAAAAAGATAAATGATCCAAAATAGGGAGGTGGATTTTGGATCATTTATTGCAAAGAAAAAAGATTTGTGGATAAAAAGGGACAGGAGAGGAAAACAAGTATGAAAAAATGCCCGGTATGTGGAAAAGAGTGGTCAGATGCGACAAGATTTTGCGGAAGCTGTGGAGCAAAACTGGAGGATGGAAATATTGTAGTGCCAGATATAGTGCCGGATGATGGGAAAGAGGAGCAGAGAAAAAAAACAGAGCCGGTCAAACCGAGTGTGAAAAAAACGATAGAACCTGTCAGAACGAAAACGAGGGAAACAGCAGAAAATAAAAAGATAGCAGAAGAAAAAGAAGAAGAAAAAAACACAGCTGAACGTAAAAGAGCAGAATACAATAAATCGGACGCCGTGCTGCCGGTAAAACGCAGAAAAAAAGGATGGAAAATTGCGACAGCACTTGGCCTGACTGCAATAGTGGCAGTCGGAGCAGTAGTTTTCTGTGTGAAGTCCGGGGAAAATATGGAACACCCATTTGTAGAATTATATGGGGACAGTTATGAAATTCTCACGAAAGAAAAACTGGGACATACCATAACCATTACAGACAATGGGCTGGACTGGCTGGGCGATGCCGTAATGCAGCTTTCACCGGATCGAAAATATCTCTATTATATGGAAAACTATGATATTTCGACGGGAACGTCCAGACTCTACCGGTGTGAATATCAGAAGTTGTCCAAAAAAGAAGAAAAAAATGAGAAATACAAAACAAAAGTTGCGGCAAATGTCAGAGTTTTTTATCCGCTGGAAAACGGAAAACTCCTTTATATCGACAAGGATTCCGAGCTGTTTTGTTATGACGGGGAAGTATCTGTGAAGATTGCAGATTCACTGCAGGGATATTATCAGCTCAAAGACGGAACGGGACTCGTTTATACGAAGGGAAACGCTGACGAAGGATTTGATGTCTGTGGCGTAAGCTATAACAATCCAACGGAAGAAGTATTTCTGGCGGATGGGATGACCGATGTTATGCTGGCAGATGATCAGGAGCATATTTTGTGCAGACGATATGACGGTCAGTCAGAGGATGATCAGCTTGTTTTTCTAACATCTTTTGAGGAAGAGACAAAAGAGCTGGGAACACCAGTCAGTGATATGTATGCATGGGAAAATGGCGCGGTTTATTACTTTGCTTCCGGCGAGAATACAGAATGTGAACTGGAAGACTTCGTGATTGACAGCAGAGGAAACACGGAACAGTGGCAGGAATTACAAAAAGAAGCGGAATCATATCATCCTGTTCCAACGGAGTGTCAAAGTCTTTATGAATATAAAGATGGTGAAATAAAACAGATTACAGCCAATGACATTAATAATGCCGGACTTTATAGGGGAAATAGCGTACTATACCTGGATGTAAAGAAAATGGAGCCGGTAGATTTAGCAGAAGTGAAGGATGCAGATTATATGATTGACCTTTTAGATCAGAGAATATATGAGCAGGGAATGTATGTTAAACCAACGAGCAGGAAGAATTCCATTCACATCATAGGAGAAGTTGCGAAAAAAATTGAAGACATAGATGAGGAAGGAGAAAACTTCTGGATCTATGCAAACGAAACAGATTTGTTCCTGGAAAGCGGATCTGATTTCTGGCACGCCGCAATCAAAAATGATGAAGTCAGCGATCTGGAAGAGATGCCGGAAGGCTATGTAAAATCTGTTACGCCAACAGAGATTTATTATACAAGCAATTTCTACACGGAAGGGGACAATGCGTACTACGATGTCAACGTGATAGAAAATGGAAAAAGCAGATGCCTTGCAAAAGAAGTGCTGGAAGACTATGTCAAGATTTACGAAGATGGAACAGTCATGGCTTACACGGATCGGAATTCCGATGGAGAATATGAACTTTCCATTTTTGATAAAAAAGGAAATAAGACAAAAATTGCAGATGGAGTCACGAAGGCGATTCGGGAAGAGGATGGAGATATTGTGTATGACAGCCGGCATGATCTGATGCTTTATCAAAAGGAAGAAAGTGAGCGGATTGGAATCGGTATAGTAGATTTCTGGTATGCGGATGAAATGAAAACGGAACAGAATTTCCGGCTGGACTGGTGAGAAGAGATCCCTATTACCTATTGTGGAAAGCAGAGTAGCAGTGTCCTTACAGAGTAAGAGAGTGCAAAAAATCTGGAAAATTATATTAGGACTCTATTCAGAAGTAAAGATACGATGAGAGAAAAAGGAGTAGAGAATATATGAAAAAAGCAGGAAGCCGAATTTTGATCATTACTTTTGGAATTATGGCGGCTATAGCAATTTTATATCCATGGAAGTTTGTTCCGGAATATGGAATACTCCAGATGACGGAATCAGGGGAAAAAGCTGGAAAAACAGCGGAAAGCCAGGAGTCCGATGAGGAATATATGCAGGTGGCAGATCGTGCAGTCGAAGCATTATTTACAGGAGATACCGATACGCTTCTGAGCCTGTTGCCGGAGCGGTATTTTGGCCAATATGGGGAAACGTTACAGTGGATCATAGAAAATGCAGTGGAAGAGGAACTTCAGAAACTGCAAGATGAAGTTGGGGATATACAAATTACCCATTGGCCAGTCAGATCAGAAAAACAGTCCGAAGGCAACATGGAAAAAATAAAAAGTCATTATGGAGAAGAAGGAGATACGGTCACCGATGCAAGAAATGTGTTTGTGGAAGTGAGTGCATCCGGCATAGAACCGGAAGAAATGGAGATAGCGGTTGTTGAAATTGACGGAAAATGGTATCTCGACTTTGAGGGTTGGGACGATGGATCGGAAGAAAACTATGACGACGAAGAAGAAGATGATGATGATGATACATGGTCGGATGATGAAGACGATATAAGTTCAAATGCGGAGACGTCTCATACATTGGAAAATATGAAATTTTCTGATGCAAGAGAATTTCAGGATGGACTTGCCTTTGTAAGAATTCACGGAAAGGGGGAATCTTACAAAGGCTTTCTGGATAAAAAGGGAAAGTTAAAGTTTTATATACCTTTTGATGAAGATGCAATTGATGCAGATATTTATCGGTACGATGTGAATTTTAATAATGGTTATAACTGGTTCGTCTATGACAATATTTTTTATGTGATTGACACGGATGGAATGATAAAAAGCCAGTATGATGCAGACAAAGTGGCAGATTACGGCGGTGGTTATACCTGGCTGGAGGAGGAAGAAAATGTATCCTGGGATGATGCCGGGTTTTGGAAATATACACTGTATAGTCCGGAAGGGGGTGAAGTGTGTGATTATACAGTCAGCAATCAGGACCTGGAAAATCTGAGCTTTAAAAGATCCTACATGGGTGATGGAAAATTTCTGTATAAAAAAATGGACGGTACGAAAGAAGTCTGTGTTCTGGTTGAGCCGGAACTGGGAAAAGAAACAGAGTTAAACGTTTCGTTTGACAAAGCAGAAGAACATGGAATGCGGGACGGACTTATCATAGAAACGGGCGCAATGGACGATGGATATTGGGCAGGGGATGAAAATCCGTTTCATATTACAGTGATCGGGAATGGAGAAGAAAAAGAAATTGAAATCCCGAGTCAGTATCTTGGCCCGTTTGGCGGATATCCGACTCTGCTCGACTGGACAAAAAAATATGCACTTTTTACGGTAAGACAGGACGACCAGGACATTTATTTTTTGTGTGATCTGGAGACAGGCGATATCAAAAAATATACAGGAAAGTATGCGCCGTATTTTAAATATTATTCCACTACAACAAGCTGCATCGAGGATAATGTTCTTGCACTTTCCATGTATGGGGAAGATAATCAGTTTTATGTCTGCCTGATCAATGCGGATACCATGAAAGAAATTGCCGATCCGATTGCCGGAGAATCTTTTTCCATGGAAGATAAGACATTACTGATCGATCAGAAAGAATTGTATGATTTAAGCGGGAATCTGTTATATACCGTTGAGGATGGAAAAAAAGGAGAACTGGTCAGTGATGGAATCCTGCAGGTAACATACAGCGAGGAAGAAAAAGAGACTGTGGATGGTGAGTCGGAATATGTCGAGGTAGATAAGACAGATTATTACGATCTGAAAGGCAAAAAGTTATTTTCGGAAATGGATACAGCAGATAGCAAAATGGTGCTGGAACCATCCGAAGAAGTATAAAAATAGAGCAGAACAGGAGAATTTTCAGATGAAAACAAAAGCAAAATACGTCATTGTAATTCTGTTTTTATGTACGATACCACTATATTTCTGCAGAATGATCGGCTGGAAAGATGATGCCATCCGGCTTTACGATGTGATTCTCTATGGGATGGAAAGCCAGGAAGGAGACTCTTTTGTCGGAGGGATGATCTGGAAACTGATGCAGGAAAGTGTCTTTGAAAATATCAACGCATGGTTGATTGGAACAGCGGCAGTAACGCTTGTGGGATCAGTTCTGGTTACGCTGTTAAATGGAAAAAAGACCTATGTTCTGGCAATTGTATTATCCATCGTGACAAACGGAGGTTTTGCGTGGTCAATGCAACGACTCAGCTGGGGATGGAAAAACAAGGTTGATTATAACGGCCAGATGACAGGAATGCCGCTTCGCATGGAATTTGTGTGGGTGTGGATAGCACTTCATGTTCTGATTCTTATATTTGCACTGTGGGGAATGGTTTCTAAAGAGAAAAGTGTTTCAAAGAAAAGTATTTCAAGAAAAATTGAGCCGGAAAAAATCAAATCAAAAAAAACGGAATCGAAAAAAATCAAGCCGGAAGAAACCGTATCAAAGAACCCGGCAGCTTCGAAGATGCGGTCAGCGTGTCCCTCCTGCGGAAGAATTCCGAAAGAAGGAGAAAAGTTTTGTACGCGCTGCGGATCAAAACTGCAATAAGAGGAGCAGAAAATGAAAAAGGAAATCAAATGTCCCAGGTGCAGACGCAGGATTCAGAAAGAAGATGCCTATTGCCAGTACTGTGGCTGCCATGTGGCGGAAGAAAAAAAGAAGAAGAGAAAAAAGAAAATTCGAAGATTTCTGGTACTTGTCATTGTGATTGTGCTGTTTTTAGGTATCCTGCTTGCCATTGCAGTTGGATCACAGAAGAAGCAAATACAGGGATGGAAAGAAAGACAACTGGAAGAATGGAAACAAAAACAGGAAAAAGTGCAGGCAGATGAAGGTGACCAAAGCCAAAAACAGAACAAGAATCAGAATGGAGAACAGTCGCAGGATAGTCAGGATGTGAAAGAGCCAGGCACAATGAAAAAATGTGCCAATGGGGATACGGTTTATCAGCCGTCGGTAAGTACCGTTTCTTATGATGAAGATACCGGCCTGTTGTACTACGAAAATCTGCTGATTGTTTATCTGATAGAAAACAGCAGCCAGGAAGAGCGGGAAGCACTTGCAGCAAAGGTAGATGGAACGCTGGTTGGAAATATGAGCGGAAGCATGAACGTGATTGAAATCCTGGTGGAGGACACCGCGTATGCGGATCTGGAACAGAAGGCTGAAATTCTGATGGAAGAAGAAAATGTGCTCTACAGTTCGACGGAAATTCCGATGATGATGGAAAATACTGCAGATGAGAATCCATGGGAGGCAGGAGAACAGGATAAAAAGAATAATGACCATAATGAAAGCAAACCAGATGGAAATGACTGGTGGGCAGAGGCAATTGGAGCATTTTCTGCATGGGACTATGTTGATTCCCACGAGCAGGATCTTGCCAATGTGGCGGTCGGCATTATGGATGATGGAGTTGATGCGGAACACGAAGAATTTCAGAAAAACGGCGAAAGTAAAATTCACTGGCTGGAAGATTGCAAAGAAAATCTGGCATTTGACCATGGCACACATGTGACGGGATTGATCGGTGCGGAAAATAATCAGGCCGGAATCCGTGGTGTGGCAGATCGGACGGATTTGTATTTTGTGAGCTGGTGGAAAGAAGATCTCTTCAGTACAGGAGAATATGTAAATGTAACAAAACAGATGATTGAAACGATGCTAAGTGAACATACGGCCTGCGTGGTGAATAATTCATGGGCAACTGTGATACAATCCAGAGAGCAGTATTTAAAAGATACGCTAATCGGGGAAAGACCGGTATGGGAAGAAAAAATAGCGGAGTTTCTCATAGAAAAAGGGAAGATTGATCAGAAATATGAGTTGTACGAAAGTTATCAAAAGGAATTAGAAACGAGCGCAAAATGCACTTCCAGTCAGATGATAGTGATGCTTTTTGAATTGCTTTTAAATCAACAGGAAAGATTTTTAATTGTCCAGAGTGCAGGCAATGGGTATGATAACGGTGGTGTGGGATTTGATGTTCAAAAGACAGGAGATTATTGCGGAATTAATGAGGAGGTTTATAACAGACTGGATGGAGAAACGCATAGATTAAGCAGAAGCGGATACTCCTATGAGAAAATTCGAAATCATATCCTGATTGTAGGTGCAGTGCAGGAAACAGAAAAGGGATATCAAATGACAGAATTTTCAAATTATGGTTCCAATATAGATATTGTTGCACCTGGATATGATGTTTACAGCACGATTACAGAAAAAGATGATTCCTATACCGAAGAAAATCCAGGCCATGAAAATCTTAGAACAGTGAAAAACGGGATTAAATATGGAAATCTGCCTGGAACATCCATGGCGGCCCCACTGGTTTCCGGTTCTGCGGCTGTTCTGTGGTCTGTGGCTCCGGAACTTTCGGCGGAGGAGGTAAAAGAGACACTGATCTCCACAGCCGGAACCGCAAGATCAACCTGTCAGGAGGACAAGCGGGAAGAGTATCCGATGCTGAATCTGAAAGCTGCCCTGGAAAAGGTGGCAAAAAAAGATGCAACACATGTAATACTGGAAACCTTTTATAATAACGGAGAAAAAACGCATGACCTGTTTGCTTCAGAAGAAAATCGGGATCAGGAGTATGCTGTGATTACCGGATTGGATCAGGATGAAAATGTAGTATGGACCATTGAGACAGAAAAATCTCCGGCAGCGGAGATAACAGCCAATACAGAAATTGGAATTTATGAAGACAGGTATTATTATGCGCATTGTGGAGTTATTTATGCCGTACGCCTCCGGGACGGAAAAGAAATCTGGCACAGTGCATCATCACATGGTTCCATGACAGGAACGGATTTCGGACCGGACGGAACACTTTATTACTGCTCTTTCTATGGACCGGATTTTGGCGCAATTGATAAAGACGGAAATGAATTGTATGAAGTAGAAAGTTTCTATCCGGGATACTATTGGGCATATGAAGTACATTACGAAGGTGATCATGTTGATGTGAAAATGGACGGTACACCGTCCGGAGAAGAAACGGTGATCCGTGTCAATCTTTCTGACTATTCTTATTCTGTGGTACAGGAGTAGAAAACATGATTCCAGGCATAAACCCAAGGATAGACTGAAACATGAGTCTAGGCATAAGCACGGGATAGGACAAAACATAAGATAAAGTATAATGGGATGCCGCAGTTCAGGAAAAAATCCGGATTGCGGCATTTTTTTGCTGTCATGCACACGAACAAAAGATCCAAGGGGAGCTTTTTAGTGAAAAAAGAGTGAATTTGCACACAGGAAGTCCGAAATTTGATATAATATGAGAAATTTGAGGGAGATAAAAATTTTTTAACCGAATCATCGCTAACTACAGATATCCATTCGATGAACAGGAAAGGGACAGGGGACTTTATTTATGAAATTTCGACCATGTATTGATATCCACAATGGAAAAGTAAAACAGATTGTTGGGGGATCCTTAAAAGATCAGGGAAACCAGGCAAATGAAAATTTTGTTTCGGAGCAGGATGCGTCTTACTATGCGCAGTTATATGAGGAAAAAGGGATCACCGGAGGTCATGTGATTCTTCTGAACAAAAAAGATTCCGAATATTATCCGGAAACAAAGCGGCAGGCGCTGCTGGCACTTTCTACGTATCCGGGCGGACTGCAGGTTGGCGGCGGTATCGACGCGGAAAATGCCTGCGAATTTCTGACGGCCGGTGCAAGCCATGTGATCGTGACATCGTATGTGTTCCGGGATGGCCATGTATTCTATGAAAATCTCGAAAAACTGGTAACGACTGTTGGAAAACAGCGGCTGACCATGGACTTAAGCTGCCGGAAACGAAACGGGAAATATTATATTGTAACGGACCGCTGGCAAAAGTTTACAGAGGAAGAAGTGACGGAACCGCTCCTGCATCATCTGACGGAATACTGTGATGAATTTCTGATCCACGCGGTAGATGTCGAAGGAAAAGCATCCGGTATCGAGACAGAACTGGTGGAATTACTTGCGAAAATGAAAGATTTCCCTGTTACATATGCCGGCGGCGTCGGAAACTTTGCGGATCTGGAACTGCTGAAAAAGGTTGGGAACGATCATGTGGATGTGACGATCGGAAGCGCACTGGATCTGTTTGGCGGAAACATGAAATTTGAAGACGTACTGGCAGTATGCCGCCGGTAAGCGGAAACGGACGTTCACCCGCGCCATTCGCAAAACCGCGCTTTCAGCGCTCTCCGCTGCTGCGCAGCTCCTTTTTGCTCATAACCAGGCGCTCCCTTTGTATCTTATTCTCGACAGATTTTCATGCGAGCATGAAATCTGTCAAAAATAAGATACAAGTGAACTGTAACAGAAAAAACTCTAAAATATTCATGAATTTTCTAAATACTATTGCAAATAAAGACAACTATTGCTATAATTAGAGATACTTACAGGGGAAGTGAAAAACCTGTAAAATTTGAGAGCAAAGGGGTTGGGCATAATGAAAATTACCATCAGCGGAAAAAATATTGACGTGACAGAGGGATTAAAAGCCGCGGTCAATGAAAAACTTGGCAAACTGGAGAAATATTTTACGCCTGACACAAATGTCATTGTAACCTTAAGTGTAGAGAAAGAAAGACAGAAAATTGAGGTTACCATTCCGGTAAAAGGAAACATCATCCGTTCCGAGCAGGTAAGCAACGATATGTATGTATCCATTGATCTTGTGGAGGAAGTGATTGAGCGTCAGCTTAAGAAATACAGAACCAAGCTGGTGACAAAGCAGCAGAATGCATCCGCTGTATTTAAGCAGGAATTCCTGGATGGAGCCGCAGACGAGGATGAGGAGATCAAGATCATCCGTACCAAGAAGTTCTCCATGAAGCCGATGTATCCAGAAGATGCATGTGTCCAGATGGAACTTCTTGGACATAATTTCTTCGTATTCTGCAATGCAGAGACTGATCAGGTGAATGTAGTTTACAAGCGTAAGGGGAATACCTACGGACTGATTGAGCCGGAGGATTAATAGAGATATATCTGTTTGAAAAATAAAACAGGTGAATAGGAAGGGCATGTGAAAAAACGAAAGTTTTTTCACATGCCCTTGTTTTTTTGCTTTGACGGAGCAGCTGGAATTGGTCTGGCACTGCTGCAGCTTCATCTGGCAGAAAC
>OHMW01000629.1_pt1 | contig 20291 bp, 19 predicted proteins | sample 1569391 | NCBI WGS metagenome assembly OHMW01 (sample SAMEA3879557, study PRJEB24766) | human gut metagenome | biome: human-associated habitat; feature: feces | place: USA | collected 1985/1987 | reverse complement strand
GACACAAGCTACTATAAGCTTTAACCGTATGTCAGTTGATGACCTCTTGCAGGCATTTTACAGGTACTTTGCTGCCTCTTCATCACAGATCACTGTTACATGTGGATGGAACTGTAAGATACTTCCAGGTACCTTTGGTGTAACCGGTCCGTTTACTACTTCTTTCAGGATCTCTGCTTTATTCTCTCCGTTTACAAGAAGTACGATCTTCTTTGCACGCATAATTGTTCCGATTCCCATAGAAACAGCTTTTCTCGGCACATCTTCTTTCTTCTCAAAGAAACGCTTATTCGCTTCAATTGTACTGTCTGTCAGATCGATCTCACCTGTTACTTTTGTAAACTCATCTGCCGGCTCGTTGAATCCGATATGTCCATTGCATCCAAGTCCAAGCAGCTGGATTTCTACCTGTCCTGTCTTTGCCATCAGTTCTTCGTAAGCTTTTCCTGCCTCTCCAGCTTCAAATCCAACCCCATCCGGTACATGTACATTCTCTTTGTTGATATTTACATGATTGAAAAGATTGTCATTCATGAAATAATGATAGCTCTGATCATGCTCCGGTGCCAGTCCAATATACTCGTCAAGATTAAATGTAGTAACCTGAGAGAAATCAAGATCTCCAGCCTCATACATTTTAACAAGCTCTTTGTACAGACCAACCGGTGTAGATCCTGTTGCCATACCAAGGATTGTTTTCGGATTCTCCATAATCTCTGCTGCAAACAGTGTTGCTGCTGCCTTGCTCATCTCTTCATAATTCTTCTTTACAATTACTTCCATGTTTAATACCCTCTCATTTCATTATATTTATATCGAGTGCTTTGGAAGCCACCCCATATTTTCATAGATCAAATCTATTTGCTTCCTGCTTCTGTAGATATATTTTATAACTTCTTATTCCTTATGCGAGTTTACCATAGCTGATTGTCTGTACTAAATCAAAGTCCTCATTTAATACAACCATGTCTGCATCTTTTCCTGCTGCAATAGCCCCCTTAGAATCAAGTCCGAACTCTTTCGCCTGATTTCCAGAGGTCATCTTTACTGCATCTTCAACTGTAGCACCTGTAAATTCCATAACATTTTTAAATGCCTGAATGTATGTAAGGATACTTCCTGCGATCGTTCCGTCTTCCAGTTTTGCCATACCATCTTTTACGATTACGACCTGTCCGCCCAGTTCGCTCTTTCCTTCCGGCATTCCTTTCGCACGCATGGAATCTGTGATCAGCTCGATTCCATCATACCCTCTTACTTTGCATGCGAGTTTCACCATATCCGGTACGATATGCTTTCCGTCACAGATTAGCTCTGCATGTACCCCTTCTGCCAACATACCATATCCTGTCACACCAGGCTCTCTGTGATTCAGTCCTCTCTGTGCATTGTAAAGATGAGTCACATGTGTTGCTCCGCTTGCATTCAATTCCCCGTATAATGCATTCGAATGTCCTGCGCTTAAGACAACTCCATTTTCCTTGCACCATGTCTCAAATGACGGATCAGCCTCTTCCGGCGCATAAGTAACAATACGCAGGAGACCGCCGCTGATCTCGTTCCATTTTGCCAGTGTTTTTTCATCCGGTTTCTTAATATAAGAAGGATCTTGTGCTCCCTTAAACACAGTTGAGATAAATGGTCCCTCTACGTGGATTCCTTTGATCACCGGGTTCTTCTGTGCCGCATCATGAATATTCTGCATCGCTTTCTCGATGTTCTCATATGTCTGAGTCATAGTTGTACAGAAATAAGTTGTGATTCCCTCCTGCTTTGTCATCTGCTTAACCATCTCATCAATCTCATCCGGTGTAGCATCCATGTTATCTTTCCCATAACCGCCATGACTATGAATGTCAATAAATCCAGGAACAACCATTGTTCCTGCACAACTTACCTCAAGATCCCCTTCTTTCGGCTCGAACCCCGCCATATCACCGACTTCTTCAATCTTCTCATCAAAGCGGATATAGCCATTTTCGATTACACCGTCCCCAGTATAAATCTTCTTCTCCTTGATCAGTTTCATGTTGTTCTACCTCGTTTTCTACTTTTTAGAATACTGGTATCTGTGAAGATACTGAACAGATACGGATATATTACTGTTCGCAGTTACCTGCGAGCAGCAATAGAACTCTTACTTTTCTATTATCTCACAATACAAGGTAAGATTCCATCAATATTTCATAATTTATGAAAAAATCTCTGTCCGTTTCTACTAACCGCAGAACTATAAGAAACACCTGAAACAATAGTAGTTTCCCCCAAACTATTGACAATATCCGCCTAATTGCGGTAAATTAAATGTTATTGTGGGTTAAAAATGCCTTCAATTATGATTTTGATACCTATGGATTGTACAAATGCTATGCCTTCTTACAATCCTGCCTGATATCATCATATAAAATAATATAAGGAAAGGATAAAAGAATATGAATTGGGAAATCATTACTTTTATTGCGTATTTCGTCATTTTGCTTGGCGTAGCATTAGTATTTTACTTTAACGGTACCAATAAGAACTCCGAGGACTTCTTCCTTGGTGGAAGATCTATGGGACCATGGGTAACAGCACTGTCCGCACAGGCGTCCGATATGTCTGCGTGGCTGCTGATGGGACTTCCGGGATCGATCTTAGCTTTCGGTTTCGGACAGATGTGGATCGGTATCGGTCTTGCATTAGGAACAGCTGCTAACTGGATTCTGTGCGCAAAACGTCTGCGTACATTCTCTAAAGCTGCAGATGATGCAATCACATTACCACAGTATCTGACAAATCGTTTTGCAACAGACTCCAGATCACTGCAGTTGACATGTGCACTGATCTTCCTGTTTGCTTATACAATTTATGTAGCATCTGCACTGGTAGCCGGTACTTCTGTATTCACAACACTGTTCCCGACAGTTTCTCCTAAGATTGCTATGTTCGCATTCTTGCTGATCATTGTTGCCTACACATTCTTTGGTGGCTTTGCGGCAGTTTGCTGGACAGACTTTTTCCAGGGATTACTGATGATGCTTGCACTGATGCTTGTACCTCTCGTAGTCTGCATCGGTCACAGTGATCTGTTGGATCCTGCTGCTCTTACTACAGTATATGAGTATACTGATGCTGCTACAGGCGCTGTAACACAGTGTGCTTTCGGAGGCGGTATCTTTGATGCCAGCTGGCAGGATATCGTCAGCGGACTTGGCTGGGGATTAGGATACTTCGGTATGCCACATATCCTGGTGCGTTTTATGTCTATCGAGAAACCATCCATGATCAAGAAATCTTCTATCGTAGCAATTGTATGGGTAATCATCTCACTGTTCTCTGCTGTCCTGATTGCTTACTTAGGCAGAATGGTTATGGGCGCTGAACTGCTCACTCAGGGAAATCAGAAACTTGTATTCATTGCTATGGCGCGAAGATTCTTCCCGGCAGGCATCTGTGGACTTCTGCTTGCAGCGATCATCGCCGCTTCGATTTCCACTGCAGATTCCCAGCTGTTGGTAGCATCCAGCTCCTTCACAGCAGATCTGTACAAGCCTTTCTTCAGAAAAAATGCTTCTGAAAAAGAGACGCTGATGGTTGGACGTATCCTCGTACTGATCCTCTCCCTGATTGCTTTCGGTATCGCAAACTCTAAGGGAAGTGGTGCTCAGGCTATCATGGATATGGTTGAAAATGCATGGGGCGCTTTCGGTGCTTCCTTTGGACCTACAATCCTGCTGTCTCTGTTCTGGAAACGCTTTAACTACCAGGGTGCTGTAGCAGGTGTAATCTCCGGATTCGTTGTAGATCTCGGATGGCTGCTCACAGGAATGACAGATGCCACAGGTATCTTCGAGATTGTCCCTGGATTCTTTGCAAGTCTTCTAATTGCTGTTATTGTAGCAAAGCTTACTGCTGAGCCAAATAAAAAAGCTGTTGAAATCTTCGATCAGGGAATCAAAGCGGAAACTGAATAAATCACAAATGTATTATAAAGTCAAAAAATCAGTCGTAAATATTTACGGCTGATTTTTTGTGCGTTTATGATTCATATTTATCTTATTATATATTTCGTACCTCTACCTTTTCCATGGATATCTATAACACCTTTTTGTTCCATCTCTTTCAATAGCTTTGTTGTCTTTGATTTACCAAATGGTACATATGGTATGATTTCACTCACTGGTTTCAGCATTGTTCGGCTAAGAAGCCGATAAATTATCTTTTCATCCTCTGAAAGATTCATGTTCTTTTCAAATAATGGAAGTACAATCTTAATCGTATTCTCTGATACTTCAAATTCCGGTTTCATCAATCCTTCTTCATACAATTGTTTTATTCGTGTGATCCCTGTTCCAAATATCTCAACAAAACCTAAACGATAAAATACATTGGCAAGATTCCTGTTTCTTAATACAGAAAGTTTACCAGACAAATATTCTTCCCTTGTTATTCCCGATGGCAAACCACCAGGAGAAATAACTTCAATTCTATCATCAAACATCAATACTCTAATCTGTGCTTCAACATCCCATGCCCGGTGGATTAATGCATTCGCAATCGCCTCTCTAAATGCAGCTTCCGGAATCTTCTCGACCTTTTTCCTGTCAATCCCCTGAATTACTTCATATTGATAATAATCTCTAAACACATCTACTGACTTATCATATTCTTCTAATACAGACCTGTTTTCAAATGTTGATCTTTTTTGAATGATACTGATATTTTCACCGAATTTCACCATATCAATTCCCGGAAAATGATTTTTATCTGCTAAAAGCCCTGCTGCATTATTATAACCATTGTCGTTATCATATAAGTTCAATGTCTTCAAAGTATCCTTGCTAAAATTTTCAATCTGAATGCATTCTGATAATTTGCGATGCAACACTTCAAAAGATAACTCCTGGTCTTTACATGGCAGTTCTTCAAATCTAATATTTTGACCTTCTAAAATAAGTCTTGAAAATTCTAGTGTATCGACTTCTATCGTTGCTGTATCATTTCGTTTGTATGCTTTTGATTTGTATAAATACGGCTTTTGAAGTCCACTTTTTACAGTAAGTTTTATTGTCTGATCATTATTCTGTATCTCAAGTGTATAATTCGGTTGTGGAGAAATGCTGTCGTTTATTTTATTTTCAATATCCAGACACGATTGCTTAGCATCTGCTAACCCTTTGATCTTTCCATCGTCATCAATCCCAAAGACAATGGTTCCTCCATCATAATTCGAAAAGGCACTTACTGTTTTCAAAAAAGTATTTGTAATCGTTTCCTTGAATTCTAATGTTCGTGTTTCACGCATATCACCCACATCCTTTCCAGTCCTATTGATTCTATTATATACAAAAACGTTCATAAAAACAATCGTAAATATTTACGACCGAATTTATGAACGTTTTTGTACTGAAGAATTATGTTTTATACACGTATAAATAGATTTACGCACAAAAAGAAGGGGCTTACATAAGCCCCTTCGACATTTGACACCTGACTCACATCAGTGTTCAAATCATCCTTCAATTGCGATTGTTTTCTTTGTCTCAACTGGTTTTGCCTCTTTCTTCGGCACTGACAGTCTCAGAATACCATTCTCATATTTTGCTTTGATATCTTCCTGTGTAAGGTTCTCACCTACATAGAAGCTTCTCTGCATTGCTCCGGCATAACGCTCCTTACGGATGTATTTGCCTTTCTTATCTTCCTCATCCTTATCAAGACCCTTAGCAGCTGATACAGTCAAATAACCATTCTCAAGCTCTATGCTGATCTCATCTTTCTTGAATCCTGGAAGATCGATATCTACTTCATATCCTGCGTCATGTTCACGGATATCTGTCTTCATCAAGTTCTTAGCGTGTTTACCGTATAACGGATTCTTCTTTCCCCAGAAGTCCTGCTCAAACGGGAAGTTCATCCAATCATCATCAAATAAGTTTTCTCCAAAAATACTAGGCATCATCATAAGTCATTTCTCCTTTCAATGCTAACTAACTTTGTTGCCTTTTGTGAGAAGATCTCACAATTTATATAAGCTGCTTTCGCAGTTGTTGTCAGAACATTCGGAGGATTCAGAAGTTCATTTCTTTTCTTTTTCTCTGTCTTCCTTTGTTCTACTTATTATATAGCACGCAGTTTTTAGCCAGGTCAAGAGGTGAGTGCTAATTTTTTAAGATTTTTTTTTGCAATCCAACGGTTTTCAGTGCTTTTTTCATATTACATTATTGAATATCCCTCATTCTGCCTATATAAGTGAAACTTAGCGAAACTTAAATTAAATCTCTTTCAGACAATTCAATTTGGATATTCACCAACTGTGGATTATTTCTCAGTGCACCAGTTTCCAACTTACCGCCTGCTGCCTTACATCCACAAATCTCTTATAAATACCTTCCTGTTTCATTAATTGCTTATGTGTTCCCTGCTGTGCAATTCTTCCTTTTTCAACAACCACAATCTGGTCTGCATGTCTGACTGTTTTTAATCTGTGGGCAATCATAATAATCGTTTTTTCCTTTGTAAGTGCATCTACTGCATCCATCAACTCCTTTTCATTCTCCGGATCAACATTTGCCGTTGCTTCATCCAATATGACGATTGGCGCATCCTTCATAATCGCTCTGGCTATCGAAATACGCTGCTTCTCACCACCGGAAAGTGTGGCTCCTCCTTCTCCGATCACTGTGTCATATCCATTCGGAAGTTTGCTGATGAAATCATGACAACATGCTTTCTTCGCCGCTTCCACCACTTCCTCATGACTTGCATCCTGGCGTCCGAATTTAATATTATTCTCAATGGTGTCTGCAAACAAATACACCGACTGAAACACAAATGAGAAATTACTCATCAGACTGTTCATGCTGTAGTCTTTTACATTCACACCTCCAAGTGTCACTTCCCCGGAATCTACATCCCAGAACCTGGCAATCAGATTGCAAAGTGTTGATTTTCCTCCACCAGATGGTCCAACGATTGCTGTCGTCGTTTTCTGCGGAATAGAGAGCGATATATCATCAATGATCTTCCGTTTGTCATAAGAAAACGAAACATTAGAAAGTCTGATATCGTAATTTTCCGGCTGTATTTCTTTACCGTCGATATCCATGGTATCCAGCTCCAATATTGCATTTGCTTTATCTACACATACGCTTACCACATGTAAAAGAGATGAATAATTTCCTGCACATTCCAGACTGGCATAAAGCATAAATGCTGAAATTGTCATACCGATCGCATAGACCGCACTCATAGTTCCATTAATATAAAAATATGCACTGCAAGCCACGATCACAGCACCTGTAATTTTGGTTATCACACTTTGCAGAAAATGATAGGGCACAAACAGCATTTCCATCTTTGTATTGATCTTTTCACATGCTTCATTTGCATCATTTAATCTTTTCGCCTGTTTCCCAAGCAAGTTATATGATTTAACTTCTGATATTCCCTGCAGATACTCCATGATCTGGTTTACAAGCTCCGTATCGCATACCACTTTTTGCTCTGAATCTTTTTTACCCGCATTCTGCATCACAGAATTGACCCCAAAGAAAATAAGTACTCCTGCTGCAGCGATCAGTCCGATTCTCCAGTCAAAAATAAACAGCATAAGAATGATCATTGATGTTTCCAGAATTCCCTGCATTGTCAGCATAACCACTCTCGCAGCCACATCGCCAAGTATTTCCATTGTATTGGTTGTAATGGAAGAAATTTCCCCGATACTATTGGAATTGAAATACCCCATCGGCAGATATCGCAGATGTTCTGCAATCTTGATTCTCATAAAAGCACTTGCATTATATCCTCCCTCTGTCTGAAGCACTGTAGAGTATCTCTTGCAGATTACGTCGACTACAATTGCAAGAACCATAATCGCAACGGAGCCTCCAATATATTTTCCTGTCGGTTTCCCACTCAGCAGACCAATCAGTATGTACATAATAGCCGGAATCTTCATTGCTGAGGCAAGAGCCTCTATGAGTCCGATCACTATCGACAGTTTAAATTTATTGCCATTTTCCCTGCCTGAAAAACGAAAGAATTTTGCCAGAATCCCAAACATATCATTCTCCCTCCTTCACCGTATCTTTTACAGAAATATGGGCATTCCACATTTCCTTATAAAGCGGGCATGACACCAGAAGTTCCTCATGTGTGCCATGTGCTGTTACATTTCCATCATTTACAACAAAGATCTGATCACTGTCCTTAACAGTAGAAAGTCTGTGTGCTATTACGATCAGGGTCTTCCCTGCTACCAGTTTTGCGATAGAATTCTGCAGAATTGCCTCATTTTCCGGATCTGTGTAGGCAGTTGCCTCATCAAGGATCACGATCGGAGCATCCTTTAACATTGCTCTTGCAATCGAGATACGCTGCCTCTCGCCACCTGACAGATGTCCTCCTGCACCTCCTACAACCGTATCAAATCCATTCTCCAACTGCATGATAAATTCATAGCATCCACTTTTCTTTGTCACCTCGATGATCTGTTCATCTGTAGCATCCGTATTTCCCTGTCTGATATTTTCACGGACTGTTTCATTAAACAGATAATTGTCCTGTGCAACATATGCAATTTTCCGATTAAAATCTGCAAATGCCAGTTCTTTGACATCAACTCCACCGATTTTGATGCTTCCGGAATCCGCATCCCACATGGACGCAATCAGCTTTGCGATGGTCGACTTGCCGCTTCCGGAAGGTCCTACGATTGCATTTACCGTTCCTGCTTTCAGCTCCATAGTTACTCCGTGCAGGATTTCTTTGTCGTGATAACCAAATCTGACATCTTCAAGAGTAACGGAGTTATCTTTTGGAACACTTTTACTTTTCTCTGGACGTTCAAGCTCCGGCTGTTCCAGAATTCCTGCCACTTCACCAACAATCACTCCGATCTTGCCAAGATCATCTGTATAGGAACCCACTGTGATCAACGGTCCAACGATTCCAAGTGATAAAATAATGCAGATGACAAAATCTGAAATCGCAAGTGTTCCATTGGCTACATAATGTGCCCCAAACGGCAATACCGTAAGAAGCGTATAAGGTGTGACCACCATCATCAGTCCATGAAAGATCGAGCACCGTTTCATCCAGGAAATAAAGGAATCTGCATAAGCCATAGCCGCCTTTGTAAATTTTGCATAAGAACTTTCTGTCTTTCCAAATGCCTTGATCACTTCGATTCCGTCAATATATTCCACTGCCGCATCATTCAGATCTTTTGTTGTCTGAACCGTTCTCTCGAAGCTTGGTTTATAATCCAGCATCATTCCAAAATAGGAAAGAAATCCCACTATAACCGGCACCAATGACCAGAGTGCCAGTCTCCAGTCTGTCAGGAAGAAATAAATCAAAATCACAATCGGTGCCAGCAGATTGGACGTGAATTCCGGGACAATATGCGCCAGTGTTGTCTCGATACTGTCGATTCTTTCCACCATAATATTTTTAAATGTACCGGAAGGTGTGTCTTTCACATAGCCAAGAGGTACCCGCGCCAGCTTGTCACAGCAGGATTTTCTTATATTTGCAAGTACTGCAAACGTTGCTTTATGTGACAATGCTGTCGAAAGTGAATGAAGCAGTTCTGCAATGATAAACGATAATGCAATCAGAACCGCTTTTGCAAGATATATTTCAAACTCCTTTTCACCATTTAAAAACAGCTTTACTACATCTGCAATAATAAAATACGGCAAAATCTTAAAAATCACATTCCCTATTGCAAGTAACACACTCCACACATAGGCAATTCTTTTTTGTCCGGCCCACGTCAGGATCCAACTAACTGCCGACTTCTTTTTTTCTTTCACATCTGTTCACTCCTTACGTTCGTTTTATTGTTTCGTTTTATTGTTTTACCTTCTGTTAGTTCTCACTAACCAGCATATAATAAAATAGGTGGTCTACTGGCATCAACCACCTGATATTATTATCCCGTCTGAACTTTATTCAGAAATCCAGAACCTGCAACACACATAACCTATTCAGAATTCCTGCATCAGTTATACTGGAAATTCAATATTCCACAATCGTTCCCAGCCACCTGTATTGAATTCTTTCAGTTGATGTACATTTTTCTTTGCAGTCTCCCTGTCTATATCATGCTCAATGATCTGAAATACTGATGAAAAAAATCCCGTATAAATCATATGCATAAGGCTTTCCTCTACAATCGGTATTTTTACACCGTTCTCTTTCATCTTTTCCATATAATTCAAGCTGGACTTCATTTCCCGCTCTACCATATTGTGTATGAATAATTCAAATTTTCCACTGTCTCCGCATTTCAACAATAATCTGAAATTATCATAATGATCATAGATATAATCAACCATCTGCTCCATCCCATCACTGGATGTATCCGACATATTCCTTGTCTGATCACTGGCAGAAAGCTTTTCAAACTCCTCAACGATCTGGTCATAAATCTGATAAATATGTTCCATATAAGGATCCGTCAGTGCATCAAAAAGTGCCTCTTTCGTCGGATAATATTTGTAAAATGCTCCAGTAGTAAGCCCTGCATCTTTTACAATATTTCTTAAAGATGCTCCTGTCAAACCATCTTTCAGAAAATGTTTTCTGGCTGTATCTAATATGTTTTTCTGTGTATCTTCTGCTTTCGTCGGCATTCTTTTCGTATCCTCTAAACTTCTTTCCAAAAATATAACAGTGCTATATAGCACTGTTATATTTTAACTCATTACAGGAATTTGTCAAGTCTGCTGTTTAGATTTTTTATTTTCCCTTGTATTCAGTTTCCACTTAGCAGATACTGGTCCTATGTCAGGAAAAAGTACAAATTAAATGTTCATAGATCAGAAATCTGTATCTCTTTCTAAGTTTTTCAGCATATGGCATCCACAACCGTTGTTTGATATGGGAATTTTTGCTGAAAAATATCATATTCTTTCTTGAAATCTCTGTTATTGCTCATAATTGTTATCCCCCTTAACTTTCGCTTTCACACTCTCTTTAATTACTCGACAAACTGTTAAGGAAACAATCGGAGTTGGTGTAAACGAAAAAGCAGCCTTGAGTTCTGATAAAAACTGCCCTTTCGTTTACATCAATTTCGATTTTACCTTGGTGAACAAAGTCGCGTCCCTTTAGCCGATAGCTATGGGGATTCAATCGTTGCTCTTTTCCTTAAGTTTATCATACCGGATGTTTTGGTAAAAGTTTTTTTATTCAAGAAATCAATTTCAGGCATGACAAACAAACCTCCTATGCGGAAGTCATTTATTCTATGCAATTGTAGATTTTAACATCTCATATGTGCATGAAAAGAAGAACTGTATTTATCTTTGCGGGGTGATACCATATTCCCTCCGCAAGAAGAACATTTGCATACATCAATGTGATACAAAACCTTTATCATTTCTACTGCATTTAGATTTTTTAATGTAGAAATGTATTTCTTGCATCCAAGCAGGTTTCTGCAGAGAGTTATCTTTTTTCTCTTGTTTCTACATGATAGCAGACCATAGTGCCGGATTCTGACAAATCGTTTGGGTGGAACATGCATCATGAATCGACGGATGAATTCTTCTCCTGAAATTGTTTTCTCTTTCCAGTGGCCTTCGTTTTTATAGTCTTTTACTGCATATGTAACTGTCGTATCCGTCATGGATTTGATTCGATGATTACTGATTGCTATCCTGTGGGTATATTTTCCAAGATAATTGATAACCGACTGTGCACCATTGAAAGTTTCTTTACAGTAAGTGACCCAGTTCTTTTCATAACACTTATCAAGAAGTTCTTTAAAACGATAGCTGTTCTGATATTTCTCTGCTGTACCATGAAATTTAAGCTTAGAATCATTCCACAGGCTTTTTAACTCATCCAGATATTTTCCACGGAACACTTTTGAGATGACACCATATGGGAGAAAAAAATTTCCACCTGTGTCTTTCCATTTATTTTCATCATCAAGCCCACCTCCAAGAACAATGGTATGAATATGAGGATGATAATTCATTGCAGAGCCCCAGGTATGAAGAATGCAGATATACCCTATATCAGCTCCCAGATACTTTGCATCTTTTGACAATTCCTTCAATGTGGCTGAAGCAGCATGATACAGTGCATCATATAACAGCTTCTGGTTGCTGTAAATAATGGAATTCAATTCCTCAGGAACTGTGAATACTACATGATAATAGGGTGCATCCAATACGTTCTCTTTTTGTGCATCAATCCATTTCTCTTTCGGAAACTCCTGGCACATGGGACAGCATCTGCTTCTGCAGGAGTTGTTGTGAACACTGATACATCCGCAGTCCTCACAAACACTGATGTTTACACCAAAAACTCCTGTTTTACAGTTTCTGATGTGATAAGCCGTTTTTCTGTGATGAGCAGGAGGGTTACTCCTCTTTTCATAGGAAGGATAGAACCGTTCAAATACATCCTGTATCGTACATGATTTATCCATAATCATTCACCACCCATCTCATCAAATGGGCTTTTAATACCAAGCAGAGTTTTATTGCTTACATGCAGATAAATCTCTGTTGATTTTGGATCACGATGTCCCAAAAGAGCCTGAATATATTTTATATCGCAGCCTGACTCAAACAGATGACTTGCAAAACTATGACGCAAACAATGTGTGGAGACGTGTTTTTGAATGCCTGCTCTTTCGGCGCTTTCACGAAAAAATTGAATGACACTATCTTTTGTAAGATAATCCCCTGTCCATGAACTTGGGAACAGAATCCCTCTTGGCCTGCCACATTGAAACCAGTATTCTGTCAACATTTCAAGCGTCCGGTCTGCAAGCAAAGTATAACGGTCAGATCGGCTTTTTCCATCGCGGATGTGTATGGTTTTGTTCGTGCGTGAAATATCATCATAATGAAGGTGTGTGACTTCTGAAACACGAAGTCCACCTGAATACATAGTAGCGATCATAGCTTTATGCTTCAGATTTGGTGTAGCATCAAGAATAGCTGATATTTCTGCTTTTGTAAGCACCGCTGGTAACTTTCTGTCCCTTTTCATACGAGGTATGTCATCATCATCCCAATTCATCTTCAATACTTTTTTGTAAAAGAAGCGGATTCCTGAATGGTAGTGATTGTATGTTTCTGGTGAAATCCCGGAAAGTTTCTTTTCAGTTAGGAATGTATCAACATCGTCAGTTGTTAATGCATCTATATCCTTGGCTGTGTGGTTCAAAAAATGAGCAACACTGGTACAGTATGCATGAATCGTGGAATCCTTGAGATTCCGTTTATTTGCAGCAGATCGAATCTGATTAAAAATTTCTTCGTACATAATAAAATCCTCCATGTAAAATCAGTAGTTAATGAAAAACCCTGCTTACATGGAGGTGCATTAGCATAATAAAACCGCTTGTCAGAAAAGCGGTCAAATGGTATTCTTTTCATAGGCAGTGGTGTCTTTCTGTATTGAATTGTTTTGTGTGGTAACTTTACAATATCAAATACTGGTAAGAATTGCCATTGCCTATTTTATTATTGAGAAAAAGAAAGCTGCGCCACAGCCTTGGCAGGCCATCGCGCAGCGATTTTGTTCAATTGGAGATTGGTGTAACGATTGATGATCAGTCATATACAGGGAAAAGCATACAGGAGATCGTAGATAAAAATAGTATCACGCCAAAGAATGTAGAGAGTCTGAGCATTACAAACGGAAATCTGGAATACAAGGATCTTGTCTGGCTGGGTGGTGTAACTGATCACAACGTCAAATTTCGAAATCTGAAAAGATTGACAGTTGATTTAGAACATACAAAAATGTATACAGAGACAGGAGAAGAAACAAAAGCATTGCCGGCATACGCATTTTCAGGGCTGAATAATCTGGAAGAAGTGAGGCTTTCGGGAGTGAAGGAACTGGGAAGCTTTTGTTTTCTGAATGCAGGGAACAGAAGCTCTCAGGGCTTGGAAGTGTTTGAAATTTCAAGTGTTACAAAGATTGCAAACCATGCATTTAATGGGGCGAAGTTCACGGTAAGAATGAAAACTTTGAGTTTGCCGAATGCTCAGATCATCGGAAACAGTGCTTTTGACAGCGGTGGAGCAAATTTTACATCAGTTGATTTGAGCGGTATTGTGGAATTAGGGGAAAATGCATTTAAAGAGTGTTCGTTTGAAGAGCTTGTTTTCCCAGAATCATTAAGATCCATCGGGCGTAATGCAACACCGATCAAGGAAAGAGCTTCTGTAACATTTTTGTCAGAAACAGCACCAGAGATGCCGACTATTACAGGGCACACTCCGTTTGGGGATACAGATGAGCTGAAGGAGAAAAATGCAGCAGTGACGGTTCCGGGAGCTGGTATCAGCAGTTATTATGGAGAAAAAGTTACGAATACGTCCGTCTTTGTAAAAGAAGATATCAACCCAATATTTAGAAATTGGAATATCAATGCAACAGGACATTGTCTTGTAAAATATATGGTAGATTCAAAGGAATCGTTTGCATTTGTGCCAGAGGGTGAGAAGATTGGAGAGGCAAGACTGCCGGAAGTAACGATTCCGGAAGGAAAGGTGTTTAAAGGCTGGTCAGAAAAAGAGGATGGCAGCGGGGAGCTTTTTACAAAAGACAGTAAAGTAGAAAAAAATATTACATTATATCCGGTATTTGAAGAAAAGAAAAATACACCGCCGGTTATTAATGTAGAGGATAAGGAGTTAACAGTTGGAGATACTTTCGATCCTTTGGAGGGGGTGACAGCTACAGATGAGGAAGATGGAGATATCAGTGGAAGTATTGAAGTGTTGAATAATGAAGTGGATACAACAAAAGTTGGTATCTATGAAGTAACGTATAAAGTAACAGACAGTCAGGGAGCAAGTACAACAAAGACGATTTATGTAACTGTGAATCCAAAACAGGAAGTGCTGAATGAAGTGCCGGTGATCGATGCATCCGACCGAGTATTGACAGAAGGAGACAGATTCGCCGTATTGGAAGGAGTAACAGCTACAGATAAGGAAGACGGTAATCTGACAGATAAGATCCAAGTGCTGAAGAACACCGTGAATAAAGAGGAAGCAGGAACCTATGAAGTGACATATAAGGTAACAGACAGTCAAGGAGCAAGCACAATAAAGACGATCACAGTTACTGTGAGGGAAAAGAGTGCAGATAAGCCTGCGGAACCTCAGAAGCCGAACAAGCCGGCTGACACAAAGCCTGGAAAACCAAGTCAGCAGTCCGAATCGCCGAAGACAGCGGATATGTCTAATATTGGTTTGTTCGGATCTATGTTTGCAGGTTCGTCTGGATTACTGACAATGTTGCTGGGGAAAAGACGCAAAAAGAAATAAGTGGTTTATGAGATTTTAGATACAGTAGCAGGTGCAAAATCGGAAGTTGTGCAGAAGACAGTGCTCCGATCATGCCTATTTTGGTGTTGGAGAGGAGTGGAAAGAGGAAGACTTTGTGCATCACCTTTCAGATGCAGAGTGGAAGGAGTTTGAGAAAGAATTTGCGGATTTGATTAGATAAATCTGGAAAAGGACTTGAAATTCAATGAAGATCAAGTCCTTTTCTTTTTAAATCTGTTTTGTTGTCCACTTGCTGCAATCCCATACTGCGTGTACGACATCCTGGTAAAATTCCGGTTCATGGCAGATTAAAAGCACACTTCCACGATAATCAAGCAGTGCTTTTTTCAAGGAATCTTTTGCATCCACATCCAGATGGTTTGTCGGCTCATCCAAAAGCAGGATATTGGTATCGCGATTCACCAGTTTACAGAGTCTTACTTTTGCCTGCTCTCCTCCGCTTAAGACGCGAACCTGGCTTTCAATGTGTTTTGTTGTAAGTCCGCATTTTGCCAGAGCAGAACGTACTTCATATTGTGTGAATGAAGGGAATTCCTGCCAGATTTCTTCAATACAGGTTGTTCGATTATCTCCTTTGACTTCCTGTTCAAAATATCCGATCTGCAAATTTTCTCCCAGTTCACAGGTGCCGGAAATCGCAGGAATCAGCCCGAGAATACTTTTCAACAATGTCGTCTTTCCGATTCCGTTGGCGCCGACCAGAGCAATTTTCTGCCCTCTTTCCATAGAAAGAGACAGTGGTTTTGACAATGGTTCATCGTATCCGATCACAAGATCTTTTGTCTCAAAAATATATCTTCCCGGAGTTCTTCCGTATCGGAATTTGAATTCCGGTTTCGGACGTTCTGCTGCAAGCTCGATCACGTCCATCTTGTCCAGTTTCTTTTGTCTGGACATTGCCATATTTCTCGTAGAAACACGCGCTTTATTTCTTGCTACAAAGTCTTTTAATTCGCTGATTTCCTGTTGCTGCCTTCTGTAGGCTGCCTCTAACTGTGCTTTTTTAACGGCATATACCTCTTCAAAATGATGATAATCTCCTACATAGCGGTTCAGCTCCTGATTTTCCATATGGTAGATAATATTGATCACATCGTTTAAGAACGGGATATCATGGGAAATTAAAATAAATGCATTTTCATAGTCGATGAGATACCGTTTCAGCCATGCGATATGTTCTTCGTCCAGGTAGTTGGTCGGCTCATCCAAAAGCAAAATATCGGGCTTTTCAAGCAGTAATTTTGCCAGAAGGACTTTGGTGCGCTGTCCGCCGCTTAAATCGGTTACGTCTCTTTCGAGACCGATATCCAGAAGTCCAAGTGCCTTTGCAACTTCTTCAACTTTGGCATCGATAATATAAAAATCGTGCAGAGTCAGAGTGTCCTGAATGGTTCCCAACTCCTCCATCATTGTATCCATTTCTTCCGGAGAGGCCTCTCCCAGAGAATCGCAGATTGCATTCATGCGTTCTTCCAGTTCAAACAAATATGAGAATGCGGACTTTAATCCATCTCGAATCGTCATTCCTTTTTCTAAGACCGTGTGCTGATCAAGGTATCCGACACGGACATTTTTTGCCCATTCAATCTTACCTTCATCCGGCATCAGTTTTCCGGTAACAATATTTAAAAAAGTGGATTTTCCTTCTCCGTTTGCGCCCACCAGTCCAATATGTTCTCCCTTGAGAAGGCGAAAGGATACATCTGCAAAAATGGCGCGATCTCCAAATCCATGTGTGAGATGCTCTACATTTAAAATACTCATGACATAACTCCTTTTTGGTCGTATTTCACTTATCAGAACCATTGTACAGGAAAGAGTTGTATTTGTCATCAAAATTCACCTTTTTGCAGATTTTCCATATTATGTACTGTAATTATATGAAAGGAAAGAACACACTATGCAAAATAATCGGTCTTATTCCAGAAACGAACGGTTTACCTGTCAACAGCAGCCTTATCGCAATATGCCGGTGCAGCGTCGACAGAATCCTTCTTCCTCCTGTGGTGAAGCAGTCTCGTCGCCTTGTTCCTGCCGCATTCCCCGTGATCCACTGGAACATATGACTCTCGCGATGGCATATGTTCCCTGGCAGACATGGGAAGACACTTATGATGTTCATAAGGGATTAGAATGTGGAACAATCTTCCCTGTTTTAAACAAACCATTTTATGGAAAAGGGGGATGTAATCAATGACAGACCGTCCATGTAGAACAGAATTATTAAATCATATCAACGCTGTCAGTTTCGCGGTGGATGAAGTGAAATTATATCTGGATACCCACCCGCAGGATCCGGATGCACTGGCTTATTTCGAAAAATACAGCCGGATGCGCAACCAGGCAATGAAAGAATATGCCATGAATTTCGGACCTTTGACGATTGATACAGCCACAGCATCCTGCAGTGAATACTGGAAATGGATCAATGAGCCGTGGCCATGGCAGGAAGGAGGATGCTGATTATGTGGAATTATGAAAAACGATTGCAATATCCGGTAAAGATTACACAAACGAACCCACAGATTGCCAAAGTGATCATTTCACAATTTGGCGGACCGGACGGGGAGCTCGCTGCATCAATGCGGTATTTATCTCAGCGGTATACCATGCCATATAAAGAGGTGACCGCAACACTTACGGATATCGGCACGGAGGAACTGGCTCATATGGAAATGATTTGTGCCATTGTGCATCAGCTGACGAAAAATCTTTCTCCGGAAGAAATTGAGAGATCCGGGTTTGCTCCATACTATGTAGATCATACTCTGGCATTGTGGCCACAGGCTGCAAGCGGAGCACCGTGGACTGCAACCTATTTTCAGTCAAAAGGTGATCCGATTACAGATCTTCATGAAGACCTCGCTGCAGATGGTGCAACTGCATAAGTGCAACATAGAAGTGTTAAGTAGAAGTTCTATATAATCTGGTGTGCCAGACACCAGATTTTACAGAACTTAGAAATTCCAATGTATTTCAATCGGGACATTTCTTGTCCCTGGAATCCGTTTTCCTACTAATATATAATCAATTAGAGTTTCAACGGTTTCTCTGTCTAAATGTTCAAGATTTGTGTATTGCTCAATAAGCTGGCGGCGATTATCGCCTGTCTGGATTTTTCTCTCAATTACATCAAGCTGTTTTTGCGTTTCAATCACCAGCTTTTCAAGCCGTTCTCTGTCATTTGTGAAGTCTTTTGACAAATTCAGGAAATCATTTTCGGAAAGAATCCCTTTTACTTTATCAAGATAAAGTTCTCTGATTACCTTTGCGTCTTCTTCAATCTTTTTTTGATAAGTAGCAAGTTGTGTTTCTAAAGCAGTTTTTTTCTCCTTTACGTTGGAGTGAAATTCCACGTTCTGTTCCAATTCATCTTTATCAAGATATTCTTGTGATAACTTGTTCAGTTCAGAAATAACTGCCTGCTCCAACTTCTTCACAGAAATAAATGAGCCTATGCAAGCGTCCTTTGCAACATGGCGATTTGAACATTGTAAATAATGTCTTCCATCTGTCTGCTTATTAGAACGCATGGTATAGCCACAGTTCATGCAGCGAGCTTTTCTGGCAAACAGCCCTATGGTTCCTACTGTAAATGGTTTTGCTTTTTCAGCTACCATAGATTGTACTCTATCCCAAAGTTCACGGTCAATAATCGGTTCGTGTGTTCCCTCTACTCTGTACCATTCCTCTTTAGGTCTGGGCTTATTTTGTTTTGTCTTATACGAAACACTGCCGTATTTTCCTTGAACCATATTTCCGATATAAATTTCATTTGTCAGCATATCGGAAATAGCAAAATATTTCCATAAGGTACTATTTTTTCTGGTAGGCTGCTTATAGCGTAAACCATGAAGCCGTTTATATTCCGTAGGGTTTGGAATCCCACGGTCATTCAGCATACGGGCAATCGCTGTTTTGCCATATCCCTGTGAAAATAAAGTGAAAACTTCTCTTACAACAGCAGCAGCTTCTTCGTCAATAATCAGGTGTCCCTTTTGTTCGGGGTCTTTTTTATAACCATAAAGAGCAAATGCACCAATATGAAATCCATTCTTCCGGCGGTCAGTCAATACGCTGCGGATGTTTTCCGACATATCCTCTAAATACCACTCATTAACCAGACCATTGATTTGTCTTGATTTTTTGTTTCCTTTATTAGCGGTATCTGCATTATCTACAATACTGATAAAACGAATCCCCCAAATAGGAAACAATCCATGTATGTATTTTTCCACCAACTCTAACTCTCTGGTAAATCTGGATTGTGTTTTACAGAGGATAATATCAAATTTTCGGTGTTCAGCGTCATTTAACAGTTTGTTAAATTCTGGTCTTCGTCTATCTGAACCAGTATAATCGTCATCACTGTATATATTGTAGACTTCCCAACCTTGTTCCAATACATATTGAATCAGCATGGATTTTTGATTTTGAATACTGTTACTATCATCAGTTTCATGTTGTTTGTTTCTATCTTCTTCGGATAAGCGGCAATATATCGCAACCCTTGACGTATTCATCATGTTTTGTTCTCCTTTTCAAAGATGGCAAAACAAACGATCACTGCTTATGTTATGATAACACTTTGCAGAATCGCTTGTTTAACAACTCGCAGGGGTAGAGTGCCCCTTACTTTTTTCAAATTGGTTTATCAATTCTATCCATTTCATAGTAAACACTTTCTGCAGAGCCGCTGTATCACTATTTTTAAAAACATTCTTGCAAACTACTTTAACATCATTTGCCATGAAACCACCTCACTACACTATATTTAAAAAGCATCCAAAAATGCTTGTACATAATGAAATAAGTTATCCATTCATATGAAGGAATCAGATGGCTTTAGAAAGCTCCATGGGACGCTCACCATTTCCAGTGTGATGGATGATGCGTATTAGACGAGTGTATCAGTATGCTGATATATAGAACATAGCCGCAATCTTCTTTCAGCATATGAAATGCTTTAAC
>OHMW01000627.1_pt1 | contig 20301 bp, 9 predicted proteins | sample 1569391 | NCBI WGS metagenome assembly OHMW01 (sample SAMEA3879557, study PRJEB24766) | human gut metagenome | biome: human-associated habitat; feature: feces | place: USA | collected 1985/1987 | reverse complement strand
TCCGGATCTTTTATTTAATATTGTAATATTATGAATACATTATTACAGAGAATTCCTCTTTTATCGGTGTTGTTTTGGGGGATTGCAACCCAGGCGGCACAACTTCCTATTATCTTGGAGGCCGAAGATGCAAAATTATTTGGTGAGCTAAAAGTTGAACAAGTTTCCGGTTTTTCCGGAAATAAGTATGTTCATGATTTTCATATAAATTCCGATTCCTATTATTTGTATGAGAATATAGAAGTGGACCAAGCCGGGACGTATGAGTTAAAAGCATTTACTACAGGTACAGCTCGTCCTTTTTATATTAAAGTAAATGATTATGAACGAATCGTTTTACGTACAAGCGACTCTCCAGATTGGAATGCACCTCCTACATCGGTTTCTTCTGCATATATCTATTTGGATGCCGGTACTAATGTCATAAAAATGGGTACCGAATTTGAAAATGGCCCCAATATTGATAAATTTGAAATTCATGCTACCTCTGTGAAAATAGAGAAGCCTCGTAAAGTTACAGTTGCTTTTCCGTATGATTTTACGGATGAGGCTGAGATTATGGCAGAGCATTCAAATGCTACTTTGGCTTTTCTGACAGATAATAATGAAAATACTTTTTATGAAGTATCGGGAATTACTGAAACAACAATAACGGTAGATTGTAAAGAAGATAAGGTACTTACGGGTATGCTGCTCTATGCTGGTAGAGGGGTGGACGTAACTAAATGGAAAGTAGAATATTCAAAGGACGGTCAGACATGGAGACAGTTTAGGCCTGCCTCTACTCGGATGATAGGGATGGGAGATATGGCACTGTTTACATACAACCGTGTTGTAACAAGCAGCACCTATAGTGCGCGTTATTATCGACTTACAGCTACCGGAACTGATAACATACGGATTGCTGAATGGCAATTGTTTGGTTACGCTTTTGATACAGCGGGTAAGAAACCTTATTTCCCTGCAGATGTGACAGAAGGGCTGAATTTGGAAAAGCAGATTTCCGGTTATCCGGAAGGGGGGACAAATGAAGGGATTATGCAATTGTTTGATAAACAATTGACAACAAAATATTGTGCATTGGGTACGAGTTTTTATGTGCAGTGTGTGTTGGATAAAGCTTATCGTTTTAATTCTTATACGGTGACGTCTGCTAATGATGCTTCTGAGCGTGATCCTAAATTATGGAGTTTAAGTGGTTATAATCCAGAAGAAGGATGGATTGAATTAGATGAACGGAGAGATTTTAATTTTCCTGGGCGATACACCACTATGAAATTTCAGATAGATTCGGAAAAGGAGTTCACTGCTTTTCTGTTGGAAGTTTCGAGCGTACATGCCGGTGACCGGGTGCAATTGGCTAATTTACAGGTTTTCGGTGAACCGACGGGTGGTCCTGCTGTAGCTCCGGAAGTACCGTCAACACCTTCTACAGATCCGCGGGAGCGTGCTTCCGAATTAGTCCGTTTGATGACAAAAGGTGAAAAATTATCGTATGTAGGTGGTGTTGACTGGATGTATACGAAAGCTATTCCCCGTCTGGGCATTCCTCAAATGAAGATGTCTGATGGCCCTCAAGGAGTAGGTACTTGGGGAAATTCGACGGCTTATCCTTGTGGTATTTGTTTGGCATCTACTTGGAATGAGGATTTGGCGCATTCATATGGAGAGGCTTTGGCGCTTGATTGCCGTTCACGAGGGGTGAATATATTGTTGGGACCGGCAGTTAATATTCATCGTGCTCCTATGTGTGGACGTAATTTTGAATATATGGGTGAAGATCCGTACCTGACCTCCCGTACGGCAGTAGGATATATCAATGGGCTACAGGCAAATGGGGTAATGGCTGTTATCAAACATTTTACGGCTAACTTTCAAGAATATGACCGGAACTATATAAGTTCGGATATTGATGAGCGGACATTAAATGAAATATATTTTCCTGCTTTTAAAGCTGCGGTGCAGGAAGCCAAAGTAGGAAGTGTGATGAGTAGTTATAATCTTTTGAACGGTACGTGGACTACGCATCACCCTTGGTTGCTTCGTACCGTATTGCGTGATCAATGGGGATTTGACGGTATTCTGATGTCCGATTGGGGATCTACTCATTATTGCTTACCTGCTGCTCAGGGCGGATTGGATCTGGAAATGGCAGGTGGTGAGAAAATGAATCCTGACAGTTTGCGCTATTTCATCAACCGGGGTGATTTGGATATGAATGTGATTGATGAAAAAGTACAACATATACTTCAAACGATGATAAAATTCGGATTTATGGATAATGAACAACTGGATTCCAGTATTCCCGAAGATAATCCGGCTTCTGTAAAGACAGCTTTGGATGTGGCCCGTGAAGGTATGGTCCTTTTAAAAAACGAAGAGAACCTTTTGCCCTTAAAAGCAGATAAAATAAAAAAGGTAGCCGTTGTCGGTCAGAATGCTTTGCGTTATCTCACCGGAGGTGGTAGCGGGCGAGTTACACCTATCCATTACGTGAGTTTTTATGAAGGTATTAAAGCAGTCGGTGTACAGAAAGGTGTTGAGGTGAAATATATAGATGAATATGATCATTTGGATGATGATGTATATGTGGCATCCGGTTCTGATGAACACGGTTTTAACGGAGAGTACTTCAATAATACTGATTTGTCAGGTGCTCCGATTGCTACGAAAGTGGATGCCAATATAAACTTTAATTTCCAGAACGGTACGGGAGTCGAGGGAATTGGTACTTCTAATTATAGTGTACGTTGGACAGCAGAATTGCGACCAATAGAAGACGGGGAATATGTTTTCCATCTTGGTGGTGATGATGGTTTTCGGTTATATATTGATGATAAAAAGGTTATTGATGATTGGAATCCCGGTCAAGAAAGATATAAGACTTACGAGATGAGGTTGTCTGCAGGCAAAACCTATGCAGTCAAAATAGAATATTATCAGGGGACGGGTGCCGCTATTATTGATTTTTATTGGACGAAAGTGGGCGCAGATGATTACTTTCAAGCAAGTTTGAATGATGTAGACGTGGTAATTGCATGTTTTGGACATGACTCTGGCAGTGAAGCAGAAGGCGGGGATCGTACTTTTGCTTTACCTTCTAAACAAAAAGAGTTGATCACGAAAGTCATATCGAAGACTACCACTCCTATTGTCGGTGTGGTTACTGCCGGTGGTAATGTGGAAATGCAATCTTGGATACGGCATTTGGATGGGTTGTTATGGGCATGGTATCCTGGGCAGGAAGGTGGAACGGCTTTAGGAGAGATTTTATTCGGTGACATAAATCCGTCAGGAAAATTACCTGTGACATTTGAAAAGCGCTGGGCTGATAATCCGACTTATAATAGCTATTATGATTCGGATAATGACAAACATGTAGAGTTTACCGAGGGTATATTTATGGGGTATCGCGGGTATGATAAATCCGGAAAAACGGTACAATATCCTTTTGGGTATGGGCTCTCCTATACGACATTTAATCTGTCACAGATGACTGTAGAGCCTGCAATAGGTGCCGATGCTATTTTGAAAGTAATATGTGAACTAAAAAATACAGGGGATGTTGCCGGCGCACAAGTGGTGCAATTATATGTAGGTAAAAAAGGGGAGAGTAAGGTAGAACGTCCTTTGAAGGAGTTAAAGGCTTTCAAAAAGGTATACTTGAAACCGGGTGAATCGCAGAAAGTAGAATTCTCTTTATCGGAGGATGCTTTTTCTTACTATGATGTGGATCAAGCTTCTTTCGTTGTAGACGAAGGTAGTTATGATATAAGCGTAGGCTTTTCTGCAGATGAATTGCTATTGAAAGAAGAAGTAGTGATAAAGAAGCCTACAGGTCTCCAATCGGATATTTTCGTTGATAAGACTTACTTACTTCCTACTGTAGTGGAAGCAGGTGAGTCTGTGAACATCAGTTTTGGCATTGTTGCCAAGGCCGATGTGTACAATACTTCGGGAGTATTAAAGGCCAATCTTTACAATACGGATCGTATTCCTACTACAGGTTTAACACAAGGAATGTATGTTGTCCACATGTGTGTTAATGATAAAAAGATAAATGGAAAATTTATTGTAAAGTGATATTGGCATCGGATGAGTAAATTAAAAATAGTGTGTTATATCTTAAATTATGAACCCCAAAAAAACATGTTATGAGAAAACTATTAACTTTATTTTTATGCCTGTTTACTCTGATAGCTAAAGCTGAAGAGTTTTCTAAAATTTATGTGGTAGGTGCTGCTTTTGACTGTGGCTGGACTGCTGAAAAAGCTTATTTGATGGATGATGAGGGTAACGGTATTTTTACATGGACCGGAAAAATGAAACGCAATGATTTTAAATTTTTGCTGAAAACCAATCCGAATGATATATGGATTGACTGTTTGAATGCCGAAGTGGCGAATGAAGCTGTTGTGATCGGAAAAGAACATAAAATCCGGCATGTCGAAAATTCTCGTGTAACTAATGATGATTATAAATTTATCATGAATGACGAAGGATCGTTCAAGATTACGATCGATACCAGAAAAATGACTATGATTGTGACACCGGACGATTTGATTTCTGTTTCAGCTCTGGATGGTCGTGGAAAAAGAATCGTGAATATTTATTCGTGCAGTGGGAAAGCAAGTGATTCGGAGAATGCTTATAAATTGTTGTTAAATAAGGATGAAATAAACAATAATAAGAGTAATAAATGGGCGTATAAAGGTGATGATCCTTGGGTAATATTCTCTTTACCTGCTATTTATTCTATCAATAAATTTGGCTTTCGCGATGGAAGAATTTTAGAGACGGGAAGTGATGTCTATAATCTTCCGGAATATAAAGTATATGTTAGTACTACCGGAACAGCAGAGGCTGATTGGACAGAGATTATTCATGAGACTAATGTTGGTGATCTGGATACAAAAGTGAAACGGATTACTCCGGTAGAAGCGCGTTATATTAAGTTTGTACCGGTAAAAGATACCAGGGATTCTTATGTACGTATTTATGGTGTAGACATTTACGGATCATATGTCCGGCCACTGAATGAAGAAATAGTCAGTACAGGGAAAACGATAGTCGATTATCATAATAGTTGGAGTAATCGGGAAACACCGGCTAATATTATCGATGGAAATACAGATGCTGTCGATGGAGAAGATGCTAATAATCCTTGGGCTTTCGGAAAAAAAGAAGGTACGGATGGCTGGGTTGTGATCGACCTGGAGCAGGAATATGAAATCAATAAGTTCGCGTTGATCGATAGTGAAGAATGGTTGACAGGATATAAAGTATATGCATGCAGCTTTGCCGGTACGGATGAAGATTGGAAATTGGTTTTCGATGGAACGTTTGAAGCGATGCAGGTGCGTAAAGAAGGTGTACCGGCAGAACCTTTTGCCAGCCGTTTCCTGAAATTGGAAATTCCTTCGGAGTATCAAAAAGGATTGGCGCGTATCCGTGAATTCGAGGTTTATGGAAAACCGGCTGTTCAACCGGAAATCATATCTAATAATGCGGATCTGAAAGCTGCCTATGAATTAGCTTTATGGACAGTGAATATCAATACGACTCAAAATGGTATTCTGAATGCGGGAGCCCGTTATGATGGAAACTGGACACGCGATCTGTCTATTAATGTATGGAACGGTTTTCCGTTGTTACAGCCGGAAATCTCGAAGAATTCATTATTGCATTTATTGGAAGATAACGAACAAGAGTACATCGGTGCAGAATATTGGGATAAGATAATTTGGGTAAAAGGTGCTTATATGTACTATCAGATGACTGGCGATAAAGAGTTTTTGAACCAGATATTGAAGAGTGGGGTAAACACCATTCATCAGTTGGAGGAAATGAAGCGTGATAATAACCCTGTATATGATTCTCAATACGGGCTGTTTACAGGTCCTTCTGTATTTAATGATGGTATTGCCGGATATGAAGAGCCTGTATGGTCCGGTGATTCTAAGGGGGGAGCAGTTGTCAGTCATCCGGCACATAATAAAATAAAATGTTTAAGTACGAATTGTATTTATTATGAGGCGTATCGTTTATTGGCACATATCGCAACTATTTTGGGAGAAGAAGAGACTGCTACTGAAATGGAGAAGAAGGCTGAAAACTTAAAAACTAACATACGTACCCATCTCTTTGACAGAGAAACCGGTAAATTTAATTATCTGATCGATCAGAATGGAGATCTGCATTCATTCCAAGAAGGTTTGGGTAATTCGTTTGCAATATTGTTTGACATTGTATCACCGGCGGAGGCAGAGAAAATAATATCCCAAATGCAGGTTACTAAATTTGGCCTGCCTTCTATTTATCCGCATTTCAAACGATTCAGCGATGAGAAGCCGGGACGCCATAATATGATGATTTGGCCATTTGTAAATGCTTTCTATGCGGATGCTTGTACCAGAACCGGTGATTATGAAAGATTTACATTCGAACTGTTTAATTTAGTAGATCTTGGTTTAAATAAAGGTGGGAATGATTTTTGGGAAATTTATGATCCGAAAGACGGACATCCTGATGGAGGATGGCAGACCGGTAGCCATTGGGGGGGACTTCAACATCAGACTTGGTCGGCAACCGGATTATTGCGTATGGTTTGGTATGGTCTTGTAGGTATGCGTTTTGAGGACGAAAAATTACGTTTCGAACCATTTTTACCTGAAGAAGTCAATTCATTGGAACTTACCAGGTTGAACTATGGGAACATGATACTTAACGTTAAATTGGAAGGCGAAGGGAACCGGATCAAAGAGTTTAAACTCAATGGCATTGCAATGGATACTCCTGAAATACCTCAAAACTTGACAGGAGAACAAACGGTTAGCATTGTTCTGGAAAAATCAAGTGGAGTCGGTGTTGCACAATTAAATCAGGATAATTCTTTTTTCACATTAACCCCTGATGAGGGAAGAATTAGAGTACAATTGAAAAATGATTATCGGGCTGACATAGTTACACTGTTTGATATGTCGGGAAAATCAATTGTAGTCAAAAAAAAACAGAGTGGAAACTTTCATATAGGGAGTAATCTTCATAAGGGAATTTATACCGTATCATTAGAATGTAATAAAGAAGTTTATTCGCAAAAAGTGATTATTCCTTGAAATTAATTTTAATGACTGTATGAAAATATTTTAATGACTTATACAGGTCTGGCAGATATTTCGATAATTTGTCGGACCTGTAAATTCATAATTTTTAATTATCAAAAAACGTGAGGAAAATTACTGTATTTCTATTGCTATGTTGTATCGGTTGGTTGCTTTCAGCAAGGGCGGCCGATTCAGTAAAAAACACAAATAATGGTGTGTTGAAACAATCTGTTTATATTGATTTTGGTAAAAACAATGGTTTGGATGGAAATGTGACGGAAGGGCCGGATCAAAACGGGCATTATTGGAACAATGCCATAGAAACGGAATATGGAGAAACATTGGAACTGGTGAGCGGAACCAATGAGAGTACCGGATTTATTATGGAGATTACTAAAAAGTTTTTGGCCAATGGTATTCGTAATGGAGGACTTCTTGTACCGGACCAGACAGAATTAGGTGATTTGGCAATATCTACAGCCACACAAGATTATTTTTATATTGAGGGTGCGGGTGCTAATGGTAGTTTCCGCATTAAAAACTTGAACAAGAATCGTGCTTATAGATTTTATGTGTTTGGCAGTCGTGCGCAGACTGGAGATGAAGAACGTATAGGATATCTTTCATTTACCGGTTCAACAGGAAGTCATGGCACTTATCGTATGACGGGCAAAGCAATCGGAACTAATGGGGAAAACCAGAACACGGGTGATATTTATGTCACCGACTATATTTTTCCGGATTTTAAAGGGGAAGTTGACTTTCAATTAGCAATAAAATCCGGTGGCTTTGCTCATATTAATGCAATGAAGATAGAGGAATATGGAGAGGTTGATCCGTTGGCTGTGAAACAAGATTTTTATATTGACTTCGGACGCAGTGACGGAACGAACGGACATCATACAATCGGAGCCGATGTAAACAATCATTATTGGAATAACGCTTTTGAGAAAGATAATTTTACTGTTAGTAAGGGTGCGATGCTGAAGTTGGTAAATTCTGCCAATGTACCGACCGGGGTCGAGATGAAATTAGGATCAGGCTTCCGTTCCAACGGACGGTTGAATGGTGGCTTGCTTAATCCGGATGTGGCGCTTTTAGGGGATCTGGCCATTGAGACAGCTACAGAAGATTATATTTTTATTGAAAATGGAGGAACGGATATTCCGGGTATTATCGATTTCAATAATTTGAATCCGAAGTCCGGTTATCGTTTCCATGTATTTGGTTGCAGGGATACGGAAACAGATCGTATGGGACTTTTTACATTCTCTGGAGAGAATAGCAGTACCGGAACTTATAAAATGGGGGGAAAAAATAGTGGAGGGAACGGTATAAACCATACAACCGATCGTATTTATGTATCGGATGTTGTTTATCCGGATGCTAACGGCAGTATTCGTTTCAATATCGATCTTTATGCTGATAAGTTTGCACATATCAATGCTATGAAGATAGAGGAATGTACGAATGACCCTGTAATAAAAGCTACTTCGATCACTCTGACCGGACAAGATATTACGGAGTCTGGCCAGACTTCCCAGATACAGGCTCGTGTTTTGCCCGAAGGGGCCATCTTTCCGGCCATTCGATGGAGTGTAGATGACGAATCGATAGCTCGCGTTGATAATCAGGGAATTGTGTATCCGAAGACTAATGGGAAGGTGAAAGTCACCGCATCTATTGTATATGATGAAAAAACTCTGTCTGATGAAATTGAAATAAATATTAGTGGTCAGTTAGGTAGTGCTCATTTTACGGGTACGGCTGTAGAAGAAGATGCCGAGATGCAAATGATTACTGATTTACAGGGGACCATCACCAATCTCTTTGAAATATATACCTCTTTAAAGGGGACAGGTTCATTCAGTTTTTATCGTGACTTGGGTAATGATAAAAAAGTAGTGTATGGTAAAGGGAAAGCTGAAGGCTCGTTGATGGAAAATGGGGAGCCTATTCAAACGGATATTACAGGACCTGTACGCATTAGTATTGATCTGACCGACAATACCTATGAGATTTTGCCGATTACTTCCTTGAACATTGTGGGGACTTCCACTTCTACCGGTGCTGATGTAACGAAAGGATTGCCTTTAGAGTATCAGGGTAAAGGCATATGGGCTGCACGGTTGACATTGAATGGTGGTGATCCGAAGTTTAATTTTATAATAAATAAGGACGCAACAGAATGTTTGAAACGTATAAAGGGTACTAATCGGGTGGTTAAGCAATCACAAGGTGAATCGTATGGTATGTCATTAGAAGACATCCGTACCAACATGAATGGTGGTGAATTTTATGTAGAAGTCAATCTGAGAAAATATACTTATGCGGTAAGTTGCGGTGAAACAGAAGCGTTGAAGATTTCCTATATGGGCTCTTCGGTTGCTAACGGATCGGGAACACCGGATATGCATGGATATGCTTATATGTATACTCAATTGCTGACCAAACGTCATGAAGAAGGACGCGGTTTGGACTGGAAGACTTCAAATATTTCTATCGGAGGAAATACAACTGCTAATTTATTGGATCGATGGGAACGTGATTTATTGAGTAATTGCAGTAGTTATGTGATTTACGGGCTTTCGTTAGGTAATGAAGGTGTACATGACCGTGGCGAAGCGGCCTATAACAGTTATCGTGACGGAATGTTGCAAGCCATCAAACAAGCAGAGGATGCCGGAATCGTACCGGTTATGGCCAATAATTATACACGTGCCGATTACAATGAAAGCGATTATAACTATGTAAAGAAGCTGAATTTGCTGATACATGAATGGGATTTACCGAGTATCAATACGTTGGGAGCTATTGACGACGGTAAAGGCCGTTGGGCCAGTGGATATGAAAATGATGCATATCATCCCAATTCAGCCGGACATCAAGAATTCTGTTATGCTATAGTTCCTTCTTTATTTGATGCCTTGGAAGCAGGAAAACCATTGCCTAAACGTGTACAGGGGACATCCTGTGAGTTGGGAAGAACGACAACTTCCCGCCAGATCGAGTGGATACCGGAAGAAACGGTTCATCCATTTACCGTTTCATTTGATATCAATACAACAGGAACCGGTACGATTGCCTGGTTTGAGAATGAGAGTGGGAATGGCTTCTTCAAAATCAAAACAGACGGGACATTGGTTTACGAGTCTCCACTGAACGGGAAAATTCAGTCTGAGACAACTATCAACACAGGGGGGTGGAAACGTGTTACTCTGACTCATTATTATGCATGGGGAAATACGATATTGTATATCGATGATATAAAAGTAGGGGAGCTTCCGGAAAAATTATCTCCTAAAAAATTTGTTTTAGGTAGTAACTTAGCTCCGGATCAGATATTGTATCGTGAGTTGTTTTTTTGGCGTTCCGGGATGAATACTGAAGAAATTGCATATGTGAATCAAGGTAAGATGATGAAATCCAGCCTTGAAATTTATGCACCGTTAGGAGGTGATCGGTTTTTGGAAAATCTGGCACAGTCTACGAATGAGTTGGAGTTTGTTAATGCCGGTTTTACTATGGATCAGAAACTATATATAGATTTTGGAAAAGATGATGGTACCAATGGAAATATTACAGGAAAAGATACGAATGGAAATTTTTGGAATAATGCAGTGAAGACTGCGGCAGGTACGGAATACTCACTCGTCAATTCATATAATCAGCCGGTTGATTATAAAATGCATTTAACTACCGGTTTTTTGTCGAACGGCATTAAAAACGGTGGACTATTGGAACCGGATACCGAACTTTTGGGAGATTTTGCTATTAATACGGCGACTCAGGATTATTTTTTTATTGAAGAAAATAACGGAGCGGAAAAGGGAGGTATCGACTTTAAAAATCTGAAACCCGAAAAAGCATATAAATTTTATGTCTTCGGTAGTCGTTATGATACTAATGACAGAACTGGCTTGTTGACGTTTACCGGTACAAATTCTTATCAGGGTACTCATCAGATGGGAGGAACTAACATTGCTGAGGGAGATATAACCGGGAATACAAAGAACCAGAATAATAATACGATTTTTGTATCTGAGGCTATTTATCCGGATGTTGACGGGACTATTCATTTTGAATTGGCGCGTTATGCCGGTAAGTTTGCTCATATCAATGCAATGAAAATTGAAGAGTACAGTGTAGCTTACGCATCCGGTACCTCACCGATTATTAGTACGACTCCTGCCGATGGTATGGGAGTACGTATAGCCAGAATTCATTCGGCTAGCGGTGGGTTTAATAATGAAGGGCCTGAAAATTTACTTCTTGATAAAAATGTAACTGGTAATGGGAATAAGAAATGGTGCTACAACAGCACTGATAATTTTGTGATTATAGAACTTTCCGATTACTATGACGTAGATAAATTTGTGATTGAGGATTGTAAAACCCGTGAACCGAATAATCCGAATTTGTCTGAGTATCATATTTATGTAAGTACTGCAGGGACATCCGATACCGATTGGAAAGAGGTGGTACATGAGATAAACCAGAGTGATGTGATGTATAAAGTCAAAGAGATTACTCCGGTGAAAGCACGTTATATCAAACTGGTACCTAAAATTAGCAGTAATACGGTACGTATTTATGGTTTTAAGATTTATGGACGTAAATCTTTCGATTCGGTTTATGAAAATGCTTTGATCAGTGTTGGAAAGCCCGTTATTATGCAGCAGGACGCTCCTAATGTACAGAATGCACCGGTAGCTTTGTTCGATGGAGAAATGAAGGCGGCCAATAGTAAATGGTCAACTTCTACCGCTGGTGATAAATCTGTGGTGGTTGATCTGAAAGATAATTATGCCGTTTCCGGTTTTAAACTGTACGATGCCGGTTCTGTAGATGGTAAAAATGAAAATATCAATGGGTATATATTGTCCGTAAGTCAGAATCTGTCGGATTGGGAAGTTGTAGAGGATGCAAATAATAAAGCCGATGAGAATATTAAAGAGGTGGAAGTGTCTCCGGCCAAAGTAGCTCGTTATATAAAATTGGAAGTCCCGGCCGACCGTTTGGGAACTTCCGGTTCGTTGAATCTGTACGAATTCAATATTTTCGGTAAGTTGGATGTCACTGCCAGTGATGCTTCCTTGTTGACTTTACAGGTTGAGGGAAATAGCTTGATGCCGGTTTTTGAAGCAGAACGTACTGTCTATTCGGTAAATGTAGCAAAAGAGATAGAGAAAGTGAACATAAAGGCGGAAGCCAGAAATTCGGAATGTGAAATTGGTGGAGATTTGGGAGAAAAGTCGTTGATTTTAGGCGAAAATGATTTCTTCATTACAGTGAAGTCGGCAGATCGTATGACCGAAAGGATTTATACGGTAAAAGTTTATCGTGCAGATAAATCCGCTATTGCCGGAATTGAGTCATTGAGTATTGAAGGTCTTGAGTTGGAACCTGATTTTAGCCCTTCCACTCATTTATATCGGATGGAAACAAAAGATTCCAAAGTGGTTGTTGCTGCTAAAGCTACCAGTGAATATGCAAGGATTAATGGCATCGGAAAAATAGAACTGACTGATGGACTGAATGAACTGAATGTAGAAGTGATTTCGGAAGATGGGAAGAACAGGGAGAACTATACAATCATGTTGTATAACACGAGTAATTTGCTGAGTGTGTCGTCTCCCGATGGCAAGGGTAAACGTATTGTCAACATCGACAGTTATAGCGGCATGACGGGCACTCACGAGAATCCTTTCAGGCTGTTGAGGGGTTGGAAAGAAAATTTGAGTGGTGACAATACGATGAAGTGGTGTGATACTTCTGCCGCTCCATTCATTATTTTTTCTTTGACCGGTATTTATACGATTAATCACATTGAATTCCGTGATTGTAAGATGGTAGAATCCGGTTGGGCGAATGTTCCCGGTTACTCAGTTTATGTCAGTACCACAGATACGTTGGATGGAAGCTGGACGGAAATAATTCGTGAAACGGGAGTCGCATCGATTAATGAGAAAGTGAAATCGTTTGATCCGGTAGATGCACGTTTTGTGAAGTTTGTTCCTTCTAAAGGTGATAATGCTGTTCGTATTTACGGATTCGACATCTATGGGCAGTTTAAGGAAGCGATTGACCGGAATGGCGTAATCAGTGTAGGGAAGACGATTTTGAATTGTTCTGCCGGAACCAATGATATGCTGACTGCAGCAAATGCCTTGGATGGACGGGAAGGTACCGTTTGGGAATTTACCAGAAGAACAGCAACCTTGGAAGTCGATTTAGAGGAGGTATATTCTATCGATGGATTTGCGTTGACGGATTCTCTGGACCGCATCAGTGGATATAAGGTTGCCGTTAGCCGGGATGGCGTAACTTGGGAGACTATAGCTGAAAAAACATTTGAGGATATAAATATAAAGAAGAAAGTCATCTTATTAGAGGAACCGGTGGATACGCGTTATGTACGATTGACCGTTCCCAGTACTGCACAGCGAGGAACTACTTGTATTAAGGAATTTGAGGTATACGAGTCGGGGGCATTGGTCGGTATTGAAAGTATTGACGATACAGCGGACTTGGATGATTTGCTCATTTGGCCGAATCCTGTATCCCGAGGAACTAAAGTGCATTTAAACGGTAACGGTCATGTAAGCGTCTGTTCACTTCAGGGCATTTTAATAGCGGAATATTATTTTTCCGCAGATTGTGTGATACCGACAGATGGCTTAAAGGCAGGGATTTATATTGTACGGCTGGATAATGGAGAAGAAATAAAAACAGGAAAATTAATAGTGAAGTAAGAAAAACGTTCTGTGATTCTGTCTCCGGTCGGAATTATCCGGAGATAGGGTTATGGAATGTCTTATTGGGCCATAGAGATTATGAAAAGAATTTATTGGATTTATTGTGGAATATTCTTTCTGTTGGGAGAGATTTATTCTTTACCGGCATTTGCACAGAAGATAAAGATTGCATGTATTGGTAATAGTATAACCGAAGGAGTTGGAGCGTCATCCGGCTCGGCTACTTATCCATCTGTATTGCAACGTGATTTGGGTACTGAAAAGTACGAAGTCTCGAATTTTGGTGCAAGCGGGCGTACTTTGATGAAAAACGGCAAGGAATTTGACGGTACTGCTTCTTCTTATTGGGATCATGAGCGTTATCTGAATGCTTTGAAATATAATCCGGATATCGTGGTGATTAAGTTGGGTACCAATGATGCCAAAAAGATAAACTGGGACAATATCAAAGAACAGTATACCGGAGATTATGTTGCACTGGTGAATTCGTTTAAGGAGCTTGTCAGTAAACCGAAGATTTATATTTGTTATCCTCTTCCTCTTTTCGGACCCGGCAATTGGATTAATGAGGATAAGGTAATGACGGAAGAGATGATGCCTATGATTGATCAGGTTGCGAAGGAAACCGGTGCGACTGTAATAGACTGTCATACTCCGTTTGAGGGTAAAGGATATTTGACCGGTGATAAGATTCATCCGAATGATAAAGGTTATATTTTTTTGGCCGATATCATAGCCCGTAGTATAGCTCCGGAAGCAGATATTCCTGATCTACCGGACGATTTATTTATTCAAATTTCCGGATATGACAAGGGAGACTCCGGGGTCTTTATGGAATCATCCCTTGCGGGATTGAATATAGCTCCCTTGTGGGACAACGATGCCAAGACGATTTTGGAAACAGATTTTTCCGGTCAAACAGAGTGTTGGTTCTCGGTAGAATTACCTCGTTCTGCCGGTTTGAAAGCGTATGCGATAACCTCCGGAGAAGATGCTTCTAAAGCTCCTGTATCATGGAGACTGGAGGGACGTACTAAAACTTCTGCATTCTGGAGAACTGTCGATCGTCAGACAGATATTATATTTGCTGCGAATGAAACGAAGGTTTTTGATGAGAAAGTCAGTTTTACTCCTTATGATTATTTTCGTTTGAAGGTTTTGAAAGTAAACGGGAGTGACCGTTTAGCAATTGCAGAATTTCAGTTGTTTGGTTGTGACAAACCCTTACGAAGTTCTTTAATGGATCCGGAAAACGCTGGTATGATGAGTGCTCAGTTCAATACTCTTCCTCATGAGGGATATGGCAATTTGAGTGATGGAAATATTAATACAAAATTTTGTACGGCGATTTCCGAGGGTAATAGTATCTGGATACGGTATGACTTGCCGAAGGCAGTCAAAGTAGATGGATACGCTTTGATTTCTGCCAATGATTCTCCTGATCGTGACCCGGCAGAATGGATTTTATATGGTTCTATTGATGGCAAAAAGTGGGATAAACTGGATGTCAGAAACAGCCAGAAGTTTTTAGGACGCTATACTACACTGGAATATCCAATCGTATCTGATAAAGAATATAAAAGTTTTAAGCTTAACGTAACAGGGAAAAACGATTTATTTCAATTGGCTGAATGGCAATTGTTTGAAGCTTCTGATGGGGTGGGGATTCAGAAGAATATACTGTCGGAATTTACGATTTATTCCGATAATGGCGGCTTGTTGATTAAATCTCATGCAGATGTTACAGGATATTACGAATTGTTTTCAATTGCCGGCCAATGCTTATCCAAGGGGAAGATCGGACCTGGAACGACTCAGCGTGAATATCTGCTTTCCGGTACTTATTTGGTGTCATTAGAGATAAGGGGACAAAAAGAAATGCGAAAAGTGATTATTGGCCATTAGTGGATTTGTGTGGGAGAGAGGAAAAGGATACCGTTATCAGGTATCCTTTTTTTATTGGAATCGAGTGAAATCGGTAATATTGGTATTAATATCTGTAATTTATATAGTAATCAACTGGATAAACATGTGTATTTTTGTACCGGATTAGTTGCTTTTTAAATGAAATTGCCCATGTTACGAAAAATTAGAGTCTCATTCGCTGTCTTATTTTTTGTGTTGATTACTTTGTTGTTTCTGGATTTCACCGGAACGGTCCACACGTGGTTCGGCTGGATGGCAAAGATACAGTTTTTGCCGGCGTTGTTGGCATTGAATTTGGGGGTCGTTGTGTTGCTTGTCCTCCTGACGTTTATTTTCGGACGCATTTATTGTTCGGTAGTCTGTCCGCTCGGTGTGTTTCAGGATATTATATCATGGATGGCTGGAAAGCGGAAGAAGAACCGTTTTCGTTATTCTAAAGCAGTAAGTTGGCTACGCTATGGGGTACTCGGAATTTTTGTAGTGGCATTAATCGCCGGTGTCGGGTCATTGGTCGCTTTATTGGCACCTTATAGCTCGTACGGACGCATTGCATCCAATCTTTTTCAACCTGTTTATATGTGGGGGAATAATTTGTTGGCATTATTGGCCGAACGTGCCGACAGCTATGCTTTTTATTCCGTGAATGTATGGGTGAAGAGTTTGCCGACATTCATGGTTGCCATCGTATCCTTTGTAGTGATTGCAGTTTTAGCTTGGCGTGCCGGACGGACCTATTGCAATACGATTTGTCCGGTGGGGACTGTTTTAGGATTTATAGCAAGATACTCTTGGCTGAAACCGGTGATCGATTCATCGAAATGTGTGAATTGTAATCTCTGTGCCCGCAATTGCAAGGCTTCATGCATCGATGTTAAAGAACACCAAATAGATTATAGCCGCTGTGTGGCATGTATGGATTGTATCGGGAAATGTCACAAAGGCGCGATCAGGTACATACATCCGTCCGGTGAGAGAGTAAAAAAGACGGACGATTCCCGCAGGTAGCTACAGACTTCTTCAAATACCGCGAGGCACAGGAGAAGAAAGTAGATGGCGGTTTGGCGGTGATCGAAGATAAAAAGATACCGGACCGGGCGACTCCGCTTACTCCTCCCGGTTCATTGAGTGCCCGTCATTTTGCGCAACATTGCACCGCTTGCCAGCTGTGCGTATCGGTATGTCCGAACGAGGTGCTTCGCCCTGCTACCGGTTTGATGAAACTGATGCAGCCGGAGATGTCCTACGAGCGTGGGTATTGCCGGCCGGAATGTACCAAATGCGCCGAGGTTTGTCCCGCCGGTGCGATTTCTCCGATTACTCCGGCAGACAAGTCGGCTATCCAGATAGGGCATGCCGTTTGGATAAAGGAGAATTGTGTTCCGTTGACGGATGGGGTAGAGTGTGGAAACTGCGCCCGACATTGCCCGACGGGCGCTATCCAGATGGTGGCTTCCGAACCGGATTCTCCCGATTCGCTTAAAATCCCCGTAGTCAACACGGAACGCTGTATCGGGTGCGGTGCATGCGAGAATCTTTGTCCGGCACGTCCGTTCAGTGCTATTTATGTAGAGGGACATCTGGCGCATAAAATCATTTAAGAAAAGGAAAAAAGGGAGGAAATAAATATGGCTAAGAAGAATAGGAGAGAGATCGATCGTCGTGAATTTCTGAAAGTGCTGGGAGTAGGCACTGCAACTACTACAGCCGCCTTGTATGGTTGTAGCCTGAAGGACGGTTCGGTAACGGTGGCGGGTGGTTCTGGAAATACTCCTGCCGGTGAGATGACTTATCGCATTAATCCTTCTACGGGAGATAAGGTATCCATATTGGGGTATGGCTGTATGCGTTGGCCGACGGTGGTCAAAGGCGGCCAAGATGAGATAGATCAGGATATGGTGAATGAACTGGTCGATTATGCTTTGGCGCATGGAGTGAATTATTTTGATACGTCACCCGCCTATTGCAAGGGACGTTCGGAACATGCCACGGGTATTGCCCTCAGCCGCTATCCGCGCGATAAATATTTCATAGCCACTAAATTGTCGAATTTCTCACCGGATACATGGGGCAGGGAAGCTTCTATAGCCATGTATCATAATTCTCTGAAAGAGTTACAAGTAGATTATCTTGATTATATGTTGCTTCATGGCATCGGTATGGGCGGAATGGAAGCCATGAAAGGACGCTATCTGGACAATGGCATACTCGATTTTCTGGTCAGCGAACGTGCGGCGGGGCGCATCCGTAATCTCGGTTTTTCTTATCATGGAGATATCGAAGTCTTTGACTATCTGCTTTCCCGGCACGATGAAATAAAATGGGACTTTGTGCAAATCCAACTCAATTATGTCGATTGGAAACATGCCAAGGAGGTAAATTCCCGTAATACAGATGCCGAATATCTGTATGGAGAGTTGGTCAAACGCAATATTCCGGCCATTATTATGGAACCTTTATTGGGCGGTCGGCTTTCGAATGTTCCCAATCATATTGTTTCCCGTCTGAAGCAGCGACGTCCGGAGGACAGTGTCGCTTCATGGGCCTTCCGTTTTGCCGGATCACCGGAACATGTGCTTACGGTGTTGAGCGGTATGACTTATATGGAACATTTGCAGGACAATTTACGCACTTACTCACCATTAGTTCCATTGGCCGATGAGGATAAGGAATTTCTGGAAGAGACGGCACAATTGATGCTTAAATATCCCACGGTGCCTTGCAACGATTGCCAGTATTGCATGCCTTGTCCTTACGGTATCGATATTCCTTCTATCCTGATACATTATAATAAATGTGTGAATGAGGGAAATCTGCCCAAAAGCAGTCAGGACGAGAATTATCGTAAGGCCCGTCGTGCTTTTTTGGTAGGTTATGACCGCAGTGTGCCGCGTTTGCGTCAGGCGAACCATTGCATCGGATGCAACCAGTGTGTGCATCATTGCCCGCAAAATATAAAGATTCCCGAAGTATTACATCGTATCGACCGGTTTGCAGAGCAATTGAAGCAAGGTACATTGTAATAAATCCGGGAAAGTTGGCGGGCACACATCAGGTGGCGTAGTCTGGATGTCAGAATACTTTTTCCTGTTTCAATACGTACATGTCGGCAAGTGCCCCGGTAATGGGTTGTTTGTCGGCATCGAGTATCACTATCCGGCCTTCCTCTACTTTATAATACGACTTTTCGCCGTTTTTGGAAGTAGCGGTCAGGATATTGCCTTCTACCTTGAAAGTTCCTGTTTCATTGAACTCTCCGTCTTTCCGTTCAAGGTAGATGTATTTTTGTGTATAGGTACGGTCTTTATTAAAAATTAAGGTGACTTCTATTCCCGGGCAGTCTGCGGCCGGGATGGTTCCTTTGTATTCTCCGAAATAGTCGAGTGAGGTTTCTGCATTGTGCATGTCTGCCACCTGCATGGTATCTGCAACTACGTTGTCACTGTTAGCTGACTTTTTGTTGTTTGTGCATCCTGTTGCAATGATCATGCAAAATGCTGCTGCCAGATAAAGCTTCTTCTTCATGTTATTGTTATTTTTGTATAAGTAAAAAACAAAGATACAATTAAAAAGTTTAACTTTGTTCAAAAGTAATATTCGTAGTAAATCGTAAAATTGTAAATTTTCCCATGCTTATACTTCTATCTTGTGCCAAAACCATGAGTGATGTTTCGAAAGTAAAGGTTCCCTTTATTACACTTCCCCGTTTTCAGAAGGAGGCTTCGGAAGTTGCATTACGGATGTCTCAGTTTTCTGTGGAAGAACTGGAACGGCTGTTGCGGGTCAATTCGAAAATTGCCGTGGAGAATTACAAGCGTTATCAGGCTTTTCATGCGGAAGACACCCGTGAACTTCCGGCGTTGCTGGCCTACGCCGGTATTGTGTTCAAACGTCTGAATCCTAAAGATTTCTCGGAAGCTGATTTCCGGTATGCCCAGGATCATCTGCGGCTGACTTCATTCTGTTACGGGCTACTTCGTCCGCTGGATGCCATCCGCCCGTATCGTCTGGAGGGTGATGTGAAACTGCCTGAGCAGGGAGACCAAACGATGTTTTCTTATTGGCAATCGCGTCTGACGGATGAATTTTTAGAGGAGATCAAAGCCCATGGAGGAATTCTTTGCAATCTGGCCAGTGATGAAATGCGTGGTTTGTTCGATTGGAAACGTATAGAAAAGGAGGTTACGGTTATCACCCCGGAATTCCATGTATGGAAAAATGGTAAACTTGCTACTGTCGTTGTCTATACCAAAATGTCACGTGGCGAAATGACGCGTTTTATTTTGAAGAACCGGATAGAGTCTCCGCAGGATTTGAAATCTTTTCAGTGGGAAGGATTTGAATTTAATGAACGGTTGTCTGATGACAGAAAATTAATATTCACTAATGGAGTAATGGAATAATATCATCCTATGAATGAAGTAGAAAAAATGCGCAGTGGGCAGTTGGCCGACATGTCTGTGCCTGAGATGCAGGTACGTTTTGAAAGAGCGAAGAAATTATTGGCCCGTATGCGT
>OHMW01000540.1_pt1 | contig 22538 bp, 16 predicted proteins | sample 1569391 | NCBI WGS metagenome assembly OHMW01 (sample SAMEA3879557, study PRJEB24766) | human gut metagenome | biome: human-associated habitat; feature: feces | place: USA | collected 1985/1987 | reverse complement strand
TTGGCTAGAGAAAACTGGGGTGCTGAATAATAGTAATACCCTATAAATATAAAGCGGTAATCTTGTAGAAGATTACTGCTTTTTTATTGTATGAACTCTGTCCAACATAAACAGTACTCCCTTTTTCCCACTAGAGTTCATGTCTATTTTATATTTAAAATTAAGAATCACAATGCTCCAATCTATTTATTCTCTGACTTCGGGATCCAACTATCCACCAACTGCCGATGTTCATCCCTCCATTTGCGGGCTATTTCTTCTTCATCCATCCGGGCATCCTTCATAGCTGTCATAAAAGAGCTAAGTTCTTCTGTCGTTAGTTTAATGTTGCCAAAGAATTCGGCAGCAAACGGATCTTTCTCACTGAATCCTTTCCATGCAATAGCATGTATTTCTTCCAAGTCTCCATATACTTTCTTCGGATCATCCAAGAATTTCAAGTCAAACTGGTCGAACATCCAATGCGGTGTCCACCCCGTGATGACAATCCATTCTCCTTTGTCCATCGCTTTTTTCAAAGAAGCCAGCATGGTGGAACTACTTGAAGTCATGAGGGTATACCCATCAAGTCCATAAGCAGCAATGGCCTTATCGGTCGTCTTCATTATCCCTGCTCCGGCATCAATTCCCACTATTTCGGAAGAAAAACGGTCTTTGTTAGCTTCCAGCTCACTAATAGACTGGATCGTAACATATTGAGGAACAACCAGTCCTACACGGGCTTCTCCATATACCTCACCCAGGAATTCGATGCTGTCTCCATACTGATCCATATAATCTTTCATCGTTATTGGTAACCAGGCATCCAGAAAGACATCAGATTTCTTTCCTGACATAGATACAAAGATGGGGGCAAGGTCAGCATTTTGCAGTTCAACCTCATATCCATGTTCTTCCAATACCACCTTAGCCAAATGACTCATGGCAATACCTTCCAGCCAATTGGCATAGGCTATTTTTACTTTCTTTTTCTCTAAGTCTGAATTAGTACAGGAAGCCAGCAAAAGCATAGCTGACAATACTATTCCTACTATTTTATATATTCTCATACGTATTTTATCCTTTCCGTTTAGTTCTTATTTTTTCGTCCTGCCATTCCTTGTGTGATACGGTCTAAGATAATAGCTAAAATAACAACTGCTATACCACCTTCAAACCCAAGTCCGATTTTCATTTGGGTAATACCTTTCAATACAATTTCTCCCAGACCACCGGCAGCAATCATGGCAGCAATGACAACCATAGAAAGCGACATCATTATTGTCTGGTTGACACCAGTCAGGATAGTGGGCAACGCCAAAGGAAGCTGCACTTTATACAATAACTGCCAACGGGTAGCTCCGAACGAACGGGAAGCTTCCACTACATTTTTAGGAACTTGCCGTATTCCCAATCCGGTAAGGCGGACCACAGGAGGCATAGCAAAGATAATGGTGGCAAACACTCCTGGCACTGCTCCCAATCCGAAAAACAAAACAGCAGGAATCAGATAAACAAAAGCAGGCATCGTCTGCATCAAGTCGAGAACAGGACGAAGTATTTTCTCTGCACGCGGACTGTTTGCCGTCCACACTCCTAAAGGTACACCAACAATCAGGGCCAGACAGGTAGATGAAAAAACAAGAGCCAGGGTTTGCATAGTAGCCTCCCAAAATCCCATTCCATAAATCAGTAATAATCCCAATGCGGTGAAAATTGCCGTACCACGTCCTGCCTTCATCCATGCGAGTGCAGCAAGCACTAGAATGGTTATATAAAAAGGTATTCCAAAAAGTACGTGTTGGAATCCTATAATAAAACTACCGATGCCTGCATTTATGGCATCAAAGAAAGTGGAAAAATGTACCATCATCCAATTGATGACCGTCTCTATATATTGTCCTATATTTATCATAAATCTATTGCGTTTTGAATTATTTCGTTTATTTCTTCTTTATCTTTCCCCGTCACTTCGATGATTAAGGAGGAAAGCGGGATTGTTCCTAAAAACTCATGCGTCTCATCAATCACCCATACCGGCGAATTGCTCTTTGTCATTAAAGGAAGTATATCCTCCAACACTGTATCCTCCAATACAGAATGTACTTCGGTACGCACAATCGTTTCAATGGATTTTTCCTGTCTGCTACGTAACTTAAGCAGGTCGTTCAGACGTACTTCTCCGACCAGTTTATCATCGGCGTCTATGACAGGTAATACGGTGATATTCTTCGCACGCATCTTACGAATCAATACTTCAGGTCCCTCTTTCTTCAGACGGGCCACCAGTGGTTTGTCAATCATTAAAGAAGAAGCGGTAATAATTTTACTCCTGTCCACGTTTTCAACAAAACGGGCTACATAATCGTTAGCCGGTTCGGTCAGTATTTCTTCTGAAGTACCTACCTGCACCACCTCTCCGTCTTTCATAATAGCAATACGGTCGCCCAGTTTAATCGCTTCACTCAAGTCATGGGTAATAAAGACAATTGTTTTTTTCATCTTCGACTGCAAAGCCAGCAGTTCATCCTGCATTTGCACACGAATCAGAGGATCGAGCGCAGAGAAAGCCTCATCCATTAGAAGTACTTCAGGATTATTAGCCAGAGCACGGGCCAGTCCGACACGCTGTTGCATTCCACCGGAAAGCTCGCCTACCATCTGATTTTCATATCCTTTCAATCCGACAAGCTTCATACTTTCCATCGCTTTTTTCTCACGTTCCTCTTTCTTCACTCCCTGAAGTTCGAGACCGAACGCGATATTGCTCAATACGGAACGGTGAGGTAACAGACCGAAATTCTGGAAAACCATCGCCAACTCTTTCCGGCGAACTTGCAATAACTCTTTTTCGGATATTTTAGATATATCTACTCCGTTTACAAGCACTTGTCCGGCAGTAGGACGTATCAGACGATTGATACAACGCAGTAATGTCGATTTTCCACTTCCCGAGAGTCCCATTATCACAAAAAACTCTCCTTCATTAATTGAAAGATTGGCATCTTTCACTCCTACCGTACAACCGGTATCTTTCAGAATTTCCTCTTTACTCTTATCTTTTTTCAACATCTTGAGTGCTTTCTGCTTCTCGTGACCAAAGATAAGGTACAAATCCTTTATTTCTATTTTACTCATATAATATATTGGTTTAGATTATAATATTTGTTTTGTTTTCAACTGCCGCGTTCCTCATTCTCACTTACGATAAACAAGTTGAATGTTCGCATGGTTCAGTCATGTCACATGGTAACATGACGATCCGACGTTTTTAAATGGTTAAAGAAAACAGACTAAGTAGTTTAAAAGGAATAGAATTTGATAAGATTATCCTCTCAATGAACAGTAGAAAACAGTATTTTCATAAATAAATAACAGTCTGTTCTTGCATATTGTTGGCACAAAGGTAAGGAAAATAGATTAAATATGCAAATTTCATTCAGATACGGAGTAATTCCAAAGATGCTTTTTCAAGTCTACGCATCCATTTTGCTTGAAAGAGATCCCTTCTTCCAACAAGAGTTGTTTCTGCTCTGTCCACCCCGGAACAAGGCGTCCCGATGCATTGACAACCCGGTGACAAGGCACAGATAAATCATCCGGAATCTGTTTCAAAGCACGCCCCACCATACGGGAACATTGAGACATTCCCAATAATGCGGCAATTCCCCCATAGGTAGAAACTTTACCTACCGGAATTTCCCGAACAACCTGATACACCTCTTGACAAAAGGATGCGGAGAGACTCGCTTTGTCTACTTTATAATCTTTCATCACTCAAACATTACTTTATTTCAGTTCCAAAACTAGATAAAAAGAAAAGAATTTGCAAATAATAAAAGCATTTCAAATAAAATATACAACTTTATTTGCTTTATTTACAAATAATCCCGACCTTTGTACCCATTAAAAGCAACCCTATTATTAACAAAACAAGCACTGCTGTTATGAAAAAGAAGACAATTCTATTCGCTTCTTGTTTATTTGGAGTATTCGCTTTCAGCTCCTGTGAGAAGAACCTTTATGATGAAAGTAAACAACCCGAAAAAGAAATTCAAGTAAAAGACCTGAATATACCCGCAGGCTTTCAATGGAAATTAACTCAAGTAGCCGCAGGAACAGTAGCTGCTACTACCCCCACTATGGTTTCCTTCTTTTTGGATGAAGCATGTAGTAAAGAAGAGAAAATAGCCGACATTCCTGTAGATACAGAAATTTCAAGTCTCCCTTTGAGCATCCCAACCTACGTAAATACATTGTATGCCCAGTACAAAACCAGCACCAATGAAATCAAAAAAGTAGCCATACCTGTAAATGCAGATAGAAGTTTCTCACTGAACATTGCTAATGATGCCAAATCCAAATCTAACACCACCCGGTCAATCACTCGTGGGCATGATATAGAAGATGACATCCAATTGTCAAAAGGAGTCATTTCTCATCCCAAAGATGGTTGGGGAACAATCATGTTTGAAGACCAATTCCCATCATTAGGAGATTATGACTTTAATGATTTTGTAGTCAATTATAAGGTGCAGTTCCAAGGTATTAAAAAGGTTGACAAAAAATACACTGCGCAGTATATACAAATAGGATTACGTCTAAAAGCTATCGGAGGAATATTCCCTTATTCTCCTTATTTAAGACTGAAAGAAATAGATTCTGACGAAGTGGAAAGTATAGAAGTTTATGAAACTAAAAACGTGATTCCTGCGATCGACGGAGTAGATCTTGTCCCCAATAAACACCTTATCATTGATTACAGCCCTTTAATTAAGAATCTGGCTAAACCTGCAGGCAGCCAATATTATAATACAGAAAAGAATGCTTTGGTAGCAACAAGTGATTTACCGGAGATCAATATTCTGATCACCCTAAAGAAGAGAAAAGAAGTAAAGGAAATATTAGAAGGCGATGAATTCGACTTGTATTTAAAACGTAATGATAGCGGAACAGAAATCCATATGAATGGTATTGAACCGATCACTTACCAATATCCATTCAATGATAAAAATCTGCTACCGGTATATACAAACGGGGACGAAGAAGATGATAATTATTATTTTAGTGCAGGACGCCTGATTTGGGGATTAAGAGTACCAGGCAACGCAGCACATGCTATTGAAAAAGCTAATTTCTTGGAAGCCTATAAAGGATTCGCAAAATGGGCGCAAAGTAGTGGCAAAAACGAACAAAACTGGTATAATCAAGGAAACGCAGATAAAAGTTTATTGATTCATAACTAACACATATCAATAAATCCCGGTAAACATTGAAAATTCAAGTTACCGGGATTTATTGTATTCTGACGTGAATAGTTTTGATTCTATCCTTTCCTTTTCAGCAAATCTGTCGGACTTTCGCCAAACTGCTCTTTATAGCATTTGGTAAAATAAGAAGGAGAACTAAAACCGACTTCATAACCAATCTCCGCCACTGTCATATCCGACGAAGCAAGCAAGGAAGCAGCTTTCTTTAAACGAGCGATGCGAAGCAATTCATTCGGAGAATAATTAGTCAGGGATTTTATTTTGCGATAGAGCTGCACACGACTTAATCCCATATCCTTACCCAAATCTTCTACATTCAAATTTGAGTCTCCCATCTTTGCTTCAATCAAAGCCTTGAATTTTTCCACAAAATCTTTATCCATATCACAGACATCCTCTTTCGCCAACGTTTGTCCGTCACCAAAGAACTGTTTCAGGCGGCGATGTGAATCTATCAGATTACGAACGCGTGCCAACAGCAATTGCGAACTGAAGGGCTTGGAGATATAAGAATCCGCACCTCCGTCATATCCCTGAATCCGTTGTTCATCCAAAGAACAGGCTGTCAATAAGATGACAGGGATATGGCAGGTTTGCAGTTCGCTTTTCAGCCGACGACAGCACTCTATTCCATCAATACCAGGCATCATCACATCAGAGATTATCAAGTCCGGAACATATTTCATTGCTTTGCGGATGCCCTCCGAACCGTCTGCTGCTTCAATTACAGTATAATCGGTATGGAGTAATCCGCGTACATACGAACGGATATCTGCATTATCATCAATTACCAAAACGGAAGGTTTGGAAGAATCATAGCCTTTTTCCAGTTCCTCTTCTTCGGCAGCTAAAGTTCCATTCAGGTCGGAAGAGGCGGGAGATCCGGGAGAAGCAGGATTTAAAGGAACTGCAGAGATTGATGACTTTAGAGAATCTTCGGCCAGAATAGTTTCACAAGTCTGTACCGGTAAATCAACGGTAAAGACAGTGCCCTGCTTTTCATCACTTTCCACAGAAATTGTACCTTTATGCAATTCAACGAAAGCTTTGACCAATGCAAGCCCGATTCCCGAACCGGCATGGTGCATGTCTATTTTATAAAAACGATCGAAAATGCTCCGAATATGTTCGGCGGAAATCATTGAACCGGTATTGGCAACAGTAAAACGAATCCAGCGAGTATCCTCTTTCGTCAAGGAAGATAAACGAACCGTTATCTTTCCATTTTCCGGTGTGAACTTGAACGCGTTGGAAAGCAGATTAAAATAAATACGTTCCAACTTTTCCATATCCGCCAACGTATGGTAATCCGTATCCGGCATATTATCAAAAGAGAAATGAATGTGTTTCTTCCGGGCGGCTGCAAGGAATGATTCGTTCCAGCCCTCAAAAGAGGAAAGAACATCTACCTGAACTGGTGTATATTCCATCTTACCGTTCTCGTATTTACGGAAATCCAGAATCTGATTGACAAGACGTAAGAGGATATTCACGTTTCGTTGAATCAGCATCAACATTCGATGCTGATCTCCACTTAGTGTATGATCGGCCAATAAATGTTCTACCGGATCGGCAACCAATGTAAGCGGAGTACGGAAATCGTGAGATATATTTGTGAAGAACACCAGTTTGGCATGCGTTGCCTCTTCCAGTTGATGAGAAAGCTGGATGAGCTGATCCCGTTGCTCTTCCAGTTTGTCCCGCTGTTCTTCTAATTGGTCACGTTGTTCCTCTAACTTGTCCCGCTGCTCTTCCAACTGTTTCTTCTGCTCGGAAAGTTCCTTATTCAGACGATTTTTAGCACGGAGAGATTTATAGACTACCAATAATAAACCTGCCACCAATAGAAGAATAACCAAACCACCATACATCACCACCTGCTGTGTAGCAACCCGAGACAGATATCCGCCGATACGTCCGTTCAATGTTTCAATCTTCTGATCCAGTTCCGAGATATGAGTCGTCTGAAGTTGCATGACATGCGCATTTGTACGGTCGACCACCGCAGTGTTCATGACCGTTTCCCGGGGATAAGGCTTTTTCTCAAGGATATTCATTGCCAGTTGCATCACTTTGTCGCCATTGGTCGGATAAATAAAAGTAGCATTCAACACACTGTCGAGCACCATTTCCAATCCGTTGCCTTTGCCGGGGAGAGCATCGATACCGACAAAAATCATTTCCTTCTCCCGTCCCACTTTCTTTGCAGCCTGATAAGCTCCCGGAGCAATACGGTCATTATGCGCATACACGGCGTCTATCTTCGGATGCCGACGGAGCATACTATCCATTTCCACTTCCGCCGGTTCACGCTCCCACGCAGCATCCGCTTTATCAATCAGTTTGATATCCGGAAAGTTACTGATAGCAGCCATAAATCCTTGATGGCGTTCCATGGCAGGAGTTGAGCCGCCCAGTCCGGTAAGTTCCACCACATTCCCTTTTCCTTTCAAGCTTGACGCAATATAATTGCCTACCGCACGTCCTATTTCATAATTGTCGGCACCGATATAGGCAGTATATTTATCAGAAAGAATCTTCCGGTCTACCAGGATGACAGGTATTCCCTTTTGATAGGCTTCCTCTACAATCGGAGTCATGGGGGCCGCTTCGTTGGCAGAGATAATCAATAAGTCAACCCCTTCATCTATAAAATAATGAACGTCTTCCGCCTGTTTGCGATTATCATCCGCAGCCGACCGGATTTCAACCGATACTCCATCATAAAACATTGCTTCGCGGAGAATTTCATCATTCATCTTATGCCGCCAGGAGTCATCGCTGCATTGCGCCACCCCGATACGGAAACGCGGTGCATCCTGCCGACAAGCCGTCATGCCAAGAAGACAGAGCAAGACTGCTATCCACTTCGTATATCCCATCATTCTAATCATTCTCATTTTTTTCGTATTTCTTTCTATGACCCAAATGGACGATTGAGAACAAAAATAAGAAATAAAACTGTGAGTATGCTATCTATCATCCAATTATTCTCATCATTACCCTCCAAAGAAATGCAAAACAGTTCCCAATATTCAACCGGAAATTATTAACAAAAGTATAAAGCGTAAGACAAACACTCAATAAATGTTATAAAACATCTCTTTTTATTTGGATTATTTGCAGATTTAGCAGAAGTCCGTATCTTTGCAATGTGTTTTTCATAGTATTAGATTTAAGGTTAACAAAGGTTGGAGCAAGGCGTTGCTCCTTTTTTTATGTCTGTACGGCTATGCCTTGCACTCTGTATAACACCTACAACCTATATGACAGTTGATAAGACCTAGTTTTCATCCCATTCCCTTTCCAGTTTGCCATCAATGGTATAAAGTTTCCAACGTCCTACCCGGTGACCGTTCTTATATTCTCCACATTCGCGGAGCTTGTTATTCTTCACATAACGAGATTCAAAAGGACCGTTTTGCCGTCCGTTGACGTATGTAGAAGTTTCCCAATAATCAAAGCGATTGTCCACCACTAACTGGCGTGCTTTTCCGTGCAGTCTGCCAAACTGATAGGTTGCCTCGTACTTCAATTCGCCATTTTTCAAGTCATATTCACGATAGATTCCGTCCTTGCGGTCATTTTTCAGATAATATTCTTTGGTACGCATCCCTGTCTCGCCACTGTATGAAACGTGCAGGCCTTCTTCTTTTCCATTCAGATAAGTTTCAATTACAATGGTATCGCCACTCTCTGCAATCTCTGTCCAACGACCGTTCTTCTGTCCATTCTTGTAACTACCCAACACATGAGGAGCTCCAAAAGTAAAGATGGACGAATATTCTCCATCCTTCAACCCTTCGTTATTATAATATACCGTTTCGTATAGTTCATAAGTACCCTTCATGAAAGTATATTGTTTCCCTACTTGTTTACCATCCTTATAATTATGGTCCATCCGCAGAGTTCCGTCATAATCATACGACAAATGTTTTCCATCCTCCTTGCCCATCCGGTAGTTTTTCTCACTTTCTATTTTTCCGTCAGTAAAGAACGTTTTGCTCGTACCGTTCAACTTTCCTTCCTTATAAGACTTTTCTTCTTTCAGTTTACCGTCAAACTTAGAATAGATTTTAAATAAGCCATTCTTCCGTCCATCTTTGTAGACGCCTTCATTTATCAGAATGTTATCCAAATGCTCTTCATATTTGCCATCATAAAAACCATCTTTAAAAGAGGCCAGTATATACGCAGAGTGATAACCGTCAATGATACGATGTTCGCCGTTGAGCGGTTTTTCCGTCATCAAGTCTCGGTACAAGAATCTTCCGTCGCCTACATTAACGACAGATACCTGATCGATTTTAAACTCTTTTTGTGCTAATGAGGGAAGGGCTATGCATAAAAGCAAAAATACATTCCAGCATTTCGAGCGGAATAAAATAGAAACGTGTTTCATAATGTGACATTCTCTTTTTAGTTATTATCTTGTGAATCGTGCAAAGATATATAATTAGCTAAAAATCCAACAATAAAAAGAGAAGAAAAGAGGTGATATCCGAAAAGATTTGAATTAAAAAAATCCTCCTTACTACAACATACCGTAGTAAGAAGGATTTTTCACTTTAGGATTCTTTTCGTCCCTACATTTACATCAATAGAGAAATTACATCAATCTGTCTTTCAAAACCTGCGGAAGTTCGGGCATTGCACCGCTTTGCGTGCAGACATAAGCAGAAACTTCAACGGCAAGTTTGTGAGCTTCAGGAACCGGTTTTCCATTGAGAATGGAAGCACAGAAAGCAGCCGTAAAGGAATCACCTGCCCCCACCGTATCGGCAACCGGAACTCTCGGCGTCTCCTGGAAAGAGACAACACCCGGAGTAAACACATAACTGCCATTAATTCCGCAAGTCAGAATCAACATCTTCAGGTTGTATTTTGCCAACAGAATCCAACATTTATCCTGTAAGTCGATGCCGGGATAGCCAAACATACGGCTGATGGTCACCAGTTCTTCGTCGTTTATCTTCAGAATGTTGCAACGGCGGAAAGATTCGCGCAATACCTCTTTGGTGTAGAAGTCCTGACGGAGATTAATATCAAAGATTTTCAGTTGTCCGTCTATGTCGGGCATCGTATCCAGAAAACGGTTGATAGTGGCACGGCTCACTTCATTACGTTGAGCCAGGGAACCGAAGCAAACGGCACGCGTACTCAATGCCAAACGTTTCAGTTCATCCGTAAAAGGTATGTTATCCCATGCCACGCCTTCTTTGATTTCGTAACAAGGCACCCCCTCGTTATCCAGTGTCACCTGTACCGTACCGGTAGGATAATCCACTTGTTCAATCTGCGTTTTCAGTTTCTTCTCGTTGAATACGTTCAGAATCTCGTCTCCCAACTCATCTTTGCCAACGGCACTCACCACGCGACTGTCAAAACCAAACTGTGATACATGATAGGCAAAGTTTGCCGGAGCACCACCTATTTTCTTTCCTTCGGGCAACACATCCCAAAGTGCCTCGCCCATTCCTACGATTATATTATTCATGATCTACGGATTTTATTGTTTCCAAAGTTATAAAATTATTTTTTAATACGGAACGTATAGAACAAGAGATAAAGCGCGCCCACCGTCATTACGGCTACTGCCCCACTCTGTCCCATGGCGTCGGATGCTACTCCCATAGCCAACGGAAATACCGTGCCGCCGAACAGTCCCATAATCATCAGACCGGAAACTTCATTTTTCTTACCCGGCAGATAAAGCAATGCCTGCGAGAAGACTACGGAGAACACATTGGAGTTGCCGAAACCAATCAGAGCGATGCATACATAAATCATTGTCTTGTCATGGAATATAAACAAGCCTGCCATCGCTATCAGCATCATCACAACGCTAATGCCGAAGAAAGACTTCGGTGACATCTTACGTAAAATGAAAGAACCGAGGAAGCAGCCTGCCGTACGGAAGATGAAATAAAGGCTTGTTGCAAAAGCCGCATCATCAAGGCCCATGCCGAGACGTTCCATCAAAATCTTGGGGGCAGTGGTATTTGTTCCCACATCAATTCCAACGTGACACATGATACCGATAAAAGAAAGCAGGATAAACGGTTTGCCAAGCAAAGCGAGACATTGTCCCAAAGTAGACGGTTTGCCTTCTTCTTTTTCCTCTTTAATCTGTGTGACATTGAGCAACAGGATAGCAATGACGGCTACAATCATGTAAATCGGGAACAGGATGCGCCAGCCCAAATCGAAAGTCGGGATGGCTTGTGTCGCTCCCCACATGGCAATATAAGGAGCAAGGAAAGAGGCAATGGCTTTCACAAACTGGCCGAAAGTCAGGCTACTTGCTAGACGGTCGCCACGTACGATGTTAGAAAGCAACGGATTCAGGGAAGTCTGCATCAACGCGTTTCCGATGCCCAGAAGGGAGAAAGAAATCAGCATCAGCATATAGCTGTCTCCGAAAACCGGCAATAACAAAGAAGCAAAAGTCACAAGCAAACTAAGCAATACGGTTTTCTTCTGGCCGATGCGGCTCATCAACATACCTGTGGGTACGGAGAAGATGAGGAACCAGAAGAATACCAGTGAAGGGAAGATATTCGCCTGCGAGTCCGACAGACCGAGGTCTGCCTTTACATAATTGGAGGCAATGCCTACCAGGTCAACAAATCCCATGGCAAAGAAGCAAAGCATCACCGGGATTAGTTTGGAAAGGGAAGAGTTTTTACTGTTTTCCATTGTTTTTTTTATCTAAATATGTTATCATCATTTGTTTATATCATAAATTTAGGCACGGATTAGGCGGATTACACGGCTTCTCGAATGATGGCTGTCAGATAGCAACCCTGTAATCCGCGTAATCCGTGCCTAATAATATAAAATTATATTTTGCATGAGTACTTATTCTATTTATATCATGCAGTTATATGATTCAATTTACAATCTGCTGTTAGTCGTGTGGGTACTTACCGTTAGTTATCTGTTCGTCGCCTATATGAATCACGCTCTCCTTACTGCATCAATACCTCAAGCCTACGGTATCTTTATCTTAAACCTACGGTATAGTAACTTTGAAGCTACGGTATTATTAACTTCCCACGGCCGTGGTAGGAATTCGTCATGGCTGTGGGAAGATCTTTCCACGGCCATGGTAGGAACTCGTCACGGCCGTGACGAATCAGTAATACCGTAGGTTTAACACAAGTATATCCCTACTATCCACCTACTATCCCTTAAGGAAAGACGTATTCATCCATAGGGAAACAAATAAAGAGCGCATAGGGCGAACAAGAGATATTTATGGCTTCAACTTATGAACCACAAACGAATCTACTTTATAAGCTCCTCCTTTACTGTAAAAGTTGATATGATTGTAAGGTTCCGAAGGGAATACCTGATTGGTCATCACAAAACGTCCACCATCTCCAAAGGCTTCCACACTGGATTTATCCACAAACAGACGGAGTTTTAATGCCTCTTTACCGCCTTGTTCCTCGTTTCCACCTTGTTCAATTGCTGTCCAGGTCAACATCGGGAAATTCTCATTGAAGCTGACCTCTCCGCTCTTGCGACGATCCATTGAGAATTTCTTTTCTTTCATGTCATACTGCATATCCACTTCTTCGCCTTTGTCATTGTAGAGACGGAAGCCGATTACGTCTGCACGTTGATTTTCAATTGTCAATTCTATTTCGTATGCACCGTCATTACCGGGAATCATTTCTTTAATTGTGCGTGTTCCGTTTACTTTGAACGAGCGTTTCTTGGAAGCATCACGCAAAGCCAACAGTTCGGGAGAGGGAGCTGATTGGAGGTAAGTCTCACCATCTACGGTAAACAGGCTCAAGTCACGGGGAACGGAGTTCGGGCTACGGTATTGGGAGGTAGGAACATCGTTTGCATATTGCCAGTTGCTCATCCATGCGATAGCGATGCGGCGGTTGTCGGGAGCATCGCTCCAAGTCACGGTTGCATAATGGTCTTTTCCCCAGTCCATCCATTTGGTTTTGGAGGGAGATTCGTTTACAAATTCTTTTCCGTTGAAGGTTCCTACAAAATATTGAGTGGCACTTCCTCCGAACGGACCGCCGGGATTCAAATTACAAAGCAACACCCACTTCTTTTCATTCGTCCCTTCTACCGGAAGTTCAAACAAATCGGGACATTCCCATACGCCACCATGTGCGCCCTGGCCTTCTCCGAAACTGCTTTCGTACGTCCAGTCTTTCAGATTGGGAGAAGAAAAAATCTGCATCTCCTGTCCTACTGCCAATATCATAATCCAGCGCCGGGTTTCTTTATGCCAAAAGACTTTCGGGTCGCGGAAGTCACGTGCATCGGATGTCAGCACGGGATTGTTCTCATAGCAGGTGAAAGTGCGTCCGTTGTCGGTACTGTAAGCAATGCTTTGTACTTGCCGGTCGCTGTTTTGCGTATAAATGGCGATGATAGCTCCCGCACCGAAACCGGCAGTGTTATCGGTATCGACAACAGCCGAACCGCTGAAGATAGTTCCCAATGCATCGGGCGCAATGGCTACGGGGAGATGTTGCCAGTTTACGAGGTCTTTGCTGATAGCATGTCCCCAGCTCATATTTCCCCATTTGGAGCCGTAAGGGTTGTATTGGTAGAAAAGGTGGTATTCGCCATCCTTGTATACCATTCCATTGGGGTCGTTCATCCAACCGTAAAGAGGTGAGAAGTGATAGGTGGGACGGAACTTTTCGCGGTTGCCGGTATCGAAGGTGTCGGCCAACTTCATCTCCTTGCAGCAAACAGCAGAAAGTTTACCCCGTACAGGGTCGTTCGAGCCCAACTTAAACTTCAATAGTACGTTTTTGCCGGTATAGCCCGAAAGGTCCAGCGGAACGAAATAGTCCACTCTGTTCACCGCCAGACGAACGTCCGCAGCCTTCACCTCTTTATTATTAACGATCATGCTGACACGCACATCAGGCATCACCTCCTCAACGGGGAGAAGCAAATATCGTTGGTTCGTGTTTATCTGTACCAGACAATGCCCTTCGCCCAGGTCCTTGATTATCAAGGAAGGTGCGTCGGCAACAGCGTCCGGAAATGAGAAAATCATCATAGCCAGCATTGCCAATAAGGTCCGTAACTGTTTAAACGAGAATAATACATTCATATCAATATGGTATTAGATTAATTATTAGTATTCATAGCCTTTCATTTGTCACAATGCAAAGATAGGCGTAACGGATAGCTACACCTATCACTTTTGTTTCAAAAGATAGAAAAAATGTTACCTGCCTATTTCTTAGCGCTTAGATAATGCAATATGTTCTTCGTCATGAACATGATATTATCCTGATAAACGTTCAGATTACTATTCTGGTTCCATTCGTAAGCGGCCAGTCCGAGAGCGATGCAAGTTCCTTGATATTCCGTTGTCGGGGCAAATTCCACCATTCCGGCACAACAATAGTCCGTCACATGACCCCATGTTGCCAAAACGGTAGCGTTATTTTCCTCTTCAAACGCTTTCACCACATTTCCTGCATTGGGGTAAAGGCCGGGGAAACCATAAGAATTCAAATCCCACATACAGTTATGGTCTTCACGCTGTCCGGGACCGATCAACGGGAATGTTTCGTGAGAGAATTGGTCGGAAGTAACCATACCGGTAAAAGCAGGATGCGAGCGATGGTCATACTCCATTCCGATATTGGCATTAATCGTCCAAATGTCTGCACCTGATCCGCCTTCACCGTCTCCAAATATTCCGGGAGCCCGTTCGGTACGTCCCAAAGGTACAACCAACTGAGTCGCATGATTGCTCAGGAACAGGTTTCCACCATTCTTATAATAGGTTGTCAACGCGGCAACCGCATCGGCAGACAAAGGTAACTTGTCCCAGCCGGCTCCAATACCCACACGGTCTATATGTACCCAAATAACATCATAAGCAGAAAGATCCTCGCCAGCCAATGCAGCGGCAGTAATGACTTTGCCATGTACAAACTGTTTCTTGAACCATGCATAGGAGGCCTTTTCATCATCATCTTCTATCTCTTCGGGAGTGTCATACGTTATCACATAAGCTGCGTTCGTCAAGTCCTGCGCTTCAGACGGTTTCACCTTTATATTTTCTTCTGTCACTCCGCAATCTATCACTTCGGACGATTCGCTGACATAAAAGACTTGATTGCTGTTCGTATTTTCTATCGTGAAACTTGCGAAACGGTTATTTTCCCCTTCCGCAGCATTCACAGTCACGGGGTTTTCTATACCGTCACTCCAATCCGCATGAATGGTGTTCGACGTGAAGTGGTTATATTCTCCTTTCACATGAATCACTCCATAGTCCGCCTCTTTGCCATTGAGTTGATTATCGCTCCTGCTTACGGTGAACACGTTGTCACTTATCAGATTGTTTTGCCCGCTTATATCAAAGAAGGTCATTTTGTTTCCTGTAAATTCATTATCCGAGATATTCACCCGGCTGCAACCTGTAAAGCTGGCACAACGGTCATCTTCCGCCGTCAGTTTGTTGTGAGAGAATATCAGATTACTTTCACCGGAGATACGCGCCGCCACACCGCCCTGCGCTGATCCGAAGAGGGAGTTGGTCACCATATTCTGTATGCCGCCGTTCATTTCAATACCATTCACTGCGTCGGTTGCATCTATCCGAGCCAATGTAATGGCATCACATCCCTGGAGTTTAATACCCTGGTACATATTCTCCATTCTGATGTTGAAGAAGTGCAGGCGATCGTTATCGTGCTCGACAAAGATTCCGGTTCCCTGATGATCGGCCTTTCCCACAAGTGTAAGTCCGTTTACCTCCACACCGCTGATACGGTTCTTACGTCCGTCTATATCGGCAACAGGGGCAACGTGTAATGCATATTCGGCATTTCCCAGTATCAGGCGACTTTCCCGGGCATCGGCAGCAGTAGCAGCGACGTCGTCATTCACGCCTTTCAGCGTCACGAAATTGCGGGTGAGCTGAATGGGACTATCCAAACGAAACGTTCCTTCGGGAATAAGTATCGTACCTCCCTCGGGCGGAAGGTCGGCTATTATGGCATTGATGAGGTCGGCACAATCGGTAGAGCCGTCGGTCGGAAGCCCGAACTGGGTTATATCTATTATCTTCTGACCGTTACATTCATCACAAAGCGTATAGTTATCGTCATTACTGCAAGATGTGCCCAGTATAAAGAGCAGTCCGCTTATTAAGAATTTATTTATCTTCATGGTGTTATTATATTAATAATGGTATATGATAGGGAGGTTATTCTACTATGCTCACCTTATCGGATGATACACAATTGGAGACTTCGGTTTGTGCGTTCACCAGAAATACCCGATAGCTCTCCAAGTTGTCAACAAAGCAATTCTTGAACACGTTACCGGTTCCCTGAACGGCATTTACAGTCACAGCGCCGGCATAAGCCCATTCGCACGACAAGCTATTGGATGCAACCATATTATTGTTACCCTTTACGTTGATGATGCCAAAGTCGTCGCCGTGGTCGAGCAGCTGGTTCTGAACAGCTCCCGTAAGCCAGAAGATGTTCTTATTCACCGTATTATCATTACCGTTCAACACCAGAATACCATTATAGTAGCTCTTGAAATTGTTGCCCTCAATCACACAATTATTACAAGCGTCAAGTACCAGATTTTCACGTCCGTCGGGATAAACCTGATTATTGATGAACGAAAGTTTGTTCACTTCCTGCACCTTGCAAGTAATCCCCGTAGGTTGAGCACCCAATTGGCAGTTCTTCACAACAATATTTTCACCGCCAATCAACTCGATACTATTAGGGAGTTCGCATACCCAGCAATTGACTATCTGCATATTTTTTGCCTGTTCTATCTTAATACCGGTATGCAAATTTATGCCGATAATATTAGAAAGCATTCCATTATCGGTCGCGCCGGCAAAGTGTATGCCGATGTTCCTGGCTTCCGTGCCGCCTGACACCATCAGGTTCATAATCTTTACGCCTTTCATGCCCGTCTCCACTTTTATGGCAGCCTCGGCATTACGCGCCACCAATTTACTTCCACCGCCAGGACCCAAGAGGTCATTTATTCCATTCACGTCAATGTTGCTGCGCATACCGGGATTCAATCCTTTGATCGTCACATTATGCTTATTGATTACAATGGGAGCGTCAAGTACAAAGTCACCTTCGGGAATCACCAATACTCCCCCTTCGGCGGGCAACGAGGCTATTGCACTATTTATAGCTTTCGAACAGTCGGTCTTTCCATCGCCAACAGCTCCGAATGCAGTAACATCACCTTCGATGTCAGTATGGGTACCATAGCACAACAGGTTATTGTCATCACTATCGCAAGCCGTGAACATACACAGGCAGAAGGCGCTCATCAAGTATCTTTTTATTTTCATCATATCTATATTTAAGGAGTTTATATTAGTTAAACTTACCATATCCGGGGTTTTGTACATAAGTACCTTCAGAGAAGTTATATTGTGCATTGGGAATGGGTAAGTATTCATCCCTGCCACCGATGAAGCGGGCACCGCGATAATAAACACGCTTGTTTTGCTCCACAACGATATAACTGTTCATGGTTTCCTCAGCAATCCCCCAACGTACCAGATCGAAGAAACGGTCACCTTCCATGGCAAACTCCATGCGACGTTCCCAACGTAATGCTTTGCGGGCAAAGTCCTGATTCCAACCTTCAGCCGGATATTCGCCTATCAGGTAATTGGCCGCATTTTGTTCGGGATGCTTAAAGTCCTTCACATAAGGACTATTCTTGGCACGCAGACGAATACGGTTAATAATCTTGCGGGCTTCTTCCAGTCCGGCAGCTTCGCCAATCTCTATCAAGGCTTCAGCCTTCCACAATAATACATCAGCATAGCGGATTATCTGCCAGTTAAGATGAGAGGCTCCCCAAGGCCACCCCTGGAACATATCTTCACTTTCAGGCGAGATGTAAAAGCGCTTGGTGCAGTTAAAGCCATATTCGCCACTGTTACGTATCCAGTTTGCTTTGCAAGGCTCAACTGTGTAAGTTTTCCAGGTAATGCCCGGACGACCGGTAACAAAATCCAGACGGGGATCTACTGTTGCCTCAACGTTAGTGAGCTCATTCCCTTCGTACGTTCCATAATCACTGTTGTTGAAGGTATCAAACAAAGGCAGTCCATAGGCATCTGTCTTATACGCGTTTATCAGATTCTGACTGGGCAGGAAGAATCCGTCGCCACCGTAAGGACCTTTGGGGGCATTGAGCAGGTTGCTCCAATTTATGTTTCCGGCACCTTCGGTTTCATCATCCATCGAATATTGTACGGCAAACACAGACTCTACCCCATTTTCATATTCCAGTTGGTCGAGCTTCTGAAAGTCATTCAAAAGATCATACGCCTTCCCTTGCGCACCTACTTTATCACAAAGAGCCGCTACTTCAGCAAGCAACTGTTTGTCGACAGCAATGACCTGATTATTCTCATCTTGTTGGTAAGCTTGATAAAGTTTGGCTTTGGCAGCGTATGCATATGCTATGTTCTTGGTGATACGGCCTATTTGGGATTGAGTGTCAGGCAAGTCGTTAGCGGCGTCAAGAAACTCCTGCGCAATCTTGCCAAGAAGTTCTTCGCGGGTAAACTGATTGTTGGGGATGTATTTATAATCATCAATATCCACGTTTTCGTCAAAGTAAGGTACTTGTTTGAAAAGGCGGACCAGTTCGAAGAAAAAATGTGCACGAATCACTTTCATTTCAGCTTTACGGCTCTTAAGTACCGGCAAGGTGTTCTCATCAAGTGTATTCATGACTCTCAATGCACTGTTGCAACGTTGCAAGCAACAATAAAGTTGAAACCATTTTTCATCGGCATTAGCCCATGTAGCATCTATCTTAAAAGTTTCAAGCAGTGTACAAAAGTCACCATCGTTTACACCACCGCCACCTTTATAGGCATTGTCCGAACGTACTTCACCATACGTCCAATTGGTCATCGGTACCCAGTGCATATCACGATTGGGACCTTTCAGCCCGGCGTAAGCCGAAGTGACCAGGAGTTCCACACCTTCAGCCGACGACAACAAATCGTCATTGAGTGTACCCTGAGGTTTAGTATCAAGAAAACGACTCTCATCACAACCGGCCAATAGTGCCACAACACCTGCCGCAAGGATATATTTCAATTTCATAATGTTCTGTATTTAGGATAAAAGATTAAAAACCAAGTGATAGACCGAATGTGTAGGTACGAGGCTGAGGATATGGATAGCCCAATCCTTCAGGGTCGGCACCAGTATAATTAGTCAGCGTGAAGACATTCTGCGCTTGCAGATATACACGCAAATTAGAAAGACGTGCTTTCTTAATCCACTTATCGGGGAAGGTGTAGCCCAGTGTCAAAGTCTTCAACTTCACATAAGAACCATCTTCAATAAAGAAAGTAGAACTGCGTGTTTCCACATTATTATCAACCACCGTCAGTGCAGGGATATTACAATTATAGACTCCGGTTTGCTCATACACATTCCAAGCATTCATTGCATCAATCAGACGCGTAGAGTGATTGCCCGTCCAGCCTTGGAAAAGATCCGTATAGAACTTTGAGTTATTCCATGCATCGCGAATCATACCGTTGAAGAATACGGAAAGATCAAACCCTTTGTAGGATGCACCTATGTTCAGACCACCGATAAACTTAGGCTGGTCACTGCCTTGCCAGTCCATATCGGCAGTATTGATGATGTTGTCGCCATTAAGATCCTTATAGCGAATACGTCCCACGCCGGGAGCACCAATCTGTACATCATACTTGCTCAGGTATTCATATACCTCTTGCTTGGTCTTGAATATGCCATCGGCTTTATATGACATCCATGAACCGAAAGGCTGTCCTACAATGGTTTTATCCACACCATTACCACCTCCCCAAGTGTATTTGATGACATCCGGAAGTTCGGTTATCTTATTTTTGTAATAAGAGAGGTTGAATGAGATGTCATATTTGAAGTCCTTTATTTCGTCCCTCCAGGTCAAAGTCGCTTCTACACCGTTATTATCCATACTGGCAGCATTATACCATTTATAACCACCTTCACCGATCACACCGATATATGGTTTCTGAATTAACATATCAGTGGTCTTCTTTTGAAAATAGTCCAGAGTCACCCCCAAACGAGCGTCAAAGAAGGCTGCATCAATACCGAAATTCAATTGTTTGGTTTCCTCCCACTTCAAATCGTTGTTGCCCGAACGGTCTTTCTGTACGCCGGGTACCACCGTCGCCCCGTCGCCGTTGAAATTGTAGGAACCATTGGACATATTGGTGTAATAGAGATTGTATGTAGCATTATTGTCAATCTGGTCGTTACCATTAATACCCCATGATGCACGCAGTTTAAGGTCTGACAGCCAACTTTGTGTACGTTCCATAAATTTCTCGCGTGAAACTCTCCAGCCGGCTGATACCGAAGGAAAGATTGCTGAATTGTTACCTTTACCGAAACGTGAGGAAGCATCACGGCGTACCGTTCCTGATATCAGGTACTTATCATCGAACGCATAGTTCACCTTACCGAAGTAAGAAACCATAGCATAAGTGGAAGCATTGTTACTCACACTTTTTCCTTCGGTCACTGTGTCCAGATAGCGATAGTCGAGGTCTTCTATCACCAATCCGCGACCATACCCCTGCAAATGTTCACCGTTTTCTTTCTTGGCCTCGGTTCCTATCACAGCACTGATATTGTTCTTTCCTAATTCTATGCTATAATTGGCGGTATTCGACCATACCCACTGCACACTATTATCCTGCCGCACAGTCAGCTCATTTATATCGACCTTACGATCGGCTTCGCTCCACTTCGGGACGAAGGTTGAGTTGAAACCGGTAGTATAGTTCAATCCAAACTGACTCTTCAATACCAGGTTTTTAATTGGCTCTACTTCCAAATAAGCACTGCCAAAGATACGCCAGTTTTTATGACGGTTATCAGCTTCGTTATCTGTCAAGCGAACGGCATTCGGCTTATCCCCCAATATGTCTACGTAACCACCGGCATATCCTCCGTTTTCATCATACACAGGAATAGCAGGATGCTGGGCAATCACAAGTTCTTCTATACCGGACGGATTGAGATGTTCCAACCAGTGGTTCACGGAAATGCTTTCACCCACACGTACTTTGCCATCAACAAAGCGGAAATTAGAAGCCAGGCGAGAATTAAAACGTTCATAGTCAGTGTTGCGACAAAGACCATCCTGATTCATATAGTTTATAGTAAGAGCTACATTACCGTCTTTGAATCCCTTAGAGAGAGAAAGGTTGTAATTCTGCATCAAAGCCGTACCGAATATCTCCTTTGCCCAATCGGTGTTACCCGATTTTATTTTGACTCCGTTCTGGTCGAAATAATATTCCTGCAACTGGGCTTTTTCCCCATTTCCGTACACTACACTGTTCGGATGAGTTCCGTAAGTGTTTTTATAGGCTTGCCAATAAACATCTCCCCATTGGTAAGCATCGAGCATATCAACACCACCGGCAAAAGTCTGGGCAGTGAGTGACATATCAAAACTCACTTTCACATCACCTTCCTTAGCACGCTTTGTGGTAATGATAATGACACCGTTGGCGGCCTGCGCACCATAGATCGCTGCAGAGGCCGCATCTTTCAGCACCTGAATGGATTCGACATCATTGGAAGAAATAATTGAAGCAACATTGTCATGTGTCTGAATGCCATCTATCACATAAAGAGGGGAAGAATTATTAATGGTAGTAATACCGCGCAACTTAGTATCCGTGTTCCCACCACCGGGTTTACCATCGGTTGTTACATTCATACCGGCTACCCGACCCTGCAAGCCCGACATCACATTACCTGTGGGAATATCAGCCACTTCTTTCATCTTCACCACGGCTACCGAACCTGTCAGGCTGGCTTTCTTCTCAGCCATATAACCTGTCACAACCACTTCATCAATCATCTTGGAATCTTCTTCCATTACTATCTTCAACGAAGGTTTTGCTGCAATAATCACTTCTTTATATCCTATATAAGAGATAGCTAATGATGCATTCTTCGGCACTGGAATTTGGCGGGAACGTAAAAGTAAAGTTACCGTCCAAGTCTGTAATAGTCCCTGTTGATTTCGAATCGTTTTGCACCACGGAAGCACCGATAATCGGTTGCCCGTCCGTCTTGGAAGTCACATTTCCCTTTACCGTTATGTTTTGCCCCCAAAGGACTGACACGAAAGCAAACAGGAAACAAACACTACAAAGAATTTTTTTGTTCTTCATAATACTGAGCATTAGTTTAATGTTATTAATTTAAAAGTACG
>OHMW01000500.1_pt1 | contig 23928 bp, 19 predicted proteins | sample 1569391 | NCBI WGS metagenome assembly OHMW01 (sample SAMEA3879557, study PRJEB24766) | human gut metagenome | biome: human-associated habitat; feature: feces | place: USA | collected 1985/1987 | reverse complement strand
TGCAACCAAAGGCCTCCTGATTGAAAAAGTTGCCCCAGCGGCCGCAGCCCTGCCCAAGGAGAAAGCCCATAGCAGTCAGGTCGAACATGGGCAGCACTGGAACGCCCCGCCACTTACAGGCCAGGCCGCCGAACAAAAAGCCGCCGATGACGCCGCCGTAGATGGCAAGGCCGCCATCCCGGATGGCGATCATCTCCCAGATGCTCTCGTATTTAAAAGGTGCCATAGCCACATAATAGGCGCGGGCGCTGATGATGCCCAGCACCACGCCGATGAGGATAACATCCACCATGCTGTCCGGGTCTACGCCAAATTCCAGACTGTGCCGGAAGGCAAAGACCAGCGCCAGACACAGACCCACTGCGATGCACACGCCGTACCAGTAGATGCTGACACCGCCGATGGTAAAGGCCACGCGGTTCAGCTGAAAACTCAGTCCCAGACCCGGGAACTGTACCAGATTTGTCAGATAGTTCATTCTTCTTCCTCCTCGTCCTCTTCTGCCGCCTGCGCCGTGCCATCCGGCAGGATGTACATAGTAGCCATGCGGTCGGTGCACAGGATGTGCTGCAGGGCAGCGTCCGCATCCTCTGCGGTCAGCCCGGCCAGCATGGAGATCTGCTGCGCCACCGTCTGGCCGCTGAGGGCAAAGTCTGCCATCTGGCTGGCCGAGTCTTCCACGTTTTCCAGATTTTCGATCAGCTGGCCGTATTTTTCGTTCTTGCACAGGGTAAACACTTCCCTGTCCACACCGGCGGCGCGTACCCGGGCGATCTCGTCCAGCAGCAGCTGCCGCACAGTATTCGGTACATCGCTCTCTCCGGTGAACAGGATGCAGCAGCAGCCGTCCACCCGCAGCACCTCGCCGCCAAAGCCGGGGTTCACAAGGCCTTCGTCATACAGGCGGCGGTACAGCGGCGACATCCCGCCCACGATGCAGCTGAGCACAAGGTCGTACAGCGCCTCGGTGCGCAGATCGTCCGCAGGCAGCGGCTCTTCCTTAAAGCCTACGCCGAAGCAGGGCTTGGAGACCGGCATGGTCAGCGTTTTTTCCGTAGCGGCAAGGGTCATGGGCTCCGTGGCCCACAGCCGCTGCACCTTTTCTGCCGGGCGGGGCTCCATCAGGCCGTGCCGCTTGCAGGCGGCAAGAATCTGTTCCATAGTGGTGTTGCCGGCCGCAGCCAGCACCATATTGCCCGGGGCATAAAAGGCCTTGCAGCTGTCGTACAGCATGGCGGGCGTGATCTCGGCAATGCTCTCCACCGTGCCCGCGATGTCGCTGCGGATGGGGTGGCTGTGGTACAGGCACTCGAACAGGCCGGTGATGAGCCGCCAGTCCGGGCTGTCGTCGTACATTTTGATTTCCTGTCCGATGATGCCCTGCTCCTTGGCGATGGTCTGCTCGGTAAAGTAGGGGTGGCCTACCATGCCCAGCAGCACGTCCAAGCTTTCGTCCAACTGCTGGGTGGCGGTGAACAGGTAGCAGGTGCGGTCAAAGCTGGTAAAGGCGTTGGCGTTGGCACCGGTCTTTGCGTACTTGGCAAAGGCATCGCCGTCCTCGTCCTCGAACATTTTGTGCTCCAGAAAATGCGCCACACCCGCCGGCAGATGCACCGTTTGCCCGTTCAGGCAGAAATCCCGGTCGATGGAGCCGAACTTGGTAGCATAGATCACATGGGTGCTGGAATAGCCCGGCATGGGGCGCACCAGCACCGTCAGGCCGGAGGGCAGGGTCTGCCACTGGTCGGCCACGGTCTTTTCCAGCAGGGTCTGGTTATTCTGCGGCATGGGCAGCATCCTCCTTTGTAAGCAGATAGCTGACCGAGAGGGTCAGGCGGCGCAGGATATCCCGCACCTCGTCTTTGGTCACGGCGCGTAGAGCATTCCGCGCCTGCTCCGGGCTCTGGATGGGTGCAGCGCTGTTGGCACCGGCGCGCAGCACCTCGATGTAGTACCAGCTTTCGATGCCGCCAAGGCTGTCCTCTATCCCGTTCATGCCGCTGAGCAAGCCCCGGCGGCAGTCCTCAAATTCCTCGTCGGTGATAGGGCCGGTGCACAGGTCTGCAAGTTCCTTCAAAATGGCCTGCTCTGCGCGGGCGGCATCGGCGTGCTCCACACCGCTGTTCACCGCCATGCTGCCGGTAAAGCTTTGGAAGGAGGAGGAGCAGTAGTAGCACAGATGGTCCCGCTCCCGCACATTGAGGAACAGGCGGCTGGTCACGCTGCCGCCGTACAGCGCCATGGCAAGGCGCACTGCTGCCAGCTGCTGCGGCTGCATGGGCTGCCCCAGTGTGAACAGCATACACAGCTTTGCCTGCACCATATCGTAGTTTTCGGTCTTATGCACCGGTGCAATGGCAGGCATGGCCATGTTTTCCACCAGCGGCAGCGGGGCGCGGTCGATGCAGACAAGCTCTGCCAGCAAAGCATCCCGGATGGCGGCGGTCTGGGCGGCGTCGCAGCCCAGCACCAGCAGCTCGATGTTGGCGGTGCGCAGCATCTGCTGATAAGCGGCGGTCAGCATGGCCGGGGTAAGACCGTCCACCTCTTCCAGATAGCCCTCCTGCCGCACGCCTGCCGGGCTGTCACCAAAAAACTCCCGGTTGGCCTGATGCAGGCAGTAGATACGTTTATCGTTGATTTCATCCTCAAGGCCCTTTTTCAGCATCTGCTTTTCAATGCTGACGGCCTGCGGGTCAAAGCAGCCGTCCACAAGATAGGGATGGAAGGCCGCACCCAGCGCAATTTTGGTATACTCGGCGGTCAGCGCCTCGCCTTCCAGCGCAAAGGCATTCTTGATGCCGGTCACACTGACGCAGAGGTTGTGGTTGCAGCCCATGGGGCGGGCGTCCACGGTCAGGTCTGCGCCGTAGAGCTTTGCCAGCTTTTTGGTGAGGCGGGTCATATCCGGACAGTCCGCATAGCCGCGCTCCATCACCAGCGGCAACAGCGCATGGGCAGTGGCCGTTTTACGCTGGGCCGGGAAGGCAAAGTGGATGCTGATGCGGCAGCGGTTGAATTTAGAAGCCGGGTCGCAGGAAAGATGCACACCCGGTGCAATGAGAGTACGTTCCAATGATAGTTCCCTTCTCTCTGTGCCGCAGCACAGAGCATTTGATTCAGTCTGCCCGCTGCAGGGCGATGAACTCTTCCAGGCTCAGGCCGCTGGCGCGGATGGCAAGGGCGTTTTCCACCCCCACATAGCGCCAGTGCCACGGCTCGAACACCCTGCCGGTCCTGCGGGTAGCGCAGGATAAAGCCGTATTCCGCCGCGTAGGCCGTAAGCCACTCGTAGGCGCGGGTCTCTGCAAAACCGGTGTCCTGCTGCGGATTGTCCGCGCTGAGGATATCTGCCGCGTAGCCGGTGCCGTGCTCGTTGGCGTTGGCGGCGGGCTGGATGGTAGCCGCCAGACGGGCGGCTTCCTCCTCGGACTTGCGCTTATCGCGGTAGGTCTGCACCCGGGCCTCGTAGGCGGCCTGCCGGGTGTCGGCGTCCTGATAACCGGCCACAAGGATCAGGCTAACCCCATCCGCCTGCGCGGCGGCAGCCATGCTGCGATACTGCATGGCTGCTTCGGCTTCCAGCTGCTGGCCGGTGGCCTCGTCGGCGGTATCCAGCAGCGGAGCAGGCTCAGCGGTATAGGGCAGGTTGGCGTTCACCAGTACCAGCCGGGCATCTGCGGCGTTAAATACATAGTCTGTGCCGTCGTACACGCTGGCTGCAAATACCTTTGGCCCGGCCAGCAGGCCGTGCACCTTGGGCAGCAGCCACAGGATGCCGCCGGTCAGCAGCGCCACCACTGCCGCGCAGCCGGCCAGAAACAGTACCCAGTTGCGGGCCAGCCGCAGCATTTTGCGGCGCTTCCATTGTTGATAGGTCAGGCGCTTTTCGGCAGGCGCTCTGGAGGTACGGGTGGATTCACTCATGCGGCGGGGCTCCTTTTCGGCATAGTTGCAGCGCCAGTGCGCCGCACAGATTCAAACTATATTATACACCCCTTTGCATTTTGTGTAAACGCTGCTGTGTGTAAAAAAATTATGACCCGCCCACTCCCAGCAGGGAGCAGACAGGCCACAATTAAAAATTTTACGCAGATCAGTCAAACAGCATATCGTGGATGGCACCGACAGCCTTGTCGGCGTCTGCACGGTCGATGATGCAGGAGATCTTGATCTCGCTGGTGGAGATCATTTTGATGTTGATATTGTTGTTGGACATTGCCTCGAACATCTTGGAGGCAACGCCGCTGTGGCTCTGCATACCGGCACCCACGATGGAGACCTTGGCGCAGGTGGTGTCCACACTGACATCGTTGAAGTGTGCACTTTCCTTCAGCACACGCATGGCCAGCTCGGCTTCGCCCTCGGCACAGGTAAAGCTGATGTCCTTCTTGCCGTCGCGGCCGGTGGACTGCAGAATGATATCCACGTTGATGTTCTTCTGTGCCAGCAGGCCGAAGATCCTAAAGCTCATGCCCGGCTCATCGGGAACGTTGAGAATCGTGATAACGGCAACATCGGTGTCCTTGGCGACACCCTTGATCAGCATACCTTCCATGTCCTTTGTAACCTCCTTAACCACCGTACCCGGGATGGGGTTCAGGCTGGAGAGCACCTCCAGCTCCACATTGTACTTTTTAGCCAGCTCCACGCTGCGGTTGTTCAGCACCTGTGCGCCCAGAGATGCCAGTTCCAGCATCTCGTCAAAGGTGATCTCCTCCAGCTTACGGGTGTTGCTCACTTTGCGCGGGTCGGCGGTATAAACGCCCTCCACATCCGTGTAGATCTGGCAGCGGTCAGCGTGCAGGGCAGCGGCAATCGCCACAGCACTGGTGTCGGAGCCGCCGCGTCCCAGAGTGGTGATGTCATCCAGCTTGTTCAAGCCCTGGAAGCCTGCCACCACCACCACACGGTTGCGCTCCAGCTCGGAGGAGATCCGCTCGGTCTCCAGCCGGGTGATGCGTGCCTTGGTGTAGGCACGGTCGGTGCGGAAGCCCGCCTGCCAGCCGGTCAGGCTGATGGCATGGCAGCCCAGCTCGTTCAGCGCCATGGCCAGCAGTGCGATGCTGATCTGCTCGCCGGAGGCCAGCAGCATATCCATCTCACGCGCCGAGGGGTTATGGGTGATCTCCCCTGCCTTGGCGATCAGGTCATCGGTGGTGTCGCCCTGTGCGGAGACTACCACCACTACGTCATCGCCCGCGTTGTGGGTGTTGGCCACGATCCGCGCAACGTTGAAGATACGGTCACGGTCCTTTACGGAAGAACCGCCGAATTTCTGTACGATCAACGCCATATCTTGTCACTCTCCTCTTTAACGCCCCGCGCTTGCGGGGGGCTTGCCGGGCGGAAGCGTCCTTGCACTTCCCTTACCCATTTATCATTCCACGGTTGCGCCGGTGTTATCGGCATCCAGCTGCAACAGTGTAAATGCTTCACATCCGTCCAGACCTTCCAGCAGCTCCAGACCTTTTTCCAGCTTGGAATAGAACTTTTCGGCCTCGGCCTTTTCTGCCACAGCCATGACCGTGCTGCCTGCACCGGACACATACACGGCCTTTGCGCCGCACAGCCGCGCCATGTCGAACACCTCGCGGGAGCCGGGCATCAGGGGCATGCGATACTGCTGGTGCAGCTTATCCTCGGTGGCAATGGCCAGTAGGTCGTGCCGCCCCTCGCAGAAGGCTGCGGGCACCAGCGCCGCACGCGACAGGTTATACACCGCGTCCTTATGGGATACCTCTTTAGGCAGGGCTGCGCGGGCTGCCTCGGTCAGCAGCTTGTAGTCCGGCACGATGGCAGCAAAGCAGAGGCTTTCATCCACATTCCGCTTGACCGAATACACCTTGCCGTCCTCGAACACGCTGCTGGTCAGGCCGCCCAGCAGGGCCGGAGCCACGTTATCGGGGTGTCCCTCAATGGCAGTTGCCAGCGTGAGCAGCTCCTGCGTGTTGAGCACATCGCCCAGCATCCGGTTTGCGCCCAGCAGACCCGCAATGATGCAGGCCGAAGAAGAGCCCAGACCCCGTGCCATGGGGATGGGGTTCGTCTGGGTGATCTTGAGGGGCGGGATCTGCTTGCCAACCTTTTCGAACAGACCCTTGGCGGAGCGGTACACGAGATTCGACTCGCCCCGGGGGATGCGGGTGCCGTCCGATGCCGAGATCTCCAGCACCTCGCTGTCCTCAAAGGTAACCGTGTTGTACAACGTAACTGCCAGACCCAGCGCATCGAAGCCGGAGCCCACGTTGGCGCTGGTGGCAGGGACCGAAACCTTGATCTTCATTGCCGCAGTTCCTTTCCGTTACACTTCCTCGGGCAGACGCTTGAGCACCAGCTTCACGCTGCCGCCCACGGCCTCCACCTTGCGCGCGGCCTCTGCCAGCGCACGCTCATCGGCGCGCTTCACAAAGTAGGCGCAGCCCTCGTACCGCTCATCCACCACCTTGCCGTAGCCGTAGATGGCCTCCACCACAGCGGGTGCAATGCCCGCCACACGCACATAATATGCAGCGGGAGCCGGGTCGGTGAGCATGCCGTCCACCGGGTCCGCAGGCTGCCAGAACAGGCTGTCGTGCACCTGTGCGCCGTTTTTCAGCGCATCCACCACGTCTGCCACCACAGCGCTGGCGGTAGGCAGCTTGCCTGCGCCCTTGCCGTAGAACACCACATCGCCCAGCATATCGCCCTTGACCAGCACCGCGTTGAACACATCGTCCACGCTGGCCAGCTGGTTTGCCTTGGGCACCAGACACGGCTCTACACCGGCGGCCACGCTGCCGTCCTTGCCAAGCTTCATCCATGCGATCAGCTTGATAACGCAGCCCAGCTTTTCGGCGCTGGCCACATCGGCGGCGGTAATGGCGCGGATGCCCCGGGTGGGGATGTTCTGGGGGTAGATCTGGTGGCCGCACACCATGGAAGACAGGATGGCGATCTTGCGGCAGGCGTCGCGGCCGTCCACGTCATCGCTGGGGTCCTTGGTCTCTGCGTAACCCAGCTCCTGCGCAATTTGCAGCGCATCCTCAAAGCCCAGTCCCTCCCGCACCATCTTGGTGAGCATGAAGTTGGTGGTGCCGTTCACGATGCCCTCCACCTCGGTGATGACGTTGGCCGCCAGGCACTGGTGCATGGGGGTGATGATGGGCGTACCGCCGCCCACAGAGGCCTCGAACAGGAAGGCGCAGCCGTGCTCCTTGGCCAGTGCCAGCAACTCTGCGCCGTAGGTGGCCACCATCTCCTTGTTGGAGGTGCACACGCTGCGGCCGCTCTCCAGACACGCCTTGACGTAGGGGTAAGCAAAGCGGGTACCGCCGATGGTCTCCACCACTACCCGGATCTCCGGGTCCTGCAGGATCACGTCGATATTCTTGACCACCAAAGGCTCCACCGGGTTGCCGGTAAAATCCTTCGGGTCCAGAATATATTTTACCTCCACCGGTTCGCCAGCCCGGCGGGAGACGCTTGCAGCATTGTGGCACAGCACCTCGTATACGCCGCTGCCCACCGTGCCAAAGCCCAGAATTGCAATTTTAGCCATACTCTCTTTCCCTCGTTTCCTGCTTTGTTACAGGTTATACCCGCAGCGCACACTCACCACCATGCGCTGGCGCGAAAGCTTTTCGGTCAGTTCCTCCGGGGACATCTGCATGGTATCGGTGCGGATGGTGACCGCCACCAGCGCAGCCCCATTCTCCGGGGTGGACTGGTTGATGGTCACAATACTGGCGCCTGCGGCGCTGATGCCGGCCAGAAGGCTTTGCAGCGCACCGGTCTCGTCCCGCAGGGTGGCCATGACCGTGATGACCTCACGGCCGTTCTCTGAATCAAAGATACAATCCTTATACTTATAAAATGCACTGCGCGAAAGCTCTACGGCGCGGGTCGCAGCCGAAATGCTGCGGGCTTCGCCGCTGGCCAGCAGCTCCTTGGCGCGTACCACCTTGAGAAAAACCTCCGGCAGCACCTGCGCATCCACCAGATAAAAACGGCGTTCCAACTTGTTCACCTCTCAAACACAAGTGTTCTTGCAGAAAATATAATAGCATCCGAACCCCTGCAATGCAAGTGCCCGGATGCTATTTTGTCACTTTGTCCAGTTTTGTCTTGTGAAGTGCGCCCTGTCCTTGCCGGATTTTTCAGCAAAGGGGTGAAAAAGTACGATTTTTGTCCTTATTCCGTGTCCAGTGCGCTGGTATCGGTGGGGATGACCGGCTGGGTAGGCACAGCATCGTCTGTGTTCTCGGCAGGGGCAGCAGCCTGCGGTGCGGCATGGGAATAGGTGCAGGTATCGGGCAGGTCATCGGCACGGTAGTAGCCCACGGCAGTGCTCGGGCAGCCTGCACCGGCCAGCAATCCGCTCTGGGTGCAGTAACGGCGCTCCACCACGCCTGCGGAGGTGGGGAATGCCTTATAGGGCAGGTCTGCCTGTGCCTGCTCCATCAGTGCCTTCCACGCCATAACACAGGTGCGGGTCTTGGCCTGCTGCTTGGACAGAGTCTTGGTCATATCGTAAGGTGCATCATATCCCCACCACACAGCGGTGACATAGTAGGGCGTGCCGCCCACGAACCACAGATCCTTTTCGTCGCTGGCAGTACCGGTCTTGCCAAAGGCCTCCATGCCGTTGGAGTTGGGATAGCGGCCGCTGGCAGTACCCACACTGGAGAACAGAACATTCTTCAGCAGACGGTTCATGACATAAGCGGTATCGGGGGTCAGTGCCTGATAGCTGGTGGCGTTGTTTTCCAGATAGATGTTGCCGTCCCGGTCCAGCACACGGGTGTACAGGTGCGGGGTGGTGTACTCGCCATCATAGAAGATCTGGAAGGCCGCGGCCAGCGCCATGGGCGTAACGCCCTTGGTCTGGCTGCCCATAACCATCTGCGCCAGACCCACGTCGTTGGTGGGATCCAGCGTATTCAGTTGCAGGGTGTTGTAGACGAAGTTGAAAATATTGCTTGCGCCCACAAGGTCGCCCACGCGGACTGCGATGGTATTCAGCGAGCGGGCAAGGCCGTTCCACAGCGGGAGATCGCTGCCGTCGCCATAGTTGCCGCCGTAGTTGCGCGGCCAGCTGCGCCATGCGTTGGGGTAAGCGCGGAGCTGCTTGTCGGAGAGCCCCATCAGGCCATTCTTGCGGCAGTAGTCCTCGTCCCGGATGATCATATCCTGCTTCTGGTACAGGGGGGAGTTGTTGAGCATGGTGGACCAGTTGACCAGACCGTACTCGATGCCCAGTGCATAGGCGCCGATGGGCTTGATGGTAGAGCCTGTCTGCCGTTCCACGTTGTAAGCACGGTTCAGGGCAAGGCTCTTGGTCTTTTCGCCCAAGCCGCCCGCAATAGCCAGCACGTTGCCGTCATAGTCCAGCGTGACCATAGCAGCCTGCGTGCGCACGTTGCGGTAATAGTAGACGGTGCCATCCTCGCCGATGCGGGTCTTGGGGGTACCGTCTTCGTTGAACACCTGCACATCATCGTCCGAAATAGAGGTGACCTCTTCCTCATGCCAGCCCGCCGGGAAGTAGGCATCGTCGGTGTTCAGCATCAGGTTTTCCATCTGGGACTGCAGCTTGGTATTGACAGTGGCTTCGATGGTAAAGCCGCCGGTGTAGAGCAGCTTCTGTGCCTCGGACTCGCTGATGCCCTCCTTGGTCATGATGTCCTGCACGACCTCATTGAACAGTGCATCGGTGAAGTAGGAGGTGACGGTGCTGGGCTTTTTGCCGCTGTCTTCTTCGGCCAGCACAAGGGGCTGTGCAGCGCCGTTGCGGTAGTCCTCCTCGCTGATCACCCCCTGCTGCCACATATTGTACATGATGAAGTTGCGGCGGTGGATCAGATTTTCGGGGTTCGTATAGGGGTTATAGTTGGTGGGGTTTTTGGTAATAGAGGCAATGGTAGCGCACTCCCACAGGCTCAGCTGGCTGACGTCCTTGTTGAAGTACTCGTTGGCAGCCGTCTGCACACCCTGAATGGTGCCGGTAAAGCTGATGGTGTTCAGGTAAGCCTCCAGAATGGTCTCCTTGGAGTAGCTGCGGCTCAGGCAGAGGGCGCGGTAGATCTCGCGCACCTTGCGCAGTGCACCATCAATACCGCTGGCGCTGTTGTCATCGGTCAGGTTCTTGATGAGCTGCTGTTCCAGTGTGGATGCGCCCTGCTTGGAGCTGTAAATGGGCAGCAGATACTCGTTGATCATTGCACCGATGGTGCGCTTGAAGTTGACGCCGGGCTCTGAGTAGAAGTCCTTATCCTCGGTGCAGATGAAGGCATACTGCAAATTGGAGGGAATCTGCTCAAGGTCTGCCCATACGCGGTGGCTGTTGGAGGAGCGCAGGGTGGCATACTCCACCTGTGCGCCGGTATCCGGGTCGGTGGCTACCACCATACTGGACTGGCTCAGCTGAATGTTGTCCAAGTCCAGCAGGTCACCGTCGTTGGCAGTAGCCTGCACCACATAGAACACCATGCCCACGGCCACCACGCTGCCCAGCATAATGCCAAGGCAGAGCACCGTAGCGACGGTGCGGCCAATGAACCGCAGGATGGGATGCTTGCTCTTTTCCTTCGGCGGCTTGGGGCTTTTGGGTGCCTTGGGTGTGCGGGTACGGTTTTCCGCTGCGGAGTGTACCTCGCGGCGGCTCTGGGAAACATTGACCTTACGTCCCATCGGGCGGGCAGGCTGCTCCTCGCCGCCCCGGTGGATCTTTCTCATCTCATTGTTGGAGATAGGGATCGCCTCCTGACATTTCAAGACTGTTGCCGGGCATAGCTGCACCGGGCTTTATCCACATCGTTTGTGACACGAAATTTCAAACTGCAATACCATATTATAACACGCAAGCCCCAGCCGGGCAAGAACCAATCTTTGCGCGCTGAGCAGATATAAATAGTATAACACACTCTCTTGTGGAAAGTACAGTATCTGCGTGTGAAAATTGTCTGCCATCCGCCAAAACGGGGCATACTTACCGGGGAAGGGAGTGTTTTTTATGCGCAAGCTGTCTGTCTGCCTGTTCTACGGGCTTTGCGTATTCACCATTGTATTCAGTCTGTTCTGGATGGCGCTGCCAAAGCTGCCGCTGTCCCAAAGCCCCGCCGGGTCTGAGACCGACCCCGCCTCTCCCCTGAGCCTTGCCGCGCAGGCAGTGCCCCAGACGAACACTGCCCGCTACTGCCTGCAAGACAGCGGCGGGCGGGTGGCGGTGTACACCTGCCGCGCCGACGGCACCCCGGGCACCCTGATCCGCGTGACCGGCATCTACACCAATCTTCTGCCCGAAAACGACGCCTTACGCATCAAGCGCGGGCTTGTGGTCAACAGCCCCCGGGAGCTGGACCTGCTACTGGAGGATTTGGGGGAGTAAATGCAACGAGCCGCTGCACGATGTGCAGCGGCTCGTTGCATTTATATGATTCAGGCTTCCATTTCTTCCAGCGGCACAAGGTATTCCTTGCGGCACTGTTCGTACTCCAGCATATAGTCCTTGCTGGGGCTGTGGTGCATGATGTTTTTCAGGGTGTGAGAGTCGTAATCATCGCCGGCCTCCATGCCCACCATGCGCACCGCAATGTTGGAGCAGTGGTCGGAGATACGCTCGGCGTTGTTCAGCACATCCAGGAACACCACGCCGGTATCGATGGAGCAAATGCCGTCCTTCAGGCGGCGGATGTGCTGGTCGCGCAGACGCTCCACCATCACGTCAATGATTTCCTCCAGCGGCTCCACCTGTGCAGCCTTCTGAACATCATCGTTTTCAAAGGCCTCGTCCGTCAGCGCCAGAATGCGCTCCAATGCGGCATCCAGCAATTGCAGTTCCTTTTTGGCGCTCTCGCTGAAGCTGGCTTCCTTGTCGTACAGCTCCTCGGCCTTTTCCATGATGTTCACGGCATAGTCGCCGATGCGTTCGAACTCGGTAACAAAGTTCAGCAGCTCGGTCACCGCGTGGCTTTCGTCGTCGCCCAGCTCCTGATCGGTCAGTTTGATCAGGTAGTTGGTGATCTCCACCTCCATGCGGTCGATCAGGTTCTCGCGCACCTTAATGGCGCTCACGGTCTCCTCGTCCATCTTCAAAAGCAGCGGCGCAGCCAGACCCACGTTGCGGGCGGCACGGCGGGACATCTTGATCACCGCATTCTTCGCCTGCTGCAAGGCCACTGCCGGGCTCTTGTACAGACGCTCGTCCAGCACCGGCATGCTCAGCTCCTGTGCTTCCTCCACGCTACTGGGCACCGTGAGCATCGCCAAGCGGCTCAGCACTCCGCTACAAGGCAGGAACAGCAGCATGGCGCATACGCTGGACAAGGTATGGATGTTTGCAATGGAGCTCTTGTTCATCACATCGCCCCACATGGGGATGCCGATGGTGAACTGCACCGCATAGATCAGCGCCAGCAGGATCACACTGCCGATGACGTTGAAGTACAGGTGGATGAGCGCTGCCCGCTTACCATCCTTGGAGGATCCGCCGATGGTGAGCAGCGGGGTGAACGCCGTACCGATATGTGCACCCAGAATGATGGGAATGGCAGAGCTGAAGGTGACAAGCCCTGTGCTGGACAGTGCCTGCAGAATACCCACCGAAGCGGAGGAGGACTGGATGATCACGGTGACCACCACGCCCACCAGAACACCCAGAATGGGGTTGGTCATGGTGACGAACAGATTCTGAAAGACGGCGCTCTCCCGCAGGGGAGCAACGCCGGTATCCATCAGGCTCATGCCGGTAAACAGAATGCCGAAGCCCAGCATGATCTGGCCGATATTCTTCTTTTTGGCATTGCGCAGGAACACATAAAAAATGCAGCCAATAAACGCCACCACGGGGGCAAAGGTCTTGGGCTGGATCAAGGTCAGCCACAGGCTGTCGCCTGAGATATCCGCCATGCGGATCAACTGACCTGTTACCGTAGTACCAATATTTGCACCCATGATCACGCCTACCGACTGCGTCAGTGTCATGATACCGGAGTTGACCAGACCGACACAAATAACCACCGTACCAGCCGACGACTGGATGACGCCGGTGATCAGTGTGCCGAAGATCACGCCTTTGATGGTAGAGGAGGTAAGCTTTTGCAATACGCCCTGCATCTTGCCGCCTGCCAGCTTTTCCAGACCGGCGCCCATGATGGACATGCCGTACAGGAACAGCGCAACGCCGCCCAGCAGAGAGGTAATGTGTGTGATATCCATAACGATACTCCTAATATGAAACTTCCCTTTTAATCCTTTACAGCACACAGCCGCCGGAACCTTGCACGCACAGCGCCTGCCCTGTTCCGGAAGCCGCTTACTTTTATTATACCATCAAAGGGGGCGTCTCAACAAGGTTTATTTTACAGGAAAGTTACTTTTTTTACACATTCCGCAACATATTTCCGGGCGGCAAACAAAAAGATTTCCGTTATTTTACATACATTTTACATTCAGCTTTCCCAGATGCGATATGCCGCCGCTTACCCGGCCAGCTCTTCCATGGCCTCGCGCACTGTGTCGGCCGAAAACAGGAACACACCACTGCCGGTGTATACCTCCACATGATTGCCCACATAACGCAGCTCAAAATCCTTCATGGTGTTTCCCTCCTGTGTTTCTGTTTTGTTCCGGGGCTTTCCCGGTGAACACAGTATCGCACAATTCGGATACCATAAAAAGGACTTTCAAAGGTTTTTGCGGACTTTTTGCGTAAAAAACAGCGTATGATCCCCCAGTCTGCTCACGCCGTACGCGGCCATCTTCCTCGGAGATCAGGTCTTTGGCAGTCCCCGCAGCGCCGCGTTTCCTCAAGAAACAAGCACCGGAGCTGCCGTTTTCCGGCACGACCCCCTCCTGTGAAAATGGGATAGCGGAGCGTCCGCAGACGCTCCGCTATCCCGAAATTAAAAATAAATTTTCCGCTGATAATGGCTATAGCAAAGCGGAAGCCCTTCCAAATCATCCTGCTGTGCAAAGCATTATTCTGCCGCGTCCGTCACCCGGACGGGGTAGCCTTTCCGCACACAGCGCACCGCGTAGCGGGAACCGCCGCCGGAGGTGCAGGTGAACAGGGTCAGATCCCAGCTGTCCGTCTCGGTAGCGGTGGTCATCTCCTCGATCTGGGTGGGGCGCAAAGTCTCCACGCTTTCCACCTCGTAACTCCAGCGCAGACCGTCTGCATCCGTAAAATAGACCGAGCTGCCGATGGCCAGCCACTTGATGGGGCTGAAGTGCATTGCGTAGTTGTGGCCGCAGATCACAAGATCATCGCCATAGGTGGTGCCGCTGTACCGCCCGGGGGCGATCTTCAGCCCGGCGTAGCTCCACTGCGCCATCACCGGCAGTTCCCGTTCTACCGCCGGGATGGAAAGCACCCCGATGTAGTCCCGCCCTTCCACCTCCACGGTGGTCATCTCCTGCGTCGGGTCCAACACCGGCTGCGGGGCTGCAGTCTCGTTTTCCTGCTGGTGCTCCGTAATGGTCTTTTGCATGGTCTGCTCCAGCTCGCCCAATACTTCCTGCGAAGCCTTTTCTGCCCGGGCGGCATCCCACCGGTTGTAGCCCAGCAACCCGGCGGCGCATAAGATCAGCACCGCGCCCAGCACCATGCACAGCCTGCCGATTTTCCGTTTCATTGCATTCCGTCCTTTATATATAATAGTATCGTCTGCTTCAGTATACCATTCCCCGCTCCGGTTTACAACCGTTCTTGCGGTCGTTTTTTATCGGGCAGCAGCGCGCAGACCAGCCGCACCATCTGCCCGGTCAGGGGCAGCCACACCAGCGCGCACAGTACGTTGAATAAGGTGTGTGCGTTGGCGATCTGCCGGGCGATCACGGCGCACTCCACCCCTGCGGGCGAGCACAGCCGCACCAGCGCCGCAAAGGGCTGCAGCAGTGCGCAGCACACCGCCGCTCCGCTCAGGTTAAAAATGGCGTGGGCTGCCGCCACCCGCTTGGCGTCTCTTCCCTGCCCGATGGCGGCAAGCACCGCCGTGATGGTGGTGCCGATGTTATCCCCCAGCAAAATGGGAATGGCCGCCGTCAGCCCCAGCAGGCTGTGCACGCCGTCTGCCCCGGGCTGCGCCGCCATGCTTTGCAGCAGCGCCACTGTGGCAGAGCTGCTTTGCACCGTTAAGGTCATGCAGACGCCCGCCAGCAGCCCGTGCATGGGACTTTGCTGCACCCGGGCAAGCTCCAGCCGGAGCAGAGGGCTTTGCAGCAGCGGTTCCATGGCGCTGCGCATCACAGTGACGCCCTCAAACAGCAGTCCGAAGCCGAACACTGCCTCGCCCACGCAGCGGCCCCGCCAGCCTTTACAGGCCAGACAGAGCAGCACCCCGCCAAACAGCAGCAGATACCGCCAGCTTTCCACCCGGAACGCCAGCAGCTGCGCCGTGACCGTTGTGCCGATGTTCGCTCCGAACACCACCGGCACCGCCTGCCGCAGCTGCAACAGCCCCGCCGCCAGAAAGGCAATCACCATGACCGTGACCGCTGAGCTGCTTTGCAGCACCGCCGTTACCGCAGCACCAGTCAGCAACCCTGCCACCGGGTTTGCGGTGCACCGCGCCAGCAGGCTGCGCAGACGCCTGCCCGCTCCCTGCTGTACTGCCCTGCACAGGCTGTCCGTCCCATATAAAAACAGCGCCAATCCGCCGAATACCTGTAACAACACTTGGAATCCCTGCTCCATCCGCGCCCTCCGTTTCTGCCTGTCCTTTATTTCTATGCAGCGAGAGCCGGTTTGCGCATTGACAAAACCTACAAGTTTTTTGTGAATTTTTGTTTAATATTTCCCTATTCCCTTGCAATCCGGCAGCAAAAGGGATATGCTTATCAGGCGTTAATACTTAACAGCTGTTAAGTATTTGAAAAATGCAAATGAGGAGGGACTGTCGTGTCCGAGCCAAGCACCCCCAGCTTTCAGGGGATGTGCCACTATATCGGGCAGCTGAGCAAAGCATCCAAGGCCGGGATGCGGGCGGCGCTGGCCGATTGCCCCAAATGCCACTTCAATATGCTGGAAGGCCTGCTGCACGCCATCAACTGTCACGGAAAGGACGGCGCCATCTACGTCTCTGACCTTGCCCGGGAGATTCGTCAGCCGCTGCCGGCGGTCTCGCGCGGGCTGCGGCTCATGGAGCAGGACGGCACTGTGGTGCGGGAACCGGACCCCGCCGACCGCCGCAAAACGCTGGTGCGCATCACCCCCAAGGGGTACGAGTTGTGCCACCAGTGTGAGCAGGCTTTGCGCGACTACTTTGCCAGTGTGCTGGCACGGTTAGAGCCGGAGCAGGTAGCCCAGATGGACGCGCTGCGCGGCGCGCTGATGGATGCCATTCTTGCGGAAAATGCCGCGCGCAACATTGACCCGAAGGGAGAAACGAACCATGACAAAGATCTTTAAGCAGCTGGCCCGGCACTGGGCGGTCTGCCTTGTGGTGTTCGCACTGCTGTTCGTGCAGGCGTACTGCGACCTTGCCCTGCCGGACTACACCAGCAAGATCGTGGACACCGGCATCCAGCAGGGCGGCATTGAAAGCCCTCTGCCCCAGACGGTGCGCCAGAGTACGCTGGACGCGCTGAGCCTGCTGATGAGCGAGGAGGATGCGCAGAAGCTGCAAAACGCCTACCAGTACTACCTGCAGGACGATGGCGTGTTGCAGCTGCGCTCCGACCTGACCGAAGACGAGCGCACCGCACTGGAAGATGCGGTGACCACCCCGGACATCGTGCTGTATATGGCTGCCGCACAGGCCGCCAACACCCCTGCCGGGCAGAACAGTATGGGCATGACCGGCCTTGCCGAGACGCCCTCTGCCGCTGCGGACGCGGACACTGAGACCGTCACCCCTACGGCAGCGAATCTGGACACCGTTTGCAGCCAGTTTGCCGCCATGAGCCAAATGCCCGGCTTTGACCGCAGTATGCTGCAAAAGCAGCTGGACGGTGCCATGAGCCAGCTGGACAGCACCCTGCTGGAAAACCTGAAAAGCCAGTCTTTGCTGCTGGTGCAGCTGGAATACGAGGCGCAGGGCGTTGCGCAGGATGTGCAGATGGGTTACCTCTTCCGGGTGGGCGGCCAGATGCTGGCGCTCACCCTGCTGATGGTAGCCGTGGCTGTGGCCGTGGGCTTCCTTGCCTCCCGGGTATCTGCCGCCATCGGCCGCGACCTGCGCCGGGAGACCTTCTCCAGCGTTATCGGCTTCTCCAATGCGGAGATCGAGAATTTCTCCACCGCCTCCCTCATCACCCGCACCACCAACGATATCCAGCAGGTGCAGTTCGTCTGCGTCATCCTGCTGCGCATGGTGGCCTACGCGCCCATTCTGGGCATTGGCGGCGTGCTGCACGTTGTAGGCAGCAGCAGCGGCCTTTCCTGGATCGTGGTGCTGGACGTGGCACTGCTTTTGTTGCTGCTGCTCTTCCTGATGAGCGTTGCCATGCCCAAATTCAAGGTGATGCAGCAGCTGGTGGACCGGCTGAATCTGGTCAGCCGCGAAATTTTGACCGGCATCATGCCGGTGCGCGCCTTCAGCCGCGAAAAGTTTGAGGAGCAGCGCTTTGACAAGGCCAACCGGGAGCTGATGGGCACCCAGCTGTTCACCAACCGCGCTATGGTGGCTATGATGCCCTTTATGACCCTGATCATGAACGGCACCAGCCTGCTCATCGTCTGGTTCGGCGGCAAGGCCATGGATGCCGGCACTATGCAGGTGGGCGAAATGATCGCCTTTATCACCTACACCATGCAGATCGTCATGTCCTTCCTGATGCTGGCCATGGTGGCCGTCATGCTGCCCCGCGCCGGTGTGGCTGCGGATCGTATTGACGAGGTCATCCGCACCAAAGCCTCCATCCACGACCCGGACGAAGCCATCGCAAAGGCCGCACAGGCGCACACCGACTGGCAGGGCGTGGTGCAGTTCGAGGATGTGAGCTTCCGTTACCCCGGTGCGGACAGCGATGCGCTGGAGCACATCAACTTTACCGCAAAGCCCGGCGAGACCACCGCCATCATCGGCTCCACCGGCTGCGGCAAGTCCACCCTGCTCAACCTCATCCCCCGCTTTTACGATGTGACCGGCGGCAGGGTGACCGTGGACGGCATTGACGTGCGCGAGATGCCACAGGCACAGCTGCACGACCTGCTGGGCTATGTGCCCCAGAAGGGTGTGCTGTTCAGCGGCACCATTGACAGCAACCTGAAATTCGGCGGCGAGGATATCACCGACGCACAGGTGCACAAAGCCGCCGCCATTGCACAGGCCACTGATTTTATCGAGGCAAAGTCCGAAAGCTATCAAAGTCCCATTGCGCAGGGCGGCTCCAACGTATCCGGCGGCCAGAAGCAGCGGCTTTCCATTGCCCGGGCAATTGCCAAAAATCCCAAGGTCTATCTGTTTGACGACAGCTTCTCGGCGCTGGACTACAAGACCGATGTAACCCTGCGCCGCGCTTTGAAGGCACAGACCGACAACGCCACTGTGATCATTGTGGCACAGCGCATTTCCACCGTGCTGCACGCAAACCAGATCCTTGTACTGGACGAAGGCAGGCTGGTGGGCAAGGGCACCCACGCTCAGCTGATGGTCAGCTGCCCGGAATATCAGGAGATCGCCCGCAGCCAGCTGAGCCAGAAGGAGCTGGCGCTGGATACCCTGAATACAGAAAAGGAGGGTGAGTGATATGCCCAGACCCGGACGTCCCACCACCGAGCGCGCCAAAAACTTTAAAGGCACGCTGCGGCAGCTCATCCGCACTATGAGCCACTATAAGCTGCCCCTTGCGGCAGCCATGTTGTTTGCAATTCTTTCTACCATCTTCAACATTGCAGGCCCTAAGGTGCTGGCAAAAGCCACCACCGCCCTTGCCACCGGCTGGATCGCCCGGCTGCGCGGCACCGGCAGCATTGATTTTGTGTATATCGGCCGCATCCTGCTGTTTTTGCTGGGGATGTACCTGCTGAGCAGCGCTTTCAGCTTTATTCAGGGCTGGCTGATGACCGGCCTTTCTCAGAAGGTCTGCTACGACTTCCGCCGCCAGATCAGTGAAAAGATCAACCGCCTGCCGCTGGCGTACTTTGAAAAGCGCACCGTGGGCGAGGTGCTCTCCCGCATCACCAACGATGTGGACACACTGGGCCAGAGCCTGAACCAGAGCATCACCCAGCTGATCACCAGCGTGACCACCATGATCGGTGTGCTGGTGATGATGCTCTCCATCAGTCCCCGCATGACCCTGATTGCCCTGCTGATCTTACCGGTATCGCTGGCGCTGGTGCTGGTGGTGGTCAAGTTCAGCCAGAAGTACTTCAAGGCACAGCAGGCCACGCTGGGCGTGGTCAACGGTCAGGTCGAGGAGGTCTACGCCGGCCACAACGTGGTCAAGGCCTTCAACCGGGAGGCCGTGGTACTGGCAGACTTCAACGCCGCCAACGATAAGCTGTACGAATCCGCATGGAAGAGCCAGTTCCTCTCGGGCCTTATGATGCCCATCATGAACTTTGTGGGCAACCTGGGCTATGTGGCAGTGGCCATCGTGGGCAGCATTTTTGCTGCAAACGGCGTTATCACCATTGGCGATATTCAGGCTTTTATCCAGTATGTCAAAAACTTTACCCAGCCCATCCAGCAGCTTTCGCAGGTATCCAATATGCTGCAGAGCATGGCCGCTGCCGCCGAGCGGGTGTTCGAGTTTTTGAATGAGCCGGAGGAGGCGCAGTTGGCCGACCCTGCCCGCCGCGCCGACCCCGCCGACATTGACGGACAGGTCACCTTTGACCATGTGCGCTTCGGCTACACCCCGGACAAGACTGTTATCCACGACTTCAGCTGCACGGTGCAGCCCGGCCAGAAGGTAGCCATCGTAGGCCCCACCGGTGCGGGCAAGACCACCATGGTCAAGCTGCTGATGCGCTTTTACGATGTGGATGCCGGTTCTATCACCCTGAACGGCCACAATGTGCGGGACTTTGACCGCAGCGCCCTGCGCGAGGGCTTTGGCATGGTGCTGCAGGACACATGGCTGTTCAAGGGCACCATCATGGAGAACATCCGCTACGGCCGGCTGGACGCCACCGATGAAGAGGTTATCGCCGCCGCAAAGGCAGCCAACGCCGACCACTTTATCCGCACCCTGCCCGGCGGCTACCAGATGGAGCTGAACGAGGACGCCTCCAACGTCAGTCAGGGACAAAAGCAACTGCTCACCATCGCCCGCACCATTCTGGCAGATAACCGCATCCTGATTCTGGACGAGGCCACCAGCAGCGTGGATACCCGCACCGAGCAGCGCATCCAGACCGCCATGGACCGCCTGATGGAGGGGCGCACCAGCTTTGTCATCGCCCACCGCCTTTCCACCATCCGCGATGCCGACCTCATTCTTGTGATGCGGGACGGCGACATTGTGGAGCAGGGCACTCACGACCAGCTGATCGAGGCAGGCGGCTTCTACGCTGACCTGTACAACAGCCAGTTTGAGGACGTGGTGGATTAAAGCACCTGTCGTCACAATATAATTGCAAAAAGAGCACCTGTCGCCTTTTTAGGGCAATAGGTGCTCTTTGTTTTACCCTCTCAGTCATCGCTGCGCGATGCCAGCTCCCCCCGAGAGGGGGGAGCTTTTCTACATCTGTCGGTGCCTGAGAGGGTTTTCGTCTTTTCTTTATGATTCCTCCACCGGTTCCAGCTTCAGGCCGAACAGCTTTTCCGAGAGGGACGGCAGCTGTTGCTGCAAGGCGCGGACATAGGCCATCACTACCGGATCCTCGCGCTTTTGCCCCAGCACAACGCCGAAGCGGTGTCCCCTGCCCCAGTCCAGTACCCGCACAAAACTGAGGTCCGGCCTGCGGTAATAGACCGCCGGGACCATCTTGAGTGCTGGGTCGCCGTAGGCCGCACTGCGGATACCGCCCACCGGCGTAAACTCCACCCCTCGGTCCATTCCCTCCTGCAGCAGGCTTGTTTCGTAGACAGTCTGGTACATCTCCTTGATGGGTAGCCAGCGATATTGCAATGCCTGTTCCAAGGTCAATCTGCCCACCGGCATATCAGCGGGCGGGTGGATGGGGATGCAAAGTTCTGGCATATAGAACAGCGGCACAAAGGTAAGCCCCTGCGCGTAGAACTCTGCACTTTCCAGCTGGAAGGAAAGATCCATCTCCCCTTTTTTCAGGCTGCGCCAGACCTCGCTGCGGTTGGCACACCACCCCAGAATGGAGGTATACTGCAGGCACAAGTCACTTGTCAGGGAAAACAAGTCGTATGCGAACATCCGCATTGCCTCATGGCAGCCTGCAATCACCAGATGCCGTTCCGGCGGTTTTTCCTGCTGTTGCACCGCGCGGGCGTGGCGCACCGCCTGCTGATACAGAGCCACCAGCTGCTTTGCCTTGGGGTAAAAATCCTGTCCCGCCGGGGTCAGCACCACCCGGCGCGGCACATGCTGGAACAACTCAAACTGCAATTGCCCTTCCAGCGTGCGGATCTGCTGCGAAAGTGCCGACTGGGAAAGATACAGTGCCTCTGCCGCCGCAGAAAAGCTGTTCAGTTCCACGATCTTTACAAAGCCTTCCAGTGCGCTCTCGTTCATGCTTTTCTCCCTCCCGCAATACATTAGGTTTTCCTTAATTATAATATTCAAAACTCGAATTGTAAATAGTGCCCTTCTACGCTACAATTGTTAAGGATTCCGCAAAGTGCCTTTTACTTTGCTGCACGATAAGAAGGAACACAAAGAAGAACAAAAAGAAAGAGAGCGTACCTATGAACAAGATTTCCCGTAAGGGCTTTATCAAGATCGCCGCTGCCGCCGCCATGAGCGGTGTGACCGCCGGTGCTCTGGCTGCCTGCAATTCCGCTTCCGGTTCTGCCTCCACTTCCGGTGCTGCCGGTCAGTACATCCCCGGCACCTACGAGGGCACTGCCGAGGGTATTTCCTCCACCGTCAAGGTCACTATGACCTTCTCCGACAGCGCTGTCACCGACGTGGTGGTGGATACCTCCGGCGAGACCGCTTCCTTCGGCGCTGCCGCTGCCGACGAGCTGCGCGAGCAGCTGCTGGCTGCTGGTTCTGCCGAGATCGATGGCGTTTCCGGCTCTACCATCACCTCCGACGCCGTGATGAAGGCTGCCAAGAGCTGCTACGCACAGGCTAAGGGCGAGGCCGTGGTCTCCAGCGTGCAGCTGCCCACCGGCGATGAGAACGACTGGCTGGGCAAAGAGCCTGACATCGACGAGGCCGCCATCACCGAGACCGTGGACACCGACATCCTGATCGTGGGCGCTGGCAACGGCGGTATGTTCGCTGCCGCCTATGCGGCTGCCAACGGCCTGAACTTCCGTGTTATCGAGCAGAACGCCAACGTGCAGGACACCCGTCACTGGTACGGCGCTGTTGATTCTGCTGCCGCTAAGGAGGCTGGCGAACCCGCCACCGATAAGGCAAAGCTGCTGAGCGAGATCTCCCGCTATGCCTCCGGCAAGTGCGACCAGCGCGTTGTCAAGACCTGGATCAACGAGTCTGCCGCTATGCACGACTTCATGCGCAGCATTCTGGAGGATAAGTACGGCTGGGTGTGCGATTTCACCTCCGGCAGCGAGGCTGCATGGCCCGCAGAGAATGCCGAGCACAACACCGACTATCTCTTCCCTGTGCAGGAGCATAACTATATGGCCAGCGAAAGTGCCTCCGGCCTGCCCCGCAACGAGCTGCTGCTGCAGTACATTCAGGAGCTGGGCTACGATGTAGACTTCAAGACCAGTCTGGCCAAGCTGGAAAAGAACAGCGATGGCCGCATTACCGGCATCATCGCCCAGAGCACCGAGGATGACCACTTCATCCGCTACAACGCCAATCAGGGCGTGCTGCTGGCCTGCGGCGGCTTCCCCGGCAACCCCTACATGATGGAGCAGCTGGACCCGCTGGGCACCAGCGTGACCACCGCCTGCTCCTACTCCCCCGCCGACAAGGGCTATGGCATCCGTGCAGCAGTGTGGGCAGGCGCTAATCTGGACAAGGAAGCCGCTCCCATGCTGTTTGACCGCGGCATCGTTGCCCCCGGTGTGGACGGCGGTTATGTGGACAGCGACTCCGCCTTTGGTGGCAAGGCCTTCCCTGGCAAGATCCGCCAGTTCAACCCCGGCACCCAGCCTTTCCTGAAGGTGAACCGCAACGGCGAACGTTTTGCCAACGAGAGCTGCCCCTACAACGATATCGTCTACGCTGCCGCCCACCAGCCGGGCCGCGTCTACGCACAAATCTGCGATGCCAACATTTTGGAGGACGCAAAGCGTTTCCACACCATCGGCTGCTCTGCCCAGACCCGCAACGGCGGTGAGAAGTACATTCAGGGCAAGATGGACGAGGCTATCGAGGCCGGTGCACTGTTCAAGTGCGATACGCTGGACGAGCTGGCCGACAAGATGGGCTTTACCGGCGCTGCCAAGGATACCTTCCTTGCTACCGTGGAGCGCTACAACGAGCTGTACGACAAGCAGAACGACGAGGACTTCGGCAAACCCGCTTACCGCCTGAGCGCCATCCGCACCGCGCCCTTCTACGGCTGCTGGCTGGGTGCTTCCCTGCTGACCACTGAGCAGGGCATCGCCATCAACGAAAAGGGTCAGGCTCTGGACACCAACAATCAGCCCATGGAGGGTCTGTACATCACCGGCGATATGTCCGGCAGCTTCTTTGCCAACAACTACCCCTGCCTGATGGCCGGTGTGGCTATGGGTCGTACCCTGACCTACGCCATGAAGGCTGTCAAGCAGATGGCTGGTCTGGAGAACGCCTGATAAAGCGCAGTTCTCCGGCATACTCTAAGCGTTTCTTCTTTTTCATGTGAAGAGGGGCAGCCCCATTTGGGGCTGCCCCTCTTTGTGTTGGGTAGCTTGAGCGAGCGACAACCACCAGCTTTGCTGGTGGAATAAAAACGGC
>OHMW01000488.1_pt1 | contig 24333 bp, 22 predicted proteins | sample 1569391 | NCBI WGS metagenome assembly OHMW01 (sample SAMEA3879557, study PRJEB24766) | human gut metagenome | biome: human-associated habitat; feature: feces | place: USA | collected 1985/1987 | reverse complement strand
TCTTGCACAGGTCAGTGAAAGAAGAAATCTCTCAAAGTTTGTTTCTCCCTCTCCCTGTGGGAGAGGGCCGGGGTGAGGGCATCAGCCCGCACTTTCCCCATTACGAATATTTTTTCGTGCGCCGTGTCGGCGCGGTATTCGCCGGATCGTCCGGCCAGACGTGTTTGGGATATCGCCCTTTCATCTCTTTCTGCACTTCACGATAGCTCCCCGCCCAGAACGCTCCCAAGTCGCGGGTGATCTGCAAGGGACGATGCGCAGGCGAAAGCAGCTCAAGCACTAACGGCACACGGCCTTCAGCAATGGACGGCGTGGTGGCCTCACCAAACATCTCCTGCATCCGAACCGCCAGCGCCGGCGGATTATCCTCATGATAACGAATGGCAATCCGGCTCCCGGTTGGCACAGTGTAATGCCCAGGCAGTTCACTATCCAGACGTTGACGTAACGACCAGTCCAGTAAATTCTGTAACGCAGCCTTAACATCAAGCGCCTTCAGGGCGCGCAGCGAGTGTACGCCGCTCGTCTGCGGCAACAGCCACTGTTCAAGCGTCGCGAGCAGCGTCTCATCATCCACCGCTGGCCACCCCTGTTCCGGCAGCCACTTCGCGGCGCAGTGCAGACGTATACGATATTGTTCAGCCTCCGGCGTCCAGTTCAGTACGCTCAGCCCTTTTTCCCGAATGCCATTCAGCATCGCCTGGTGTAACTCTTCCTCCGACGGCTTCGCCAGCGGTTTCGTCCCGAGCGTCAGTTTGCCAATCTGGCTACGACGGAACGCCTTCAGCGTGCCCTGGGTATCATCCCATTCCACGATGTCAGATTGCTGAAGCAGCTGCGGGCAGGCACGCGTCAGGAGGTCAATATCCACGGCAACCGCCTGTAAAATACGCGCGTCCGGGGAGTGGCTCCCCTGGAGTAAGAGCGGCGCGATCAGCCATTCATGACGCGTCTGGGCGTCATCGCTGTCCAGCATCGCGCCCATCCCATTTGCCAGCTGATAGCGACCATCCAGCCCGCGACGGCGCGCGATTCTGTCCGGGAAGGCCTGGGCCAGCAGAGGGATAACTTTATCGCTGTCAGGCGAACCGCCCCGGCAATTCAGGCGTTTACACAGCTGCTGCGCCCGCTGTTGCCAGTTTCCCTGATGGCGTGAAAAGGCCTGTCCCAGATCGCTGCCGCCACCGCGCGGCGGCTCCTCAAGAATAGCCGCCAGTTTTGCCGCCGTGGCAATTTCATCGTCGCCCTGTGCTGCCACCAGCATTGCCGCCAGACGTGGATCGTTGCCCAGCGCCGCCATTTTCTGGCCGCGCGCCGTCAGTCGCTCGCCTTCCAGCGCGCCAAGCTGGGTCAGCAGACTGCGCGCGGCGGAAAGGTTGACGACAGGCGGAGGATTAAGCCAGGTGAGCTGGTCAGGGTCCGGGCAACCCCACTGCATCAGATCCATCACCAGTCCGGAGAGATCGCTTTGTAAAATCTCAGGCGTGCTCTGGAATGCCGTACGCTCCGCCTGCTCGGCGCTGGTTAAATGCAGGCAAATACCCGGCTCAAGACGCCCTGCTCGCCCTGCGCGCTGCACCACTGAGGCCTGGCTGATGCGCTGCGTCAGCAGCCTGGTCAGCCCGGTACGCGGATCAAAACTGGCCACCCTCTCCAGCGTACTGTCCACCACCAGGCGAATGCCTTCAATGGTCAAACTGGTTTCCGCGATATTGGTTGCCAGCACCACTTTGCGCTGCCCCGCCGGTGCGGGAAGGATCGCCTTGCGCTGGTCAGCCAACGGCAGCGCGCCGTAGAGCGGGCACAGCATAACGTCACTGTTCACCCGGGATGCCAGCTGCTCCTGTACGCGCTGGATTTCGCCTACGCCGGGTAAAAACAGCAGCAGCGAGCCGGGCTCCTGGCGGAGCAATTCGGCGGTGGCGATGGCAACCGCTTCGTCAAAACGCTGATGGGCAGGCAGCGGCTGATAGCGGCGCTCGACCGGGAACGCACGCCCTTCAGAGGAGATCATCGGCGCGTCAGGGAGCGTCTGCCGGAGCCGCTCGTTATCCAGCGTCGCCGACATAATCAGCAGCCGAAGGTCGTCGCGCAGCCCCTGCTGAACGTCGAGCAGCAGCGCAAGGGCCAGATCGGCCTGGAGGCTGCGCTCGTGAAATTCATCAAGGATCACCAGCCCGACGCCGGTCAGCTCCGGATCGTTTTGCAACATACGGGTAAGAATACCTTCGGTGACCACTTCCAGCCGCGTGGATGGTCCAACGCAGGTTTCGGCGCGCATCCGGTACCCTACCGTCTCACCCGGTTTTTCATTCAGCAGTTCCGCCAGGCGCTGCGCCACATTGCGCGCCGCCAGCCTGCGCGGCTCCAGCAGGATAATTTTCCCGCTGATGTTCCCATCGCGCAGAATTTGCAGGGGCAGCCAGGTGGATTTACCCGCTCCGGTGGGCGCGCTGAGCAAAACCTGTGGCGCATGTTCTAAGGCTGCGAGAAGCTCAGGAAGGACGACGGCGACGGGCAAAGAGGACACTTACGGCTCCAGAGGGTTAACATTAATCGGCGTACATTGTAGCATCGGCGCATATCATTACCGAGTCTTGCGCATGTCTGAGTCTAAACGGCTATTCTTCGCCATTGAATTACCCACCACGCTTCAACGGCAGATTGTTCGCTGGCGCGCCAGCCACTTCCCCGCGGAAGCGGGCCGCCCCGTCGTCGCCGCCAATATGCACCTGACGTTAGCCTTTCTTGGTGAAGTAAGCGCTGAAAAGCAGCGCGCGTTAAGCGCAATGGCCGGACGCATTTCGCAGCCGGGGTTTACGCTGCATCTTGACGATGCCGGGCAATGGCTGCGCTCTCGGGTGGTCTGGCTGGGGACGCGGCAGCCCCCTCGCGGACTGCTACAGCTCGCCAACATGCTGCGGGCGCAGGCCGCGCGCAGCGGCTGTTATCAGAGCCCGCAGCCGTTTCATCCCCACATTACCCTGCTGCGCGATGCGGGTCAGGCCGTTGCCATCCCGCCACCGGGCTTTCACTGGTCCTTTCAGGTGAATGAATTTGCGCTGTACGAATCTGCCTTTGTACAAGGACGCACCCGCTATACTCCGCTCCAGCGCTGGACGCTGGGCGACACGTTAAGGAATCCTGATGAAGTTTAGTCCTGCACTCCAGCCCGCCACGCTGATCCAGCGTTACAAACGCTTTCTCGCTGATGTGATCACCCCTGCGGGCGAAACGCTCACGCTGCACTGCCCTAACACCGGCGCCATGACCGGTTGCGCCACGCCGGGTGACACGGTCTGGTATTCCACATCAGAAAATACTAAACGCAAATATCCCCATACCTGGGAAATGACCGAGACGCAAAGCGGGGCATTTATTTGCGTTAATACCCTGCGCGCAAATCAGCTGGTTAAGGAAGCTCTGACAAATGGAATGCTTCCTGAACTGGTGGGTTACGGCACGCAAAAAAGCGAAGTGAAATATGGCGATGAAGGCAGCAGAATTGATTTTATGTTACAGGCGGAAGACCGCCCTGAGTGCTATATTGAAGTGAAATCAGTGACGTTAGCGGAACAGGAAAACGGCTTCTTTCCGGATGCGGTAACGCTACGTGGCCAGAAGCATCTGCGAGAGCTAATGAGTGTAGCGGCGGCGGGCAAGCGCGCCGTGTTGCTGTTTGCGGTTCTGCATTCAGCCATTGAACGGTTTTCCCCGGCCCGTCATATTGATCCTAAATACGCGCAATTGTTGAATGAGGCACAAAAGCAGGGGGTAGAGATTTTCGCTTATAAAGCGGAACTTTCTGCCGATAATATGACTCTGAGATCCTCTCTTCCCATTGTCTTATAAGGGATTAGACGATTGACTAATAAGTGTTCTGGCCGCGTGCGCAAATACGCTTTTCCTCACAGGGTTGTCAAGTGTTACGTTTAGATAATTGCCATACGGAAAAGCATCTGCTATTTATAGCGACCTGATTTTTCCCCCAACACGGGGATCGATAGTGCGTGTTAAGGAGAAGCAACATGCAAGAAGGGCAAAACCGTAAAACATCGTCCCTGAGTATTCTCGCCATCGCTGGGGTGGAGCCGTATCAAGAGAAGCCGGGCGAAGAGTATATGAACGAAGCCCAGCTGTCGCACTTCAAGCGTATTCTTGAAGCATGGCGTAATCAACTCAGGGATGAAGTCGATCGCACCGTTACACATATGCAGGACGAAGCTGCTAACTTCCCGGACCCGGTCGACCGTGCCGCTCAGGAAGAAGAGTTCAGCCTCGAACTGCGTAACCGTGACCGCGAGCGCAAACTGATCAAAAAGATCGAAAAAACGCTGAAGAAGGTCGAGGACGAAGATTTTGGCTACTGCGAATCCTGCGGTGTTGAAATCGGTATTCGTCGCCTGGAAGCGCGTCCAACAGCCGATCTGTGCATCGACTGTAAAACGCTGGCAGAAATCCGCGAAAAACAGATGGCTGGCTAACGCCTGCCCTCTCACTACTCTGCTAAGGCGGGAGTCTCTCCCGCCTTGTTACCGTTGATATGTCTGAATCTCACTATATCGGGCGCTTTGCGCCATCTCCCTCCGGTGAATTACACTTCGGCTCATTAATTGCCGCGCTTGGCAGCTACCTACAGGCTCGCGCCCGTCAGGGTCAATGGCTGGTCCGCATTGAAGATATCGATCCTCCGCGTGAAGTTCCCGGTGCAGCAGAAACTATTCTGCGTCAGCTGGAACATTACGGTCTTCACTGGGACGGCGACGTACTCTGGCAGTCTCAACGCCATGATGCCTACCGTGAACGTCTGGCGTGGCTTGCTGAACAGGGCCTTTCCTATAACTGCACCTGCACGCGGGCGCGAATTCAAAGCGTGGGTGGCGTTTACGACGGCCACTGTCGTACGCGGCACAACGGTCCTGAGAATGCTGCCGTACGGCTGATACAGCGTTCTCCGGTGACGCAGTTTACCGACGTTCTCTCAGGAACCATTCAGGCGGATGAACGCCTGGCGCGTGAAGATTTTATTATTCACCGTCGTGATGGTTTGTTTGCCTATAACCTGGCGGTGGTTGTTGATGACCATTTCCAGGGCGTTACGGAAATCGTGCGCGGGGCGGATCTGGTTGAGCCTACCGTGCGGCAAATATCGCTTTACCAGCAGTTTGGCTGGACGGTGCCGGATTACATCCATCTGCCGCTGGCAGTCAATGATCAGGGAAATAAGCTGTCGAAACAGAATCATGCCCCGGCGCTGCCTGACGGCGATCCGCGCCCGGTTTTGATCGACGCGCTGCGATTTCTCAACCAGAATGTAACGCAGGAATGGCAGGATCTGAGTCTGGATGAATTGCTGAAAACGGCCATTGCTGACTGGGCGCTTATCGCCGTGCCAAAAATCCAGCATTCTCAAATGCGTTGCGCTGAGCTATGATTAGCCGCTTTTTTGATAACAAAACACACTACGAGGTGTACTATTTTTACCCGAGTCGCTAATTTTTGCCGTAAAGTGCTGAGCCGCGAAGAGAGCATGGCGAACGACGCTATTGCACAGCCACACATGTCGGTCATTCCGCGTGAGCAGCACAATATTTCCCGCAAAGATATCAGTGAAAATGCCCTCAAGGTGCTCTATCGTCTGAATAAAGCAGGCTACGAGGCCTATCTCGTCGGCGGCGGGGTGCGCGATTTACTGCTGGGCAAAAAACCAAAAGATTTCGACGTGACGACCAGCGCCACGCCTGAGCAGGTGCGTAAATTATTCCGCAACTGCCGTCTGGTTGGCCGCCGTTTCCGTCTGGCGCACGTGATGTTTGGACCGGAAATTATTGAAGTGGCGACCTTCCGCGGTCACCACGAAGCGGGCGTCAACGATCGCACGACTTCCCAGCGCGGCCAAAACGGCATGCTGCTGCGCGACAACATCTTCGGCTCTATTGAAGAAGATGCTCAGCGTCGCGATTTCACCATCAACAGCCTTTACTACAGCGTGGCGGATTTTACCGTGCGCGATTACGTCGGCGGTATGCAGGATCTGAAAGACGGCCTGATTCGCCTGATCGGTACGCCGGAAACGCGCTATCGCGAAGATCCGGTCCGAATGCTGCGCGCCGTGCGTTTCGCCGCCAAGCTGAACATGCGTATCAGTCCGGAAACCGCAGAGCCGATCCCGCGCCTGGCGACGCTGATTAACGACGTCCCCCCTGCCCGTCTGTTTGAGGAGTCGTTAAAGCTGCTCCAGGCAGGCTACGGGTTTGAAACCTACAATTTGCTGCGTGAATACAACCTGTTCCAGCCGCTGTTCCCGACCATTACCCGCTACTTCACCGAAAACGGTGACAGCGCAATGGAGCGGATGATTGCACAGGTGCTGAAGAACACAGATACCCGTATTCATAACGATATGCGCGTGAATCCGGCGTTCCTGTTCGCGGCCATGTTCTGGTATCCGCTGCTGGAAACGGCGCAGCGCATCACTCAGGAGAGTGGTCTCGCCTATTATGATGCGTTCGCGCTGGCGGCAAACGACGTGCTGGACGAAGGCTGTCGCACGCTGGCGATCCCGAAACGTATTACCACGCTGGTGCGTGATATCTGGCAGCTTCAGCTGCGTATGTCCCGCCGTCAGGGTAAACGCGCCTGGAAGCTGATGGAGCATCCTAAGTTCCGCGCCGCGTTCGATTTGCTCTCTCTGCGTGCTGAAGTCGAAAGAAACCAGGAGCTACAGCGCCTGGCGCAGTGGTGGGGAGAATTTCAGGTCTCTGCACCACCAGAGCAGAAAGATATGCTTACGGATCTGGATGACGAGCCGGCACCGCGCCGTCGTCACCGTCGCCCGCGCAAACGCGCACCGCGTCGTGAAGGCACGGCATGACCCTTGCGTATATCGCCATCGGCAGCAATCTGGCCTCTCCGCTGGAGCAGGTTAACGCTGCCGTGCAGGCGCTGGGGGAGATCCCGCAAAGCCGCATCGTCGCGCTGTCCTCATTTTACCGTACGCCACCGCTCGGCCCGCAGGATCAGCCTGATTATCTGAACGCCGCCGTGGTGCTGGAAACGACCCTTGACGCAGAAACGCTGCTGGATAATACCCAGCGTATTGAGCTACAGCAGGGTCGCGTCCGCAAAGCCGAACGCTGGGGACCGCGCACCCTCGATCTCGATATTATGCTTTTCGGCCACGAGGTGATTAACACCGAACGCCTCACCGTTCCGCATTACGACATGAAAAACCGCGGGTTTATGCTCTGGCCGCTGTTTGAAGTCGCGCCCGATCTCACCTTCCCTGACGGCGCCTCGCTGCAAGCCGTTCTGCAAAATCTCAACGCGGATAAACCGGCCCGCTGGTAATCCCGCCTCTGCATCGATTAACCATTCCTTATTTGCGGTTAATCGATTGCCTAAAATCATTGTTCCCTCGAATGTTACTGTTAGAATGCGCAAAGATTCGCTATTGGGCCATCAGGAAACAGTATGAAACCAACCACCATCTCCTTATTGCAGAAATGCAAACAGGAAAAAAAACGCTTCGCCACTATCACCGCGTATGATTACAGCTTCGCAAAACTGTTTGCCGAAGAAGGGATCAACGTCATGCTGGTCGGGGACTCGTTAGGGATGACGGTACAAGGACATGATTCCACGCTGCCGGTCACGGTCGAGGATATTGCTTACCATACCCGCGCCGTGCGCCGGGGTGCGCCCGCCTGCCTGCTGCTTTCCGATCTGCCGTTTATGGCGTATGCCACCCCGGAACAGGCCTTTGAAAATGCGGCGACAGTGATGCGTGCTGGCGCCAATATGGTCAAAATCGAAGGCGGCGCCTGGCTGGTCAATACGGTAAAAATGCTTACCGAACGCGCCGTGCCGGTTTGTGGTCATTTGGGGCTAACGCCGCAGTCTGTCAACATCTTTGGCGGATATAAGGTGCAGGGCCGAGGCGATGCGGCGCAGACGCTGTTTGATGATGCCGTGGCGCTGGAAGCCGCGGGCGCACAGCTGCTGGTGCTGGAGTGTGTGCCGGTTGAGCTGGCTAAGCGTATCACTGAGGCGCTGTCGATTCCGGTGATCGGCATCGGCGCGGGCAACGTCACCGATGGCCAGATTCTGGTCATGCACGACGCCTTCGGGATCACCGGCGGCCACATTCCAAAATTTGCTAAAAATTTCCTGACAGAAGCAGGCGACATGCGTGCTGCTGTGCGGCAGTATATTGCCGAGGTTGAGTCCGGCGTTTATCCGGGCGAAGAACACAGTTTCCATTAAGGAGTCCAGGTGTGCTAATCATAGAAACTCTGCCGCTGCTGCGCCAGCATATCCGCCGTGCACGTCAGGAAGGTAAACGTATCGCCCTTGTTCCAACCATGGGCAACCTGCACGACGGCCATATGAAGCTGGTCGATGAAGCGAGAGCCCGTGCAGATATTGTGGTAGTCAGTATCTTCGTTAACCCGATGCAGTTCGATCGCGAAGACGATCTGGCGCGCTACCCACGTACCTTGCAGGAAGATTGCGAGAAGCTCAAAAAACGTCATGCGGATATCGTCTTCGCTCCGGCCCCCGCAGATGTATATCCCCAGGGCACCACTGAATCGACCTACGTCGATGTGCCGGGTATTTCGACCATGCTGGAGGGCGCCAGCCGCCCGGGCCATTTCCGTGGCGTTTCTACCATCGTCAGCAAGCTGTTTAACCTGGTGCAGCCGGACATCGCCTGTTTTGGCGAGAAAGATTTCCAGCAGCTGGCGCTGATCCGCAAAATGGTTGCCGATATGGGCTACGACATTGAGATAGTCGGCGTACCGATTGTGCGTGCGAAAGATGGCCTGGCGCTCAGCTCCCGTAACGGCTATCTGACCGCCGAACAGCGTAAAATTGCGCCGGGTTTAAGCAAAGTCATGAATACCATGGCAGAGCAACTGCTGGCAAAAGAGTTAACCGCAGAAGAAATTATCGCTCTGGCTGAACAGGCGCTGAACGAGAAAGGTCTTCGTGCTGACGACGTTCAAATTCGGGATGCCGATACGCTTCTGGCGCTTACAGAGACCAGCAAACGTGCGGTAATTCTGGTGGCGGCATGGCTCGGCCAGGCCCGCCTTATCGATAACAAAGTGGTTGAACTGGCGTAGTTTTACTACCCGGAAGTGAAAGGTAAACGTAATGATTCGCAAAATGCTACAAGGGAAGCTTCACCGTGTGAAAGTCACCCAGGCCGACCTGCACTATGAAGGCTCCTGCGCGATTGACCAGGATTTTCTCGACGCGGCGGGTATTCTCGAAAACGAAGCTATTGATATCTGGAACGTTAATAACGGCAAACGCTTTTCAACGTACGCGATTGCCGCTGAACGCGGATCTAAAATCATCTCCGTTAATGGGGCAGCAGCGCACTGCGCGGACGTAGGCGATATCGTCATTATTGCCAGCTTTGTGATGATGTCTGACGAAGAAGCACGTCGCTGGCAGCCTAAAGTGGCCTACTTTGAAGGCGATAATGAGATGAAACGTACCGCGAAGGCGATTCCGGTGCAGGTTGCCTGATAATATTTATCCCACGACCCATTCTTGTGCATTTATTAAATGAATGGGTCTTTAAAAAGCATTTATTGAATTAATATCCAGCTCTTCCCGCCCCACCAGACAAACACACCATATTGATAACAAATAACTTTAAATTTACTAAAGTATTCTTTTAGTTTAAATCACGCACAATATCTACATTTCATTGAGATTAACAATATAATTCGCCACGAAATTTAATTTCAAATAAAAGCTTTACAGGCACTTATTATTTACTCAACGAATATGGATATTGAAATGATTTCTAAAAAATATGGTTTGTCAATTGCACTAGCAAGCGTTCTGGCTGCGGGTTCAGCGGTAGCAGCAGATTCTGACACCGGGACTATTACTTTCCACGGCATGGTTTCTAACAATACTTGCCAGGTCTCCCTTGACCAGAAAATCGATCAAAACGGTAACGATTTTGACGTAACCCTGGACACTGTATTTGTACGTGATTTTTCAACCGCACTGGGTACCACCAGCACCTTGGGTGAAAAGAAATTCTCCCTTTCTCTGACCGGTTGTGATACCGAGACTGCGAAGAAAGCGTCTGCCCAGTTCTCTTCATGGGCGGGTTCTTCTTCTACAGAAGGCGGTCTGCTGGTGCCACCAAGCAATGCACAGGGTTCTGCTAAGAACGTTAACCTGGTGCTGTCAAACGACGGTAACTCAGCTACCGATCAGATTAAAATTGACCAGACCAACAACACTCAGAAAGCAACTATTGATGCGACTTCTGGCGCAGGAAACCTGTACTACCGCGTAGCATACACCCAGGGTCAGGGCTGGAATGCAACAAGCAACCCAGTATCTGCTGGTACCGTGCAGGCACAGGTTGCCTTCACCATGATTTACGAATAAGAGATTCGTAAACTTTAAATTAAGCAATCCTTCATGATAAATGAGGGATTGCTTGTGTAATTCCAAAAGGAAGTGGAAAAATGTCTCATTCAATCTTTATTAAAAATTTTAAAGCCGCATTGCTCGCAACTGCTTTTTTGGCCGCATCGAATGCAAGTGCGGACATTGTTATTTCCGGCACCCGTATTATCTACCCACAGTCATCGAAGGATGTCGTCGTTAATCTCGATAACCATGGAACCAAACCGCTTTTGGTTCAAACCTGGCTTGATGATGGGCGTGATGGCGTAAACCCGGAAGAGTTGAAGCTTCCTTTTATCATTACCCCTCCGGTATCCCGCATTGACCCGAAAAAAGGCCAATCCGTACGTATTACCTACACAGGTATACCTTTACCACAGGATCGTGAATCGCTTTTCTGGTTCAATGTCCTGGAGATTCCGCCAAAATCAAAAGCTGCGGATAAAGAGAATCTTAACCAGCTTCAGCTGGCATTCAGAACGCGTATTAAATTCTTTTACCGACCAGACGGGTTAAAAGGCTCGGCAGGTGAAGCCGCTGAGCATTTGACATGGACGCAGAAAAAAGAGGGGAACGCAGTTAAGCTTGTTGCCCATAATAACTCACCCTATAACGTCTCCGTTTCAGCGGTCACCATTAAAGCCAGTCAAAAAACATACGACGTTGATCATAAGGCCGTTCCACCGTTTAGTGATACCACAATGACGGTGAAAGGCTTAGCTTCTGCCGTAAATGGTAAAGTCGAGTTTGATACCATTAATGATTATGGCGGCACAGACCATCACGAAGCTGGACTTAAATAGAACACGCTTTAATACACATAATAATTGATAGCATTAACTCTGTAGAGAGTTCTCTCTACACTGATTAAGTGGATGTGCCATGTTATTTAAACGTTCTCTTTTATGTCTTGCGATAAGCGCAGCATTGCCTTTTTATGCTTGCGCAGAAAATATCACGCCAGCAAAAGATCTGCCTGATAATGAAGAAGAGGTCGAGTTTAACGATCAATTTCTTTTAAATGGCAGTGCTAGTATTGATATTAATCGTTTTTCACATGGCAACCCGGTTTTACCGGGGACCTATCGCACTAAGATCAACCTGAACGGTAAACTGAAGTCTACCGTGGAGGTCACGTTTAAAGATAACGGAACACCTCGTGCGACACCGTGCATAACAAAACTGCTGCTGTCACAATCGGGTGTCGACACCAGCACATTGCCTGACGGACCGGAAGACGATGAAACCTGCGTCGATATTAAAAAATCCTTCCCTGGCGCTACGGTTAGCTATGACAGTGGCAAGCAGGCAATGGATTTTAATTTTCCGCAGATTTATGTGCTGAAACGCCCGGCAGGCTATGTCGATCCATCGTTGTGGGATAATGGGATCCCTGCCGCTCTGCTCTCTTATGACATGAACGGGTGGCGTAGCGAGAACAACGGCAGTACATCAGAAAGTGCATATGTAGGATTACGCTATGGTCTGAATATGGGGCCATGGCGTCTGCGCTCGCGTGGCAATTTTAACTGGGACAAAGATAGTGGCACAAAATATTCCAGTCAGGATGTCTATTTGCAGCGCGATATTACACCGTTGAGCGCCCAGTTTGTCATCGGCGACTCTTACACGCGTGGCGAGGCATTTAACTCTATGAGCCTTCGCGGTGCACGCATGTACAGTGACGATCGCATGTTGCCAATGGGGTCCACAGGCTACGCTCCTGTCATCCGGGGTGTCGCGAACAGTAACGCGAAGGTCAGCGTCACGCAGAGCGGCAATAAGATCTATGAAACCTCGGTGCCACCAGGCGCGTTTGAAATAAACGACCTGAGTACCACAGGTTACGGTAATGATTTACTGGTAACGATTGAAGAAGCGGACGGCAGCAAACGCTCCTTTACCGTACCCTTTTCATCCGTTACTCAGATGCTCCGTCCGGGAGCATCTCGCTGGGACGTCGGTTTAGGTGAATTAAATGACGATTCACTGATTGATGCGCCTAAAGTGGGTTACGGTACCCTTTACTATGGCCTGAATAATACGTTCACGGGTTATATTGGCGCACAATATACCGATATGGATTTTTATGCCGGTATTCTCGGCGTGGCAATGAATACCCCTGTTGGTGCGTTTGCATTCGACGTTACGCAATCATATGCAGATATTGAGGGGCTGGATAAATTAAGCGGTCAAAGTTATCGTTTAACGTACAGTAAAATGATTGAGTCGACGAATACTTCCTTTAACGTTGCGGCTTATCGTTTCTCGACGGAAGACTACCTGACGCTTAACGATGCGGCGCAACTTCAGGACAGTATTAAGCACCAGAAATACTCAAACCGTAGCTATGACTCAAACGAAGCGTTATATGCAGACTATCAGCGCACCAAAAATCAGGTGCAAATTAGTCTTAACCAACCGCTAACATCCGGAGAGGACAATTATGGCTCCCTGTATGTAAGCGGCACCTGGCAGGATTACTGGAACGCTACGGGCTCAACTTCCAATTATAATATTGGTTATAACAATAGCTTCACCTATGGCAGCTACAGCCTGTCATTACAGCGAACCTATGATCAGAACGGCAAGAAAGACGACAGCGTTTATTTAAGCCTGAGCATTCCATTAAGTGTATTCTCAAAAGATAGAGGGAATTCTGGTGGATTCTCGAACATTAACATGGGATTACGTTCCGACCTTAAAGGCGGCACAAGCTTTAACACGTCCGCGGGTGGAAATACGCAAGATAATAAGGTGAGTTATTCCGTTAGCGCCTCGTCAAACAGCGGTAATTATGGTGACCTGAATCAGATAAGCGGCTACGGGTCCTATAACAGTGAATATGGCCCGCTGGGTTTATCTGCCTCTTTTGGCGATGACAACAGTAAACAATATTCTGCCTCCTATAGCGGTGGCATGGTATTGCATTCAGGGGGCATCGCATTTGCGCCAGGGAGTATTGGTGACAACGATGCGCTGGCGCTGGTCAAAGCGAGTGGCGCGAAAGGTGCCGGTATCGGCTTTGGTAACAGTGAAATAGGCAGTTCCGGCTATGGCATTCTGCCTTATATGTCTGCCTACCGTGAAAACCGCGTATACCTTGATATCAGCACGCTGGAAAACGATGTTGAAATTAAAAACACCAGTGAAATTACGGTTCCCCGCAGTGGTTCCGTTGTGCTGGTTGATTTTGTAACCGATGAAGGTCGTTCATTAATTTTAGAACTTAAGCGCACCGATAACGGATTTATTCCTTTAGGCGCTGATGTTTTAAATGAAAAAAATGAATCAATTGGCACCGTAGGGCAGGCGGGGCAAGCCTATGTCCGCGGCGTTGAAGATGAAGGCACGCTTCATGTTGTCTGGGGAAGCGATAAAGACAGTAAGTGTGACGTGCATTATAACGTCTCATCACATGCTCAAAAAGTAGGACTTACAACGGTACTCAGCAATCAAGTGTGCCAGATGTAATTATTCGGGAAAATAGACGAGAGTTTGTATGAAAAAAAATCTTTATAGCCTGTCAGCCGTTGCCATAACGGTGCTGGCGTTATCAGGTGCAGCGCTCGCCGAGGGCACGAATCTCGATGTTAACTTCACGGCTAATATCCGTGAAACCACTTGTGATATGAAACTGGTTGGTGGTGAGGGTTCCGATACTCAGCAAACGCTGAAAATCGGTGGCGGTCAGGTGCGCCTTGACGATGTCAAAGCTGGCACCGCAAATGCCAATTTCAAAATCGTGATCGTTGAGTGCCCGGCATCTCTGACCTCATTGAAAACCACAGTATCGGGAACACGCTCTGGTTATTTATTCTCCGGCCTTGTTAACTCAATATTAAAAACCGCCGGAGGCGCAGACTACTCTGCTGTTGAAATTGCCAGAGCCAGCACACCGGATGCCCCGTTTATCATTAACTCCAAAGACGATTCGGAGCGCCTGGTCTGGACCCCTACAGAAATCCAAAATAAAGAAGTTCAATTGGTAGCCACATTGCGTGAAACCAAAGCTAACAGCATGACAGTTGGTGATTTCCAGGCCGTGGCAACTTTCGAGTTTAGCTACGAGTAATTGGCGCAGGAAAACGGAGCAATATTATGAAATTTAAATCAACTTTAATCGCCCTGTCCGTTTCTACCCTTCTCTTCTCTGGAGTGGTAAGCGCTGCAATTACAGGCACCGATAGTGTCAGTATGACGATTCAAACAAAGGTAGTTTCAGGCACCTGTACAGCAAAAGTGCTCAACGGCGCAGGTACTGCATCCACTGAAATTGCATTTGGCGATGTATACAAATCGGATCTGGTGAATAAAACCCGCGTCGAGCCGCTCAAAATAAGCTTCACTAACTGTTCTGGGGTAACGAAGGCAACGGTCGCTGCCGCGAAAGGCGCTGGCGGAGAATGTAGTGGTATAGCCAAAAATGGTGACTCGTTCTCTGGCGGCTTAGCAACGGGCTTTGAAATCTGGTCCGGCACTGTCGATACAGGCTTGTTGATGAGCTGTAACACGCCTCCGGCGGCTCAGGAAGTCACCATTACTGACGGCGCGGGTGAATTCCCGATGAACTCTCGTATTGTCATAGGCCAAGGCATGGCGATTAGTGATGTTGGCACAGGTGCGGTTACCGCTCCGGTAACGTTTACCGTCACCTATCAATAATTCCAGGTACCATCATGCAACAATCACCGTTTAATTTACACCAGCCCGGTCTTGTGTTGCTTATCGGTCTGGCTGGTAGCACTCTGCCTGGCATATGCCAGGCAGGTTCAGGTGTGGATGTAAACCTGACAGCAAATATTGTTAATAATACCTGTCGGCTAAGCGTCGAAAACGGCGGAGAGATCACTTTGCCGACCGTGACACGAGACTGGTTTTATAACAGCGACAAGAGCGATCGTCTATCGCCAACCGATGATGAAGCAGGAACGCCTTTTACGATCCACGTAGATGACTGCTACGCGAGCAGTACAGAAGGCGCAACGATTAACAAACTGAAATTTAGTTTTGCTCCGCAAAATGGTTTCTGGAGTAATCACAACCAGGTCTTTAAAAACGATGCCACAGCCGGTGCGGCTGAAAATGTGGGTATCGTTATTTTTTCAGATGCGTTCAAAACTAACGTCCTGAACAGCGACGGGACATCAAACGTTATTTACGATGTCAGTGGAAGTAGCGAGAACTATATAAAGGATTATGGATTTTACGCGCGTTATCAGAACGTTGGAACTATCACCAGCGGCGCTGTGATGAGTAATGTTCTGGTTAACGTAAGCTATGAATAAAGGGATTTAGGATGAAAAAATATCTTACTATATTAGCGTTAGCGGCGTTCGGGCTGTCTGGCGCAGCGCATTCCGCGTTAGAATGTAAATTTAACAGTAATGATACGCTGCTCATTATGTCTCCGGGCACACAGCCGGTCATTACACCTCTGCCTGTTGGTACGGTAACGACACCCGTGCAGATCAGTAACACTATTATTATGGAAACAACCCCAGCATTAACATCAAGTTGCGAAGTGGGTGACGATGGTGAAAATGTTTACCAGATGACGAACAATGCAATGCTTTGGGGGGAGATCGATGGCAAAGCCACTTTTCGTACAAACATCCCCGGGATTGTTTACACGCTGGCATTCTATCCTGATGGCAATGGTGTAACGGCCTGGTTCCCACCCAATCCAAATGAGTTTTATCTCACGGGTAACGATCATGATAACGAAGATGCTGTAAAAGGAAAAACCTGGCACGTTCGTATGGAGTTCTGGCAGACAAACGGATTCACCGGTGTTCCCAACGACGAAGACTTCCTGACCGCAAGCAGTGGTCCAATCGGTCAAATTATCCTCGGTAATCCAAATGGAACGACAGTAGAAGATCACCCTCGCCCTCTGGTGAATATGTCTCAGATGTCGTTCAGTATTCCATTAAATCGCCCGACCTGTGCCTTACGTGCGCCCACAACGGTAAACCTTGGTGACTGGTATCCCGCGGAGGTCGAAAGCGGGAATACCAGCAAAGTCGAGTTCCATGTGACGGGTACATGCGTGAATACCATCGGCGTTTACTATACGCTATCCTCCACGCACACCACCGCAGATAAGAAATATTTTACCAATACCGTGGAGAGTTCAGGTGGTGTGACTGCGGCTGGTGGCGTTGGCGTTATGATTCTGGATAGCCAGAATGATAATTATCCTGTGCCAGCGAATGGCAGCAAGCACGTCATCGCGGTGGGTGAAGTGTACGGCGATCCCGTGAGTATTGTAGACAAATCAATTTGGGCCAAACTGGTTAAGATCGGCAGCGATCCGGTAACCGTCGGTGTTTTCGGCACCACCGTGACCATTCAGACCACGTACGAATAACCTACCCCTGCGGCTGATTACTGATCAGCCGCGACATGGTCTCCAGCGAATCCGTTCTTAAAATATACAGACGTTTCAGTAAGAACGGATTATCCCCCGGCTTCACCTTCCCTTTCACCGTGGTCACCGCCAGATGAAACCCCGCATCGTTCGCCGCCTTAATCGCTTTATTGTCATAGCCGCCAAACGGATACGACACATACAACACGCGCGGGTTGAACTGCGCCAGTGCACGACGTGATCGTTCAAAATCAAACAGGATCACGTGATAGCTACGGCTCAACAGGATGGGGTGTTTATAGCCATCCACGCGATGCAGGAAATGGGTGTGAGACTGAATGTCGAACACATCCTGGATGCCCTTGATTTCCTGAACGCTCATAAACTGTAGCGATTTTGGATCCCACTTCTGCGGATGGCCTTTGATACGTGATGAAATTATAAACGCCGTCGCGTTGAAGCCATATTCTTTCAGAACAGGGTACGCGTAGCGGCTCACCGATTTGAGACCATCATCAAAGGTGATCACCACTGCTTTCGCGGGTAGGTTCATCTTGTTACGCACGTACCCTTCAAGCTGGTACATCGTCAGCGTGGTATAGCCTTGATCGCGTAACCAGGCCATCTGATTATTAAACGCACGTACGCTGGTCGTCGTGGAGGTATGTCGAAAACGGGTGTTCTCTTCATCACGCAAAATATGATGGTAAGTCAGAACCGGTAGCCCGTTATCTTCCTGTGCATCGAGGCTGCTGATCCACGCCAGACGATTGCCGATGCGGATCTGAAACCAGGTCTGGTTCAGGCGATCTTTCAGCTTATTCAGAATCGGATAGCGAAGATTGGCGCTTAAGGTGCCAAAAGGCGCGCTTCCGCTGCTGGGGGCGTTATAGACCGGCGTGTCTTTCCAGGTGATGAGGTTTTGATTACTGAGCGGCTTGTTCAAGTCACCCAGGCTATCCTCAACGCGTTGTTTGCCCTGAACTTTTTCAAGGTGGTCTTTATCAATAAACCCCGTACCGAATCCGAAACGAAATTCATAGTAATCCGCCGCGGCCGGAAAGACAGCGAGGATCTGCCCGGCGCGAACATTCCCTACATTCACGACGGCATTTCCCACCTGCGCCCAGATGGCCGCATCTTCGGTGGTTTGCATATATTGGGCAGGAAGGCCTTGCTGACTGGTCAGGCTGGCAGACGCACCACCGGAAACCAGCAGCAGAAGGATAAAGATAACGCGCATGAGCATGGGATATAAATCGATACGGAAAATCAGTCGCCATTGTAGCAAAAGCGACATCAATACCAATGTTTAATGCTTATACAGATCGTGAAGCAGAACGAAAGGCGGGTTCTTCTGCTGCTGGTGCCACAGGCTGCTCACGCCCGGGGAGCCCTGCGCCACAATGGCGTGGCGAAACTCAGCGCTGCTCAACGTTGCGCGCAGCGGATACATCGCTTCGAGTAAAGGCAGGCTGATACCGGAGATCACTTCACAATTATCATGCTTATGGCTCATTAACGCCGCTGAACGGTAAGGCGCCGCGCCCGATTTGTCGGTGAGAAAAATCACGCCATCACCGGTGTCGGTTTCATGCAGCGCGTCGCACATCATCCGGCTGAGCATGTTGGTGCTCAGCCCTCGCCAGTAATTTACAGCACGGCATTGCGCCAGGGGACCAAACCGGGCCTCCAGCTTCAGCAGCATTTCCTGCGCCACTTCATCGTGGCAGGTGATCACCCATCCCAGCATAACGTCTCTCCTTAGCAGGCGAGTAGTTTACCGAAGTGAAGGTTAGTTTACGGTGATAACTGTCAAAGAAAGCGCCCGGCAGACGGTACGTCGCCGGGCAGAAGGCAGAGGATTAGCTGCGCAGCCCACGGCCACGCTGGATCAAATACCAACACAGCAGGTAGAACGCCACGATAAACACCACCAGCACGACGACGGTGGTGAACAGCGGCACGTCGGTGATGCCGAGGAAACCGAAGCGGAAACCGCTGATCATGTAGACAATCGGGTTCAGGTGCGAGAGTGCCTGCCAGAACGGCGGCAGCAGCGTCAGGGAGTAAAACACCCCGCCGAGGTAGGTCAGCGGCGTCAGCACAAAGGTCGGGATCAGGCTGATGTCGTCAAAGGTTTTAGCGAACACCGCATTCAGCAAGCCGGCCAGCGAGAACAGAATCGCGGTGAGCAGCAGCGTCAGCGCCACGAAAAGCCAGGAGTGAACCTGAAACGGCACGAAGAACAGCGAAATGGCCGTTACCAGGATACCCACGCACAGCCCGCGCGCCACGCCGCCACCCACGTAACCGGCGATGATGACGTGCGTTGGCACCGGCGCCACCAGCAGCTCTTCAATGTTGCGCTGGAACTTGGCGCTGAAGAATGAGGACGCCACGTTCGCGTAGGCGTTGGTGATCACCGCCATCATGATCAGGCCCGGCACGATAAACTGCATATAGGTGAAGCCGTGCATCTCACCAATGCGGGAGCCAATAAGGTTGCCGAAAATGATGAAGTAGAGCGTCATGGTGATCACCGGCGGCACCAGGGTTTGCACCCAGATACGCATAAAGCGGTTAATCTCTTTCGCCCAGATGCTTTTCAGCGCGACCCAGTAAAGATGCGTCATGCCTTGTCTCCTTGTTTGTCGTGCACCAGAGAGACAAACAGCTCTTCCAGTCGGTTTGCTTTGTTACGCATGCTTAATACCTGAATGCCCTGCGCGCTCAACTGTGAGAACACGCTGTTAATACCCTGCTCGCGCAGCACTTCTACCTCCAGCGTCGAGGTATCGACCAGGCGATAGTTGTAGCCCTCCAGTTTCGGCAGCGCGCTTTTCGCCGCCAGATCGAGGATAAAGGTCTCTGATTTGAGCTTGGAGAGCAGATTCTTCATCGAGGTGTTTTCCACCAGCTCGCCGTGCTGAATGATGCCGATATTGCGGCACAGCATTTCCGCCTCTTCCAGGTAGTGCGTGGTCAGAATGATGGTGGTGCCTTTGTCGTTCAGATCTTTCAGGAAACCCCACATGGAGCGACGCAGTTCAATATCCACACCAGCGGTCGGCTCATCAAGGATAAGCAGCTTTGGCTCGTGCATCAGCGCGCGGGCAATCATCAGGCGGCGCTTCATCCCTCCGGACAACATCCGCGCGCGCTCGTTACGTTTCTCCCACAGATCAAGCTGTTTCAGGTACTTTTCGCTGCGCTCAAGCGCCTCTTTGCGCTCCACGCCATAGTAACCCGCCTGGTTAACAACAATCTGCTGTACCGTCTCAAACGGGTTAAAGTTGAACTCCTGCGGCACCAGCCCCAGCTGGCGCTTGGCGTTGACCACATCTTTTTGCAGATCGTAGCCAAACACGCTGACGCGGCCCGAGGTTTTATTGACCAGTGAACTGATGATCCCGATGGTGGTGGATTTCCCTGCCCCGTTCGGCCCCAGAAGCGCGTAGAAATCTCCCGCTTCGACTTTAAGATCTATCCCGCGCAGCGCCTGAACGCCCCCCGGGTAGGTTTTTTTGAGCTGTTCAAGCTCCAGTGCAATCGCCATGAATTCAACTTACCTTAAGTTCTGACACACGTTGTGTGGTTTCATTAAAAGTCGGGTTACCCTATAGTAGCGCAACGCAATCACTTGGTTACAGGTCGCTAACCTCCATGAACGACATAGATACACTCATCAGCAACAATGCACTATGGTCAAAAATGCTGGTGGAGGAAGACCCCGGATTTTTTGGAAAACTCGCGCAAGCGCAGAACCCACGCTTTCTCTGGATTGGATGTTCTGACAGCCGCGTCCCCGCCGAACGTCTGACTGGTCTTGAACCTGGCGAACTGTTTGTTCACCGCAATGTGGCTAACCTGGTTATTCATACCGATCTCAACTGCCTTTCGGTTGTTCAGTATGCCGTTGATGTTCTGGAGGTCGAGCACATTATTATCTGCGGCCACTACGGCTGCGGCGGCGTGCAGGCGGCGGTCGAAAATACAGAGCTGGGGTTAATCGATAACTGGCTGCTGCACATTCGTGATATCTGGTTCAAACATAGCTCACTGCTGGGCGAAATGCCGCAGGAGCGCCGTCTCGACACGCTGTGTGAGCTGAACGTGATGGAGCAGGTGTATAACCTGGGCCATTCGACGATTATGCAGTCTGCCTGGAAACGCGGGCAGAAGGTCTCCATCCACGGCTGGGCGTACGGTATTCACGACGGCCTGCTGCGCAATCTGGAAGTGACCGCCACCAACCGCGAAACGCTGGAACAGCGTTACCGCTCGGGAATTGCCAACCTCAAGCTTAAGCACGTTAACCATAAATAACAAAGCCGGGGGTTTTCACCCTCTCCCTGTGGGAGAGGGCTGGGGTGAGGGCATCAGCCCGAAATTATTCGTCAAGAATCACCACTTTCCCAACATACGGCAGATGGCGATAACGCTGTGCGTAATCAATGCCGTAACCCACCACGAATTCGTCCGGGATGGAGAAACCAACGAACTCCACCGGCACCTGCACTTCACGGCGCTCAGGCTTATCCAGCAGGGTACAAATCGCCAGTGATTTTGGTTCACGCAGGCTCAGGATCTCACGCACTTTAGAGAGCGTGTTGCCGGAGTCGATGATGTCCTCAACAATCAACACATCTTTGCCACGAATATCTTCATCCAGATCTTTCAGGATTTTCACATCACGGGTTGTGGACATGCCGCTGCCGTAACTGGAGGCGGTCATAAAATCGACCTCGTGCGGCACCTGCACTTCACGACACAGGTCTGCCATGAACATGAAAGAGCCACGCAACAAACCGACCAGCACCATTTCGCTGCCGCTGTCCTTGTAATGTTCGGTGATTTGACGACCCAGTTCGGCGATACGCGCTTTGATCTCGGCTTCCGGGATCATCACTTCAACAGTATGTTTCATATTACTAACCAAATGATTTTAGTGAAAATCTCTCAATGCGGATGACTCTCGCTCCGGCATCGATACGCAAGCCAGCCATTATACCAGTAAATGGATAAGCCTGGCGTATGAGTTATAAAAAGCAATATTTGTGATTCCGATCACAGTTGTTAATACCTATAATTAATTGCTAGCAAATAATTAACAAAACTGACGAGTACTTTTCTATGGCTGAAACAAAAACTAAACAGCCGCGTCTACTGGTGACATTAACAGCCGCGTTTGCCGCATTCTGCGCGCTGTATTTGTTAATCGGTGGCGTATGGCTGGTCGCGATTGGCGGCTCCTGGTACTACCCGATTGCGGGTCTGGTTATGGTTGGCGTAACCGTCCTGCTTTTACGCAGAAAACAATCTGCTCTGTGGTTGTACGCAGCGTTACTGCTCGCAACCATGATCTGGGGCGTCTGGGAAGTCGGGTTCGACTTCTGGGCGCTGACGCCGCGCAGCGACATTCTGGTCTTCTTCGGTATCTGGCTGATCCTGCCGTTTGTCTGGCGTCGTCTGATTGTCCCTTCCAGTGGCGCCGTGGCCGGTCTGGTCGTTGCTCTGCTGATTAGTGGCGGCATCCTGACCTGGGCCGGTTTTAACGACCCGCAGGAGATCAATGGCACGCTGAACGCGGAATCCACGCCGGCTGCGGCTATTTCGCAGGTGGCGGACGGTGACTGGCCTGCTTATGGTCGTAACCAGGAAGGTCAACGCTACTCCCCGCTGAAGCAGATCAACGCGGACAACGTGAAAAACCTGAAGGAAGCCTGGGTATTCCGTACCGGCGACCTGAAGATGCCAAACGATCCGGGTGAGCTGACCAACGAAGTGACCCCGATTAAAGTGGGCAACATGCTCTACCTGTGTACGGCGCACCAGCGCCTGTTCGCGCTCGACGCGGCCACCGGTAAAGAGAAATGGCACTTTGATCCACAGCTGAACTCCAACCCGTCGTTCCAGCACATCACCTGCCGCGGCGTCTCTTACCACGAAGCGCGCGCAGATAATGCCAGCCCGGAAGTCATTGCCGACTGTCCTCGCCGCATTATGCTGCCGGTGAACGATGGCCGCCTGTTTGCCATCAACGCTGAGACCGGTAAGCTGTGCGAAACTTTCGCTAACAAAGGCATTCTGAATCTTCAGACCAACATGCCGGACACCACGCCGGGTCTGTATGAGCCGACCTCCCCGCCAATCATCACCGATAAAACCATCGTGATTGCCGGTTCGGTAACGGATAACTTCTCTACCCGCGAAACCTCCGGCGTTATCCGTGGTTTCGACGTGAACACCGGTAAACTGCTGTGGGCCTTCGACCCGGGCGCGAAAGATCCTAACGCGATCCCATCCGATGAACACACCTTTACCTTTAACTCACCGAACTCCTGGGCACCGGCAGCGTATGACGCGAAGCTGGACCTGGTTTACCTGCCGATGGGCGTGACCACGCCGGATATCTGGGGCGGTAACCGCACGCCGGAGCAGGAACGTTACGCCAGCTCCATCGTGGCGCTGAACGCAACGACCGGTAAACTGGCATGGAGCTACCAGACCGTTCACCACGATCTGTGGGATATGGATATGCCGTCCCAGCCGACGCTGGCGGACATTACCGTTAACGGTAAAACCGTTCCGGTGATTTACGCCCCGGCCAAAACCGGCAACATCTTCGTGCTGGATCGCAGCAACGGTAAGCTGGTTGTTCCTGCGCCAGAAAAACCGGTTCCGCAGGGCGCGGCCAAAGGCGACTACGTCACCAAAACGCAGCCGTTCTCTGACCTGAGCTTCCGTCCGAAGAAAGATCTCAGCGGTGCAGACATGTGGGGTGCCACCATGTTTGACCAGCTGGTGTGCCGCGTGATGTTCCATCAACTGCGCTATGAAGGCATCTTCACGCCGCCTTCAGAGCAGGGCACGCTGGTCTTCCCGGGTAACCTGGGGATGTTCGAGTGGGGTGGGATCTCCGTTGACCCTAACCGTCAGGTCGCCATCGCTAACCCAATGGCGCTGCCGTTCGTTTCCCGTCTGATCCCACGCGGTCCGGGTAACCCAATGGAGCAGCCGAAAGATGCGAAAGGCAGCGGTACCGAAGCCGGTATCCAGCCGCAGTATGGCGTTCCTTATGGTGTGACTCTGAATCCGTTCCTTTCTCCGTTCGGTCTGCCGTGTAAACAGCCTGCCTGGGGTTATATCTCCGGTCTGGATCTGAAGACCAATAAGATCGTCTGGAAAAAACGTATTGGTACGCCACAGGACAGCATGCCGTTCCCGATGCCTGTTCCAGTGCCGTTCAATATGGGTATGCCGATGCTGGGCGGGCCAATCTCCACAGCGGGTAACGTACTGTTTATCGCCGCTACGGCAGATAACTACCTGCGCGCTTACAACATGAGCAACGGTGAAAAACTGTGGCAAGGCCGTCTGCCAGCCGGTGGACAGGCAACGCCGATGACCTATGAAGTGAATGGCAAACAGTATGTTGTCATCTCCGCGGGTGGTCACGGTTCGTTTGGCACGAAGATGGGCGACTATATTGTCGCGTATGCACTGCCTGA
>OHMW01000451.1_pt1 | contig 25528 bp, 18 predicted proteins | sample 1569391 | NCBI WGS metagenome assembly OHMW01 (sample SAMEA3879557, study PRJEB24766) | human gut metagenome | biome: human-associated habitat; feature: feces | place: USA | collected 1985/1987 | reverse complement strand
ATATTAATATTATAATATTTGCATTACTTTTATGATATAAATATCACATCTGTTGAATTATAATACTTATAGAAGATAAAATTCTGATATTTATTCGGAGGTAATGAAAAATGAAAAAAGTTTTGGCTATGTCGATTCTCACAATGATAGTTATGTCTATGGGTGGCTGCAGTGCTTCATCTGACAGCAGTTCTTCGCAAGATGTCAGCAGCAAGGCGGAAACGGAAAGCAATTCTCCATACACGGTTGAGGCAGATTTCAGCAAGGGTGCGTCAAATGATTTTTCCATTTCAGCAGGCTGGTCAAATGGTGATCCGTTCAACTGTTCGTGGAGCGAAGATAACGTAACTTTCAATGACGGGAAAATGCAGCTTACCATTGACAGTATGGGCGATTCCGAAGCGTACAGAGGCGGCGAGTATCGTTCAAAGGAGAACTATGGCTATGGACTTTATGAGGTTTCAATGAAAGCCATAAAGAATGACGGCGTTGTATCATCATTCTTTACATACACAGGTCCATCGGAGGATAATCCTTGGGACGAAATAGATGTTGAAGTCCTTGGCAAGGACACAACAAAGGTGCAGTTCAATTACTACACCAATGGTGTTGGCAAGCACGAATACATGTATGATCTTGGATTTGACGCTTCTGAGGATTTTCACACTTACGCATTTGAGTGGAAAGAGGACGGCATAACTTGGTATGTTGACGGAAAGGAAGCATACAAGGCTACTGAAAATTTGCCTGTTACGCCTGGTAAAATAATGATGAATGCGTGGAACGGCATTGGCGTTGACAGCTGGCTGAAAGCCTTTGATGGCACAGTTCCGCTTACAGCGGAATATGAGTGGGCAAGGTTTACGGCAGAAAAGTAAAGTGATCCGCATATTACGCTTGCGTTTATGTCTTGATTTTTTTAGTTAATGATATTGATATTTGAACCGACCCCATTTGCTAGGTCAAAAAGTCTAGCGAATGGGGTCGGTTTATTTTATAAAGATAAACTTATATATTCACTCTTCTCAGAGCCTGACTATTTATGATATCATGAGTATATTTCTGTATAGGGGTGTTTTTTGCTATAATTTTCATTTATATTCTCACTTCTCAACTTCTCGGTTATACGCCTCAGCCCCCTCGACATACAGCGTTCTCATTTCTTCAAACGAGTCGCTTGGGGATAGGATAACGCCGTCTTTGCCGAACTTATTGAAATAGTATTTGACTTGGATAGGCGGGGAGATGAACTCGTTGACAGTGTTGGGCTTGGGCTTTTCATTGCCTTTCAGTATGGGGCGCTGATAGAGTATTTTGCCGAACATTTCAACGCCTTTTTCGGTGAGGTACACTTTGGAGATATCGCTCTCATCACTGCCAAAACGTGGGTCGCTGAGTAGGTGCTTCACGGACTTGACGTGAACCTCTTTCAGCCGTTCGTATTCGGTGACGGAGGAGTATTCCTTTTGACTGAGCTTTTCTGCAATGCTTAGTCCGCTCAATCTGCTTATGCGATAGCTGTCGGCTTTGAACTCTTTGCCTGCGCTTTTTTCATCGGACAGGCAGACAAGATAATTATACATCTTATATTCGTCGCTGACGATACGGTATGGGATAAGCCTTATGCGGCGCTTTTCACGGCTGTACATATTAGAATATGCGTAAATGAAGCTGTAATATCTGCTGCCGTTTTGTTTGATGACTTCATTTATTTTTATGATATTGTCGGCGAAAATGAGCCTTTCACGTTCGCAATCTGACAGCAGGGCATAGTCCTCATACACGGCTTTCAGAAATCTTCTTAGGGTCGAGCTGTACACTTTGTTTTCATAATAAAGGTCATCACTGCTCAGTGTATCGTAAAGGTCACGGCATATGCTGAGCCTTACTCGCACTGCATTTTCGGTCTTGGTCTTTTCGTATTTTGCAGAGAGCTTTGAGATAAGATAGCTTTTTATTATCTCCTTGCTTTTATCATCAAGGCTGTCATCGATCTCCTCGATCTGCCATTTTACGAATGCGTTCAGAAGTGGGATACCATTATATTTTTCACTTTTGTATTTTAATGATGCGATATATGCTGAATCAAATATACTTGTGAGAAATGAGGACATTGATACGCTGCCGTTAGGGGAAAGGCTTGTTTCAAATATGGACTTGTCCTTGATAATGACGGAATATGCAGAGGGTGAGAGGGGTATGGATTGCACCTCTGCGATATATGGTACGCCGTCCTCACGCTTGGGCAGAAATGTGCTTGGGGTCATGCTCATTTTTATCACCTCTTGTATCCATTATATCACAAATGTACTTTTTGTCAATATCATAGAAAATTATTTTGTTGAAATTGTGATATAAATGCCGTAAAAACGTGATAAATGTGCAAAAACATAGACAAAAAAGTTTTTGAAAATTACACTTTTGTTGACGATGATAAGGTGGTATAATGTATACAGAACAAAGGACAGGAGGTGATAAAAATGGGAAAGACGATCCTTACGACTATCCTTATAGCCGTACTTGACTGCGCTATCGCAGCTGTCAAGGAGATAGGGGAATGAGATGAAATAACAACAGACAGGAGGTGATAAAAATGGGAAAGACGATCCTTAAGGCTATCATTGTAGCTGTACTTGACTGTGCTATCGCAGCTGTCAAGGAGATTGGGGAATGAGATGAAATAACAACAGACGGGAGGTGATGAAAATGAGAAAAAAGATACTTACAACTATCCTTTTATCGGCACTTAACTGTGCGATAGCAGTTGTTAAGGAAATTGAGAGCTGTGACGAGATCACAATAGACTAGGAGGTGATAAAAATGGGAAAGACGATCCTTACGACTATCCTCATAGCCGTACTTGACTGCGCTATCGCAGCTGTCAAGGAGATTTGGGAATGAGATGAAATAACAACAGACGGGAGGTGATTAAAATGCTTTATGTAAAACAGCCACTTTCTATTGACATTTGTGTCTGGAAATGGTATAATATACACATTAAAGCAAAGCGTCGATAAAATAAGTTTGGTGTTTTATCACAGAATATCATTGATTATTTTGTCAACTTTGACCAACTACACTGGTGCGAGTTTGCACTAGTCTAAAACTCAGGAAAGATATAAAATGTGTCTGATGTGCTACTACACTGGTGCAAATTTGCACTAGTCTAAAACAGTCACGATTATAGTCATTCAGTGCGATAGCTACTACACTAGTGCGAATTTGCACTAGTCTAAAACCTTTCTGTTGCAACGTTGCAACTATCAAATTCTTCTACACTGGTGCGAATTTGCACTAACTGGCAAAGCTTAACATCAAAACCAACAAATAAAAAAATCCCTTAACGCTCAATGCGCTAAGGGATAACTAATATAAGGAGTGATATTTATGGCAAAAAAGAATAAAATGAAGCCTAGAGAGCTGCGTGAGGCTCAGAAAAAAGCCAGACAGTTCAAAGCGGCTGAGATAAATAATAACGCTGTTCCTGCGATCGCTGCCATGCCTGCTGCAGAGGCTGCTGCACCTGCGGCAGAGAAGAAAAAATCCTCCGTAAAGGCGGCAGGAATGAAGTCTATTCTTGTCAGCGAAAATAAAATGTACATAACCTCTTTCGGCAAGGGCAATTCTGCTGTGCTTGAATATGAGGTGGATAATAATGACTACAACAAAACTCAGCTTTCCTCTGAGGACAGCAGCAATATCGAGCTTTGTGGTGTAAACGAAGTAAACATCACTTTTTCTAGCAAGCATGGCTTTGAGAGCGGAGTGGAGATAAATACTTCAAATCCTACTCACAGAAGCGGTGAAAGCTCGCCTGTAAGAGGGGATATGCTGGGGCTTAAATCAGAGCTTGAAAAGCGCTTTTTCGGCAAGACTTTTGATGATAATATACATATCCAGCTTATTTACAACATTCTGGATATCGAAAAGATACTTGCGGTGTATGTAACGAATATCGTTTATGCGCTGAACAATATGCTCGGTGTAAAGGGTTCAGAAAGTCATGACGATTTTATTGGGTATCTTTCCACAAATAATATTTATGATGTTTTTATTGACCCTGATAACAGCAGTTTATCTGATGATAAGAAAGCGAATGTCAGAAAAAGCCTTAGCAAGTTCAATGCCCTGCTGAAAACTAAGCGCCTTGGCTATTTCGGTCTTGAAGAGCCAAAGACAAAAGACACAAGAGCTTCGGAAGCATACAAAAAGCGTGTTTATCATATGCTTGCAATTGTGGGACAGATAAGACAGTGTGTTTTTCATGATAAATCGGGTGCAAAAAGATTTGACCTTTACAGTTTTATTAACAATATTGATCCCGAATACAGAGATACTCTTGACTATCTTGTAGATGAGAGATTTGATTCTATAAATAAGGGCTTTATCCAGGGCAACAAGGTCAATATCAGCTTGCTTATTGATATGATGAAAGGCTATGAGGCTGATGATATCATACGCCTTTATTACGATTTCATCGTGCTTAAATCTCAGAAAAATCTCGGTTTTTCTATCAAAAAGCTTCGTGAGAAAATGCTGGAGGAATACGGCTATAGATTTAAGGACAAGCAATATGACTCTGTGCGCTCAAAGATGTACAAGCTTATGGATTTTCTGCTTTTCTGCAACTACTACAGAAATGACGTTGTCGCAGGCGAAGCTCTTGTGCGCAAACTGCGTTTTTCAATGACCGATGATGAAAAAGAGGGGATATATGCTGATGAAGCGGCAAAGCTTTGGGGCAAATTCAGGAATGATTTTGAAAATATCGCCGACCACATGAACGGTGACGTTATCAAGGAGCTTGGCAAGGCTGACATGGATTTTGATGAGAAAATTCTTGACAGTGAAAAGAAGAATGCGTCTGACCTTTTGTATTTCTCCAAAATGATATATATGCTCACATATTTTCTTGACGGCAAGGAGATAAACGATCTTCTTACAACGCTTATCAGCAAGTTTGATAACATCAAGGAGTTTTTGAAGATAATGAAAAGCTCTGCTGTTGATGTTGAGTGTGAGCTTACGGCGGGCTACAAGCTGTTCAATGACAGCCAGAGGATAACCAACGAGCTTTTTGTCGTAAAGAACATTGCTTCCATGAGAAAGCCTGCGGCTTCGGCGAAGCTTACGATGTTCCGTGACGCACTGACTATACTCGGTATAGACGACAAGATCACGGACGATAGGATAAGCGAGATTTTAAAGCTTAAAGAAAAAGGCAAGGGCATACATGGTCTGAGAAATTTCATAACAAACAATGTTATCGAGTCCTCTCGGTTTGTATACCTTATCAAGTATGCGAACGCTCAGAAGATAAGAGAAGTGGCTAAGAATGAGAAAGTTGTCATGTTTGTTCTTGGGGGTATCCCTGACACGCAGATAGAGCGTTATTACAAGAGTTGTGTGGAATTTCCTGACATGAACAGCTCTTTGGAAGCAAAGCGCAGTGAGCTTGCGAGAATGATAAAGAACATCAGCTTTGATGATTTCAAAAATGTGAAACAGCAGGCAAAGGGCAGAGAAAACGTGGCTAAGGAGAGGGCAAAGGCTGTTATCGGGCTTTATCTTACGGTCATGTATCTGCTGGTGAAAAATCTTGTGAATGTCAATGCAAGGTATGTTATTGCGATACACTGCCTTGAACGTGATTTTGGGCTGTATAAGGAGATAATTCCTGAGTTGGCTTCAAAGAACTTGAAAAATGACTACAGGATACTTTCACAGACGCTTTGTGAACTTTGTGATGATCGTGATGAGTCGCCGAATTTGTTCTTGAAAAAGAACGAGCGGCTGCGCAAGTGCGTTGAAGTTGATATCAATAATGCAGACAGCAGCATGACAAGAAAATACCGCAACTGTATTGCTCATCTTACTGTAGTTCGTGAACTGAAAGAATACATAGGAGATATTCGTACAGTGGATTCTTACTTCTCCATTTATCATTATGTTATGCAGCGCTGCATCACGAAAAGGGAAGATGATACAAAGCAAGAAGAGAAAATAAAGTATGAGGATGATCTTTTAAAAAATCACGGCTATACGAAAGACTTTGTAAAGGCTCTCAACTCGCCGTTTGGATACAACATTCCGAGGTTTAAAAATCTTTCAATTGAGCAGTTGTTTGACAGAAATGAATATCTTACTGAAAAGTAGCGTGGTGTAGATACCGCCGCTCTCTTGGGGGACAGGAGGCGGCGGTGATATTCATTCTTGTAAAAGACGTGGTGGATATTCTGTTTGATTTGTTTTTTTTGAAAAGAAGAAGTTGGACAAGTGAAAATCAGAGCGCTGTATGCAATGTGGTGCGGATATCTGCAAACGCTTAGCAGCATAAAAAGCTGTTGGATAAAGACGGCGAGATATCTAAAGATGTAACAACTTATATCACAAAAGAAGAAGCCAAAAAGCTGATGAAGCTCCTTAAAAAGCTGAATATTTTTCGATTTTCTACCTCATCAGCGTCATTAGGGGAATAGTCCCAATCGTCTGTAGAAGCGATAACAACAGTATCGTTCTTAAAGTCAACTATAGCGCCAACACCATATGTAGTGATAAGCTGAGTTTTTCTTATATCTCCAACGGAGATCTTTTTGTCTGAATATGTTGATATGCCATTGTTTTCGTCTTTGACTTTTTTTCTGAAATTTGGTTTAGGCATTTAATTGCTCCCTATCTTCTGGTAAAATAAATATTTGCGTTTGGCTCAACATTTCGTACAGAATTAAGTATGGTAGGAATATCTGAGACGTTTTGATTATCTGCGCTTCTGAACAAAGCAATATCTTCATTATGATAATCGGTAAAAACTAATTTATTTGGAAGCCGCTCTGTCAGAGTGGCCCAACAATCAAGGTAATAATCGAGCCATTCTTCTGCATAATCTCTTATTCTAGGCTCGATACTTTCGACACGTTCAAGCATGGTTCGTTATATCTGCTCTATATCTTTATCATCAGCAGTTTTTCGACGATGGCAGCAAAAATCCTGCTCTCACACAGAAGATCGTGGACAGCGTATCGAGGTTTTCTGAGAAGGATCAGAAGCTTGTGTTGGAGATTTCGGAGAGGTTGGGGAAAGATTGAATCGATAAAGTGCCTTAATGCTAGTCATAAGGCACTTTTGCTATGTGGAGCATACAAAAATAGAGTTACGCTTTTCGATTTCTCAAAGCATAACCCTACTTTTTTATGTAATACAAAAACTCCCCCTGCGGCGTTAAGTTCTGATAATAAAAAAAGCCATGACGGACAATGCCCGTCACGGCGAGTGACTGGTCGAGGCGACAGGACGTTGAACAGTGGGTTCAAGCCTGCGTTTCGACCAAAATAAAAAGAGTTACGCTTTTCGGTTTCTCAAAGCATAACCCTTTTTACTGGTCGAGGTGACGGGACTTGAACCCACGGCCTCTGCGTCCCGAACGCAGCGCTCTACCAAACTGAGCCACACCTCGAAATACCACTGTAATATTATATCACACCCATCAAACCTTGTCAAGGCGTTTTTTTCTGTTTTGTATCCTCTTTGTTTTTTTACTGCGTTGACATTTGAAATGTGACAGGTTTATTAAAATCATTCTCATTGTAACTTATTTTCATTGACATATGCCTTGCGTTGTGATATTATATATATAAAGGTGTTCTTGTTTAAAAGTTTTTGTATGAGGTGATGAAATTGATGAATATGAAGAAAAGAATGATGAGCATTGTCCTGTCTGGCGCAATGGCTGTTTCTACTGCTGTGTCTGCTGGATCGTTCAGTGCCTTTGCCGTGGCGCAATGTGTTGCGTATTCAGGCTCTAATGTGAATGATCAGGACTATGTGCAATGGTCTGACACAGTGAAATCTTACCTGACAGTGTGCGACAACGGCAATTATATGCGTGTCCAGTCAGGTGCTATCGAGGGCAAGCTCCTTGTGGAATATTACAGCTCTGATTTTGAACCGCTCAGCACCAAGCTTATCGACAATGAACTGCCGATCTTTGGTGCTTTCTATGACTCCGGCAATAATTATTATGTCCTTAGCGGTCAGGAAAATCCGAAACAAAACGACTCCCTCGAGGTTTTCCGTATCACGAAGTATGATAAGAATTGGAACAAAATAAAGTCCTGCGGTCTGTATGGAGCTAACACTACAGTTCCATTCGATGCAGGCTCGGCAAGAATGACCCATAGCGGTGACCACCTGCTTGTGAGAACCTGCCACGAAATGTATAAATCAAGCGACGGCAATAATCATCAGGCTAATGTTACCATTGAAGTGGATATGCCGTCAATGACTATCACTGATTCGTATACCGGCATCATGAACGTTGATTATGGCTATGTGAGCCACTCCTTCAATCAGTTTATAAAAACCGACGGCAACCATATAGTCGCCCTCGACCATGGTGACGCTCATCCACGTTCTGCCGTTCTGGTGAAGTATAATTCTGATTTTACTACAGGCAAATTCTTCCCAAGCTATTTTGAACAGGTCAGCAATATTGACGTTGTAACATACCCTGAATATACCGCCGGTCACTATAACTATACAGGTGCGGCTATAGGCGGCTTTGATGTGTCATCATCAAGCTATATCGTGGCACAGAGTACAGTTGACCTTGATTATATCAATACGTCAGAAACACGGAACGTCTACGTTTCCGCTGTTTCAAAGGACCTTTCCACAAACAAACTCAATAAGATAACTTCTTATGCAGAGGGTACAGACTCAGCTTCTGCTCCACAGCTTGTGAAGATAAATAATAACAGCTTTTTGCTATTGTGGAGCAGAGATACAAAGGTAAGCTGTGTGAAGCTAAACGCTGACGGCACAGTAAACGGCAGTATACACACCTTTGAGGGAAGCCTTTCAGATTGCCAGCCTGTTATCAAAAACGGCAGAGCAGTTTGGTATGTTTACGATAAAAATAACGTGACATTCAACTCCCTGAACCTTTCAAATCTTGACGATATAAAGACGGTTGACGTCAAAACAGGTCATGACTACGAAACAAAGTACGCATCAAAAACTGACGGCACTGTAACACAGACCTGCAAGTCTTGCGGTTATGTGAATAAGTTCACAGTTCCGACCTCTACCACTGTTTATTGGCGCACAGACCTTTCGAATACGTCCTTTTCAAGCGTATTGAGCAAAACTCAGTTCAGTGTGGGCGACAGCATTGATTTCTGGCTTTATGACGATACAGACTACACAGTTGAATTTTCTGATCGCAGCATGGTAAGTGTAAATAAGCTTGAAAACTATGCTAATGATATCAGACGTATCACATTCAAAAATGGCGGTTCACTCACTGTAAAAATTTATCCTACATACAATCCGTCTGTAGCAAAGACATACAAATTCACCTGCGGATGCACGAGCCACACATATGGCAGTGCTGTTATCACAAAACAGCCGACCTGCACATCAGAGGGTACAAAAACAAAGACTTGCACAAAGTGCAATGCGACAGTTACAGAAAAGCTTCCTGCAAAGGGTCACACCGCAGTTACCGACAAGGGCTACCCTGCTACTTGCACCACCGCAGGCAAAACAGACGGCTCACATTGCTCAGTTTGCGGCGCTGTTATCAAGGCACAGACAACGATAACTGCCACAGGTCACAAGTCAAGCGGTTGGATAGTCGACAAAACGGCCTCTATCGGAGTTAAAGGCTCAAAGCACAAGGAATGTACAGTCTGCAAGAAAGTTCTTGAAACGGCTGAAATTCCTGCACTTTCAAGAATTAGCATTTCAAAGGCAAGCGTGACACTTTCCACTTCCACCTACGCATATGACGGCAAGGCAAAGAAGCCTGGTGTAACGGTCAAGCTAAACGGCAAAACTTTGAAGAATGGTACAGATTACACAGTTTCCTATTCAAACAACACCAAGGTCGGAACAGCTACTGTAAAGATCACAGGCAAGGGCAACTACACAGGTTCAGTTTCTAAGACCTACAGTATCAAAAATAACTTCAAGAAAGCCACAGTTTCGGGCATTTCCACAAAGGCTTTCACTGGCAAGAACATCACTCAGAGCATTACTGTTAAATACAATGGCAAAACGCTGAAAAATGGTACTGACTATACAGTTTCCTACTCAAACAACAAGAGCATAGGTACTGCCACTGTAAAAATCACAGGAAAAGGCTCTTATACAGGCACTATCACAAAGACCTTCAAGATAAATCCTGCAAAGCAGGAGATACAAAAGCTCACGGCAAAGAGCAAGGCATTCTTTGTGGATTGGGCGCAGAAAGGCTCTGCTACCGGATACGAGATTCAGTACGCTACCAACTCAAAGTTCACAAGTGCAAAGAAAGTTACCATAACAAACAACAAGACCGACACCAAGACTATTTCAAAGCTTTCGGGCAAAAAGAAATACTATGTTCGTGTTCGTTCATACACAACTGTAAAGGGTACTAAGTATTATGGCGCTTGGTCGGCTTCAAAGAGTGTGACTACTAAGAAATAATTTTATATGAGAACAGCGTATCGCAGGGGACTGCGGTACGCTGTTTTTTTTTTTACTTTGATATTGCAGTTCGAGGCCTCAAAAATTATTCTTTCCCTAGTCTTTCAGAAACTTCAAGCATCAATCGCTGATCCTTCTCAGAAAGCCTCGATACGCTCTCAACTATTTTCTGTGTCAGGGCAGGGTTTTTGCTGCCATCGTCGAAAAACTGCTTCGGAGTGACTTCAAGATACTCGCATATGGCAAGAAATTCACCAAGGGACGGCATCGTCCGTCCTGACGATATGCTTTGGATATATCCCTTACTGTGACCGAGTGCAAGGCTCATCTTGTATTCGGACACATTTTTTTGCAATCTAAGCTGCGTAATTCTGTTGCTGATATCCTTTTCCGTCATTTTCATTCTCCCTCCGTCGATTTGTATCACTATACCTATTATAATATATATAATGTGACGATATTACCGCTTATATTAGTATTATTTCTTGACATATACCGCTAGAAAGGGTTATAATGTAAAAGTAAACTAATTTTAAACGGACATACCTTTGTCTGGCAATTATGCTATACTGAAAGCAAGATAAAACGACAAAATACGATGATCTGCCGCACCAATAATTTGACATTTTTGGTTAAAATAAAAAAATATTCTTCGAAAACGTTATACTAAGCAGCCAGCTTAACAAATTCAAAATCAAATGTGGTATAATTGTAAGAAAGAGGGGTAATAAAATGGAAAATGAACGTTTAGACAGAGTACTTGAAATATTTTATCGGCTTTTGCACGGCGAGGTCGTGCCTAATCGGCTTATTGCAGAGGAGTATAGGATATCATCAAAGAGCGTCAGTCGTGACATTGCAAGGATAAACGATTTTCTTGCGGAACACAGGGAGCTTATGCAAAATGCCGAGGTCACATATTCGCACAAGGACAGGGCTTACATACTTAAAAGCGTCGAGTTTCTGAAAAATCAGGAGCTTTTTGCCTTGGTAAAAGTGATACTCGGGGCACGTTGTTTCAGCAAAGAAGATATGCTATTCATTGTATCTAAGCTGAGAAAGTTTACCACTGCCAATGACCGAAAGCTTCTTGATGAGGTGATACGCAGGGAGATATATCATTATCACGAGGTGCGCTCTGACTGCGACAGCGTGATAAACAATCTTTGGCGTCTTGTGCAGTGCATTGATGGTAAGAAGGTCATTTCGGTAACATATCTGAAAATGGACAGGAGCGAAGTTGTTAGGAAGCTGAAGCCTGCGGCGATAATGTTCAGCGAATATTATTTTTATCTTATCGCATATTCGGCAGATGATACCCAGTACAAGGCGAGGTATTTCCGCATTGACAGGATAAAAAATATTGTTGAGCACAGGGAGAATTTCCAGCTTGATCGTGAGCACAGCTTTGACGAGGGCGACCTGCGTGAGAAAAATCAGTTTATGTTTCCAGGGGACAACGTGCGGATAACCTTTGAGTTTTCGGGGCTGTCTTTGCAGGCAGTTCTTGACAGGCTGCCCACCGCAAAAGTCATTGAGCAGAACGGCACAAAGAGCGTTATCACTGCCGAGGTCAACTACGGCAGGGGGATAATAATGTATCTGCTCTCCCAAGGCTCGTGGGTAAAAGTCCTTGAGCCAAAACCGCTGGTGGAGGATATGCTGGCGGAAATCGGGGCGATGAAGATGAGGTATGAAAGTAACGGAGGAATGCCAAATGGCAAATAAATTTGGAAATGATAACTTGATAAAAGAGGATCAAGAGAATATAGATTTGATAAGATATAATGATAAATGTGATAAATACGACTATCTTATAGCTACGGGATGTGGTGCTATTGGTGGGCTTATAGACATTTTTTTAGTTGGGACTCCAGGAAACAGTAAATTGCAAACATGGACTGATAACCAAGTTGATAAATGCGTAATGTCTTTCGCAAAAAAGTTAGGCTGGAATGGTAACGAAAAGGGCAAAGGCATTGATAGTGCAATTGGTTTTCTGGAAAAGAAATTTGGTGTTAATTACGATCAAAGACACACACAAGATGTTAACGGTGCTTTTAATATGTCTGCCAAAAATCACCATATGAAATCTTTAGGACATTCTCCTGATATAATTGGATTGTTTTTCTCTGTGATAAACCAGTTTGCCGGTACATCAAGTTTTATAGCAGACGGTAAAATTATCACAATTGATGCCGAAACGCAGGAACTTCGTGGCGGAAATTTTATAGCTAAACTCTTTTGCGGAATAGCAAATTGGTTTGGTCATATTATGTCAGATATAGCAGGAGCACAAGGAAGTAGAGGTAACGGAAATCGTGGTACAGGAATTGTAATGCCTTTTTATGAACTCTTTGGATTGTGTAAATTCGGAAAATTTTCAGCAGGAAAAGATAAACAAGATTTAGCCACGATAGCAACTAGGGCTTTTCAAAGCGGATATGATGCTAGATTTGGTCTAACTATGGCAATTCCTGTTGTAATAACAGATTTATTAATTAAATTAATATGGGCATTAAGAAAACACTTTCAATATGGTGCACCAATAAAAGAATGCATACCAAGCTCAAAATATGCGGAACTTAGAGTTATGTTGCTCGTAGGAAATGGTGTATTATGTGTTATGGACGGCATTGATGCTGCAATACGTTCTGGCGGAGATTTTCTACAGTTTTTTATGCACTTGAATTTAGTTGGTTGGATAAGATTTATTCAATTAGTGCTGAAAGAAATTCTTATAAGACTTGGTATTGTCGGTGATTTAGAAAAAACGGTAGAAGCATATAAAAGGGTAAATGCAGCACTTGTTCAGTATATGGCTGAATTAGAAAAGATAGATATAGAACTCTTTAAAAGAGAAACAACTCTTATTAGTCAAACGACCGCATTACTTGACAATTGTACAACTCAGCAACAGCTCAATGAAAGATTAATTGAGATCTATGACAAGATCGACATAGATATTCCGTGGAAAGGATATGATAGCTTTGATTCATTTATGAAAGATGATAATGCTGTTCTGGTATTTGAGTAATGTTTAAGTGTGACAGATGTGGTATGTGCTGTAGAAACATCAGAAAATCAGAACTTTATAAAGAGCTTGATGACGGCACGGGAAAATGCAAATATCTAAATGGAAATCTTTGCAGCATATATAATAACAGACCAACTTTTTGCAAAGTTGATGAATGTTATGATCTGTACTTTAAAGATATAATGACAAAGGAAGAATATTATGAGCAAAATTATAAAGTTTGTAATAGTTTGAAAAAATCAGGAGGTGTTTAATATGCCAATCCCAATTATTTTGGCAGTTGCTGCAGGTGTGGCAGGTTTAGGCAGTGGTATTCGTGGCGGAGTAAAAATGAAACAAGCCAAGGATACTTTGGAATTAGCAGAAAGAATGCAAAAGAAAGCGGTCGAAAACTTTGAAAAGAACCAAGAAAAATCGACCAAGACTATGGACAAGTTAGGCAAAACCGAGCTTGAGATAGTATCTAGTTTTTCAAAATTTGCCGATTGCTTTGAAGTTATCAAAAATCGTCCAATTTTCAAAAATACTAATGTTGATGGTGTGGATATACCTAAATATGACCCGGAGGAGATCAAACAAGTCTCCGTGGGAGCAGGAGTGCTTTTGGGCGGTCTTGGCGGAGCTGCACTTGGTACAGCAGGCGGGTTTGCTGCAGCAGGTGCTACAACTGCAGCTGTAATGGCTTTTGGTACAGCTTCAACAGGAACAGCAATTTCTACGCTTAGTGGTGTGGCAGCCACTAATGCAACATTAGCAGCAATTGGTGGCGGCTCACTTGCTGCCGGCGGTGGTGGAGTTGCCGCAGGAACAGCTATCCTCGGAGCAGCGACGCTTGGCGTTGGTTTGCTTGTTGGGGGTGTTATTTTCAGTTTTACCGGCGGACACCTATCCAACAAAGCTGATGAAGCATATTCTCAGGCTGAAAAAACAGAAAAAGAATCAAAGAAAATATGTGCATATTTAAGAGAGTTGACAAATTATGCAACAATGTATCAAACGTCATTGGATTTAGTAAACGCCATATACACCAAAGAACTTACGCTATTGCAAGAACTTATATACATAAAAGGCGTAAAGAATTGGAATAAATTCACGGCTGAGCAAAAGACTATGACAGAAAACCTTGTGCTTCTGGTCGGCCTTTTAAACCAAATGTGCAAAGTGAAAATTGTTATACAATCAGAAAAGCAAGATGGTATCAACAAGGTAAATAAGAATGAGGTCAATAACAGCATTGATAATGCTAACAAGGTGTTAGATAAATTATACAATGCAAAGTCCGAACCTGTGATTGATCCAATAAGCAAGTATGCTGAAATCTTTAATAAATTTAATTCTCCTAAAACATTTATCCAAAGCGAATATAAGGATTTTGGAAATGGAGAGTTAATTACAGAATATTCGTTTGGAGAATATTCTAAAGATGAGGTATCAAAAGTTCTTGAACATATTTGTAGTTTGTTTTGTAAAATTATAAGTGATGAGCAAACTTCTGATGCTATAGTAACAGAAACAGCAAAATTAATGCATAGGTGGATAGATTCAAAACTAGCATATGATTTTTATAATATTGTTGATAGTCAAATAGAAGCCATAGTTCGTATGTGTTTGAGAGAAGCAACAAGAACTTTAAAACCGTCATATAACGTCGAAAGTGATTACTAAAGAGAAAGGAAGATTATTATGTATTTAAATACTTTAAATGAAGAACAGAAAACCATTTTTCTTGATCTGTGTATTCTTGCAGCAAAAGCTAATAATGTTGTAGCCGAAGATGAAATTGCGATCATCAATGAGTATTGCAATGAAATGCAGATCGCTGCAAGATATGAAGAAGAGAGAAATTTCGATTTGTGTATTGAAGATCTCAAAAAGGATTGTAACAAAAGAACAATTAAGATCATTGTTCTGGAACTTACTGCGTTGATCTTGTCGGACAATATTTGCGATGAAGACGAAGAAAAATATATTCAGGAATTCATAAGCCGTGTTGGTATTACAAAATCAGAGTACGAAAAAACTACCAAGTTGCTGAATAAACTTTCTTCGATTTACTCTGAAATAAATGAGTTTGTTGCGGAATAAATCAAAACTCCATTTATATATGATCCCCTATGCAACCCACCCTGCACAGGGGATTTTCTCTCTTTCGTAACCGTCAAATCCTCCGCACCCTCCCCCAAAAAAATATGACCCTGCAAGGAATCACCGTCCCTGCAGGGTCATATTCATTCATTGTCTTTGAATTTAAAATTTTTGTATACATACCTGATCATATTGTATTCGATTTCAGCTTTATTCATCCCAAGGCAATAATATTGTTCCCGCTGGCTTTGAAAACAGCTCCGTCAGATATTTCTCTGCGTCAAGTCCATTCGCCTGAGCCGTTGAAATAAGTGAATATAGTGCGGAACTTGCTTTGGCTCCGTTGGCTGTGTTGCTGAAAAGCCAGTTTTTTCTGCCGATGGCAAACGGCATTATCGCATTTTCTGCCCTGTTATTGTCTATGGGAACATCTCCGTTTTCTAGAAATGTGTAAAGATATTTTCTCTCATTGACATTTCGCTGACTGGGCGGTATCCGCAAAGCCCTCTGCAAGCTCCGTCAAGAAGGTGGTGACTTACACTGTGAAGTGTGGGGACACGCTCTCGGCTATAGCTCAACGCTGCAAGACCACTGTTGCGAAGCTTGTCAAGGACAATGGTATCAAGAACGCTAATCTCATTTATGTGGGGCAGAAGATAAAAATCAAATAGGTAGAATTTCAGCCGACAGGGATTATTCCTTGTCGGCTGTTTTTGTTTCTGCATATTCAATTATATCGCCCGGCTGTAAATTCAAAGTGCCACAGAGCCAATCAAGAGTTTCAAACGATACTATCTTGTGTTCTCTTAACTTTTGGATAGTGCTTTCTGAAAGTATGCCGTCTTTTCTTAACTTGTAGGTACTATACCCATTTCCTTTAAGAAGTGGCAATACATCTATTTTTATTCTTATCATTATATCACCTCACAATAATAGTATCACATATATGCTCTTTTGTAAAGTGTACAATATAGACAAAATATGCACTTCAAATTCGTGTATATTTTCACTTTAAAAGCATTGACATACACGCTTAGAAGGTGTATAATAATATCATCAAAGAACGAAAGGAGTGAAACCAATGGGTAAGAAAAAGAAAAAAGGGACTTTTTTTACAGCCCCTTTTTTCGCACAAAAAACCACCCACAACCAAATCAGCCGTGGGTGGCAATATCATTTTAAATTAACACTATCCCTTATTTGTTCAATGCTATCTTGCCCATTGCGTCTGCCTGCATGATAGCGTCATAAAGCTCGATAGGCTGTACGTCGCCTGCAAGATTGTGGATAGTTTCACCTGGGATACAAGCGTTCTTTGCGATAGTTTCTACCTGCTCAGGTGTAGTTACACCGATCTCCTCGAGTGTGACAGGAAGTCCCACTTCAAGGCAGAAGTTCTGTACCTCTTCAAACTCTTCCTTTGGCGCACCCTCAAGTACAAGCTGAACCAGTGTACCAAGGGCTACACAGCAGCCGTGGTCTGCGTGTTTGATTCCCAATGATGTTACGCCATTGTAGAACGAGTGTGCAGCCGCACAGTTTACGTTGTCTGCTCCAACGCCTGAAAGATATACGTTAGCCTCGCAGATAGCTTCAAGGGCAGGTGTAACTGCGTGTACCTTGCAAGCCTCAACTGCCTGCTTGCCGTATGTTTTCAGCGTGTCATAGCAAAGTCTTGCAAGTGCCTGTCCTGCTCTTGTGATGCCTGTGCCTTCAAGGCTTGCAGACTCTGTTCTTATGGAAGCTCTGCCCTCAAAATATGTACCAAGTGCATCGCCCATTCCTGCAATAAGGAACTTTACAGGTGCGTTTGCGATAACTGTTGTGTCTACCATTACTGCGTCTGGATTGGTAGGATAGAAAAGATATTTGTCAAAGCTGTGGTCATCATTGTATATTACTGACAGACCTGTACATGGCGCATCTGTTGCCGCAACTGTAGGCACGATAACAATGTGCTTGCCTGTGTAGTATGCTGTAGCTTTTGCAGTATCAACTGCGCTTCCACCGCCAACTGCAACTACTGTGTCGATGTTGTCAGCCTTTACTATCTCTTCCATTTTGGCTATCTCGCCCTTGCTTGATATACCACCAAATACTTCATAGCGTCTGTAATCGTCAAGCTCGCCAAAGCTTTTCTCTATCTTGTCATGACAGGCTTTGTAGCCACTGTTTGAACATACAAACAGCCACCTTTTGCCCATATAGCCCATTTCTTCATGAAACTTAAGTGTAGCATCTCTGCCCTGAACATATTTGAGCGGCTCGCGCATTGCTCTGAGTCTTCCCATCATAATGAATTACCTCCGATTTGTTTGATTTATTAACTTTATACGGAATTCTCTCCGTATTTTCAATTAGATTATAGCATTTTGCACAAAAGATACAAGAAACATTTTATTAATGGTATGTGAATTATTTGTTGTGGCAACATTTGAAAATGCAAAGCTTGGAGGACGATAAAACAGAAAAAGCGGAGGCTCTTTGGGAGCTTTCCGCCTTTTTCATATGTTCAGCATTACGGAAGCGTAAAACATTCCGTCACCGTATTCAAATTTAGCTACGCCATTGTATTTGGCGGCAATGTTCTTGACAGACTCTGTGCCGATCCCTTTGCCTTTGCGTTTTGAGGAAAGGAAACCGCCTTCTGGGTCGGTGAGGATAGTTCCGGTGAAGGTGTTGTCCACCGCCAGGCAAAGGGAATAGCTGTCAGCCTTTGCTCTGATTATTATTTTTTTATTCTTTGCACTGTCAGACACGCAGCCGTGAATGGCGTTTTCGATAAGATTTCCGAAAAGCACAGAGAGGTCGGTTATGTCTATTTTTATATCATCTGGGATGTCAGCGCTCACCTTGTATTCAATGCCGCTGCTTTCCGCTATTTGAGCAAAATATGCAAGAAGTGCGCTTACAGATGTGTTTTTGCAGTAAATGCGTTCTGATATATCGGGCATAGAATCCCTGAAAGAATTGAGATATTCCGAAAGCTTATCGTATTCGCCCTTTTTCAGAAGCTCCTGCATAAGAGCGATATGATGTCTGACATCATGCTTATAGCGTCTTGTTTCTTTTATCTTATCCTGCAAATAGTCATATTGCAGGTTCTGCATTTCAAGCAGGTGGTTATTTTCCTGAAGCCGCAGATTTTTCTGCTGTTCGCTGACCAGCCGTGCCACGATGTAATACACCAGAAATGCTCCTGCGTTTATAAAGAACAGAGCTATGGTGTTCTTTGGCTCCAGAGCAAGCTCTAAGCTGCTTTTCGTAGAGTTGCCGTAGAGCGTATAGTACCATATTATATAGAACGTAAATGGGATAAGCCAAAGATAGCGCCACTCCAGACCTGACGGCTCTCTTTCCACCGCAGGTGTGTAGACCTTTTTCATGTAGATAAAAAGCGGTCCCCATATTATGGCTTCTGTCATAAGCATACAAAGGGAAAACGACCAGCGGTATGATTCATAGGCAAGTGACGGGAACAGAATGCCCTCCAGACACTTTGAGGTAATGACGATAAAGCTTGCGTTATTTGAAAGCAGAAGCAGTGTGAAGCCTGTTTTGCCGACCTTGACCTTCACAGCGAAAAAGTAAAAAGCCGCATAGAGCAGGGTGCTGACTGCACTTAGCAGACCTGCATTTGTACTGAAAAATGCCGCCTGCCAGCCTAAAAATATCTGCACCAGTGAAAGAGCCACAACAAGTCCCACGGTAGCTGTTTTGGAAAAGCGAAGCCTATGCCGGAAGGGATAAAGGGCAAGCACCATAAGTGGCAGAAAATTCAGAAGGGAATATATGCCCACTTCCACAAGGCGGTATAAAGGAGGCATTACTGCTCACCGCCTTTTCGCAGATCACTGAAGCGAAACTGAGCGAAGGCGTCTAGTGTTTCTCTGGATTTTCGGCGGCTTATGGGGATATGTGTGCCGTCGCTCATTATGAAAAGGTCGCTTTTTTGCTGGGCTATCTCATAGAAATTCACGATGACGCCTTTGGTGGAGGTGTAAAAGTATGAATGACTGCAAAAAATGCTCTCGATCTCAGCGAAAGAATTTCTTGAAACTATGCTTTCGCCGTCTGTGCAATGGATAGTCACGATATGTGACGCACAGTCTATGTAGATAACATTTCTGAGTATCACGTTCTGACCGTCGGGAAGCTTAACGGAACGCATACGATCAATTTCATCAGAACCGATCCGGTCAAGCATGGCTTTTACTTTGTCAGCCTGAAAGGGCTTGCAAAGATAGTAGCAGGCGTTGAGGTCGTAGCTTTCGCTTGCAAACTCGTTGCTTGAAGTGCCGAATGCGATATGCACGTTTTTGTCTGTTTCACGAAGCTTTTCTGCGACCTCTATCCCTGTCATTTTCCCCATGAATATATCAAGCACCACCAGATCATAAGCTCCCATCTGCCAACATGACAAAAAGCTTTCTCCACTTGAAAACGTATCTATCTGACAGCTGTGAGCGGTTTGTTCGGAAATATATTCATGAAGAAGTGCAAGGTCGTTTTTATTATCGTCTACCAATGCCACTCTCATACTGTAAAAATCCTTTCTTATACATGATTTCTTAATATATAATAACACACATCAAAGCAAAATTCAAGCATTATTCATTTATTTTGTTACCGCTTGTGCAGATTTTTGACCGTTTGTGCCAAATCTATTGACAAAGTGTGTAGGCTGTGTTAAAATAATCGAGTAAAATTATGTTCTGAGTAAAAAAGAAATATCAGCAACAAAAAATATTATGGAGGAATTAGAATGAAAAAGAAAATTTTAAGTCTTTTGGTGACGGGCTGTCTTTTGTTTGTGCCGACAACGGCATTTGCAGACGATAATAAGACGGTAATAAAAACTGTTGACGACCTGTTGGCGTTTTCAAAAGCGGTAAACAACGGAGATTATGACAAGAATAAGGACGCAGTTGTTGTTCTTGAAAATGACCTTGACTTGACAGGTGTTGTGTGGACGCCTATCGGAAACGTTATCGGTAAAAACGGCTATATTGAACATTGTTTCAGCGGCAAATTCTACGGAAACGGTCATACTATTTCAAACATTGATTTTACGTCTATTTATGGTAAAGACGTGTTGGTCGGTTTCTTTGGCGATATTGAGGAAGCAGAGGTATCAGGTCTGACTATAGAGGGAAATCTGGATGTGACAAATACTGATAACGACTATACTTTTTATGGCACTATTGCAGGATTTGCAGGTGATTGTACTATTACTGATTGTGTGTCAAACGTATCTTTCAACAATAACGGCAAATATGTTTATGGCTTAATGGGCATGGTAGGTCAGGCAGACGCCACAACTTTTGAATATTGTGAGAACACAGCAGACATAACTATCTCAGGCGACAGCGGAAGTCTTTATGTGGGCGGTATAGTTGGATATGCACAGAATGGAACGGAAGTCCGCTATTGTTCAAGCACAGGCGATATGGTATATGCTGCACCAGACGCCGGCGGTATCGTAGGATGTTTGTATGGCGATTCCAAGGTCATAAACAGCTATGTTACAGGAAAACTCACGCCGGTTGGCAACGGAACCACAGATGTAGGCGGTATTGTTGGTTCAGTAGCCGGCGGTTCTGTAAGTGATTGCTATTTTGCAGGAGAAATTGACCTTTCACAGTATTCAGCCAAAAAGCCATATACACGTTTCGGCGGAATAGTGGGAAAAGATTCCTCGTCTACACCTGACTTTAAAAACAACTATTTCACAGAAACAGAAGATGTTGAAGCTTGCGGTTCAAATAAAGAAGCAGGCAAGGCTAAAGCATATGACTATATGACAACAAAAGAATTTTATGACGAGCTGACAGCCGACGGTGCAAAGTATCAGTATGTTGAGGGAAAAACACCTGTCCTGCCAACTAAGGAATATGCAGTTGATTTTGAAGTAACACCTGCTGACCTGAAAAATGTTGTAATAAAGGTAGACGGAAAAGAGATAACAAGCAATACTGCAATGCTTACAGCAGGCACTTACACTGTAGATGTAACTGCTGACGATTGCGAGCCTCTCAGCAAGGAAATAACTATTTCAGCAGATATCGCAACACATACACAGGCTTTTGAACTTGCATACAAGTCAGCAGACTATACAGAGCTTGACAAGGCAGAGAAAGCCGAAAAGGCTCTCAACAAGGACGATTATGAGGACTTCTCAGAAGTTGAAAAGGCTCTTGCCGCTATCGACAGAACAAAGAACATCACAGAGCAGGCTGATGTGGACGCTATGGCAAAGGCTATAAATGACGCTGTGGCAAACCTTGTAAAGAAAGCTCCTGCTTCTTCACAGCCTGACAGCTCGACTGCCGACAGCAAGACAGACAGCAGCTCAAAGGCGGCTTCAAACGCTTCAAACACAAACCCATCGACCGGTGTTGCAGGCGGAGCTTTCGCTCTTGCACTTCTGAGCGGTGCGGCTGTGGTAATGGCTAAGAAGAAAAAGTAATATATCCATTAAATAGATATATAAAGCAATTAAGTGGGACTTTCATACATTATTTGTTTAAATGAATACCGCTTGTGCAGATTTTTGACCCTTTGTGTCAAACTTGTTGACAAGTGTGTGGGTTGTGTTAAAATAATCGTGAAAAATCTATGCTCTGAGTAAAAAAAGAAATATCAACCCCGAAAAATATAATGGAGGAATTAGAATGAAAAAGAAGATTTTAAGCCTTTTGGTGACGATGGGTCTTGCGGCAAGCTTAGTGCCTGTTTCTGTTTTTGCTGACGGTACAGAGGTCTGGGACGGCTCTGTAGCGGAATCTTTTGCAGGCGGAAAAGGCACAAAAGACGACCCTTATCAAATAGCTACCGGCTCACAGCTTGCGTATCTTGGCGAAAGTATGAAATCGGGAACGTATGGAGAAAAGTTTCAGGATACATACTTTGAGCTTACAGAGGATATCGACCTTGGGGGAAAAGAGTGGACACCGATAGGCTACACAGCGGCAGACCTTATTATGGGTGGTCATGAATATTTTGTTTTCTCTGGCAACTTTGACGGAAATGGTTATACTATCAAAAATCTTACCATTGGAACAGAAACATCGCCATACAGTGGCGATGTATGCGGCTTGTTCGGTGCGACCAGCGGCACTATCGAGGACGTAGTTCTTGAAAATGTTTCTATAAACTATGTTGGCGGAAATCACAGCAGTGGATATGGCTTCCGCATGGGAGGTGCGCTTGTAGGTTATTCTATGGGCGATATAGTAAATTGTACTGTTATCGGTCTTGACATGAAAGCAGGCTCTGACGGCAGCTATGTTGCTCTTAACAGCATAGGCGGATTAGTAGGCATTCAGGACGGAGGTACAACAGTGAGCCACAGCCGTGTTTCCGGAAAGATAGAGGAATCAACAAAAAAGGGCAATGTTGGTGGCTTTGTTGGTACGCTCGCAAAAGGCTCATCTGCTAAATATTGCGGTGCAGACGTTTCTGTTGAGGTAACAGGAAATGGTCGTGGTATCGCAGTAGGTGGCTTCGTTGGAATAGGTAATGGAGTGACAATTGATGAAACTTTGATAGAAAATTGCTATGCCACAGGCAATATAATAGGTGCAGAATATGCAGGCGGCTTTGTTGGAAACATCTCAGGTCTTAACATCAGCAACTGCTATGCAAAGGGTGATGTAAGCAATAGTTTTGTTGGTGCGTCATTCTTGGGTACTGACGCTGCAAGCAATAACTATTATGGCACTGTAAAGAATTGCTATGCAACAGGTCTTGTATCTGATATTTCTTCTTCCGCTTATGCTTTTGCAATGCAAGATACGATGAATAGAAGTACGATTCATAATTGCTACTACAACATACAAAATACAGCAAAAAATACGGAATCAGCAGCTTCTCTTACTATTGACGATATGAAAACAGACAGCTTTTTAAATGTGCTCAACGGCTCATCAAACGTATGGACTAAGCGTGATAACGATACTCCTGCCTGCGGTGCTGAGCCTGCTGACTACAGCAATGTTTATGAAGTGCTGGGTAATATTCCTGCCGACCTTTCTATCTACACAGATGAAAGCGTTGCAAACTTGTACAGTGCAGTTGAGGCTTTAAGAGGGTATAGAGATCTTGCACAGCAGTCAGATGTTGACAAAATGACAAATGATATAAACGACGCTGTTGAGGCACTTGTTTACAAGTCAGCAGACTACACAGAGCTTGACAAGGCAGAGGAAGCCGCAAAGGCTCTCAACAAAGACGATTATGAGGACTTCTCAGAAGTCGAAAAGGCTCTTGCCGCTATCGACAGAACAAAGAACATCACAGAGCAGGCTGACGTGGACGCTATGGTAAAGGCTATAAATGACGCTGTGGCAAACCTTGTAAAGAAAGCACCTGCTTCTTCACAGCCTGACAGCGTAAGCAGTTCTGATGCTTCGTCAGATACTAGCAGTTCCGCTTCTGACAGTTCATCTTCTGACAGCAAGTCAGACAGCAGCTCAAAGGCAGCTTCAAACGCTTCAAACACAAACCCATCAACCGGCGTTGCAGGCGGAGCATTCGCTCTTGCACTTCTGAGCGGTGCGGCTGTGGTCATGGCTAAGAGGAAAAAGTAATACATCCATTAAATGGACATATAAAGCAATTAAATGGGACTTTTATACATTATTTGTTTAAATGAATACCGCTTGTGCAGATTTTTGACCGCTTGTGTCAAAATAGTTGAAAAATTATTACCGCTCTGCTATCATAATTATAAGCAGGGCGGTTTTATATCGCAATGCAAATATGATATGAAGTCTTATATTTCGGGAGGATAAAATATGAAAAAGACAAGAATTTTTAGCACGATGCTCGCAACAGTCATATGTATGGCATCTTTGCCTGCAATAAATGTTTTTGCGGCAAATCAGCAGAGAACTACAACTCTTGACCTTACAGTGGCAGGATTTCAGAACGATCAGAAAAATGAAGACGAGGGCTGGAGCTGGGACGCAGCAACTTCTACTCTTACACTTGACAATGTTGATTTTTCGACGGCGAAAAAGTCTTGTGTCATTGTTGACGGAGAAAAAGTTACTAATATAGTTTTCTCAGGAGATAACAAGATGACCTCAGGCACTACAGTTATTTCGAGAAAAGGAAGCGCAAAAGATACCGGTGTAGTACTAAGTGGAAAGACTAAGGACAGTGTGCTTAATCTTGAAGAAACAGGCAACCTTCCAGTAATGGATCAGCCTAATGTTACTTTTGAGTCAGGAACTGTCAACGCACAGGGCGGTGCTGTCATAACACTTTATTCCATAAAGGTAATGGACGCAACTCTTAATATTGACACAAGTGAAGTTGCCGATGGTGGCTGGAATGACGGTTTGTATGCAAACGGCTCTGTTGAGATATACGGCGGAGATGTGAATATCAATGCAGGAAGAGCAGGAATATTAGTAGTTGGTATAGGTGCCCCTGAGCCTAAGACAGGCTTGATTATAAAGGACGGAAAGGTAGATATCAATGCCAAGCTTGCGGATATTTATCTTGGTACAGACAATATAAAGAACGGTCTTATCTCGGGAGGAGATATCACACTCGGTGGTGACATAGGAATTTTCCTTAACGATTGCGAAAAGTGCGAGATAAAGGGCGGTACATTCCATACTGATGAATGTGAAAAACCATTCGCAGTTCATAGAGACAGTTCGGCTGTATTTGAGTATGCAAAGGCAGATTATACAGAGCTTGACAAAGCAGAAGAAGCTGCAAAGGCTCTTAATAAGGACAATTATGTGGACTTTACAGCCGTAGAAAAGGCACTTGAAGCTATCGACAGAACTAAAAACCTTACACAGCAGTCAGATGTTGACAAAATGGCGAAAGACATAAACGATGCTGTTGAGGCACTTGTTTATAAGTCAGCAGACTACACAGAGCTTGACAAGGCAGAGGAAGCCGCAAAGGCTCTCA
>OHMW01000447.1_pt1 | contig 25626 bp, 19 predicted proteins | sample 1569391 | NCBI WGS metagenome assembly OHMW01 (sample SAMEA3879557, study PRJEB24766) | human gut metagenome | biome: human-associated habitat; feature: feces | place: USA | collected 1985/1987 | reverse complement strand
TTCTACGGCAAGAGCTTTCCAGAGGCTGTGGAGTACCTGCTGGCCTTTCACGGCAGGGCAAGAGACTCCCCTATCAAAGCGGCGCCTTTTGTCAAGCGGGATGAGGCGCAAAAGCCCTTTACCCTGCCGCCCCGGAATACGGATGACCGCAGGGTGTTTGCCTACCTGCACAAGCGCGGCATCGCCCCACAGGTGATCCGTCAGTTTTTGAACAGCGGCCTGCTGTATGAGGACACCGAGCATCACAACTGCGTGTTCGTCGGAAAGAACAACGCAGGGCAGGCAAAATACGCGGCTCTGCGTGGAACCTATGACCGGGATGGCAAGGGCTTCCGCGGAGATGTGACAGGCAGCGATAAACGTGTCGGCTTCGCGCTCCCGTATGACCGCAGCTCAGATCAGGTTCTCGTATTCGAGGCGCCCATCGACCTGATGAGCTATCTCACACTTCACCGGAACACACCGAACGCGCTGGCCCTCTGCGGCCTTTATGACGGCGCGCTGCAAGCCTATCTGGCAGATCATCCGCAGATCAAACGGATCGAATTGTGCCTGGACGCAGATGGGCCGGGACGGGAGGTGGCTCGGCAATTTCAGAACAAATACACAGCCATGGGCTACGCCGTGACCGTGGAGGAACCCCGCAGCGGCAAGGACTGGAATGAGTATCTGCAAAAAAGAAAAACACCTGAGAGGGGCGGTAATCAAGTAATCAACACGAAAGATCCAAAGAAACCTATTCGGAAAATATAAGGAGGAAGTTCGCATTTGAATAAAAAATATTTCTTTTCTCACCGTGTACTGGCCATGCTTCTGACACTGACATTGTGTCTCAGCATGATCCCCACGGCATCAGCCGCACAGCAGAACAGCTACCATGATCCCGTCGAGCATTGGCAGCAGGCCAGCAACCGAACCAATGAACTGGATGTCAATTCCATCGTCACCCATGAGACCTTCTACTGCGCCACCTGCCGGGAAAATACAGATTTCACCGTCTGGCGTGTTCCGGAGTATACCCGCTCCGGTGAGACGGCCCTGAACCGCAACGTCAAGTATTCCAACGGGATGTGTATTGACGAAGTAACGGTAGGCAGTCTGGATGCCGGTGTCCCCGGCGAGAACGCCTATTACACCGGTTACCACTGGACCAAATCCGTATGCAGCCGCTGTGGAGACTGGAACAGTAACGAGACCAACGGCGCCCCCTACGCATGGGACAAGAACATCTACGTTCTGCATGACTGCGCCGCCAAATTTTATCTGGATCTGCCGGAGACCGTTACTCATGAATATGTAGACAGCAAGTACCACCGCACCGTCACCAAGGGCGGCACCTACTGCTGCTTCTGTTACGGTACGAATTACGAGAAATCCTCTGTGCTGGAACGCCATGACATGGCGGTGGAGACTCTGCCCCAGCCCGCTCATGGCCGTTTCGCTGCCGTGGAGAAGTGCCGCCTGTGTGACTATACCCGATATGACTACACGGCGGCCAAGGCCGTTGTTGCCAGCTACTACGGCGTGGTAGACGGACAGCCCCATACCATCAGCGTTACGGACTTGTCTGAAGCCGGTGTCCGCACCGCTATCCGTTACGGCAACAGCGCGGATAGCTGCACCATGACCACCGCACCCAACTATACGGACGAGGGTCAGTACACTGTCTATTACGAGATCACCTACACCTGTGACGGTGTGGATATGACGGAAAACGGTGTGGCCTATGTCTGGCTGCGGGATGATACCACAGATGAAAACGGCAACTGCGGCTGTGGCTGCTCTAACCCCAACTGTGGCTGTCAGAACAAGCACTGCAACGGAAATTGCTGCACCGACAAGGGCTGCGGTGAAAACCACAAGTATATTCTGCTGGACAGCACCAAGGCCGGCTGCACCACCCTCGGCTATGACCGCTACCTCTGTACGGAGTGCGGCAAAATCGAAAAGCGCGACTATGTGGACTCTCTGGGCCACGCATGGCAGGGCATCGTCATCCGTGACGCTACCTGCGAAACCGATGGCAAGCTGCTGGAGCTTTGCTCCCGCTGCGGACAGATGAAGCAGACCGCCACGCCCAAGGGCGAACACAGCTATGAGGTCTATACCGTGGCCGCCACCTGTACCAGCCCCGGCTATACCGTCCGGGAATGCTCCGTTTGCGGTGACCGCCATATCGAGGACATCACTTCTGTTCTGCCCCATAACTACGAATCCCATGTGATCGAGGCTACCTGCGATGCAGAGGGAAAGACCATCCATCGCTGCGATGGCTGCGGCAGTTCCTTTGTAACGGATTATACCTCCCCGCTGGGCCATAGCTGGGACAAGGGCACCCTTGTCACCAACGCCACCTGCACCGGCGAGGGGGTCATGGAATACCGCTGCACCCGCTGCGGCTACCACCGTCTGGATGCCGACCCCGCAGATGGCCACATCCCCGGCGCTCCTGCTACCTGCACGGACCCCCAACTCTGCACCCGCTGCGGCGCTGTGCTGGAAAAGGCCCTGGGACATGATTACAAGTCCGAAGTGACTGCTCCCACCTGCACGGAGATGGGCTATACCACTAACACCTGTGCTCGCTGCGGCGATACCAACAAGAGCGACTATACCGAGCCTGCCGGTCATAAACCCGGCGACTGGATCATCGACAAGGAGCCTACCACCGACGCTGCGGGCAGCAAGCACAAGGAGTGCGAGAACTGCGGCGAGAAGCTGGAAACGGCAGAGATCGAGAAGATCTACAACAGCGGCACCACGGACAGCAAGGGCGAGACCATTGTGGGCGGATACCTTGTGACCGTCACCGATACCGACACCAAGAATCCCGTAGCAAACGCCGCCGTGGCACTCCACAAGGATAATTCGATCTCCATCCGCCTGCCGAATAGCCGCCTGCTGGACTACGCAGACCAGACCACCGTCACCGTGCAGCTTGTCAAGGACAAGAGCGCTGTACCGGGCATGAGCATTGCCGTTACAGACAAGAATGATAACGACTCCTCCGGTAAAACCGACACCGCGGGCCAAATCACCATTCCCACCGGCAGCGGTAAGACCAACGAGGACGGCAAGGCCACAGCGGGCTATGAGGACGCGGACGGCGACCGCTGGACGCTGACCATCAAGGTGGAGCACACCGATACCGGACGACCCATCCCCAACGCGGAGATTGCCATCGGTAAGACCGGCAATATTACGGTCAAACTGCCGGATGGCACGGACCTGGATAAAAACCACCGTGTGACGGTTACCGTCACCGACCACAAGAAAAATCCGCAGGAGAATAAAAACATCATTGTTAAGGGTGATCTGAGCCAAACGGCCAAGGGAAAGACGGATCAGGACGGAAAGGTGACCGTTCCGGAAATCGAGGAAAGAGAGCGTCACGGTGCCTATATCCTGGGCTACACGGACGGGACTTTCGGCCCCAGCCGCAGCATGACCCGCGCGGAGGCCGCCGCGATCTTCGCCCGCCTGCTGGCGGAGAAGAACGGCGATACCATTTCCACCGTGGCCAACACCAGATTTACGGATATTCCCGCCCATGCCTGGTACTCCGGTTATGCCAAATACCTCAATAACAACGGTGTTACCTATGGTAAGAGCAAGACTATCTTTGCCCCCGACGATGCTATTACCCGTGCCGAGTTCACCACGCTGGCCGTCCGCTTCTTTGATGTGTACGGCGATGGCGACGCTGAGATCATGGAGCAGTATAAGGGCTTCAACGATGTGAGCGACGGCTATTGGGCTGCCGCGTACATCAAGGCTGCCGCCAAGCATGGCTGGATCAACGGCTATGGCGACGGCTCCTTCCGCGCTGACGACGAGATCAACCGTGCGGAGGTCGTGACCATCGTCAACCGCCTGCTGGGCCGTGAGGCGGACGCGGACTACATTGCGGACAATCTCCGCAAGCTGAACACCTTCCCGGATGTCAGCCGCAAGCATTGGGCGTACTACGCAGTCATGGAGGCCGCCAACACCCATACCGCCATTCTTGGTGACAGCGAAAGCTGGAGCAAGTAAACACCCTGCCGCCCTCCCGATGCCGGGAGGGTGGCTTTTCTAACATCAAACATCATAATTAAAAAGGAGAAATGAACCATGCTGAAGATCACTGCCATTGGCAACCTGACCAACGATGTGGAACTGAAAATGAATGAGACCACCGGCAAGCCCTACGCCATCCTGCGAATCGCCTCGGACCGCCGCTATAAGGATAAGGACGGCAACAAGCTCACCGACTTTATCTCCATCAAGGTGCGCGGCCCTCTGGCCGAGCGCTGCGCCGAGTTTGCCTGGAAGGGCTGTAAGCTGGCAGCCACCGGCGATTTTGAGACTATTACCTTTGAGGACGAGCCGGAGCGTCAGCCCGGTTTCCTCATCAAAGCCAGCGAGGTGGAGTTCCTCTCTCCCCGCAAGGTGGAGGAAACGGCGCAGGAATTGGAAGAGGAGTCTGTCCGCGAGGTCGCTGCCTGATGAAAAATACCGGGATCACATATACCAGTGCTGAACGCAGCCCTGTGATCCTGCCGGAGATGGCCGAGCTGCTCCCGCCTTTGAGCGCGGAGCAGCTTGACGCTCTGGAAGCAGATCTCATCAAAAACGGCTGCTACGCGCCTATCATCGTCAATGAGGACATGATTATCATCGACGGACACAACCGTCAGGCACTGTGCGAAAAGCACGGTCTGCCGTACACGATGGCCGTTTTCTCCTTCGAGGATCTGTTGGAGGCCAAGCAGTGGGCGTTGGATACCCAGAAGGGACGCCGCAACCTTGAAAAGTGGGAGCTGGGCAAGATCGCCCTGAAGCTGAAACCCGAGATTGAAGCCAAGGCCAAAGCCAACATGGCTGCTGGCGGACAGAATTTCCACCCCAGCGAGGCCGAGGAAGGTTCGGCAACATTGCCAAACCTTCCTTCTGTTGAAAAAGCGGTAGATACCCGCAAGGAGCTGGCCGAAGCGGTCGGCTTGGGTGAGCGCACGATGGGCAAGGTCATGCAGATCGATGAGAACGCCCCGGACGCCATCAAGGAGGCGCTGGACAAAAAGGAATTGTCCATCAACAAGGGGTATGACCTGACCCGCCAGCTTCAGGAGGTACCGGAGGATCAGCGGGAACAGGCTGCCATGGAGCTGCTGGAATATGAAAAGGCAAAGAAAGACCTCAAACAGCAAAATGCGGAGATCGACCGCAGGGGCAAAGTTGCAAACACTTTCTGCAAGGCATACGAAAAGGCTTCTCTTCTGACCGCCACGGAAGAAAATGTCCGCTGTTGGACAGAAGGGACCCGCATGACGCCGGAGGAACTTCAGGACACCGTCAAGGAGTCCCGCGAGATCGCCCAGGTGTTCGCTGCCATTGCCGATATCATCGAGCAGAAGATCCTGCCTTCAGACTGGCGGAATACCGGCCCCGCGGAGGATATTCCCTGTGAGGTGGTGTCATGAGCGAGATGCTTTCTGTTCGCCAGTGGCAGGACTTGTTCCGCAGTGGGGCGTTTCAGGATAGATCCCGTGAGACGCAGATCCGCGCCGGGTGGTATGACTGGTTTTGCAGCGATACGGCTCTTGCCGGCAGACTGCAGAGGATCGGCAGGGTGGTCATGGGGATCACGGAACCTGCCATTCTGGACAATTACTATGTCTGGTTCAAAAACAACTGCCCTCTGGACGGCCCCCTCTATGATGACGTGCGCTTTGAGCCGTTGGAGGGTGACCGCTGCGGACGGTACTTTGTGGTGTCTCAGGACTGCCCTTATGAAAAGCAGAAATGGACGCTGTATACGGAGCGGAGCGGCTTTGAGACCCCGGAGTTCAGTTGCGATAAGGTCCGCGAGATGGAAAAATACCTGAACAGTCAGGGCAAATATCTTGCACAGGCTATGCAGCTGTCCGCTGTCGTGAAAAAACCGAAAAAGGAGGAACCGACGCGATGAAAGAGAAGAAAAGTCCTTCACCGCCCAGCCTCCCTCCTGACGCCCAAAGGGAGATTCTGGACAGGCTGTCCGCGGAGACCCGGATCAGTTCTCAGGAGATCGCCGCCATTTTGAAGCGGCACGGCGTCTGCGGCGATATCGACGCCTTGCAGGACGCCTATCGGAAGCGGCTGGGCCAGCGCCTTATGTCCACCATTCGGGATGAGACCGGCAAGCGTGAGGTGCTGGCCGCCAGCGGCGGCGAGTATGTCATCGTGGATTGCTGTAACAATCCGCAGAAGCTGAAGGCCATTCGGCACCGCATCCAGGCGCAGATGAACGGACTGGATGTGTCTGCCGGAAAGGTGCGCAAGCGTGTTCGTTTTCTGGAACGCTTCGCTTCTTGGGTGAGAAAGGAGACCTCGGATGGAGCGGCGTGAACTGTCAGCGGCGGATATCTACCATAAATTCGCGGCGCAGCTGGACAAGGATGTCTTTCGGTTGTACCGCGCCGCGCAGCGGAGCACCGGCTTCCAGCCCTATGACGCCTTCCCTTATCTGGACGGCTGCACCCTGGGACAGATCAAGCGGGAGCTGGACGAGGACGGTGTTCCCACCGCACAGGGTGTAGAGCGCTGGTCTCCCTCCATCATCCACAATATCCTGACCAATGAAAAGTACATTGGAGACGCCCTGCTGCAGAAAACCTATGTGACGGACTGCATCAACAAAAAGGTCAAAAAGAACCGTGGCGAACGCACGATGTACTATGTGGAGAACAGCCATCCGGCCATTGTCTCAAGGGATCTGTTCAATCAGGTGCAGCAGGAGATGACGCGCCGGTCCAGCAAACGGAAGGTGCTGCAAAAGAGCGGAAAAACGGAACTTGGGAAATACTCCGGTAAATACGCGCTGACAGAATTGTTGGTGTGCGGCGAGTGTGGCTCCCCCTACAAGCGGGTCACATGGGCCAGAAATGGGAAAAAGCGCATCGTGTGGCGCTGTGTCTCCCGGCTGGAGTTCGGTACAAAATACTGCCAGCACTCTCCGACACTGGATGAAGGCAAGCTGCACAGCGCCATCCTCGCGGCCATGAACGAGTACGCCGCCATCCGGCAGGAGGTCTGCCCCAATGTGCTGGCCATGGCGGAGGAAGCCAGGCAGGCGTTATCTCAGGCCGGTGCACGGCTGCTGCAGCTGAAGAAGCGTATGGATGCGGTGAGCCGGGAGCAAAGCGATGTGCTGGATCGGCTGCTCGTCAACATGGCCGATACCGAGCTGAATGCCAGAATGAAAGCGCTGACGGATGAGAAGGAATCCCTTAAGGCGCAGATCGCAGACGCGCAGCAGGCAGAGGTCAATCTGGAGGAACAGGCTGCCAGACGCCGGCAGATGTGGGACAGTGTCATGGAATGCGCCGCGGGCTACACGGAATTTGACAATGAGCTCGTCCGGCAGGTCATCCAAAAGATCACGGTGGAGGATGCGGAAACCATCCACATCCACTTCCGAGACTCGGATGTGGTGCTGGAACAGGAAGTAGAATGAATAGAAAAGGGAGAAAAGAAATGGCCATTTTTATAACCGGTGATACGCACGGTGATTTCAGCAGGCTCCTGCCTGCAGCATTCCATGAGCAACGTGACCTGACCAAAGAGGATTACCTCATCATCTGTGGAGACTTCGGCGGTGTCTGGGATGGCGGCGATGCGGAGCAGCAGTGGCTGGACTGGCTGGAGACCAGGTCCTTTACCACGCTGTTCGTCAGCGGAAACCATGAAAACTATGATCTGCTCCGCAACTATCCAATCAGCCAATGGCACGGCGGCTTGGTACAGGCCATACGCCCCAGCGTCCTGCATCTGATGCGGGGCCAGCTTTATAACATCTGCGGAAAGCGGATATTTACCATGGGCGGCGCCAGCAGCCACGATATCCGGGACGGCATTCTGGAACCGGATAATCCGGACTATGAGCGAAAGCTGCGGCAGCTCAACGCCGCAGGCGCTCTCTACCGAGTCAATCACCGCTCCTGGTGGAAAGAGGAGCTGCCCGGCGAGGACGAATACCGGACCGCAAGAGAAGCACTGGACAAAACAGGTTGGGACGTGGACTACATCATCACCCACTGCTGCCCCAGTAGCATTCAGGACACATTCAGCGGTGGGTTGTTCCAACGGGATGCCCTGACAGACTTTCTCGATGAGGTTCGAGAGCGATGCCGATTCCAATACTGGTTTTTCGGACACTACCACGAAAACATGGTGGTAGAGAAAGAGTTCGTAATGCTCTATAATCAGATTATCCGACTGAAATGATGAGTGGAGGCGCACTGGCGATTGGCTAATGTGTCTCCACTTTCTATTTAAGTAAGTTTTTCACAAGCTCAGGCATAAATCTTTGTCCGGGTTCACGAATAGCTTTCCCGACTACGTTATGCCATTGTGTTGACGCAGGCTACGCCCAAGACAAAAAATAGGAGGAAACAAACATAACGATTGATAGCGCAAAGGATCTTCAAATGAAAGGCTCGTAAAATTGGTCTATGGCCACGGCCACAGAGGATGAGTAAACAGATGGCGGCTGCGCTGCAATATCTGAAAGAGCACCAGCTCTTTGAATATGACGATCTGGCCGCAAAGACCGACGCTGCCACAGAGCAGTTTCACACGCTGGCCGGGGACATTCAGCAGACCGAGGCCGAGCTTTCCCGTGTGTCCAATCTGATGGCCGCCGTGGTGCAGTACGCCAAGACCCGCCCCGCGTTCGATGGGTACAAGGCCGCCAAGTACAGCCGGAAATATCTTGCCGAGCATGAGGCGGAGCTGGCGGACTACCGGGCGGCCAAGGCGACAATGGCCGAGCTGCTGGGCGGCGAGAAGCTCCCCAAAATGGATGTACTAAAAGAAAAACGCCGCCAACTGGCAGCGCGGAAAAAAGCTCTTTATTTGGAATACCGTAAGGCCCAGCAGGATATGCGGGAGCTGGTGGCGGTCAAGGGCAGCGTGGATCATCTGCGCGGGCTGACGGACAACCAGCGCAATAAGGAGCAGGCCCGTTAGGGACGGCGACGCAGACAACATTTCTTCTGGTCACGGTGTCCAGAAGTCCAGCGGGTTTGGGGGCACCCCAACAAGCATTTCCGCAGCGCGGAAATTGCAAGTGTCAATACACTTGCCTTGCTTGCCGTTAGTGCGCTGCCCCAAAACTGGCGCAAATAGGGTTTGGTTGCAACTCTGTTGCTGTTTGGTGCATCTTGAGTCGCTCTGTCTTGAAAAACTGATTTGCCTTTTATAAAATACACATAGGGGGAGGGGTGAAAATTGAAAGTAGCAATTAACATACAGGCTGATATTCAAGAAATTGAAGTCATCATAAATTGTATGGCCGAAGATGAAAATGTTCAAAGAATTGTATCTGCATTGGATTCTCTCAACACAAAATTGTGCTGTCGGCGGCAAGGAGAACTTTTTCAAATTGCTTTGAATGATATTTTGTATATCGAGTCGGTGGATCGCAAGACATTCATTTATACCGAGCAACAGATATACGAAACGGATAAGCGACTGTATGAGTTAGAAAACCATTTGAAAAACAGATCTTTTTTCCGAGCATCGAAGGCAGTTATTATCAATTTGAGACGGACAAAATCCATTCGGCCAGAAATTGGTGCCAGGCTCTTGCTTACTATGGATAACGGAGAAAAAGTTATTGTATCACGGCAATATTCAAGCAATATAAAGACAGCATTGGGGGTTATGTAGGTGAATAACTATCGCTCAATTATTTGGCGCTTTTTTACGGCGTTCTTTTTTATCTTTGGCCTGCTCCAAACTTTGTTCTTTGCACGGGCCATCTTTCCTCAATTTCGTGCAAGTGGATTGAATACACCTCAAACCTTACTTTGCATGGTTTCCGCTATTATTTTGTCCGCTTTATACTCTATGATCTGCGTAGATGGCCAGGAAAGTTTGTATGCCATAAAATCCCGCCTTATAATTTGCGGCATCCCTTGTGTGCTCATTTGCAGCGTTCTGTCAGTTAATTATGGGCTACCATCTCTAATTCTTGATCTTCTTGGAATTGCAGATCGTGGTACGGGAATTTCTATTTGGCTAATTGCTGTCATTCTTTCCAGTGCAGTTTTGATACTCGCTCTTTATCTCCTTGAACGGCACTATCGTCGAGTTGGCGAAAAATACGATAGCGCACTTTCTCAGTACAAAACCCGGGAAGAAGCAATACCTGCCGAATAAAGTGAGGAGCGAGGTTAGTATGGATATTCTACTTTATTTTGGAGGGCCTGCTCTCATCGCCTTTCTTATTCAATTCCTTGTTGGATGTAGAACACAACACAAAATTTTACGATATATTCCGATCTATTGTTTTGTTATAACACTTGCCTTTGCTATCATTGCCCTAACATCGGATTCAGGTTTTTTCCTTGGTGGTAATGTTATTGCTGCTCTTGTGTGGTGTATAATTGGTGTCTGCTTTCTGATAGGGTATGCTCTGGCTATCTTTATTTATAAACATAGAAAATGATTGCGTGTAACTGAAGTTTAGCCGCTGTCATACAACTGTAAACGGCGGTTTTGATCAATTAAATCAAAGCCGCCGTTTTCTTTGAAAATATGATTTCTGTGTTCATATTCATACCCAGAATACCCCGACGGCGGGTACGAACTTTTTTTGACTGGTGCAGATCACAGGAGAAATAGAATAGTAAAGTAGACACGGCAAAATAACCTCCCATCGGTTGCCGTGTCCCTGCAAGTCGTCATTGGTTTGTGTTAACGCAAAGAAACGGCGGCCCTGAGTCCATCAAAACCGCCGACAGAATAATGAGCTAAATGTGCGCAGGAAATCATCTGCCCCGTCCAACGATTTTTTTCTTTCCCCGGACGGGGCAGTATTTGATAGTAGTTTTGTTTCTCCTCAAATGGCAATTAAGCAGCCAATTAAACGTTTGTAATATTACTGTGCAAACTGACTCATATACAATGCTTCGTATTTTCCATGTTGTGCCATTAACTCTTCGTGGCTGCCATGCTCAAGAATATCACCATGTTCCATGTAAAGGATCATGTCAGCATCCCGAATCGTAGAAAGCCGATGGGCAATCACAAAAGAAGTACGTCCGTGCATCAATTTTGCAAGTGCTTTTTGGATAAGCTGCTCCGTATGCGTGTCCACGTTGCTGGTGGCCTCGTCCAAGATCATGATTTCCGGGTCAGACGCCATCGCTCGGGCGATGGTCAGCAGTTGGCGTTGACCTTGTGAGATATTTTCCGCCCCTGTGGAAAGTTCAAAATCATAACCGTCTGGCAGGGTCTTGATGAAGCTGTCCACGCTGGCGGATCGTGCGGCGGCGATGATTTTTTCCTCCGGCAGATTGTCCTGCGCGTAAGCTATGTTGTCCCGGATGCTGCCTTCAAAGAGCCAGGCATCCTGGAGCACCATGCCAAAGCGATCCCGTAGCTCGTGACGGGTCATTTCCTTGGTGTCTACCCCGTCCACTAAAATACTACCGCCGTCCACATCGTAGAACCGCATGAGCAGATTGATGAGGGTGGTTTTGCCAGCCCCGGTGGGGCCCACGATGGCCACTTTCTGACCGGACTTCACCGTGATGTTCACATCATGCATCAGCTGGTGCTCCGGGGAGTAACCGAAGGACACATGGCGAAATTCCACCGCGCCCGTGCTGACCTGAGGCATCAGTCCGGGAACAGGGTCTGGTGTCTCTTCCGAGGCATCCAGCAGAGCGAAAATGCGCCCTGCGGCAGCGGACGCTGCGCTGAAACTGCCCGCCATCCCCGCAATGCTGGTGAAGGGCTGGGAGAACTGCTTGGTATACTGGAGCATGGCTTGCACGTCGCCGATCCGCATCTCACCACGCAATACGGACAGACATCCCAGCAGGGCGCTGACAGCGTAGCCAAGGTTATTTACCAGGTCGGTGATTGGAGTGACCTTACCAGATGCAATCTCGGCACTCTGAGCGGTACGCTGGAGTTCCCCATTGATTCGATCAAACTCCTCTTTTGCTCGATCCGTGTAGTTGAACACCGACACCAGCTCCTGCCCTTGGTACACCTCCTCGATGTAGCCGTTGAGCTGTCCCAGGAGTTCCTGCTGCCGGGCGTAGTGTATGGCTCCCGTTTTCATAACGCCTAGAGAGGCCAGTAGAGACACCGGCACCATAACCACTGCGATGGCCGCCAGTATAGGACTGGTTGTGAACATCATCACCAGGATACCCACAGCGGTGACCACCTGGGTGACGATTTGGGTCAGGTTCTGGCTCAGGGCGTTGTTCACCGTGTCCACATCGTTGGTGATGGTGCTGAGGATTTCCCCCTGGGTATGAGAGTCGTAATAGTCCAGCTTCAGGTGGTGCATCTTCCGGTCAATATCACCCCGCAGAGTCTCCATAACGCAGGCGGTCAGCTTAGTCATGCTGAAGCTTTGGAGAATGGCGAAAAGCTGGGCCACAAGATAAAGGGCTATCAGCGTCACGAGCAGCCAGACGATCGTTTCCCAGTCGAAGGAGCCGCTTGCCACGCCATCGTACAGTTCCGAGGTGATGCCGCCCGTCACCGCTGGGGTCAAAACGGTAAACAGGGTACTCAGGACAGCGGCGATCATCACTAGAATCAGGCGGAGCTTGTACCGTCCCAGATAGTGGAACAGCCGTTTAAACGCATTCCAGTTCATGTTTCACTTCCTCCTCTCCCAGCTGCAATTCAGCAATCTCCCGGTAGAGCGGACATGTATGTAGCAGTTCCCGGTGCTTGCCTCTCCCCACGATCTGTCCGTCCTCCATCACCAAGATACGGTCAGCATCCAGGATAGAACCCACCCGCTGAGCCACAATGAGCATGGTGGAATCCCCCATGCTCTCCCGCAGGCGCATGCGGAGTGTTTTATCTGTTTTCACATCCAAGGCGGAAAAGCTGTCATCAAACAGGTAGATTTCTGGTTTTTTTACGACAGCCCGAGCAATAGCCATGCGTTGGCGCTGGCCGCCGGACAAATTGGTGCCGCCTTGAGCGATTTCGGCGTGGTAGCCGTCCGGCTTCTGTTCGATGAACTCGTCGGCGCAGGCGATGTAGGCCGCTTGCCGCCACTGTTCCTCACTGCTGTCCTGATCTCCAAAGCGCAGGTTGGAGGCCACGTCTCCGGAAAAGAGTACATTCTTCTGGGGGATATAGCCGATCAGATCCCGCAGCTCGTTCAATTTATATTGTTTTACATTCATATCGTCCACATAGACATGGCCTACCGTGGCGTCGTAAAGCCGCGGGATCAACTTGAGGATGCTGGACTTGCCGCAACCGGTGCGCCCGATAATGGCGGTGACCTCCCCGGCCCGGCACTCGAAGCTAACATCCTTCAACACTGGTTCGTCCGCCCCAGGATAGGTAAAGGTCACATGGTCAAAGGCCACACAGGCGCGGCCTTTGCGCAAGGCGGCACTGTATCTGCCGTCCTTGATGGAACTCTCGGTATTCAGCACTTCTGCGATGCGCTTAGCGCAGGCATAGGACACAGGAAAGAGCATAATGACCAATGCCAGCATCATGATAGCGGCAAGGATCATGCTGATATACTGGCTGTTGGCCACCAGGTCACCCACTGCCATCTCCCCGGCGGACACATACCAGGAACCCATGCCCATGACCGCTGCTGTAGTCACACCAAAGATCACCTGAATCACCGGCATCAGCAGTGCGGTCACCCGCCCAGAGAGAATGGTCATGGAGGCCAGTTCTCCATTGGCTTGGGAAAACCTTTCCATTTCTTTCCCTTGCCGATTGAAAGCCCGAATCACCCGTACCCCCTCCAGTGTTTCCAGAAAGATCTTGTTCAGTCGGTCAATCCGCTGCCGCAGGGTCACCGAGTAGCGGGAAACAAAAATCAGAATGACACCTACGCCAATGATGAGGGCGGGAATGGCCAAGCTCAGCACGGAACTGAGTTCGCCGCCGGTCAGAGAAGAGAGTACCAGCCCAGCCACCGCCATCAGCGGTGCAGTCACCCCCAGCCGCAACAGCAATGAGAGAAACATTTGGATGTTGGTCACATCGGAGGTACTGCGGGTCACTAGACTAGCGGTGCCAAACCGCTCCATTTCAGCGGCGGAAAAATCTTGCACCTGATGGAATATCTCACGCCGCAAATCAGCGGCAAATTTAGTGGACACCTTGGCGGACAGCACCGTGGCTGCCATGTTGAAAAGACAGCCCAGAATGGCCAGGGTTGCCATCACCGCCGCAATGATTAGGATGGTGTTTCGGTTTTCTCCGGCCACTCCGATGTCAATCATACTGGCCAGGGCAGTAGGCAGCAGCATGGCTGTCACAGCGGAGAGCAGCATCAGCGCCAAGAGGGCGGCCACATGCTTTCCGCTGAGTTTTACACGGGAAAAAATCGTACCCATAGTTTTCCTTTCTGCTCGTCGTACTCGCATTTTAGCTTGACAGGGCAAATAACAAATGATAGTATAAATGAAGCGATAGTATCATAGATGCTAGAATATCACAGAAGCAGGCGTTGTCAATAGTCCGAGCGAAAGTGGAACAAATGACAATCCTTGTTTCAATGATACGCAATTAAAGGAGACGTTTCTTATGCGAAGGACAACGGCTACAACAGACTATCTGAAAGAATGTATGGGTACAGCGTTGCTGGAACTAATGAAAGAAAAACCCATTGAAAAAATCAGTATTGAGGAGATGACTGCCAAGGCAGATGTAGGTCGCTCCACTTATTTCCGTTATTTCAAAAGTAAAGATGAAGTTCTGTCTTTCAAAATCACATGTCTGTGGAAGCGCTTTTCCGACGAACACGGTGCTACCAACTTCGCCACTGGTAGTTATGACGGCATCAGGCTGTTTTTTGAATTTTGCCTTTCCACTCGTCCTATTTGTGATCTGCTCTACTCAGCTGATCGCCAATATGTGATTCTAAACTTCTATTTACAAGAAGCGGCATCCATTGTCGCTAATGCCGATGCCAAAACGCACTACTTTATCCAATTTATTACATATGGATTGTTTGGGCTTATGAATGCGTGGGTATTACGAGGCTATAAAGAAACCCCACAGGAAATGGCACAAATAGTTTGCGATTGGGAAGCATCTTCGGAGGAGAAATAGCATAGAGGGGGGTAAACATATGGGGAAAATCATTCGACGCATTCTAACAATTATTCCAGCGGTGGCTTTACAATCGCTCTGGCTTTTGCTGTTGATGAAATGGCTGACCCCTTACGCACCGATTATTGTGTCACTGCTTTCCGTTGCAGCGTTTTTCTTGGTGGTATTTATTATTATAAAGAGAGATGAAACCGCTTATAAATTGCTTTGGCTGCTGGTTATTCTGTCACTACCTTTGGTAGGAGCGTTACTATATCTGCTCTTTGGAAATAAACGGACGGCCCGCCCTCTAAAAAGGCGCTTGCAGCAAGTTCAAAAGAGTTGCAATCCGCAGCCTCTTCCAATAAAAGAAGCGCCCTTTGACGGCGAAAAACGCATGGGGCAAACAGTGCGGTGGCTGGAAGAAAAAACGCAATATCCGATGTGTGCAGTTGAGCAGGTTCGTTACTATCCGTTGGGCGATAATATGTTCCCTGATATGCTTGCCGATTTGAAAAATGCAAGAAACTCGATTTACGTAGAATACTTCATTATTGAGCCGGGGCATATGTGGGACGCAATCGTGAACGAACTGGAAGTAAAAATGGAGCAGGGCGTTGATGTACGTGTGATATACGATGATCTTGGCAGTATTTCTTCGTTCAATTTCAGTAATGTCCGTGAACTGAAAAAGAAAGGCATTCCATGTATTCCTTTTAATCCTTTCCTTGCCTTAAAAGGAACTGCAAACTATCGCGATCATCGCAAAATGCTGATTATTGACAACGAAGTTGCTTATAGCGGAGGTATCAACTTAGCAGATCGGTATATCAATTTGGAACATCCCTATGGACACTGGAAGGACACAGGCTTTCGGATTACTGGTGAGCCAGTAAAAAATTTTACCCATATGTTCTTGACCTTTTGGAACGCATTTTCGCTGGAAAAAGAAGCAGGACAGCTTGCAATGCCCACATATCCCAAAAGGTATCCTGCGCCGCCGCACACATTTGATGGTTATGTGCTTAGTTACTACGATTCGCCCCTTAACCATGAAGCTACCAGTAATCAGCTCTTTATTGACTTGCTTTCTCAAAGCACGGATTACGCATGGTTTTTTACACCGTATCTTATGCTTGGCGATGACTTGATGGATGCAATGATTTCCGCTGCTCAACGTGGTGTAGACGTGCGGATCATTATGCCCGGCATCCCTGATAAGAAGCTGATTTTCCGTATGTCTCGGAGCTTTTATCAGGTGTTGCTGACTGGCGGCATCAAGATTTATGAGTATACTCCCGGCTTCGTTCATGCAAAGAGCTTTGTATCAGACGACAAAGTTGCGACGATAGGAACTGTCAATCTGGACTACCGCAGTCTCTTTCTCCACTTTGAAAACAATTCGTTCTTTTATCGTTCCAGTATTATTGCAGCAATAAAGGACGATTTCATCGCTACACAGGCAAAATGTAAAGAGGTAAAGCCCTATGATATGAAACATTATTCGCGCCGCTGGGTCGTAGATGGTGTCCTTCGTATTTTCGCACCGCTATGTTGAGGTTTTTATGAAGCATTTTCTTATGTGTCTGCTATATATCGCGGCGTTAGGGGTTCTCTCCTTTGTAGTGGGGCGCTTGATCCCGAAGCATTGGTTTCACGCCGATCGTTTTCCTTGGGTCTGCCACCCGGCAGAGCAAAAACTATGGAAGCGGCTTCATGTTCGGAAATGGCAGGCAAAGATCCCCGATATGAGCCGCATATTCGTTAAAATCATGCCGGAAAAGAAACTGACAAAGGAAAACTATGAGAACTTGCCGCGCATGATAGAAGAAACTTGCGTGGCAGAGTGGACACATATTCTGTTGTCTATCGCCGGTCTTGGACTGCTGAAAATATGGTCCGGTGTTGGCGGGGTATGTATAACGATTATCTACATTGTGCTGGGTAATTTGCCGTTTATTGTTGTCCAGCGCTATAATCGCCCACGCCTGCAAAAGCTGTTTGCTATGCAGCAAAGGAAAAAATAGGAGATTCAAATGCAAACACTAATTCTAAGCTGCAACACTGGCGCAGGGCATAACTCCTGTGCGCAAGCAGTTCAGGAAGCCTACCACTCTCGCGGAGAAATCTGCAATATTATAGATTCTTTGCAGTTTATTTCAGAAAAAGCATCCACGTTTATTTCTAATTGGCATACCCGAATTTACCGCCATGCTCCAAGGCTTTTTGATGCTGGGTATCAGCGTGCGGAATCTCACGAAGATATTTTTTGTGAGGGAACGCCGATCTATAAGCTACTTTCCTCCGGCGCAGAGCGGATGTATCAATACATCCGCTCTGCAGGCTACGATAATATTATCTGTACTCATGTATTCCCAGCCTTGGCGTTGACAGAAATGCGCCGACAGCACCCATGCTTACAGCTTGTAACGAGCCACATTTCTACAGACTATACCTGCGCTCCCTGCACAGCGGATTCTGCGCTGGACTGGTATTTCATTCCGTCCACTTCGCTGTTAGGTGAGTTTGAACAATGTGGACTTCAACCTCAAAAGCTGATCGCCAGTGGAATCCCTGTGCGGCAGCAATTCTACCAGCGTGTGTCACAAGAAGCAGGAAAAGCCAACGCCGGAATCTCTCCTGCTCATCAGCATATTTTAATGATGTGCGGTAGCATGGGCTGCGGTCCAATGGAGGAGATTATATCGTATCTCTGCCCTTACCTCACAACAGAACAAGAACTTAGTGTTGTATGCGGCACAAATGATGATTTACGCAAAAAACTCCAAAAAAGAACAGAAAAGTATTCTCAAGTTCATGTTCTGGGAACCGTCAATAATGTGCCGCAGCTCATGCAAGCCTCAGACCTATTCCTGACAAAGCCCGGAGGTCTAAGTACATCTGAGGCAATGGCGGCAGAGTTACCAATGGTGCTTATCGATGCAGTGGCTGGCTGCGAGACACATAATCTGAATTTTTTTCTGCGTAATGGAATGGCCGTCACAGCCAATACGCCAAAAGCAATCGCAGACACCACAATAAAAACGCTAAATGCCCCAGTGCTTCTTTCTAAAATGCGCGCGGCAATGCGGTCGCAGACGGAATGTACGGCAGCCGATAAAATCTATGAATGGATATACAGTCATGCAAAGTAATCATATAAAGCCGGAAGTTAATTACCGTGAGTTCCGCATCCATAAACTTAATACACCTGAATTTTCTCACGTCAGGCTATTGCTTTACTGGCCAATTTTCGGCTTGCTGTTTTTGTTTCTTGAGCGGTTGCAACCGCAACGAAATTACTATCCCGTCTATTGTGGACTCGATGATATAATACCATTTTGTGAATGGGCGTTGATTCCGTATCTATTTTGGTTTGTCTTTCTAATCGGTACGTTGGTTTATACTTTTTTCGTCGATGTACCTGCATTTCGGCGTATGATGTATTTTGTGATAGTCACCTATACGATCACGGTTTTGATTTACCTGTTCTTTCCAACCTGCCAAAATTTGCGGCCAGAAGCATTTGTACGCAATAATCTACTTACACGCTTTATTGAATTATTCTATAGTTTCGATACCAATACAAATGTTTGCCCCTCACTTCATGTAATAGGCTCCGTTGCCGCGATGTTTGGGTTATGGGATTGCAAGGCGCTCCAAAGCGTCGGATGGAAAATCGCTGCTACATCAATCGCCGTGTGTATCAGTCTCTCCACCGTTTTTATGAAACAGCATTCTATCATGGATGTTCTCGCTGCATTGCCAGTCTGTTTCTTTGGTTGGTGGATTGCCTATAAGATACTCCCCAATAATAAAACAAACCGATTTCTTACGAGGATGTAATCATGGATAAATCCTACAAAAAACCGCTTCTACTAATCACGTTTGGGGTGATCTTATTTGCGGCATTCAACAATCTAAACTATGTTGCCAACTTTCTAAAATCGTGTATTGGCTTGCTCGCTCCGATTTTATCAGGCCTTTTGCTGGCCTTTGTTCTGAGTGTACCCGTGCGCGGACTGGCAAAGAGGCTTCGACGAAAGCTGACTAAAGCTACAGATCGGCAAATAGACATGATAAGCCTGTTACTGACGCTGATATGTGTTATTGCGATTATTGCTCTTCTGTGTGTAATTGCGATTCCACAGCTCACTGCATCTGTAAAAAGCATTGCTGCTCTTGTTCAAGAAAAATGGCCTGACTGGGTCGGCTTATTGCAAAGATACGGCATTGACACAGAGAAACTGTCGGCACATTTTGCTACGCTCGATTGGAAATCTATTCTGCAAAGCATTTCGAGCGAAATGAACACAGTGATTTCCTCAGTTGCCAATGTTGCTGGCTCTACGGTATCTGCGATTGCTGATGTTGCAATTTCACTTGTGATCACATTCTATGTGCTAATTGGATGGCGTGAATTGAGCAGTCAAAGCAAACGGGCACTGTATGCCTACTGTAAGGAATCCGTTGCAGATAGAATTTGCCATATTTCGAAACTTGCACATGACACCTATGCGAAGTTTCTTTCTGGTCAGTGTGTCGAGGTTATGATTCTTGGAACATTGATCTTTCTTTCGCTTTCTGTTGCAGGGATTCCATATGCGGGGCTAACAGCCGTTTTAACTGCCGCCTTTGCATTCGTTCCTTATATTGGAGCATTTCTCTCCTGCGCTTTCGGCATTTTATTTACTTTATTGGCGGCTCCGAACAAGGCGCTCCTATGCTTTATCGTCTATCAGGCAACTCAGTTTGTTGAAAATCAGTTCATCTATCCTCACGTCGTGGGAAACAGTGTAGGACTATCCCCGTTCTGGACGTTGTTGGCGGTTTTGCTGGGCGGTAAACTGTTCGGTGTCCTTGGCATGATCTTCTTTATTCCGTTAATGGCTCTTGTATCTCAGCTTCTACACGAATCAATCGAACGGCGGCTGCATACCCGCAAACCGGAGCTGTCCAATGTACAAAGCAACTCAGACGAGAATGATAGTCCTCATAAATAAGTCAATTTTGCAGATAAAATTAGCAACTCAGGAAAAAATGATTTGCTTGGAGAAATCGAATCAAACATGAAAAAAACCTTTCGCATAAAATGCTTCAAACTAGTTTTAGGTGTGTCATTATGCTTTTTGATATATCTACTTGTTTCTTTAATTATTCCTCCGCTGATTGGAACACATGAAAAGAGTGATACGCAGGCAGAAGTATCCATAACAACGTCTGAACGAGTTTGCTTGATTGACAATAACGAGGATGCACTTCTTTGGAGGCTGAGGCTCATTCGTTCGGCACAGGAAGAAATCATTCTCTCAACCTTTGACTTCCGCGCCGACAGCAGTGGAACAGATGTGATCGCGGCGCTTTGGGGCGCGGCAGAGCGCGGCGTACAAGTACGGCTCATTATTGACGGAATCAATGCGCAACTGCATTTAAGCGGCAGTGATGTGTTTCAGGCATTGGCAGCGCACGACAATGTGGAGGTCAAATTCTACAACCCTATTCGGCTGACGCAACTTTGGACGGTCAATTATCGCTGCCACGATAAATACTTGATTATCGACCGATCTACATATCTTATGGGTGGGCGGAACACCAGCGACTTATTCCTTGGGAGTGGGGGTACGTCACGTCAGAACATAGATCGTGATATAGTCGTATACAACGGCGGTTTCACAACAGCGTCCGCTAATACCTTGTTAGAATATTTTGATAGGATATGGTTACTTGATACCAACCGTGCATTCCACGCAGAGGCTGAGAATCACAGGGTTAAAAAAGCTACTGCCATTCTTGCAAGACGTTGGACTGAGATCAATGACGCAAAACAGTTAACAGCGATTAACTGGGAGACAGAAACGCTCCAGACAAATGAAGTCGCACTTTTAAGTGGTGATTGCACTGCGTGGAATAAGGAGCCGATGCTTCTGAATACCTTGACAACGCTGATGCAGAAGGGTGAACAAAATATTGTGTTGCAAACCCCATACATGATCTGCAACCAAGCTATGTATAATGCACTCAAAAAGGTCACCGACAATGTACAGGTACAGGTCATTACCAACGCGCCGCAGAGTGGAGCAAATCCGTGGGGCTGCGCTGATTATCTCAATCATAGGGATGATATTTTAGAAACGGGTGTTGATATATGTGAGTGGAACGGCAGCTTCTCCATGCACACTAAAACGATTCTGATTGATGATCGAATTAGCATCATCGGATCATTTAACTGGGATATGCGTAGTGCCTATCTGGATACGGAAATGATGCTGTTGATAGACTGTCCTGCACTAAATGCTATACTTCGGGATGAAGCACAGCAGATGATGTACGAGGGCAAAACCATATCACCAGACGGAGTGACAGTTACGGGAGAATTGTATATAACACCAAAAGTTTCAGCTACCAAACAAGTCCTTCAATCGCTGTTGCGTATTATTGTACGCCCGTTTCGATATGTTCTATAAAGTGCGCATTTCATGTATTCACATACGATACATGCTTCGTCAAAAAACGCCATCTCGTAATTTCACGAGATGGCGTTTTTGCATTATTCAGATATTTGCAAGAGGTCACGCCGCTTAGCGCTTCCTCTAATATGAATTATTTAAGCTACTGCATTGAATAATCAAGACATATTTCAAAAGAAAGGGGAACAGTAGAATGTAATAGGGTGATTGAAAATGTCTAAAAGAGCAAAAAAAGAAAAGCGCCCTGTTGCGAAAATCGACTTCAAGCCGTATGGTGCAGCAATCAAAGCTGGGCGCACAAAGCAGAAAGAATCCCGGAATAAGGCGGCCGACGCGCTGTTTATTTCGCCGCGCTATCTTGCCAACATCGAAAATAAGGGGCAGCATCCCAGCGTACAGGTATTCTTAGAACTGATGTCCCGCTATCATATCTCTGTGGATCAGATTCTTCATGGTGAAACTATGGAGGGCAAGTCCACGGAGCGGATGCAGTTTGAAACGCTGTTGGATGAGCTGACGGACGCTGAAATCAAAATCCTCACAGCAACCGCGCAAGCGTTGCTGGACGCAAGGACGGACAACGAGGGAGAAAATTGAATACGGTATAAGGAACGCTATGAACAGGTGGTTCATGGCGTTTTTCTTTTGAAAAAGTTTGCCTGCGGTTTGCCAAATTGCGGCTGTGCCGCCGTTGTAGTAGTGAGGGAGATACCGTAGCAAGCATAGGGAGTGTAGCCACACTCCCGAAAAAGCACCTGTTTGTGCTTTGCTTGTTGGGATAATCCCAAACCCTTATTCGGAGCGGAAAGGACGGTGAACAAATGGCAAACCGAACGCGGAATATCGTGCTGCGCGTTCCTGTGACTGCCGAGGAACGGGCAATGATCGAGCGTAAAATGCAGCAGATGGGAACGGGCTGTTTTTCCGTTTATGCGCGGAAAATGCTCATAGACGGCTATGTGATCCGGCTGGATTACAGCGACGTGAAAGCAATGACCGCCGAGCTGCAAAAAATCGGCACAAACATCAATCAGATTGCGAAGCGCGTGAACGCTACGGGAACGCTCTATGCGCAGGACATTGAGGACATCAAGGGGGCGATGGCGGAGATATGGCAATTACAAAGATCCATCCTATCAAAAGCACCTTAAAAAAAGCTATTGACTATATCGTTGATCCGGCAAAGACCGACGATAAGCTGCTGGTGTCCTCGTTCGGCTGCGCCGTGGAAACCGCAGACCTTGAGTTTGAGAAGACACGGCTGCTTGCCATGCAGAAAGGCAACAATCTCGCTCACCAGCTGATACAGGCCTTTGAGCCGGGCGAGGTCAGCTATGCGCAAGCCCACGAGATCGGGCGGCAGCTTGCCGATGAAATCCTCGGCGGCAAGTATGAGTATGTCATTGCTACTCACATCAACAAGGAGCATTGCCATAACCATATCATTTTCTGTGCTGTGGATTTTGCGGAACACAAGAAGTACATTTCCAACCGCAAAAGCTATGCGCAGATCCGCCATGTCAGCGACAGGCTGTGCCGAGAAAATGGGCTGTCCGTTGTTACGCCCGGCGCGGAGCGCGGCAAGCAGTACGCTGAATGGGACGCGCAGCGGAAAGGGACAAGCTATAAGCAAAAGCTGAAAATTGCTATTGACAGGCTCATTCCCATTTCCAAAGACCTTGATGACCTCCTGCGTCGGCTGGAAGCCGAGGGGTATGAAATCAAGCGTGGAAAGTATATCTCATTCCGCGCTCCCGGTCAGGAGCGATTCACCCGTGCAAAGACGTTGGGTGAAGCCTACACCGAGGAAGCCATAGCCGAACGCATCAAGGGCAAGGTCATTCTGAAAACGCCGAAGCCGGAGCGCAGCGGCGTGTCGCTGCTGATTGACATTGAAAACTGCATCAAGGCGCAGCAATCCGCAGGCTATGAACGCTGGGCAAAAATTGAAAACCTGAAACGCGCCGCCCGCACAATGGTATTTCTCGACCAGCACGGCATTTCCCACTATACCGATTTGGAGCAGAAGATCACGGAGCTTCAGGACAGCAACGAGCAAACTGCCGCTGCGCTGAAAACGGCGGAACACCGACTGCCTGATCTGGCGCTGCTGATAAAGCATACCGCCACCTACAAAGAGCTAAAGCCGTTGTATAGCGAATACAAGAAATCCCATGACAAGGAAAAGTATCTGCGCGGACGTGAGCGCGAAATCATTCTCTTTGAAGCGTCGGCGCGGGCGCTGAAAGCGGCGGGCGTCGGTGACAAGCTCCCTGACCTTGCCAAGCTGCGCGAGGAATATTCCAGACTGTCCGAAGAAAAGAATCGGCTGTACGCTGAGTATTGTAATTGCACCAAAGAGTAGCCACATCGAAAAGGAACATAAAAAAGCCCTGCACGGCGATTGATATGCTCCCTCTATGAGCAATGTCATTAAGTTTGCGCACAAAACGCTCAATCACTTATGATGGTGATTGAGCGTTTTTATTTCATCGCAGGGAGACATATATAAACAATATTTCTCAAAAAACGCTTGACAAATCAATGAAAATCTAAGGCTTCGCCTTGAAAATGATGACATTTTTTAAGGCGGCCTTCCAAGTGAACAGAAAATCATATCCAGAACGTGTTCGGTCCGCATTGTTCCATGCAATAAATGTGGAGTTCACTAAAAATTTAGGAGAAATTCACAGGTCACGCGGAGAATTCTATGCACCAAAGTCTGTCAACCGCAGCTTTGCAGCCCACCTCTGGGCTGCAAAGCTGGACTTCACACCTGAAAATTTTACAAGATACATACAGACACATTGCAAAAGCTGTGTTATACTGTACGGAAAATTGAGAGTACCATCGTTTCAAGGAGGTGTGTGATGTGACGGAGACCGTGTTTCGCTTAAAGCGGCATCTGACTTCTTTTCAAATCATGATCCTCGGCTTTGCGGGAGTGATCCTGTTGGGGGCGCTGGTGCTGATGCTGCCTATCGCCACAGTACAGCGGGTCTGGACGCCGTTTCATGAGGCACTGTTCACCTCCACCTCCGCTGTCTGCGTGACGGGGCTGGTGGTGCAGGATACCGGCAGCTATTGGTCTGCCTTTGGTCAGACGGTCATTTTGCTGCTGATCCAGATCGGCGGGCTGGGCGTGATCACCGGTGCGGTGACCTTTCTGATGCTCTCAGGCAGGAATATCACGCTCAAGGAGCGCAGCGCCATGCAGGACGCCATCTCCGCTCCCGCGGTGGGCGGCATCGTGCGCCTGACGAGATTTATCCTCAAGGGGACCTTTCTGGTCGAGCTGCTGGGCGCGCTGGCGCTGCTGCCAATCTTCTGCCGGGATTATGGACTGCGGGGCGTATGGATGTCCGTTTTCCATTCCGTTTCCGCTTTCTGTAATGCGGGCTTCGATATTCTGGGGCGGACGGATTCCTTCTACCCCTCGCTGACGGCCTATGCCGCAGACCCGCTGGTCAACATCGTTATCATGCTGCTGATCATCGTGGGCGGCATCGGCTTTCTAACGTGGGACGATGTCTGTACGCACGGTCTGCACCTGCGGCGTTACCGGATGCAGAGCAAGGTCATTCTGAGCATGACGGCGCTGCTGATCGCGCTCCCGGCAGTCCTCTTTTTCCTGACGGATTTTGCGGACCTGCCGATAGGAGAGCGGATATTGGCCTCCCTTTTTCAGTCGGTCACGCCGCGGACGGCCGGCTATAACACAGTGGATCTGACGGAGATGACGGATGCCTCTCAGGCGGTCACCATTTTGCTGATGCTCACCGGCGGAGCACCCGGCTCCACGGCGGGCGGCATGAAGGTAACGACGCTGGCTGTGCTGGCCGCCAACGCGGTCGCCGCTTTCCGCAGGCGAGAGGATCCGCAGCTTTTCAAGCGCAGACTGGAGCCCTCCGCTGTACGGAACGCCGCCGCCATCCTGCTGTTGTACCTGGGACTGACCTTCGCGGGCGCGGCGGTCATCAGTGCGGCGGAGGGACTGCCGCTCGGTGCCTGCCTCTATGAAACGGCATCCGCTGCCGGGACGGTAGGGCTGACACTGGGGCTGACGCCGCAGCTGGGCACGCTGTCG
>OHMW01000388.1_pt1 | contig 28229 bp, 20 predicted proteins | sample 1569391 | NCBI WGS metagenome assembly OHMW01 (sample SAMEA3879557, study PRJEB24766) | human gut metagenome | biome: human-associated habitat; feature: feces | place: USA | collected 1985/1987 | reverse complement strand
GAACTTGTATGATTATGGGGCGAGACAGTATGATGCGGCAATAGGAAGGTTTACGGCGATAGATCCGTTGGCGGAGAAATATTATGAATGGAGTCCATATACATATTGCATCAATAATCCAATAAAATTTGTGGATCCAACGGGTATGTTGACGGAATCCCCTCAAACTGGAAGTATAAGGCTATCTTTTGGGGATAAAATAAAGAATGCATTTAATGATTTATTCTCTTTTACTGTAGATATCAGCTCAGAAGAAGCAAAACAAAAAACAGCGCAGAAGTATAACCGGCAAATGTCTACATTACAGTCTTTAAATGATGGCGTAGAGGCGGTAAATACAGTGATGTCTATAGTAAATCCTGTTGCGTCAGTTGCTGAATTGGCTGCGAATATTCAAGGAGAAAATACAAAAGGAATTGTTCAAGCAGGAGCAATGGTCGCTTTAGATGTAGCTACAGGAGGAAAAGGAAAAGGAGCAAAAGAAACCTTTAAAACCTTATCTGAGTTGGGGTTAAGAAATGGAACGAGAGTTACGTCTAATAAAGCTCTGGAACTAGGGGAACAGTTCTTAGGAAAAGGTTATAAAGAAGTCGTATCCGGCAGTGGCAGATATGTTTCTGCGGATGGGACCCGAGTTTTTAGGATGGGAACAAGTGATATTACTGGAGCTCATGCGGGCGGTTCGCACGTAAATTTTGAGACACTTATCCCTAATCCCAATAAACCTGGGAAAATGATGGTAGATAAAGATTTACATATTTATTTAACAGAATAATATATATATATTATGAATATCTTATTAAATATTTCTGATCAAGTAGTTGAAAATGGATTAAAAATTGACTGGGAAAATGGATTTATTATCAAAACTAAATTTGAGAATGGTCAGTTTAATGTGATGGCAAATAAAGAAGGATTAATATCTCTTGCCAAACAGCTATTGGCACTAGCTCAAGATACAGTACCTTCTGGCCAACATTTTCACTATGATGATTACAATTCGTTGGAAGATGGTTCTACTGAGTTGATAATACAAAAGATGTAGTTCCTATCTGGACAGTGTGGATGGTGAAAAGCTCCACACTGTTCACAAAATAGGCAGCACTTATTATTTGAAGAACCATCAGGTGAATAACTGGGTAATGACGGATTAAAATGGCAATGTGGAAGAGACGAATCATTACTATCCATTTGGCGGTGTGTTTGCTTCATCTCAGAATGTTCAATAAATATAATGGTAAGGAATTTGATACAAAGAAGGGTGATTACCGGATCAGAACAAAAAACGGCTCGCGCTAATGGAGAAATTAATCAAAAGCAAGTCACACGAAGAAATCACGGTGGGAAATCCGTAATTACTGAAGGAGTTACATCAAATAAAATAAATGAAGTTAAAACGAAAGAATATGAAAATAACAGAAAACGTTGGATATCTGAATAGGTTATTTCTATATGGTGTGTTTTGTACTCTTTTTCCTTTGGTTGGAACTTCCTGTTCCACTACTAAGAATTTGATTGATGCTAACGATATTGATTATATAAAATTCTGGTATATGCCTAAATGGATTGAAACACCTAATGCTATCAGGAATTGTGCCGATATTGTGTATGACACCTGTGTTACTAAGGATTCTGTGATAATGGATAGAAAAATAATTAGAGAATATGTAAAGGCAGTTAATAAACTAAAGATTTTGAAGAAGGAACTTGACTATGATTTACGTATATCTTCCCTTATTGTATTTAAGGAAAATAGGAAAAAAGTACCTGTATGTATTAGTTTGAATGGGGTAATTCTTAAAAATGATACATTGATGAAAGGAAATAAACGTATGCTTAAACTAATAGATAATATTTTATATAAACATCATAAAGTAGAAGATTGGACTCCTGATTTTATGAAAGAATGATGTAGTAAGTATCCCTGTACTCGGGAAGTATCTAAAGATGCAAAAAGCCAACTAACTCGCAATGAGTATGTTGGCTTTAATTTTACTATTTTTATTGTTGTGATGACTATCTCCGTCATAGCGGATGTCTTTATCCACTGCTTCTGAATATAAGAATCTCATGATTCGATGAGTTCTTGGATGAAAAACAGTTCTATTCGTTACCTTTCCTTCTATATAAACTTCGATGAATAGCCCTATTTATGCAGGGTTAACGATTCTTTTCGTGAATTAATCTGTACTTAACCCATAGTTAAGCGGTTGCTTAACCTTCTTTATCTATTTTGGCGGTGAAAATCTTGACGAATAATTCTTAAACTAATTATTTCATGAAACTGAAGATAAGTGCCATTGTAGCTTTGATAGGTTTGAGTCTGTCTGCTTTGGGGTTAGGACGATTGTTGAATCGTGAGGAAATCAATTCTTTTGTTCCGGACGGAAAGCTGTATTCTATGCCGGAAATGAAGAAGAAACCCCGAAAGTTCTGGACTTGTACCGGGGTCGTTTCAATAGATAATCGTAACAGTATTAATGAGACCGAAACCATGCAGGGATTGCAATATCATCTACTATGCCAGTCATTAGCCGGTTTGACAAACCGTATGGTGGAAGAAGGGAAAAGTGATGTTGCAGTCTGGTTGTACGATCATGGCAGAAAGGCATCTTATAAAGTTTCCAAACAAGCATTGGAAGATATGGGTATCTGTGAGCAGGGCGTACAGAATGGTCTGGAGCTGGCATGTAGTGATTATGAATCAGTGGACGGCTTGCGTCTTCAACTGAAGGATTTCTTTGATGGATATGTGCTGACTGATGTGAAAAATAATCCGGAGAGTGGAATAGTGGCTTCTGTAGCTTCTCACGTTTATAATTCGATTATTGTAGATGTTCGCGATAAAGAATATTTTGAAAAGGCCGGATATAGTATGAAGTATGATGCCACCCACAAAACAACACTCGATGCGTGGCACGAATTCAAAGATAAATGTAACAATGAGGCTTTGGTGATTATGCCTGTCCAGACAGGTGAATTGCGTGAATTTGCTATCAAGAATAATTTGTTTGTATTGAATCTGAACAAGAAGCAAGGAGATCCCCGAAGTGGTCAGAACGTGGATCTACTGGAAGAAGTGCTTGCTTGGCTACAGCCGAATGTCCCGGTCTATGGGTGGGAACAGGGAGTAAGTGAAGACCAGTTTGTGGCTCGTATATCAAAAAGCGGACATCCTATGATTCCTTGTGACTGGAGTTACAATCATTCTCTTACATCATTGCTTTATACGGAGCGCCAACAGCCTGTACAGGCTCAATCTTTCAATCCGAAACTTATAGATTTCGATAAGAAACGTAATTATGTTTCCTTTTTTCTCTCAGATGGCGATAATATCCAATGGATGATGCAGGACTTTGCTACCAGCTTTTACGACGTTCCGGAGGCAATTGAAGTGAAAATGAGTTATGGATTACCTGTTTCTACTTTGTCTATGATGGCGCCTGCCCAACTGTATAATCTGATGAACCTGCGGAGGGATGAATGTTCTGTGCTGGAAATGCTGGGAGGAGGTTACTATTATATAGATACATACAGTCAGAATAATAATCGGAATGATAACCTGAAGGTTGCAGCTGAACGATTGGCTGTTTCTATGCGCCGTTATCATGTAGGATTGTTGGGCGTAATGGCTATGGATGTAAAATCGGCAGCGTCTAGGGAAGCTTATCAGGCCTTTGTGGATGCGAATGACCGATTGGAGGGAATCATAGCTCTACAATATTCTCCTTATGCCGGAGGCGGGGGAGAAGTCTTTTGGGTAACGAATAAGAATGGATATGATATCCCGGTTATTACTGTAAGGTATTCCCTTTGGGATAGGATTCATGAGCGAGAGGGTTCTCCTGATTTAATCGCTTCAAAACTGAAGGCAGAAGCGCAGGAAGAGAGCTTTTCGGCGATATGTGTACATGCCTGGAGTCGCTTTGAAGGGAATGCTCATGGAGCCGCAGCAGCCAGACTTTGTGCCGGGAAGCTGGACGGTCGTTTTGAAGTGGTGAATATGCAGGAACTGGTATGGCGTTTGCGTATGAGCAGACACCCCGAACAGACACTTGAATACTTAAATAAAATCTTTTAATGTTTATGAAAAAGTTGATTTATCTCTTTAGTCTTTGTCTTTTGCTGGTATCATGTGGGCATAAGATGCAGACTCAGCCGTCACCGGCGTCTTTTGTAAATCCCTTGATGGGGACATCTTCTACATTTGCGTTCTCGCATGGTAACACGTATCCGGCGGTAGCCGTACCTTGGGGAATGAATTTCTGGAGCCCTCAGACCGGGGAGAACGGTAGTGGATGGATGTATATGTATACTGACAGCCTGATAAGAGGGTTCCGTCAGACACACCAGCCCAGCCCATGGATAAACGATTATGGTACATTTTCCATCATGCCGCTACTGGGTAAGGTTATTATGGATAACAAGAGTCGTGGGGTGGGCTTTCGTCATGAAAATGAAAAAGCGGCTCCGAATTGTTATCAGGTGAAGTTTGACAACGGAGTTACCACAGCTTTGTCTGCAACGTCTCGCGGAGCGGTATTCGAGGTCACTTATCCTTCAGAAGAAGGGCAATATATTGTGATTGATGCATACCAGCATGGAGGAAACGTGGCTTTGGATGCAGAGCGGAACTGTATTTATGGAACTACCCGTTACAATAACGGTGGGGTTCCCGATAATTTTGGCAATCATTTCATTGTGGAGTTTGATAAGCCTATTGTAGAATCCGGAACAGACGAGAATGCTTGCGCATATGTCGGTTTCCATTTGAAAGCCGGAGAGAAGTTAACTATTCGTGTGGCGTCTTCTTTCATTAATCACGAACAGGCACGCTTGAATCTGGACCGTGAGGTGAGAGGACGTTCCTTTGCGGAAGTCTCAGCAGCTGCCAAGAAAGTATGGGATGAACAGATGGGACGCATCAAAGTGGAAGGAGGTACGGAGGAACAGCAGAAAACGTTTTATTCCTGCCTGTACCGTACACTCTTGTTTCCGCGTGAATTCTATGAGTTCGATAAGAATGAGGCACCGGTTTATTACAGCCCTTATGACGGGCAGATACACAACGGATATATGTACACTGACAATGGCTTTTGGGATACTTTCCGTGCTGTACATCCGTTATTTACATTGGTTTATCCCGAAGTAAGCGAACGAATCATGCAATCAATCGTGAATGCATACGACGAAAGTGGTTTCATGCCTGAGTGGGCAAGCCCTGGGCATCGTGGTTGCATGATAGGAAACAATTCGATTTCGTTGCTTACCGATGCATGGATGAAGGGTATAAGGACATTCGACAAAGATAAAGCATTGGAGGCTATGCTGAATCAGACGCGGGCACGCAGTGAAGAGATCTCCTCTGTGGGACGTGACGGGCATGCTGAATATGATCGTTTGGGCTATGTTCCTTATCCCGAAGTGCATGAGGCGACTGCCAAAACTCTGGAATATGCTTATGCCGACTGGTGCTTGGCACGTTTTGCGGAAGAGACGGGACATCAGGAAGTAGCAGCCGAATATTATAAAAAGGCTCAGAACTATCGCAACCTGTTCTATCCGGAGAAAGGTTTTATGTGGGCAAAGGATGCCAATGGTAAGTGGCGTGATAACTTCGATGCAACTGAGTGGGGAGGTCCCTTTACAGAGGGCTGTTCCTGGCACTGGACCTGGAGTGTGTTTCATGATCCGGAAGGCTTGTCGTCCTTGTTAGGTGGTCATGAGCTGATGGCAGGTCGCCTTGACTCTATGTTCGTCGCTCCCAATACCTTCAATTACGGTACGTATGGTTTTGTCATTCATGAGATAGCTGAAATGGTTGCCCTGAATATGGGGCAATATGCTCACGGTAATCAACCTGTGCAACATGCCATTTACTTGTACAATTATGTCGGTCAGCCTTGGAAAGCCCAGTATCATACTCGCAATGTTATGAATAAGCTCTATAATTCGGGTCCGGAAGGTTACTGCGGTGACGAGGACAACGGACAGACTTCGGCTTGGTATGTATTTACGGCGCTTGGCTTCTATCCGGTGTGTCCCGGTACATCCGAATATGTTTTGGGCAGCCCGCTATTTCCGAAGGCTACTCTTTCATTGCCCGGAGAGAAAACATTTACGATTCATGCTGAAGGTGTATCAGATACTAATTGTTATATTCGTTCGGCTGAATTAAATGCTGAAGGGTTTACTCGTAATTATTTGAAACATGAAGAGTTGGTAGGCGGTGGAGAATTCCGTCTGGTTATGGATAGTGTTCCTGATAGAGAAAGGGGAATACATCTGGAAGATTTTCCGTATTCTTACAGTAAATGATGCTCTGAAATGGAAATCTTGTCAAGAGCAGATTTCTATATTATTAACTGTTGATGAAAGAATCTCATAGTCATTAGCATAAATAACACTCTTTTGAAACAGGCCATCTGTTTGCCCTGAACGCACCCTGTGTTTCATGCAGACAGATGGTCTGTTTGCCTCAGATAGATGGTATAAATGCCACACCTTAGTTCCCCGAATGCCACACCTCAACTATTAAGATGCCATACCTCAACAGTAGGGATGTGTGGCATTTGGTTCGGTCAGGTGTGGCATTCGGGGAACTAAAGTGTGGCATTTGAAATACTATGGAATGGATAGGTACAAAAAGAGGAGAAGCTATGCCCCTCCTCTTATGCTAATCTAAATTTGAATCAGAATTAAGATTACGAATACAAATATACTACATTGGAAAAGCGAAGTCAAGTATTTCTGCTTTTTTATATTGAGTATATTGATTTCTTCTTTAAGAATCTGATTTATTTAACTTCTTCAATGCGGAAACCGTATTGTTGTGTAGTGGCTTCGGTCACTTTCCCTTGCTCATCCAGCAATTCTACATTAACAGTATATAGATAGGGAGTCTCTGCACTCCACAGTTTAGGGTCGCGAATACTCCCCTTGCTGTTTATTATTACTTCTTTTCCGGCAGCCAGAGCGCCGGTTTCAGTAACGAACTGTTTGAGATTTCTTCCCGTTTCATCGAGCAATGAGACACGTACGGAAGCATTTTTGATTACTTTCCCATGGCTTTTGATTTTGCTTTTCACGTGTAGTTCTGCTTTGTCATTGCGGGAACTGAGAACGGAAGTCAATTGAAGCGGGCATTTTTTATAGAAATCCTTCGGACGATCTTCGGGTTGTTTCACTCAGTTAAATTTCCAATTACCGTTCAGCAACTTTTTATCAGTAAATATTGAGTTAGAATCTGATGTTTTCAGTATTCACTTTATCAAAGGCTATCAGGTAATCTTCATCCATAACCTTCCGGTATTCTTTTGTAAAAGTGCCATAAAGTTGTATAGCTTTGTCCGATCTGCTTTGTCGACGATAAGTGCATACGGCATAAGTCATAGCCATATCAGATAACGGATCTATGGCAAACAGGATATTGCAGATACGTATCGTGGCAGAATTTCTTCCGTTTTTGTAGAATGAATGTATTTGCTCCGATAACAGTGAAATTGTGAATGATTCTGTCTGTTGTTTCGGATAATCGAATAAACTGTCTTCGATGGTATTCAGGAATTTCCCTTTTGCAAGGATGCTATGTAATCTCCGTCTTTAGTTATGCTGCTTATCAGTATATAGATGAATATATATCTTATCTTAGGACTGAACATATAGGTTATCTATTTCCTTTGCTCTCATCATAAAAGTTCATACCCAGACGAATCGGGAATGTTGTCTTTTCGGACATATAAGGAAGCTGTTCTGATGTGCGCTTATAAATATTGTAAGTAATGATAGAGTCTTGATTGTATATGTAGAATTCCTGCTTTTCCGGTGCAAAGGCGAAACCCGATGGAGTGGAAGAGTAAGATTGAAATAACGGTTTCCAATAATGCGAACGATTGATGAGCCAGGTAGGGTTTGTGACATGTCCGATAATTCTTCCTTTGTTGTCGTGCACATCTTCCCCTTTGCTTTCATTGAGGGGAAAGTTCCAGTTTTCTTCATCGTTGTTTATTTTCAGGTTGCGGATGGAGAAAGAGGCTGTTTCCAGAATGTAGTTGCACATACCGAAGAAAAGTTGAGGGATAAATGTTCGTTTATCCAACCCAATGCTCTGATCTTTCAATACATATCATGGATATTTCTTTTTATATTCAGTAGGTGTCACTCCATAAATCATCTTGAAGCATTTACTGAAATGCTGCGAATCCTTAAATCCGGTCTTGTATGCTATCTGGGTGAAGTTGTCCGACCCCTCTCTGATCAGTTCCGCCGCTTTCTTCAAACGTATGTTTTTGATGAGCTCCATCGGTGAGATACCTATGAGTGTCTTTATCTTTTTGAATAGAGCGGAGCGGCTGATTCCTGCTTCTTCAACAAGCGTATCTACGCTCAAGTCCGGATGATCCAGATGTTTGTTGATGAAACAGACAATCCCGTCCAGCAAGTCTTTATCGGCTTGCGGAAGTGAGCGAAGTTCTTCTTTCTCTTCGGAATCGATATTGTTTTCTTCTTTATTTTGTATGAGTTCCGAATAATACAGTGCTTGAATCCGTTTTCTTTGTCTGATGATATTCCATATCTTGGCTATCAGATAACTCGCACTGAAGGGCTTGGTTATGTAATCATCCACGCCCAATTCCAAACCTTCATTTTGATTTTCCACATCTGCCTTACTACTCAGTAAAACAATCGGTATGTGGCAGGCATAAGTATTGGCTTGTAGCTTCTTGACCATTTCGATCCCTGTCATTTCCGGCATTACAACATCGCTGACAATCATATTCGGCAGGTACTTGATTGCTTTTTCCAATCCCTCTTTCCCATTGGAAGCCGTGATCACACGAAACTCTTCGGAAAGAATCGTATGTAAGAAGAAAAGAAGCTCCTGATTATCATCCACCACTAAAATGGAACTCTTGCCGCAGTCCTTACAAGCCTCTTCTTCTGCTTCGTAATCGTCTCTCAGAAAAAGAGTATCATTCTGGGACAGCTGAGGCCGTTCATCATAATCTGATAGAATGAACTCCGTTTCAGGTGCAAAATGCTCTTTCCCTTTACGGAAGTAGATGGTGAAAGTGGAACCCTCGTTTATTTTGCTCTGTAAAGTGATTTTGCCTTTGTGCAACTCTACCAGTTCCTTCACTAAAGACAACCCTATGCCTGTACTTTGTTTCTTGAAGATGTCGGAACTCACGTAATTCTCAAACCGGTTAAAGATACTTTTTTGTTTTTCCTGACTGATGCCATATCCCTGGTCGGATATTTGCAGAATGATATTGGTATCAGTTTCCTGAACAGACAGATGTATGACTGTTCCTTTGGGTGAATATTTAAAAGCATTCGTGATCAGGTTGAAGAGAATGCTTTCCAATTTATCCGGATCTGCCCATAAAAATAGAGGCGATTCTTTAGATTCAAAGGTGATTTCACTTTCCCGTTGGATGGCAATTGACTGGAAATTATTTACAATATATTCGATGAATGGGGCTATTTCTATTCTTTGTACTGTAAGTTTAGACTCATTCTGTATCTTCTGCAAATCGAGTACCTGATTGATGATTTTCAGTGTATGTTTGGTGTTCCGCTTTACCAGGGCCAGGTCTTGCTGAATGACAGGGCTCAAATCTTTTTGTGAGAGCATGTGGTCTATGGGGGCTACGATCAGTGTGAAAGGGGTACGTAGTTCATGAATCATATCTGTGAAGAACTTGTTTTTTATATCTAAGATATGCTTCTCTATTGCGACCCGGTTTCTGAGCTTATAGATAACAAACAGAATATAGGTTGAAATGGCGACAATGAGGATAAATATAATGAAATACAATATGGTACCGTAAATGGATTCCCAGAATGAAGGCAATATGGTGATGGAAAACTCCTTTATCTTATTACTCCATACTCCGTCACTGTTGGTTGATTTAACCTGGAAACAATAGTTCCCTTTAGGAATGTTTGTATAGACTGCCATGCGGTTGTTTTTCACATAGTTCCAGTTGTCAAAGCCTTTCAGACGGTAGGCGTACTCTATCTCATTGGGGAATTTCATGTCCAGCGTCTCATAATTGATGCTAAATGAGTTCTCCTTGTGGCTGAGGGTTATGCCGGCAGACCGGTAGGAGGGCTCCTTTTTCTCTCCGTTTATGTGGATATCCGTAATGATAAGGTTGGATGTATGCGAGTCTCGCTTCATTCTTTCGGGTTTCATTGATAATAATCCCTTGTCCGTTCCAAAAAGCATTTCATCGCTTGATAGGCGGCAGGCTCTGCTTTCGGTGAGCAGAAGCCCTTCGGGCAGGAATCGGTTGTCATATACTTCGGTCGAGTCACTGTCCGTAAACAACCGGTACAGGCCATTTTCTGATGGGATCCATAGATTGCCTTTGTTATCTTCCGCCAGTGTCAGCGGGACGTTGGAAATCATTTGTGGAGAAGAATAGTTCTTGAAGATTCCGTTGTTTTGCTTATCGAATCCGGTCAACTTGTCGAGCCCGCCACCAAAGGTAGTGATAAAGATTTCGTGTTTGCTGCTTTCAAACACGTCATATACATTGTCGCAACTCAGGCTGTTCTTTTCGTTGCAATTGCGCACAATGGGAGTGTATGCCAGTTTTCCGTTACTCCATTTGCAGAGCAATACTCCCGATGTTGTAGCCAGCCAGATGTTGCTCTGGTGATCTATACAGATGTTCTTGATTCTTAAAAAGCGGGTTGGATAATCCGATAGTTCATTGCCCGGATGTATGAAGTGCCCGTCTCGGTCTGTATAGTTGACTCCGCCTCCTAATGTGCCGATCCAGATTTTGCCCTGTTTATCCTCTTTTAGTGAAAATATGGAATTGCAACTCAGACTGAACTTGTCCGCAGGATCATTCTTATAGTATTTGAGCTGGTAATTCAGTTTGCCGTTGGGGATTAGTTTGATAAGGCCTTTATTGCGTGTCCCTATCCATATATTTCCCTTCTGATCTTGTAGCAAGGCATATACGGCATCGAAATTCTCCACTTGCCGGGATAACCTGCCGGTGGAGTTTAGGAAGCCGATGAAACGCTTGTTGCTGTCATATACCTGTATGTCTCCGTTTTTGCTTCCAACCCAGATATTGTGGTCTGCATCTTCCATTATACTTCTCAATTCGTTGGAAGATGGATATTCTGCTATGTCCGGTACGGAGAGACTGAAAAGATCTTTTTTGAAAGATACTTTTACAAGTCCTTTAGGCTGTTTGGCTATCCATAGATTGTTCTGCTTGTCAAAGTATATCTTCTTTATTTTAGGAGGGGCTGATTCACAATTGGTCCTGCTGATGGAAAAGAAGAGGAATTCATCTGCATTTTCATCATAATAATTAAGGGCTTCGTTCTTAGAGAATACCCATAACCGCCCGTCATGGTCTTGTGATATTTGCCGTTGGGAATTGTCATGCTTCTGCATTTTTAGTTGGTAATGCTTGCGGTAATTACCGAGTGAGTCGATACGGGAAATCATTGTTGTGTTTTTGTAGGCAATCCATATATGTTTCTGGCTATCTTCTACGTACAGTGCATTCACTTCATTGCTTAACAGTTGGTTTGAAGCCGTATAGTGTGTTCCCTCTCCCTGATAACCGTTTGTCAGGAAGAAGCCGTCATTTTCTGCTGTGATAAGTAAATGTCTGGAATCATAGGCTTTGATTCTCGTCAGTGTAGCGGAAGTGTTGAACTTCACTATTGAATAATCATCTTTCTTTGGGTCGTAAACATATAGTTGACCATTGTCGGAACCGACTACGAACTTGTTTGCGTATTTCCTGAAGCTATGGAAATGTTTTTGTGTGGATAAGGCCAGGGTCAGTTTATTATCTTTCTTGGAGTATTTATAAATACCTCTGTCAGAGATAATCCAGATGATTTCTTTATCCTGCAGGAGGCTTATGATTCTGCGTACTCCATACGAGTTGTCCAGTATTTGCCGGCAAGCCATCGTTGACTCATCCGGAGTAATCCTCAGCAAACGCCCATCTGTTTGGAATACCCAGGTATCCCCATCGGAAAGAGTGAATATATTTTGGGCGGGAGCCGTCTGCGATGTAAGACGGTCGAACTTGTTACTTTCCGGATGAAATCGGTAAAGGGTACTTTCGTCATCCAATAGCCAAAGGTGATTGCGTGCGTCTATCTTTATGTCGTCTATCCGGTTGGTCGCCAGGTCATTCGCATCACCGGGCATCACTCTGTAAGTCACGAATGAATGTCCGTTAAAACGGCACAGCCCATTCCAGGTGGTGAACCACATATATCCGTTTCTATCTCGGGTGATGCCGGTTATGGTTTGTTGTGGAAGTCCATCTTCAATGTTGTATCGGGTAATTGTATGTTGGGGCTGTCCGAGTATCGGAAGGCAGAATAAAAGCAATAGTGTCGACAGGTGTAGTTTCATTTTGGTATTAATTGGTTTTTTAATCGAAATAACAGGTTCATAGCTGTGTAATAGACGGACAGACACAATTCTTGTACGCTCATACAAAGTTAAAAAACATTCGTTAGGTAATTTTGTGACAAATAACCTTTAATTATTAATTAATTTAAAATTGATGAAAACATCTATTAATCTGAAAAACATGCGAGTATTGCTTAGTATGCTATTCGTTTTCCTGAGTGTCAATGCCGTTGCGCAGAACATTACGGGAACTGTAAAGGACAGCCAGGGAGAGCCCATAATCGGGGCTTCCGTAGTAGAAAAAGGGACAAGTAATGGAGTGGTTACCAATCTTGACGGTCAGTTCACTTTGAAAGCCTCGGGCAAGTACCCAATTGAAGTATCTTATATGGGATATGTGAAACAGGTGATAAACCTGAAAGGGAGAACTTCTTTGAACATTGTGATGCAAGAGGATGCGAATTTGCTGGAGGAGGTGGTTGTGAGCACTGGTTATGGTACGCAGAGAAAAGCCGATCTGAGTGGTTCTGTCGTGTCGGTAAGTAAGGAAGACATAAAGGGGACTCCGACAAGCAATGTGATGGAGGCTCTTCAAGGTAAAATTGCGGGTGCCGATATTATGATGGGGTCCGGTGCGGTAGGCGAGGATGTGGATATCTTATTGCGTGGATCTCGTTCTATCAACGGAAGTAACGAACCTTTATTTGTCATTGATGGTGTGCAGGGGGCCAGTTACAATCAGCTGAATCCAAATGATATTGAGCAGATTGATGTATTGAAAGATGCGTCGTCAACTGCGATTTACGGTTCGGCGGGTGCCAATGGCGTTATTATTATCACAACCAAAAGAGGCGCGGCCGGAAAGGTTACGGTCAACTTGGATGCCAAATATAGTATTTCGGGAGGAGCCAATTTCATACATGGTATGATGGGAGATGAATGGTACCGTTATCAGACCGAGCTCTATCGGACTAAGAACGGGGAATATCCGGAGAACTTCTTTCAGATGTTTTCTTCTGAGGCTATACAGCAAGCTTATGAAAACAATCAATGGATAGACTGGATTGATGAGGCTACCAAAGGAAATGCTTCTCAGAAAGATATAAACTTGTCATTGAGAGGTGGAAGTGACAAAATCAAAATATACACTTCGTTTAGCTATAACAATACGGAAGGTTTGCTCTCTAACGAAAACCAGACGCGTTACGGAATGAGGTTTAATGTAGACTATCAAGTCCGGAAATGGGTAAAGATAGGTGCGAGCTCGGCGCTCACCTACACGATTAAGAACTCGCGGGGTAAGAACATTTTTACTAAATCGTTGACTGCCTTTCCTCTGGGTAAACCTTATGATGACAATGGCAACATCAATGTTGAATTTATAGAAGGGGAGACCTCTCCATTCGGAGATGAAATGGAGAATCAATATGCCAATCAAACACGTACGACTTATGCCAATATCAACGGTTATCTGGAGATTACTCCACTGAAAGGACTGTCATTCCGCTCACAGATCAGCACCACATTGAATAGCTCCCGCAATGGGCAATATATCGGTGAACATTCATTGCAGGGAGTGGAAAATGGATATTCCGCACCGTATGCCTACATCAATAACAACTATGGCTATAGCTATTTATGGGATAATGTGCTGACTTATAAATTCGAACCGCTTAGAGGACATAAAGTTACACTGACAGGTGTAACCTCTTATAGCCATGGTCAGAGTGATTCTAATAACATGCGAGCTTCCGGCCAGCCTCTTGACTCCTATTTGTTTTATAATATGGCTTCGGGTATTACGAAGTATGGTGTGAAATCTAATTACTCTCAAAGCCAGAAGATGTCTTATGCCTTACGTCTGAATTATGTATATAATGATAAATATATAGCTTCATTTACTACGCGCTGGGATGGCGCATCCCATCTGGCCAGTGGACATAAATGGGAATCATTTCCGGCAGGGGCGTTGGCATGGCGTGTTTCGCAGGAGCCCTTCATGGAGTCTACAAAAAAATGGCTGAACAACCTGAAACTTCGCCTAAGCTACGGTATTACCGGTAACTCCGGAGGTATGGGAGCTTATTCTTCGCAGACAGGAGCAGCCACCTATTCTCCGGTATCCATCGATGGGGTGCTGAGTTCAGTAAGCCAACTAGTGTCTCCATACGGAAACCCCTCTATCGGTTGGGAGAAAACCTATCAATGGAACTATGGTGTAGACTTGGGATTTTTCGATGGCCGCATCAATCTGAGTTTCGATTATTACGACTCAAAAACGAAAGATCTTCTGTTTAGCCGTACATTGCCCGTTACCTCGGCCATTACCGCCTGGGGATCTCCTATGGCAACCTGGCAGAATATAGGTGAAACCAGCAACAAGGGTTATGAGATTCAGTTATCCACAGTCAATATAAAGAGCAGGAACTTCCAGTGGTCTTCATCCATCTCCTACACTCATAATGATGAAAAGATTGTAAATCTGCCCGATGGTGACCTTATTGCCAAAAAGTTATTCGAAGGACATCCCATCAAGACATTCTACGATTTTAAATATGCCGGAATATGGAGCACTGCCGAAGAAGAAGAAGCGGCGAAATATGGATGCCAACCGGGATATGTGAAGATTGAGACAGTGGAGCAGTTCACTACGGATGAGAACGGAAATCTTGTAGGAGATGGCGGCGTACACACTTACAGCAACACGCGCGACCTCCAGATATTGGGCTCGAATGTACCTGACGGCATCTTGGGTGTAAATAATACATTTAAGTACAGAGATTTTGATTTAAGCGTTTTCGCTATGGTGAGATACGGACAGATGATAGACAGCAAAACAATCGGCTGGTATTCCGCCAATGGCAATAACCAACCTAGGGGTACGAACTATTGGACTCCTGAAAACCAGTCGGCTTACTTCCCCCGACCGGGTATTGCCAGTACGACGGGTATAGGTTCGCTGAAGTATATTGACGGTTCTTATGCCAAGATAAAGAATATCACTTTGGGATATACCTTCCCCAAGAAATTATGTAAAACTCTGGGACTTGAGCAATGCCGGCTTTATGCAACGGCATATAATGTATTTGTACTGCCGTTTAAGAGTGAGCTGAAGCACTCGGACCCTGAAAATAACGGTTCTGATACCTTCCCGCTTTACAAAACTTATCTCTTGGGACTTAATGTATCCTTTTAATTAATAATTCAATAAGAATAGATATGACTACGAAAATAAAAAACTGGCTGACTGTAACAGCAATGGCAGTGACGATAAGCAATGCTTCTTGTACACTTGATGAATATAATCCTTCGGGATACACTATGGATGCACTGTCCGCTTCGGTAGAAGGCTATCAAACCATACTTAATAATGTTTATTTCGGCATGGAAAGAGCGCTCTACGGCTATGGACAGTTTATGCAGATGACCGAGGGCGGAACTGATATCTGGACTTCTCAGAAGAACGGTGATAACCTTTACTTAAAGTATGGTATGGGATCGGACTTTGCTAATAATATGATGGCTAACACGCTGAATTGCTGTTATGACGGTATCTGCTATTGCAACCAGGCAATTGTACAGGCCAATAAAGTTCCTTTCACTACCGAGGAAGAGAAAAACCAGAAAGTGGCGGAAGCTCATTTTATGAGGGCGGTATATTACTATAATCTGGTGGAACAACTGGGTGGCGTGACGTTGCAAATGTCGCCAGTAGAGGATGTGGATTTGCATCCAGGTAAAGATACCCCGCTGGATATCTATGAGAAATGTATCATTCCCGATCTGGAGTTTGCCGTTCAGTGGTTACCGATAGAAGAAAGAACTACCCGTCCGTCCAAGAAGTCGGCGATGGGAATGTTGGCAAGAGCCTGCCTGCAATCCATAGAGTATGACTCTTCTAAAAAGTATGTGCAACGGGCTTTGGAAGTTGCCAAAGAGATGGTGGAAGATTGCAAGGCAGGAGGAGCCGCTTTGGGAGTGTATATGTATGATAATATAGAAGATGTATTTGCAGAAAGCAACAATTTTGAGAATAAAGAAGCCTTATGGAAACACCGCTATGTGGTGGGCGGTGTAAGTAACCAGGCTTGGATCATGAACCAGAATAACGAGCAGTTCTATTGTCCGCTCACAGCCTTTTCAGCCATTGTGTTCAAGACGGATATACATTCCGGTAACAAATATGACGGTTTGTCCGATTATCAGATTTGGGGTAGACGTGCCGGCGGGAGTTTTATGCCTTCAAAGTATCTGATGGATTTATACGTACAGGAAGATGGAACGCTGGATCCTCGATATCATGAATTTTTTCAAACGCAATGGACTTGTAACAAAGATAAAGGTCAGTCATGGAGTGAATCACAAGTGAAGCAGTTTGATAAGAATTTGGAGTCTCCTGAAATATCGGAAATGGTGCCTAATGCGACAACCGGTGAGTTGGTGCGGCAGTATACCAAATTTGTATTTGATGAAGAAGCGCTGGAATTTATCCGTCCGGGAGATGACGGATATGCGGAAAAAGTAGCGGAAAAGAAGAATTCAAAAATCCTGTATGTTGACTACAAGGATTTGTATGCTGAGGACAACACGGTAATTATGGATTATCACAGAGATTATGATAATACGGATGTAGTCAGCCCTTGGCTTAATTTCTATCCGTCGTTGATGAAGCATAACAGCAGCAATTATTACGTTAATAACTTGAGCAAGAAACGTCTTGGAAATCTGAATGCTACCTTTATGATGCGTACTCCTGAGGTTTTCTTAATAGCTGCTGAGGCCGATATCTACGTAAATGGCGGAGCAAATGCGATGCAATACATAAATCAGGTTCGTGAGCGTGCCGGTGCCAAGGCTCTGTCCGGTGCGGCAACAGTAGAAACGGTATTGGATGAACGTGCCCGCGAATTGTGTGGAGAGTATGTACGGTTCTATGATTTGAAGCGTACAGGGAAGTTGACCAGCACCTATCTGAAGTCTACAAATCCTGATGTCGGTCAATACTTTGTAGATGGCAAACATGAGGTAAGACCATTCCCGCAGTCATTCCTGGAGAATCTGGAAGAGGGTGGTGGTTATTACCAGAATCCGGGGTATTAATGTATTAAATTCAAAAATAGATAAGAACGTTGAATTGGATGTTCAGGGAAGGTGTGTCAAAACTGGAAAGTAACTTAAGCTCCCCTCCTCCCGGGAATTGAGATAGTACTGCATTATGACACACCTTCTTGTGTTATATCTATATATCGGACGTGTTGCATCTATATATTGGATGTACAGCATCTATATATGGGTGGCGCTGGATATATAGATACTGCATGTCCGATATATAGATACTAAAAAGAGCAGAATGAAAATAGGACATTCTATTTTTTCAGTATGATCACCGTAACCGCCGAAATAATCAATCCGATGCCTAATGCGATGCTTTGAGTGAAAGGTTCTCCAAAGATGAGAATGCCTGCACAGACGGCAGTCACAGGTTCCATTGCTCCCAATACAGAGGTGAGTGTGGAGCCTATGTTTTTAATGGCGCGTACCAGTGCCAGATTAGATATTACGGTCGGTACCAATGCCAGCAGCATCAGGTTTCCCAGGGTTATCCGGTCCGGGATGGCCTGTACTCCGACGCCTGTCACTGTCATTCCGGTGAAAAGAAGTATTCCGCCAAAAAGGAAAACATAGAATGTCATTTTCAGCCCCTTCATTTCAAGGGATTTCAGTTGACTGACGGTGACCAGATAGAGTGCGTAGCCCAAAGCAGAGAGCAGAACGATAAAAATACCCGGTAAAGTAACAGTCCCTGTCGTATCTCCATGCGAAAGGAAGAAAACTCCGCTTACCGCTAAAGCAATTGCTGCTATACGCCAGGGGGATTTCTTTTCGCGGAAGAAAATCATCATGATGAGTGTAGTCAGCACCGGATACATGAAATGAATGGTAGTAGCTACTCCGCTTGACATGAACTTATATCCCCAGAACAGAAAGACAGCGGAACAATCATACAGGAATGCCAACAGGAGAAGTGGGACTATCTCTTTCCGGCGGATGCGGAAAGACTGCTTGTCGAGCAACAGTATACAGGCCAGTGCCAGCATGGCAAAGAGGAAACGGTAGAGCAGTATGGACCAGAACTGCATGCCCTGATGCATAGCAGGAATGGTGAACAGCGGAATAAGTCCGAAGCTCGCCGAAGAGAGAAGGCCATATAGGAATCCGTTTACTTTGTTCACGTTAATAAGTGATTAGTGTTTAGTGATGAGTGATTAGTGCAACTGCTAATCACTCATCACTAAACACTAATCACTATTAATCATTTCTTTTTAGACGCCCGTCTTGCCCAGCCTTCTTCGCTGAAATCGGGTTCTTTATCGCGGAACTCTTTGTTATCACCTTGGAAGAACTGTCTCCAATCGTCTTTCTTGCCGCGGGCGTCGGTATAGCCACGCTCTTCGCGGCTTGGTTTGCTTTTCTTTTTGTCAGCCGGAGCACTTTCTGATTTACTTCTACTTTTTCTTGGGGCATCGCTACGTTTTCCAGATGCATCACTGCGCTTTTCGTCTTTGAAGCTGCGTTTCTTGCCTTCAAATTCCTTCTTGCCGTAGTTGTTGCCCTCACTCTTGCGTCTGCCTTTGGGAGCTTCTTTGCCTTCTTCGCCGGCAATTTCTACAGATACCTTTCGGCCGTTCCAGTTCGCACGGTTCAGGGCTTTCACTACATTACCTGCCTCTTTTTCATCTACTTCGAAGAATGAGAAGTTCTTCATCAGGTCAATGCGTCCCAGCTCCACGCGTCCGCGGGTATTGCCATTCAGTAGGCCTATCAGTTCATTTGGGAAGAAGTTATCCATCTTACCCAGATTAATGAACAGGCGGGTGAATCCCGGTTCTGCTTTGCGGTTGCTGCTTCTGCGATCACCGGTGCGCTCGTTGCCGCCTTTGCTGCTGCGTTCGCCACGGCTGTCGGTAGGCATTTCTATTTCTTCGCGATTACGGTAATATTCTGAGAAGCGGTTGAATTCATGAGAAACCATACGCTTAATCAGGTCTTCTTTGCTCAACCAGTCCAGTTTACGGTATATTTCAGGCATGAAATCAGCCATATCTTCCTCGTTCACCTTCACCTTTTCCAGGTCATCGATTACTTTCAGCAGCTGTTTCTCGCAAATCTGTTTACCGGTAGGCATTTCACCAACAATAAACTTCTTGCCGATAATCCGTTCGATTTCACGCATTTTACCTTTCTCGCGCAGGTTGATGATGGCGATGGAAGTACCTGTCTTTCCGGCACGTCCTGTACGTCCGCTACGGTGAGTGTAGCTTTCGGTATCATCCGGCAAGCCATAATTGATGACGTGGGTCAGATCGTCCACATCCAGTCCGCGGGCGGCAACGTCCGTGGCAACCAGGATTTGCAGATTGCGGATACGGAATTTCTGCATGACGGTATCACGTTGTGCCTGACTTAATTCTCCATGCAGTGAGTCAGCGTTATAGCCGTCCTGCATCAGTTTGTCGGCAATCTCCTGCGTTTCTTTTCGTGTACGGCAGAAAATGATACCATATATTTGCGGGTAATAGTCTACGATGCGTTTCAGGGCAGCGTATTTATCTTTGGCATGAACGGTGAAAACCACATGCTTCACGTTGCTTGTGCTCTCATTTTTCCGTCCGATGGTGATTTCTTTGGCGTCACGCAGATACTTCTTTGAAATGCGTGCAATCTCCGGACTCATAGTGGCGGAGAATAACAGAGTGTTACGCTCTTGCGGTACATCGGCAAGAATGGCGTTGATGCTGTCCGTGAATCCCATGTTCAGCATTTCGTCAGCTTCGTCCATCACTACGTTCTGGATGGTGGTGAGTGATACTGTTTTGCGCTCCATCAAGTCCAGCAGTCGTCCCGGGGTGGCGACAATGATATGTACACCCTGTTTCAGGGCGCGTATCTGGCTGTCTATGGATGAACCACCATATACAGGCAATACCCTCAATCCGGTGATGTATTTGGAATAATCATTCAGATCACCTGCAATCTGCAAGCAAAGTTCGCGTGTAGGGCAAAGTATAAGGGATTGTGGAATCCGGTTCTTTACATTAATTTTCTGGATAAGTGGCAAGCCGAATGCGGCGGTTTTCCCCGTTCCTGTTTGTGCAAGTGCTACAACATCATTATTTTCTCCTAAAAGGTAAGGAATCACTTCCTCTTGTACCGGCATGGGACACTCATATCCCATTTCTTCAATGGCGCGGCGTATCTCCGGCGACAGACCGAGCTCTTCAAAATTCTTCATTAAATCTTTGTATATCTTTATATTCGGGCACAAAGATAGAACAATTTTAGTGATTAGTGATTAGTTATCAGCGATAAAATTGAATAACAGGGCTATTTTTTTATTACTAATCGTTTTTCACCAGCAGAATGCTTTGCAACTTCTTTATTTCTTCTTTGGTGAGTCCGATAGCTCTTTGCAGATACGTGTCTACATCACCGTACCGACGCTCTATTTCCTCCTTGGCGGCGTTCAGGAAATCTTCCCTTGCCGAATAGATGGTCGTAATGGCCTCTTGCGAGCGTGCGGGCAGGTTGTAGGCATAACTGGAAGCACTGGGAATGTTGAAGTAATCGTTGCTTAGGCGGTAGTCTTCCATAATGATGTCGCTGTTCACGCCGAGGGAGGCGAGGATCAGTGCCGAAGCAATGCCGGTGCGTCCTTTGCCGGAGGAGCAATGGATAACGACAGGGTAATTGGTACTGTTCAGCAAGATATCAAATATCTGGCGATACTCTTTATGATAGTTCATTACCAATTCGCGGTTCATCCGTTCCACCATCCGGTAGACGGTGTCGCTTTTTATTTTCTGTTCCTGAATGCCTTTCAGGATATCTTCCATATCTCCCGTTTTTATAGGGACATGTATTACATTAAATCCTTGTTGCAGTGGGGTGTGACCTCTTAATTCCGATTCAGAGCGCAGATCGATGATGGTCTTGATGCCTATATTCTTCAGTTCCCTGCGTGAGTAGCATTCCAGACTGTCTATCTGTGCAGAACGATAGAGCATGCCCCAACGCACCCTCCTTTTGGTGGGGTATGACGGATACCCACCCATATCACGGAAGTTTTGTATGCCGGGGATATTGACATTGCGGGTAGCAATCTTTACGCGATATTTATCATTGAATACGAGGGTGTAGTAATAACGCTTGGTAGGGTCTGTGGTGACAATCGTCATTCGCTGATCGGAAATGTTTGCTATGGCTACCGGAGAATCCTCGGGGATATTGTTCGGATCTGTCGAAGCATATACCTTTACGTTCCCTTTGATGAGAGGGGCTATTTCCCATTTGACGATACTGTTCCCGACGTTATTTTCTTCGCAAACAATGGAAATATGAGGAGCTGTGCCGCTACAAGCCGGTAGCAGCAATACACATGTTAGCAAGTTCAACAGATTTCTATACATAGTTTTTTTGTCTGAGCATATATATGCAAAGATAATGCAAACCGAGAGCAGAATAAAATGAACTTGTTCATTTTTTATGCCGAGGTGCAGCTTATCTTCGCTTTGTTGCAAAGATATGTATTCTGATGACTTTTGTTATTCCAGGGCACAGAGTTTCACAGAGTTTTTTCTCCTTTAACGGGGATTTAGTTAATGGGAGGCAACTGCTTGGCAAATTCCGGTGATATAGAGTTGTTGAAACTCCGGCATACATCTGCCGCAAACTCGATGCCGCAACGGATAATCTTGTCCCAGGTGTCCTCGCTTATCTGTCCCAAATCGGAGTAGCGCACGCCATACTTCAATAAACCGTAAATGATACCGGCATTAAAGTTATCGCCCGCACCAATCGTGCTGACTGCTTCCAATGAAGGAATAGGATACTCTTTGGTGATGCTGTTCGTGCGTAGTGAGATTTCTTTGGCTCCGGCAGTGCAAAGGAAGTTAGGGCAATAAAAACGAATTTTGTCTTTATATACCTTGTCCACTTCTCTTTGGTTATACATATAGAAGAAGTCTTCTATAGATCCGCGCACGATGTCGGCATATTCCAGATTCTCAATGATGGTAGACGTCAACTTGATGGCCTCGTCTTTGTGCGATGACCGGAAGTTGGGATCATAGTACACGATTGCTTTCTTCTCACGCGCCTGCTCCAACAAATCCAGAACTTTTTCGCGCAGCACCGGATTCAGGGCAAAGTATGAGCCGAAAACTACGATGTCATCTTCTTCCAGTTTTGGGAAAACCACATCCAGCCGTTGTTTGGGATAATCTTTATAGAAGATGTATTCCGCATCACCATTCTCGTTTAGATAGGCCAGTGATACCGGGGATTTTCCATCGGGAAATACGTTGACATAGTCAGTAGACATGCCGCTATCCCGCATGGCTTGCAGGATTGTATTACCTACCCGGTCGTTTCCTGTCTCACTGATGAAGCTGACGGGAACACCTGCCCGTGCCAATGACACGATGCCATTGAATACTGAACCGCCCGGTACGGCAGCTGTCGGCTGGTCGTTGCGGAAAATGATGTCAAGAATCGTTTCTCCTATACCAATTACTTTTCGCATAATTTTCTTGATTTTTCACCCAAATAGCCACCATGGTGGCGTTTGGAGTAGTCTCCAATAGTAAATCCTGTCTGTTTCATGACTTGTACCACAAGGATGTCGCCGATAACGGTCATCACAGTGGTCGAAGTGGTGGGAGTCATACCTAAAACACAAACTTCCTTTGGCTTTCCTGTGCTGAGGCATACATCAGACTCGTGTGCCAACGGACTATCCGGATTTCCGGTGATAACAATAAACTTGAGGTCCGGGTTCAGATTATGAGCCAATTGTGTTAACTCTACGATTTCGCGTGTCTTGCCTGAATTGGAAATCAGCAATAGCAAATCGTTTTCTTGCAAGATGCCCAAATCTCCGTGTTGTGCTTCGCTGGGGTGCAGAAATACGGAAGGAATACCTGTGGAACAGAATGTCGTAGCAATGTTCATGGCAATCTGCCCGGCTTTTCCCATACCTGAGGTCACCAGTTTTCCTTTCCGTCGGTGAATTTGTTCCACGATAAGTTCTACCGCACGCTCGTAAGCGTCTGTCACGGGGATGTTCAGTACGGCTTGTGCCTCTTTCTGCAAAAGTTCTTGAATGGATTCAATCATTATACTATTTTTGTTAGTAGTTAGGTTATAGCCTACAAATATCTGCAATTTTCCATAAATGGCAATAAGTTTTATTGTATTTTTGCTTTGCGAAGATAAGGGGACCTCGTCAAATTGCGCTATCTTTGCGCCCTCAATTAGTTTCAAACGTCAGAATGAAGAAGTTAGCACTATTACCCTTGCTGGGACACCATCAATATACTCTTGCCAATGGTTTGCGTATTATTCACCAACCGTCGTTTTCCGATGTGGCTTACTGTGGTTTTGCTGTTGATGCCGGAACCCGTGATGAACTGGAGAATGAACAGGGCATGGCGCATTTTGTGGAACATCTTATTTTTAAGGGTACTCAGAAGCGGAAAGCCTGGCATATACTCAACCGTATGGAGAATGTGGGCGGTGACCTGAATGCTTATACCAACAAGGAGGAAACAGTGATCTACTCTGCTTTTCTTACCGAACATTTCGGCCGTGCGTTCGAGTTACTGGCGGATATTGTCTTTCACTCTACTTTTCCGCAACGTGAGATTGAAAAGGAAACGGAAGTGATTATTGATGAGATCCAATCTTATGAAGACACCCCTTCCGAACTTATTTTCGATGATTTTGAGGATTTAATCTTCCGGGGACATCCGTTGGGACGCAATATCCTGGGGAATCCTGAGCTGCTGAAGACCTTTCACAGCGAAGATGCCGCTGCGTTTACTTCCCGTTTCTATCATCCGGGGAATATGGTGTTCTTTGTGTGGGGAAACCTGTATTTCAAGCAAATCATCCGTTGGGCAGAGAAACTGCTTGCCGATGTTCCGGCAGTGACGGTGGATAACCGTCGTACTCCGCCGTCTCTTTATACGCCCGAAAAACTGGTGGTGCATAAGGATACGCATCAGGCTCATGTGATGATAGGCAGCCGTGGCTATAATGCGTACGATGATAAGCGTACCGCGCTCTATCTATTGAATAATATTCTTGGCGGGCCAGGTATGAACAGTCGCTTGAATGTTTCTCTGCGTGAGCGTCGCGGCCTTGTCTATAATGTAGAGTCTAACCTGACTTCTTATACGGATACCGGGGTTTTCTGCACTTATTTTGGTTGCGATCCCGATGATGTGGATACTTGTATACGTCTGGTGATGAAAGAACTTAAGAATCTGCGTGATACAAAGATGAGTTCGCTGCAACTCGCAGCTGCGAAGAAGCAACTCATCGGACAAATAGGTGTGGCTTCGGATAATAATGAGAACAATGCTCTGGGCATGGCGAAGACTTTCTTGCACTATAATAAGTATGAAAGATCCGGAGCAATCTATCAACGTATTGAACAAATTACTCCGGAGATTTTGCTGGAAGTGGCGAATGAGATGTTTGCAGAAGATTATCTGTCGACGTTAATTTATCGCTGATTGTCGTTTACTTAATGGGATAGGGTAATGTTTTAAGCGCCGTGTTTATGCTGCTGCTACCTTTCAGGCCATATTTTTTTATGAAAGCCGAACTATTGATGGCAGTTACTATCTTTTCTCGTGCGATGGCACGTAATAAAGACGATTGATTCTCGGTTAGCATCCCGTATAACTGTTGGTAAGAGTCTATTTCGGAATGGATAATATCTGATATGCACTCTTCAATCAGTCTTTCATCAATGGTTGGTTGAGGTTGTTCATAAGCAGATGTTTATATGTAGCACAAAAAGTGTAGCACTTTTTGTGCTACACAAATTACGCAATAACTTTCCACATCTGCAAATGTTTCGTATAAATTCTGATCCCTATTTGAATACTTGCTTCATGGGCCTGCCTATCCAAACTTGCGGTTGCTCCAGTCCGAAGATATAGGCTATGGTGGAAGCAACGTCATATTGCATCATGCTTTCTTGAAATTCACCGCTTGTCTTCACATTTTTACCGGAAATGATAAAAGGTGTCTGCATTTCGTTCATGGTTTTGCCGCCATGCCCTTTCTCAATACCGCCGTGGTCGGAAGTAACAATGAAAATGGTTTCTTTCAAGATACCGGCATCTTTTACGGCTTGAATGATGCGGGCAACGTAAGCATCCAGTTCTTTTAGTTTGGCATAATATTCGGGAGTATCGTGTCCGGCCTGGTGTCCTACATGATCGGGATTATCGAAACAGACGGCAAGCAGGGTTGGTCTTTTCTCTTTGATGTATGTTTCTGCCATTGTGCACAGAGCTTCGGGATATTTGTTATAATCGGGCGCCTGCTTGTAGTGACTTAATGCAAGGGTGTCTACCAGATATTTAATACCATCCCATTCGTATAGGCAACCGATTTCTGCTTCGGGTTGTGCATCACGCAATAACTGAAAAATAGTAGGGAAAATGCCATGTTGATTGAGCACCCGTGAAGGAAGCTCAGGCGTTTTGGATCCCCATTGTGTATATCCGTGCAATTCGGGACCGGCACCCATAAACATGGAAGCCCAGTTGATGGCACTTGAAGAGGGGAGTGCCGAACGTTTTTCGAGTGTGTAGGCTCCGTCTGCCATCAATTGTTTAATAGTAGGTATATCGGCTTTGGGAACGCTGTAGGCGCCCCAACCGTCCAACCCGATTAATACGACATGTTTTGCTTTTCCCTTGGCATTGCAAGGAATGGTAATCAATAGCACTGCCATAATAGAGAGTGCCAATGTAATAGTAAATTTTTTCATGTTTTTCCGTTTTTTACGTTAGCTGATGGCAAAGTTACGGAATTTATTGCGGTGTACCTGCCTGTTTTATACGTGAAAGGTGCCCCTATTGTCCATGTAGTAACTTTCCGCATTTCCAAAAGTTTCGTAGCAAGTTAGAATGATTATTGCGAATATAATTATTATATTTGCAATAATCCAAAGCTGAATAATCATGAAGAGTATACAAGTGAATCCCTTTATCATAGGTACCTATGCCGGCAGTCATTACTTTTGCGACCGTGAGCGGGAAACCGATGAACTGGTCCAAGACTTGACGAATGGGCGTAATGTAGTATTGATTGCCCAAAGACGTATGGGAAAGACCGGATTGATGCTACATACTTTCCATCAGGAGAAAATCAGTAAACATTATAATGTTTTCTTTATAGATATCTTTGCGACGGCCTCTATCCGTGAATTTGTATATGCTTTCGGCAATGCCATTATTGACCAGTTGAAGCCGCGTGGCAGGAAGTTTCTGGATCGTTTTTTGCAAACCATAACTTCTTTGTGCCCTGCTGCGTACACAGATACAACATTGCCCGAACGCACGCTTCATCTTTGTCGGTAGCGAGCCCAGCTTGCTGTTGGATATGTTTAACAGTGCCAACCGTCCTTTCTATCAGAGAGCCAGCGTGAGATACTCCGTGCGATAGCTGCCGAAAATGTTGCTGTCAATGTGACTTCCGGTGAGTTTGTGCGAAGATATCATCTGAAATCACCCAGTTCCGTACAGTCTGCCTTGAAAGGGCTTTCCGGTAAGGGTAAGGTAAGACCCTTGACGGATACGTTATTAATGACCGGCTGTTTAGGTTTTGGATAAAACGGAATCCGATCTGATGAAGTACATAAGGCGGAAGCCTCCTGATCCGGTGCAGGTAGGGCTGTTTTGTCTACTGTTACCGTCAGGCGAATGCTATTGGCCATGCAACTCCCGTCGGCGCTGCGAAAGCTGAGGTAGGCTATCAATTCATCGTCCTGCCAGTCGGAGGGAAGTTGAAGTTCTGCATGTCGGGCGGAACGTAGGGTGGCTTCCGTATCGTAAACAGCTGTTTCTTTGTCTTTGTTATATACTAATAACATGGCTATGTCCGTATCTTCTGCATTTCCCGTGCCACTGTTGTCCTGCCAGTTAAAGTGCACCTTATTTCCGTTTTGTGTGGCTGTACCTTCGAATACCGGCATCAGGGTTCCCATAGAAACCAATGCTCGGTCAAAGTCTATTTTGATTTCTTTTCCACTGCCAGTCACGGCTCTTTTCAGTGTGTAGGACATAGCGGAGTTGAACGCGGATTTATCCTGTGTAAATTCCTTGTAGCCAATACGTATGAAAGGTTTTATAGCTTTCAGGAAGCTGAATGCCGTGGCGAATTTGCCACGTTGTTCCTGTTGTTTCGGTGTGCGCGGATTGCTGACTTTGGCGGCCCGTGCGCGTATATAGTAGTTTGATTTCCAGCGGAACCCTACTATCGGTCCCACTTTACCGGAGAAACCTCCGAGAATGCCCTGGTTGATAATTCCCATGATATCGTGTTTTTAATTACTTGTTTCTGTCACTGCGCAAATATATGGAAAATAAATCTCTTCAACCCGCTTCCTGTGATTTTTGCGTTCATTTGCGTCATTTTGCGTAGTTAACTCTTTGATCTTCTTCATTGTATTATGACCTGTCTCCGTTACACCCGGAATGCACTTGCTCCGTACCAAGGCCGTACTTTCTTCGGTCAGAGGTACCTATGAGTGGAGATGGTACGGAGCAAGTATCTGCTACATTTGGGCAGGAGTTGGATTTGGAATTGCAAAAGCGCGATACGGTTTTGGTATTTTAGGAGCGTATGTTAGTTGCTCATTCAAAATATATCTTTGAAATAAAAAATCCCCCTTCCCCGTTTTATGAAGTGACCCCGAAAAGTTGGACAAGTTATCTACTATATATTTTGATAAAGA
>OHMW01000379.1_pt1 | contig 28626 bp, 14 predicted proteins | sample 1569391 | NCBI WGS metagenome assembly OHMW01 (sample SAMEA3879557, study PRJEB24766) | human gut metagenome | biome: human-associated habitat; feature: feces | place: USA | collected 1985/1987 | reverse complement strand
CATCCGGCATCGCCAGAACTGTTTTAGGATAGGAAACAAACATATCCGGCAGTTTGGAAGCCCCCGGATCTCCAAATGCGGATGCCAGCACATTTTCATGTATCGTATTCGTATTTGTAACACTGCCAACCTGTACCCGGATATTTTTCTCTTTTCCAATCGTTTCATTAAATTCATCAATCAGATCGTTTAATGGCGATTCTGTCTGTCCGCCGTATACATGCCACAATGTAACGGTTACCGGATCTTCTTTTTTCTTCTGCCCACACCCTGTAAAAACTATAACCGCAATCATTACCAAGAACAGGCAGCTTCTTCTCATAATATATCTCATATTATTTATCTCCTTTCCAGACAGTGTCTTATAAACAATCTGACATCTCAGCAAAGAACAGAACCATCGGATTGAGACACTTTTACATAGTATATGATATCGGTTTTCAGAGTCTTAAGCACTCCCCATATGGGTAGTAAAATGCTATTTTTAAAATCCATTTATAATCAGATTTTTCTTTGTAACAGCTACCGCCAATTTCGTTTTGGAATCAAAATTCGTTTTCTGCAACATATTTTTGATATGCCATTTTACAGTTTCCGGTGATATACACAAGCTCTCTGCAATTTTTTTATAGGATTCTCCTTCCACCACTAATCGCAGAACTGCTAATTCCCCAGGTGTAAAATCACAGCTTTTCGCCGTTCCGATCATCACAACCGGTGGAGCATCCGGATACACGCTCTCCCCTTTCATCGTGCGATCCATAACCTCCAACAGTTCCTCTTTACCGGCATCTTTATACCAGAAGCTTTCTACTCCCGCTTTGCGCGCCCTGTCAATAAAACTGCACTCTACTAAAGAAGTCACGATAATTATTTTTATCTGAGGCATGGTCCTTTTAATCTTCTCTGCTGCCACAAGACCACTCTCATCATTCTCCGTACAGACATCCATCAAGACAAGTTCACATTTGCTCTGCCTGCATACGGTTTCTGCCATAGCTGCGTTTGTGATAGATGCCGCCAGACAATATCTCCCACTGGACTGAATATAATTTTCCATATCTTCCCGAGCCATACGCTGGTCTTCCACGATTAGTACCCGTATCATCTCCGCACCTCCTTTGGTATCTTAACGATTATTGAAAATTTTGACTCCGCACAAATTCTCAATGTACCTCCACATTGCTCCACCCTTTTTCGTATACCGGATAATCCTCCTCCTTCTTTGACATCCTTCTCCATTGCTTGTCCATTATCTGTAATCACCATAATCCATTCTTGTTCCCCACTACTGCATTTTACATACAGTTCGCTTGCCCCGGCATGGCGGACACAATTGGAAAGCGCCTCCAAAAGTATTGTATCCATCAGTTCGGAAATATGAGATTCCCAGACTTGTTCTCCTGTATAAATGATTTTCACACCCAAAATCTCCGCTCTTTCCTGCACCTGCCTGTGCAGTTGTTCGCCTTTCACAGACTCGTTATCTTTATTCAGCAAGTCTAATGTCTGCTTCCATTGCGAAAGGAAAACATCCCGGTCTGCTTCCGATTCGCGCAGCAACATCCACTGTGCCGCCAGGACGCTATATCCCAGATTATCATGCACTCTCATTTTCATAGATAACATTTCTTCTTCTCTGGTCAGCGTTATTACATTCTTAGAAAGTTCTTTCATAGCCACAGACATTTCCTGAAGTTTCTGATTTTCTTCCTTCAGCAACACTTTGTTCCGATATAATTCCGACACTTCAGAAGCAAGAACTTGAAAAAAATGATCTCCGGCTGTCGTAATAATCTCTTTCTCTGAAAATTTCCACACACTTCCATCCGCAAAGCAGTATACTTTCAAATCAACATCATAAAATACATTCTCTTTCAGAGGATGTCCCAGTGCTTCCTCCAGTTCTGTAATATTCTGTATATCTCTTCCCGCCAGATTCTGGCAAATTTGATACATTTTTCGATTCATCAGTTTAGGCATTCCGTTCCCATCAAAAAAAACAATTCCACTCGGCAAATTGTCCAGACTTTCCTGAACTGCATTTTCCCTCAGGCAGCTCTTGCGGTACTTATAAATTCCAAAAATCTTCAATCCCACATATAAAAAAACACCAATTCCTATAACAATTAAAATCACATACGGTATTTTAAATAATATCATGTAATCATCTTCGTAAAACGCCCGTTGCCACACACACAAGACAGCTGTTATAAAGAAAATAACTATAAGCAATACACTGTCCAGCAGCAACATCTTTCTTTGTCTTTTTCCTGTTCCTTCATAAATAACCAGAATCATACACAGCAAAGTCAAAAAAATAAAAAACCAAACAATCGTAATCTGATACTCCGGTGAACAGTTTTCAAATGTTTTTATCATTTGCCGCCACCTCCTCCCAGAATCAGAGAAAGCAGCCATGATCCGTCAAAATCCTGCTCCGCATAAGCTCCATATCGTCTTGCAATTTCCTGCAGATCTGTTTTGCATTCCACACTCATAGACATGATGATCTGCGCCTCTCTGCGTTTCAGATTTACATTAAATGCCGACAGATCTTCCAAAGATTCCTCTATGACTGCTTCAAAAAAATCATAAATCTGCATAGCATCTTCACTTCGTATTTCTTCTAAAACGGTGGAAAAACCTGCCTCAACATGATTCCATTCCAGATTCTTTATCGTTTCCCTGAAACATAACTCCAACTCTCTTATCGGAAATTTTACTGTCTGCTCCGCAATAAAAATAAGATTACTACGCCTTTTTATATAGGCTCCGATCACAACTATCTTCCCTAATATTTTTTCCCTTTTGTTCTCATCTTCTTCCATAGAATATGCTTCAATGAATTCCGTCAAAAGTTTACTCTGCCTTGCCGTCTGTTTCTGTATTTTATCATACAGCTGATTCTTCACAGAAAGTTTTTCTACTTCTCTTTTTGTTCTCAGATTTTCTTTCTCAATCAGATTCGCATCTTTTAATTCTTCCTTCCGATCTTCAAGCTCTCTTACGATTTCCTGTAATTCTGACAGGTTTTCCTTCCACAACACATAGCCTCCCAAAATTGGTTTTCCCGACAGCCTGATCCCATTTTCTAACATGATCGGACATTGAACTACCTGCCTTACGATTTCCGGTGCAATACATTCCGAATCCTGAGATTGATAAATGCATTTTCCACTCTGATCTGTAATCTGTGCTGAAATTGTAGATGCTGCAAATAATTGTGCGTATCCTGTATTGGAAGGGATCAATCCGCACTGGATGCAACTTTCAATGATCAAAGCAAACAGAAGGCATAATGCAGCTGTCATATCGCTTGAAAATATTTTCCAGAAGGGCAGATTCAGATAATAGGCGATGCCATAGACAACCGACAGACCATAAGCACCAAAAGGCATCCAAAGCATTTTCCTGTTTTTAATTTTTCTACACCTTAATAGAATAATCAAGAGTGCCACCAGCAGACATCCAAGATCCCAGGCGACTATAACATAATACATTGCTCCATATCCATAGACTCCTACTTCATAGGAAGCTGCTTCCCCCAGTCTTCCCTCCGGGAAAGTAAAAACTAACTGGTGCAGATCATTCGTTAATACAATCCCTATCAGAAACAATGCCGGAAAAAACAGCAGACACCGTCTTTCCGGTAATTTATAATTCTCCGGCTGCCGTATATAAAATGCCAGATAAAGACTGACCGTAGGGAGTAACAGCATAGGAATATAATAAAGATACCAGGCGTAGCGCAGTGCTGTCGGCATCTCATACGGTATTTCAAATTTACACATACGAACGAGCATCCAAAAAACCATCATCACTGCAATCATTATTAAACAACGACGGGGTTCCTTTTGGATAATTCTCTTTTGAAAAGAAATCGCCCATACCAGATAAAGTCCTATATAAATAAAAGGCCTTAAAAGGTGACAAATAGATTGCAGATAAGGATTGGTAAAGGACACATAATGAAGCAGAACTGCCACACCTACGCATAGAGCTACACTTCCGACGTATACTGTAAATTTCTTTTTCTCTGACACTGTGCGTACTCCTTCCTGTTACATTTTGCACTATATCTTGTTTACAGTATATCATAATCTCCATTCCAAATTATATCTTTTATTTTTTGGTGTATGTACAAAACTCGACTTTGCCATTGCAGCTATATCTCTAACTCCATTTTTTAATGCAATGCTTTGGTCGGACAGACCTTCGTACATTCATAACAGAGTATGCACTCCGTTCCTTTCTTTCGTTTGCGGGATTCCTTATTGGCCTCCACATTCATTGGGCAGACACGCAGACATTTTCCACAATGAACACATTTGCTTTCATCGCAGTGAACACGCAGGATTGAAAAACAGTGGACCGAATATCATCGCGACTGCGTAGTGGATTGTTGCCGCCTCAAAAACACCAAGAAACAGATAGTACCAGAAACCCTCGATCTGCATATTTTCAAAGGACAGGAAGTGTATATACACTTCCGAAAAACCAACAATTTAGGGAACCCTGCCCTAAATTAAAAACCCAGAAGTCACTACTTCGAAAAACCCAAGAAAGGAGAATCTGCCTATGGCAAATAGAAAAAGAAATATACAGATTTTGTTTTGTGTTTCCCCCGAAGAAAAGAAGCTGATTCGCAGAAAGATGATTGAATCAAAGATAAAAAACATGGGAGCTTATCTTCGTAAAATGGCAATCGACGGTTATATTGTCAATACAGACACTACTCCAATGAAGAAACAGTATGAGGAAATGCATAAGATTGGTGTAAATATTAATCAGATTGCAAAAAAAGTAAACAGCACCGGAGATCTGTATCCGGAAGAAATGCAAGAATTGAAAGAGATGGTGAAAGAATTATGGCGTATCTTAAGATCTTCCCCATTAAAGTAACAGACAAGAAAGCTCTGGACTATATTACAAATCCAGATAAGACAGATGAAAAACTATTAGTTTCCAGTTTTGGCTGTTCTCCGGAAACTGCAGATCTTGAATTTTCTATGACTAGAGAAATGACAAAAAAGATATGAAGATTTCCAGCAGCATATTTCTGATGTTGATGCTTCTGTTAAAGCGGCTGAACAGAGAATAACACAACTCAACAATGAACTGAACACGCAGAAAGTCATTCAAAAACATTGTGATTCTTACCGGCTCTGCCGTAAAGTGATTGAAGATTGCAAATCTGCAAAAAATCCAAAAGCATACCGCACCAAGCATCAGGCAGAATACCAGCTCCACGATTCACTAAAAAAAGAGCTTCAGGATCTCGGTGTTACCAAAATCCCAAGCTCTAATAAAATCCAGAAGCGGATAGAAAATCTTGAATCTGAACAGACTGCTACTGTTCGGGAAAAACAGGAATTGCAAAAAAAGCAGAAGACACTGGATATCATTAGACAGAATTTTACAGCACTATTCTATGCTCCTGAGATCAGTTCAGACTTACTTCCAGCAAAACGGGAACCTATTTCTGTCACGAGAGATAAATAAGATTGCACTGACAACTCAATTATTCTTTTCCAACTCCTCCCAAGGTTTCAGATCTATTTCCTCCCAGGTGACACCATACGGTGCACCTCCGGAGGTATTTACCTTTGGCTTACGCCAGTTGAGTAACTAAACGAAAAGAACGAGATTCCCTGATCTCCTCATATTATTTATGGACTTTTCTTTTACATATACTAAATATGATTAAGGATATTCCCATTAAGGAAAGCCACATAATTACATTCGTATCGTCTCCCGTCTTTACATTTGAAGTATGACTACTATTATCATCTGATGGTTCTTCTGAAACTGGTGGCGTATTCGTGGTAATTGGTGGTATCGATTCATTTTTAAATTTAGGCTCTGCCGTTACATTCCAAATTATCTGACCATCATAATTACCTGGAACTGTTATGATAAAAGGTTCGCTTTGATATACTTGATTGCTAATTTGTGTTTTTTGTGTCTGGACAAAAAGATACACTCCTTTTTCCAGATCTCTGTACATAACTTCTCCGTCTGAGTTGGTCTTTCCGGACATTCCTTTGATGTTGTTATCCTGTACATATTTTTCCAGTTTTTTTGCAGCTTCTGCCTGAGCGGAAGAATCATCAAAATCAAATATGACTCCAGACTTTGCAAACTCACTCACTAATGCCAATGAATTATTTTTATATGTTCCAACCTGATACATCGTAAATTCAGTATTACTTAGCTTATATACCGTGGTCTCATCTTCAACAGTTGCTTTTAATAATATACTTCCCAGATCATTCGCAGACACAGGTAACGGAATGAGGAGTAAAAGCATACACATCACACTGGCCATACACATATATATTCGCTTACGTTTACTTATTATGCTCATGTTTTTTCTCCTTCCTGCGTTTATGTAACTTAATGCTCACCCATATGATGATTAAAGCAACAATTCCAGCAATCAATAGAATCAAATTGAATGGGATTGTGCGCTGAAGACCAACTTCCTCATCTATCTTCTGTGCCTCTTCATACGGAATTCTAGTGCCACGTACAAGCAGTCTGTGCGTGTTAACTGCATAAGGAGTGCATGTGACCAGTGTTACATAATCCTTACCCTTTTCAATCTGTAAAGAATCTGTATCTGATGGCAATACTGTCAGAATCTGATCCACCTGATAGGCAAAGGTATGATGAAGAACTTTAATATAAAATACATCTCCAACCTCCATCTTGTTCAGGTCGGTGAATATCTTGGCATTTGCAAGTCCACGGTGTCCGGATAATACCGCATGGCTGCTCTCACCACCTACCGGAAGCGAGGTGTTTGGCAGATGTCCTACACCTGACTGCAGTACTTTTTCGGATGTTCCATGATAAACCGGAAGAACAACATCAAGCTTTGGAATATCAATATATCCCATCATTCCAGTATCATCAATTTTCAAAAGTTTGTTATACTCATCATCTTCTGTCTGGTTTTCATTGCTTTCTGAAAATGGATCTGCTATGGAACCAATTCCAATCAGGCTTTCATTGTATTCCTGTGCCTGCTTGATCATTTCATTTTCCTGTTCTTCCGACAAATGCGAAACTTCCTGTTCATAATCTGTAGCAATGGTTGTGCTGTTCATCTGATTAATGTAATTACTCACTACCGGATACAAGATTAAAGAAAATGCTGCCAGATATCCAATTCCTCTTAGTATTTTCACTATTTTTTTCATAATACCTTTCACCTTTTGTCTGTTTCTTCTGAAATACCCAGTCCTCACTGGATATTTCAGAAAAAGCAGACATCCTCCCGGTGCAATACCGGGAAGATGAACTGTCTTTTTGTCCTTCTTAAACTTCAGGACGCCTTAGTTTTTTGCTTTCTTTTTGCCAAAAGCTTTGCTTGCTGTTAATGCACCGAAAAGAACGATACCAGCCAGTGTTACCATGAGCGCTCCCTTGCTACCAGTGGATGGAAGCTGTGCACCTGTTTTGTTTTCTACAGGTACTTCTGGGGAAGTTGATTTATCAGTATTTGTTACAGTTATTGGTTTACCATTGTATGTATAAGTTACAGTATATTTTGTCAGTTTGCCAGTTGTTGTATCATAGTTTGCTTCAATCACAACTTTGATGTCACTGAGAAGTTTGTTGTATCCATCCGGAGCTTTTGTCTCTCTTAAATAGTAAGTTCCGGCATCAAGACCTTTTACAAGAACTTTACCATCATCATCAGATACAATTTTTGCAGAAGTAAAGCCTGTTACTTTAGCTTCATCAGCTGTTGCCTGACGGTATACGCCGTTTTCTTCGTCTACAATATTAATCTTAGCACTTGTATCTGCTTCATCGCCTGCTTCGTTTGCCTTGTAAAGCTCGAATTCTGCATTTGCAAGTGCAGTCTTATTCTGATCTTTTAAATAATATTTATAAATTGTGAAATCAAAGGTATGTACATCTACGATGCTTGGCTCGGATTTACCTGTTCCATTTGTTGCTGGATCATTACTGTATTCAACGACCGCCTTGTTGGTATTTGGATTCATACCGATAACAGCATTTTTGTTTAAGGTTGCAGTATAAACAACTGTGATTGTCTCGCCTGTTCTATTCTTAAAGTTGTTATAAAACTCATTAAAGCTAATAGTTAGTGTATGTGTTCCATTGTCATTTGTCGTATATGTCGGTAAGTATGTGTTATCTCCTGTTTTACCTGCTTTGAGTTCTGTATCTCCAACCTTTACAGACAGAATTGCTTTTAAGTCTAGTCCTTTTGATAATGTATCGGTAAATTTAAAAGTATAAGAATTATATCCTGTCATATCCGGCACTTTAGAAGTCAACTGGTAAGTAACGGTATCACCGATTCCAAAATTGCCGGCTTTCTTTTCATCTGTTCCGCCATGTGGTGCGATTCCATCTTCAAAATCATTCTCGTCATCTTCACCTAAGACTCCCTGATGAATACTTTCCCAACTAGGATTAAGAATACCATTTACTGTGATTGAATTATTACCTGGTGTTTGTGTTGAAACAAGTTTCTTGTCTACTGTCGGGTAATTGCTCTTCATGTTAATTGAAGTATCACCTATAACGTTGACTAAAGATGCTGCAGATGTATAAGCCTGATTTCCTGGTGCTGTGGAGGTATCTGTTGCTCCTTTTGGATAAACTAAATAGTATCCATATGCTAAACCAGGAACTACTGTAGAAGTTTCTGTTGTATCAACTGTTTTTGTTGCTGTAACATTGTTCTCTGAATCTAAAATCCAGTCAAGCATATCTTTTGCAAATACTTTAGCTGTCTCAGCATCTCCATTTGCTCCAACCTGTTCTTTAACATATTCATAAGCTTTTTCACTTAATGCTTCACCTTTTAATGTAGAAGCATCAGTAATTTTGCTCTGGAAGAATCCTTCATATGCACTGTTCAGTGTATATGCTACATTCTCGCCACTTTTTGTTGCTGTAAAAATCTGATACAGATCCAGAGTCTTTCCTTCCACTGTATTGTTGACTGTCAGGGTTCCTTTTGGAGCATCTGCTGCATCTGCTGCAAATGCAGTCATGCTCATGGACAGTATCAGGGTCATTGCCATCAGAACTGCCATAAATCTTGATACTAATTTCTTCATGTTCCTCTTCTCACTTTCTTTTGATTTTTTATTGGTTCGCTTGGGATTCCTTCAACTTTTACGGTGGAAGATTCCCACGCAGCCATACCTCTCTCATGACTCTACTCCCCTTTCCTACATCGTCTGTTTCCGTTTCCTTCTGCGTCCGGTATAAAGCAGGAACGCTAACAACAGACCACCTGCTATGATAAACATCATAATGCCCTCGCCGCCGGTATCCGGAAGCAGTGCAAAATGCCGGTTGATAATCGTGAAGGTAAATCCATCTTTAGAAGTTTCGATTGTAGTTGTATATCCTTTTATTTCTGTTTCCGTAACGGAATATGTGTAATAGTGAATGGCTTTATTTTCATCCGTCGTATATGCTGGAAGTCCTTTAATTACTTCCTGCCAGGTAGATTTATCACTAGAACCACTTATAATATAGTCCCCATATCCTGGAACAGTTTCTGTCTGTTCTTTTCCTACTGCATCTGTCCATGTACGGGAGATTGTTACTGTAATATTATCCGGACGTTTTTTATCCAGATTGTTGAAATCCTTCCAGATTTTATTGATTGTCAGCTTGATGTGCTCATCACATGGATCCTGTGACTCGGACGGTTCCGGAGTATCACTTTCTCCTGTGTTCAATGTTGTTTTGGTATCTGCCATCAATACTGCTTTTGCTGGTGATTCATATGCTTTAAGCTCTGCTGTCATAGATGAAGTATCATCTGTCAGCTTTGCATTTTGCAAAGTCTCATAGCTTTTTACCGAATTCATATGACCCAGCGTGTAAATATCCCATCCACTGGAAGTATCTTTTTCATGGCTTAGATTCAGCTTGTCTGAACCCTGTTTGATTTGATCCAGTGCCACATCCAGCTTTCTGTAAATACGGTAATTATTATTCTCACCTTCCACCTTCTCCTGTGTGTTAGCTTCATACACAGAATCCAACTTGCTTTTTCCGCTAAATGGTCCGACAAGATCTTTTGTTCCACGGACCACATCACAGTAATACATGTTGTTGTTCTTTAAAAGTCCTTCGTCATTGAATCCAACAAAGCCACCGCTTCGTCCATCATCTTTAGAACCATCTTTGTCGTTTCCAGCTCCACCTGCATAGACATCGTATCCGTAGCTTACACCGTAAACATTACTGTCAGTGATTTTTGTACGATTCGCTTTGATCAGGTTTACACTGATATTGGATTTTGCATCAGTATCATTCAAGAGGCCATTCTCGTCACATGGAAGACTGATGGATGAATCTCCTATCGTAATGATTGCAAGATCTGTCGATTGCTGATTATCTTTTGACTTCTTTGACAATCCTACAGAAATATCCAGTCCGAGAAGATTTACATGGAGCAGGTTTCCATCATATAGTGCTTCCACCTTGATGATTCCAAGATTGATTTTCAAAAGATTGGAGTCCTGGATTTTATCCAGATACAATACCTTTATAAGTTTATTAACAAGTGAGAATATTACATTCACTGCTCCAGAATCCACTTTCAAGTCTGCAAGATAAGCAAAGCTTGTTCGTCCGGCAAATCCTCCGGCTGTTCCTCCTGATGCCACTTGTTTTAATCCAATTTTCTGATTGTTCGCATCACCTGCTGTACACTTCGACATTCTCGCAAGATTCGCATATCCGATAAATCCACCGGCAATCTGCTCATCTCCGCCAGTACTTTGTACTGTGTAACCATCATCCGTCCCTGTAACTGTACAGTCATCAATGTGAGAACCAAAAATGTCCATAACTCCAAGAGCACCACCAAGTAACTGTCCTGTATTGTCTCCAATAACGTCTATCTTGTCTGCCTTAACTACTCCGCTTTTTCCAGAATAGCCAACAAATCCTCCGACACTATTTAAACCTCTTACATTACTTAATTCCGTTACTTTACTGTTTTTCACAGAACCATTTAACAGTGAGCCGCCAAAACCTCCGGCCGTTCCGCTATATGTAACTGCATTGTTCTGTCCGGATTTTATCGCTGTGTTTGCACTGACACTTAAGCCAGCATCCTTACTTCCGCTTACAGTTCCGTAATATACATAACTTCTAAATGCATCCAGCACATCGGTTCTTCCAAGCTTTAACAATTTATCAAGTAGCGAGGTTTCATTTCCTGCGCTGATATTGGCAACTCCGGCTACATCAGCAACACCGAAGCATCCTCCGGCATATTCACCTGCGACTACGGAACGGATATTCTGTACAGAAACTCCTGCCTCTTCCGTATCCTTCTTGCCAAGTACCGTTCCTTCCAGATTTCCGGCAAATCCTCCGGCTGCTTTTGCATAAGAAGTGTTATTACTTCCACTTGCATAAGCACCATTTACAATGATTCCCCAGTCATCCCAGGCTTCCACATCTGAATAACGGATCGTTGCGACTGTAGCATTTAATACTTTTATCAAATCTGCCGGTGTACTTAACAGTTTATTCAGAAGCTGGCTGAGTAATCCTTCTCCTGCAGTTGGATTCAGTGTTGCTACACTTCCCGGTCTTGAGCTTCCGGCAAATCCTCCAACGTAGCTTTTTCCATCAACTCGTCTCAACTTTGTAACCTTGCAGCGTGCATCATTTTCGCCCCAGATCTGTCCACCAATCAGTTTTCCTACATAACCTCCGGCATAACCACAGATATTCTTGTCATCTACACCTTCTGACTGGACAATCAGTCCACTCTGATAACCCTCTACCGAAGATTTCTTGATTACTGGCACAAAGACATTAAGTACCTGTAGCATTTGTCCTAATTGCAGATTAAGACCGAGGATATCAACTCCTCCAAGCTTTGCTGCTCCGCCGTTTATCATTTCTCCCGCAAAACCGCCGGCGCATCGAAGCCCTTTAATTGTCTTCGCCTGATAAGCCTGTCCATTTGTAATGGTTCCGGTCTGCATTGATCCAACATAACCGCCAGCTGCTCCGCCATTTGCCAGTTTTATCTCATCCCGATAATTTACTCTTCCTGCTACGACATTGTATCCGTAAGCATATTTTCCAATAATATTATCCAGTTCTTCTTGATTTTTTACTGTTCCATTCGCAGCAAGGTCACTTCCGTAACCACCTTTTTTACCGACAAATTCCACCCATTTGTTCCAGGTTTCATAATCCATCTGGGCAAGTGGTCCATAAACTGCTGTGTCTTCTTCTGTCGGATAGACAACGCTGAGTGCTCCCAGGATGTTATCTACTTTTACCAGTCCCCACAACAAGGACAGGTTTCCGGTACTTGCCGTATCAGCTGACTCCATAAGTCCTGTGAAGCCACCAGCAATTTCTTTTCCGTATACCGAGCGGATTCTTACTGCTTTACAAGTACTTGTTGGTCCGGTATATTCTTTACCTTTCCATTTCTTTGTATTGTTTCCCCAGATGTGACCGCCTTCATTATGTCCTGCATAACCTCCGGCCATACCTCGTTGTACTTGTGTTGTTGAATCCGCATCTGCACGAACCGCACCACCACAAGGAATACAAGTCGTAGAGCTGTTTCTGATCGTCGGTACAAAGTCCTCCGCTAATGATGCCAATGTATCTGACACATCAACAAGACCACCTAAGATACCCGTATCACCAAGTACATTTGCCACATTTCCCGGCTCAAGATCGCCCACATAGCCACCAGCAGTAATCTGTCCAATGATATATGAGAAGTTATTTGCATTTGAATCCTGAATGTGTCCACCAGAAATCTTTCCGGCAAATCCTCCTGCATCTCCAAGAACATCATTTTCTGACGCATCGGATGCAGTATTTTTCCAAGAAGCCTTTACTGCAAATCCTCCAACATTTCCTGTAACATTGGAATGCTCAATTGTAGAAACGACCACATTCAATGCATCCAGCACATTGTTGATTCCTATCGATTTTCCAAGAATACTCAAGCCTTTTCCAACAGAAGCTGCGGAACCAATATCCATATAGCCGATATAGCCACCAGCATATCTTGCACCAGTCACTGCGTACTGGCTCTTTACATCATTAAAATAGTTTGAGCCATCAGTGTCTTCCAAACCTTTCTCAGGTTCTGTTACACTTGTATGTTTCAGACTCGTAACATCACAGTAGCTTACCTGAACACCACTTCCATATCCGATAAATCCTCCGGCACTTCCAGAATGGCTGTCCTCTGATTTCATCTTGTTCGCAGTGACTGTAAATCCGTTGTCTGACTTGACTCCTGCATACTGTATATATGGAATGTAGGCATTGATTAGATTTACAAGTTCTCCAATGTTTATATTCAGCCCATTGAGATTTCCAAGAATACTGATTCCTTTCCCAGCATCTGCCAACGCTCCAGAGTAAACATTTCCTCCAAATCCTCCGGCATAAGACTGTCCGTTAACGGCTGCAAGATTATATACAGCATAATAATCATCCGCTCCCCGCTCAGAATTATTAACTACACCGCTTTGAAAATCTGCTGTAAAGCCACCTGCAACATCAGCCGTTACACTTCCACCATCTACATAACTTACTGTACAGTTTGTATAACGAGGAATTAAATAACTGATTGCATTAAGTAATCCGTTTGCTTCAATCAAGGATTTAACTTCCGTTTTGTCTCCAACTTCAGCAAGTCCTCCTGTTTTGGAAATTGCAACAAACCCTGCTGCATAACCACCTACATCTGCGGCCTCTACAGATTTCAACTTTGTTACGTGTGCATTTTCTACCTTTGTACAATTACTTCTAGCAATAAAACCGGAAGCTGTATAATCTCGTACAGAATTTTCTTCACGTACACCTGTAGCTTTTACTTCAAATCCTTTTTCTACACCATTAACCTGAACATTTTGAATCTTAACTTCTACTGCTTGCCCTAAAGATAAGAGATTACTAAGTTTCAAAAGATAATTAAGACCAAGGAGATTGACCGTTAATCCACCATCTGTTCCTGCCAGATCACCCGGTCCTGACAATCCGATAAATCCACCAACTAGATTATCCCCGTTAACAGATACTACATTGTTAAGGGTTACATTTTTTATGCTTCCGCCGATCGCATCACCAAGTCCGGCACCAACTCGTTCTCGACCTTCAACTGAGAAGTTCTCGTTGCCCTGTACTAAAACGTTATCCACGGTAAATGCAAGATACGATGCCACACCAAGCGTTGTGTTAAGAAGCCCCGCTACACTAGCTGTACCTAAAGATCCTGCAATCCCACCTACATAATCTCGCCCTGAAATATTGATATCGCCATTTAGAACAACATTTTTGGTTGCAATTGCTCCTGTTTCATAAATGTTATTTCTCCAGTAAGATACTTTTTGTAAATATTCTGCACTGGATGGTGCTATAGAAGAACCATTACCTCGTCCAACGATACCACCCACATAATCAACACCACTTACTTTAAGAGGTGCATTTACTGTACACCCTAAAATATATGATGGACTTACACCTGCTAAAGAAAGTAATGAAGATGTTGCACCTGGATTACTACTTAAAAGCTTTACAACAAGATCTACAACACCACCTAATAAGTTATCCTTTGTATCTCCTTTTCCTATATCCGCTGCCCAACCAAGTGCTGCAACGCCGGCAAATCCGCCGGCATGATTTCCTGAAGCCTTCACTGTAAGTTCATTTTTAGCTTCTACTGTACAATTCACCGCAGTAGAATTGGCAAATCCGCCGGCAAATCCGCCCACGTAACTTTCACCTGATACTATCATTCGAGCATTATTTAGTGAGCAATTCAAAAGCAAACTTTCTGGATTCATTTTCGGCAATTTTGTTTCAATATCCAATGCACCAGAAAGTGTACCTTCTATCGCATCATCACGAGCTATTCCAACAAATCCACCTGCAAAAGACTTTCCGTTTATCGTATAATCACTATTGGAAATGGAACAATTTTCTACAATTGTTCCTTTCTGTTGTCCAATAAATCCACCTGCATACTCTTTATCAGCAGCTGTAGAAATACTTAATCCATTTACAGTACAATTCATAATTTTGGCATTGATATAACCTGTCGGAATTAACTTTTCTAAAGGAATAGCATTTCCAAGAAGAATCGTAATTAAGTCACCTAAACCTAATCCTGGAATTACATTCAATATATTTGTAAGTAATTTGACAAGTCCACCAAGTGCGTTTGATAGCCCATCATACTGTGTTTTACCAACGATATATCCAACAAACCCACCTGTATTGTTATTTACATTTTTGACAGTAGCACTGTTCACTTCAAGATTAGAAAGTTCTACCTGCCCCTCTACTCGCCCAGCAATCGCACCAGTTGCTAATGCTGTCGGATCTTTCTTTCTCGCATCAAGAACATCTCCTAATGTTTTTCCAAGATCAATTTTCACCTGGCCGAACGTTAAAATAAATGTTAACCCACTTAAAACTCCACCAAGCAACTTACCCAGAGTACTTGTTAATGTACTTATGAGAGTGTCCGGATAATATGTTTCAGAAGTTGATGTTTGAACACTAATATTTTCAAACTTAATATTTGAAACTTGCACTAATCCTTTACTAATACCGATATCGTTATCACTTACTTCACTCGATATTGTAGAGAAAAAGCCTACACCCATTTGTTCTCCAACATTGAGTCTACTTGATTGCACAACTTTTACATTAGAAAGTGCTGGTTTCGCACTAGCTGTAATTTGACTGGATGATGAATCCCAAAGGGACTCATTATCTTTCGCCTTAGCTCCAATCATTGTTCCTTGAAAAATAAGAGGCTTCCACTCTTTACTGCTCAAATCTATATCTCGGAAAATAATATAATTTGCGTTTGCTGTATATTTCTGTCCTGTTGTTTTGTCTATATCTAAATTAGGGTCAATTTCACCTGTTATTTGATTGACTCCGCATCTGCCTCTGGTATGTACCCAGTTATGCTGACTGTATTTGCTATCAGCATCTTTAATTTGTCCAAAAGTAAAATCTGCTACTCCATTCTGGTCTCTTGTCAAATCAGCATCACCACTATAAAGCATGATCGGTTTGCCACTTGAATCTGTATCACGTTTCCATACCAAACCATCTAGATATGCCTGATAAACCGCACCATTAACTCGTTCATCCGTACCAATTTTCCTCAGCTGCTGCTCATTTCCAATTAAGATATAGGTCTTATCTCCAATAGTCTTAACAACTTGTCCCTTAAAATCTCGACCTTCTGTACCTTCTGTACTCACTTTACTCAACTGATCTGCAACCAGTTCTGGTTTATCCGAATTAAACTTCTGCGATAACACATAATTATGAGACTTACTATAAGTCAGATACGCCTTATCTTCACCATCCGGATAGATCATCTGCCCCATACCAAACTGTGGTGCATCATAATCTAATGTCATAACAGGTTCTGTTTCAGATTCTTCCTGTGCAAGCACCATCAACTGATACGGATTGTAAATGTAGATGGTATCCGTTTCTTTGTCATATAAAGTCGGTATTTCATTTTCCTCAACTTCTGTTCCTGTAATAGTTCCGGTAAAGGAATCTGACACTGTCCAGATCTGTTCAGAATTCATCTGGATATCATTCATCAAAATGTATTGGGCATCTGCACCGTATTTCAGCTCTGTGCCTTCACTATTTACTACATCTCCAGAACCAATCTTTCCGTCCTTATCACCCGTATAAACATAAGCATCTGAACCAATCTGTTTTAATTGTTCATAATTATAAATGCATATTTTACTATCCTTATAATAAGCATCTATATTATCTGTTGATTCTGCTTTAACATTTCCATCGGAAGATTCCGATTCGTTATTCTTCGAGTTTTCATTTGTTTCCTCCGATATCGAAGATTCGGACTCCGTGGTGCCATTTATTTCATCTGAAACTGTGGATTCGGTTGATGCTTCATCATTGCTCATATTGGTTTCATTAGAAAGGACCACTTGACTCGTGTTAGTACCTGATGGATTCAGAGCTGCTGCATCCGCAATACTCACTTGAGAAAATAAGATAGCCATACATAGTATTACTGCGATAATTCTGTTCTCTATCCTTCTTTTTTTCTTCATATCTGGACCTCTAATCTTTTTCCTTCACTTGTTACTTTAATTTTGCCTTTTTAACCAGTTTTGCTGCTTTGCTGCCTCCTGAAAGCATTGCATCAGCTGATTAGAAAACGCTCCGCATTCACCATTTGAAATCATCCGTATCGCCTCTTCTGGTTCATATTTTCTTTTGTATGGACGATCATTGATCAATGCATCGTAAGCATCAACAATCCCAACGACCTGTGCACACATCGGAATCGCATTCTCTTTTAAACCGTCTGGATATCCTGTTCCATCATATCTTTCATGGTGGTGTCTGCATATTTCATAGCTATATTTGCTCAGCTTTTCCGTTGTTATCCCCTCTGGGAATCTCTGGGTCATCGCCGCACCTACTAATGGATGTTGCTTTACTACATTCATTTCTTCATCTGTCAATTTTCCATTCTTATTTAAAATTTCAATTGGCACTTTTATCTTTCCAATATCATGAATCGGCGCTAAATGCGCTACTGACGAAATTTCTTCATCTGTAATCCCATATTCCGGATATTTTTTCTGCAATTGAAGATATACCTGTTTTGTATAGAAGCTGATATCATCTTGATACCCTGATTCAACTAACTGATTATGATTTAATACAGTAGTTAAAAGTGATACCATATCCCAATACTGCTTTGCCATATCCTGTTCTTTCTTTATGAGTTCCTGTTCCATCTTTATAACTGTGTTCTGAACAATCTTCTCATTATGTAACGTAATAATTGCAGTATTCTCATTTGCATCTATATATTTTTTCGCTTCCATCCAAACATATGCATTCTTATCTTTTCCAGTAATTCTGCGATACGGAAGATCTTTTTCCATACATCCATCAACTAGTCTTTCTTCTAATCCTTCACTTGATAAGAAGTCATGAACCATTTTTTTATCAGAAGTATACACATATCTTTCTATATATTGATTTATGAACTCTTCATAACTTTTTGTTTTCCTTACTTTCTCATACACTTCACGGATATGTGAATATACACACTCGTAGCTTTTTTCCTTCAAGTTCAGTTTTAATACAACATAAAATCGTCCAAAATATTCATCTTCTCCAGGGCGGATAACATCTGAAACTTTTACGCTCTCTAATTTATTATTGTATGTATTCTGCAAACTCAACAATATTTTATGTATCTTGCAGGTATCTTCTAAATTTCTGGAACAAAAACGATCTTCTTCCAAACAACGATTAATTGCCATTGTTTCCTCTACACACGATATAATTTCCATCAGAGAAATATTCTCCGGTTGTTTTGCCAGCATATAGCCACCATTTGTACCTTCACAGGCAGTGACTATTTTTGCATTTTTCAGTTTTTTTGCTATTTTAGGAACATAATTAGCAGAAACATTTAGCTTCCTTGACAATTCCGATGTAGATACCATCCGTTCCTGTGCTGCCAAGTAACATACAATTCTAATTGCGTAATCTGTCGAATTTTTCAGTTGCATCGTTATCCCTCTAATCTAAACCCTGCGAGGTCTTAGTTTATATCAAAAAAAATATCAAAATTTGATATCTTCAATATTTTTCGCTGATAATCTTTCTCATCAAGTGTGATATTATACGCTATTAAACTTAAAAATATAATGCACAAATGATGAAAAATTTTTAACGTTTTTTTATTCAAAGTGCTCCATTTGCGATTAATGGACAAAAAAACGAACCACACTAACCATGTGATTCGTTATCTTTTATAACAATTCCAATATTTTTAATATTATGAATCTCATCTTTGCCTCTCCAAAAGATTCTTAAAAATTCTACATTACTTCAAGAACTCGAATTGCTATCAATCCAATTCGAACACTAAGCACTTCTGCTGGATTATTAAAATCTATATTCGTTATTTCTATTATTTTCTGCAAACGATATGAAGCAGTTCGATAATGAATAAACATTAATTCAGAAGTCTTTTTTAAGCTTTGGTTGACATTCAGATAACATTCCAATGTATCAACCAGCTCTCCATTTTTCTGAATATCGTACTGGCGAAGTTTATTCAATGACTCCGGTATAAACGCTTGCAACTGATTTATATCTTTCATCTTTTCCAGTACCTGATAAAAGAATCCTATCTTTGTACTATCTATAACTGACTTATAGATTACTACAACAACCAACGACTTCAAAGGAAACTGCATGTAATGACACCAATGAAATATCATGAGCAATATACAAAAGCAGCATAAAATATCGCCAGCCATAGCATGGCTGACGATACAAAAATTTATTATTTTTTATTGTCCTCTTGACGGGGAGCATACCATTATTATAGTGGTTTATTTTTTTATTCCAATGCAACAAACATGTAAAATGTCTGATGTATTTTTGCAAGTTTTGTTCCATAGCAGTGTTTATCTTATTTTCCGTCTTCTTCTGAAAAACAGAATCATGATAATACTTATGGCAAATAGTAACCATACATGCCTGCTTGTTTCCAGACGAACCCCTGTTTCCGGTATTAATTGTGTGTTTTCGTTTGTGATTTTTAACTCAATCACGTCTCCTCGTGCAGCCTCAATCCGCTGTTTCATGACAGCTGTATTTCCATTCGATGTTGCCTGCACTGGATTTGAATACTTATCATTCTCTTCTTTTTTAGAAATCGAAACAGCGTATTTTGATGTATCAACAGTTTCTGTTATTATGATATCCGAAGATATATCTACATTTTTTAATGTAACTTTATCTCCATGTTTCAAAGAAGTTCTAATTGTCTTGCTACGCAGCTTTTGACCATCTTCCCAATAGAGAATTTCCATATCAAATGGCTTCTTGCGGTTTCCAAGTGGACCAGTGACTTCCTTTGTAATCTCAACCGTCACCCCGCCTTTTTGCGGATGATTGACGATATGTCTGTCCGAAACAGTTCTCCAGGTATTTGTCATCGGTGATTTCTCATATAGGAATAAAATATCGGATTCTACATCGACCATATATAAATTAAAATTATCCTGATACTGTGTTTTGGTTTTATCTGCTTTGTCCTTTTTGTTTGGAGTAACAGATTCTACCATCCAGTATCGTCCGTTCTCAAAGTCCTCCGGTAATTGAAGCATTCCATTTTCATCTGTTTCTAAGGAACGATACGTCGTACACGTTTTTCCATCCTTTTTCAGAACGATATCGTCCTTGCTCTGTGTATTGTCATAATCTACTGTATATCCTGTATCATCCGCATATTCTTTCGTAACATCATCATACGGTACTTTGTAGAACAGAAAACCTGCACCAGCAAGTCGGTTTCTTGGAAGATCATCCGTCTTTAAGAAACTTCGTTCAGCAAGATTGAAATGCAGATTCTGCACTTCCAGTTCCATCTTGGAAACATCCTTGAACTCATTCTCATCCTTCGGGAATATTTGTTGTCCATTTGAATCGAAATACTGAATCTCTGGATAAATAACTTCATAATATAGGAAACCATCCCCGTATTCCGAAGAATAATGTGTCTTTCCTATCTCAATTTCTTCCACCTTATATTCCACCGGATTTCTGTCCTGGAATAGTGGAACATTGTCGACTGTGTGTTCCCATCCGTTCTCTTCATTCAGCAGGAATTCCTGTCCTGTAGAAATTCCATTCTGATACAATCTGATTTTCACCTGTTTTTCCGTCAGTGCATCATTTGGATTTCCCCATGTCTTTTTGATATGCAGAGTGCCTGTTTTAGCAAAATTTCGGATATTAAGGCTGGTATCTCCTCGCTGAAGCAGAACGGATTTTCCGTTTATCTTACCATCAACTGGTGCCTTAACAGCCTCCTGATTTTCGTTAGCCTCCCTATCCACCAATTTTGCATCAGTGATTTTGAATGCTCCATTGGCAATCTCAACTGTGATCTGTATATCTCCTGTGTCTACATATCCCGTCGGTAAGTTTGTCTCTCGCAACAAATACGTCTCAGTTGCTGTTCTGTTCTGTTTGTTTTCATCTTGTAACGGAATGTGAAGTTGTGCGATTCCGTATTTATCAGTTGTTACCGTTTCCTCCTCAACACCGTTCTTACTGACAGCAAAATTGATCTTCTCCATTCCCTGTCCGGTAGACTCATCAAATTTGTTCAGTGTGAGTATTCCCTCTTTCTGATAACGGTTCTCCAATTCAATCGTAAGAGTCTCACCACCGCGTCCAATTCCACGTCCTGTGAATTGAATTCCACTTTCTGGATATGCTTCCCATGAATTTACATTATCTCCTTGTTCATGAGAATTGCGAACATTGTACCAACCTGAAAATTTCACATTCGCATCTTTTGGCTTATAGTTGTACTCTTTTAATGTGTATTTCCAGAATGAGTCCGCCTTAACGATCCACGTACAGCTTGTATGTGTATCATCTGTCCATGTACCTACAACTTCTATTGGAGCATCCTCCGCTTGCGGAGCTTCTGCATCCGGTTTCTGGCTATCTTCTGAAGGAAGCACAAGTTTCATATGCTCATGAAATGCAGGTGGCTGAGGTTTTCCATCTAAAAGCTTTTCATCCATATCTACCTGGATATAATAATCTTTCTTGACTTTCTCTATTGCTTCCGGCATTCCGACAAAATCTTTCTTTACTGTCAGGTAACCATTTTTTGCTACAATACGTCCGTCAATATGCCACCCATCGGACATTTCACTTTTGAAAGAATACCAATAAATGGTGAAGAATTCGGTATCTAATTTCGATGGCGGAATCTCCCTGTCTCCGATACGAATCATACGTCCGCTTTCACGAATTGTCTGGAATACCTCTTCATCGGAAGGAATTCTATCTATCTTGTAGATATAGTCTCCATTTCCAATATATCCCTCATCTGGTTTAGTTCCCTGCAAAAGTTCTTGCACTCTCTTATTTCCATCCGCATACTGTTCCCACGTAGATGGATTCTTATTTCCAAGAACTGGAACATCATGCAATATACTTGCCTTCACATTACAGTTTGCCACGGCAACCGCACTTGTATAATCGTCTACATTCGTGGTTGGTAATGCTACCGAACCATCTTCCGGCATCGCTGACTTACAGATATAAAACTGTACCTGTTTTCGATTTTGGTTACTCACCTTACGCCACGCTGCATAGAGGGTGATTGGCTGTCTTGCATTATTATTTATAAGATCAGAAATAGAATCCCCTGCACCGCATTCCTGCCACTTTCCGTCTTTGTTTCTGTAATCCCAATGATCGAATTCATACTGTTCCAACTCTTTGCTGTCATTATCTTCATGATCATAAACCAGAGGATATGGTGACTTAACGTTATGTTTTCCAGCTTCTATTTCATTCTCATAATCATCTGTATGTCTTGTCTTATTCTCAACCTGAGGGGTCAACTTAGCTTCCTTAGGAAGTTTCTTCATATAACGAGTTGTATTATAGATAACCCTGACTGCCCCAGACTCCAGCGGTTTGTCTGCGATCACCTCATAAGATGAGTTAACATTCGGAATTTCAAATTTTACCTTATCATCTCCGGACGGTTCCGGAAGAACCTCATTTTCGTCCCTGTCATTAGATGTACAACTCCAGACAATCTCCTTGCCATAATACTCACCTTCTAAACTTGCCCTCTTTGGTACTTCCACAGTATATGCTTCCCCATGGCCTACATACTGTCTCTTAATCGCCTCTCTTTTGGTCAGGTTCAGTGGATCCAACACTTCAATCAGATGAAAACTTCCCTCTACACTGAAATGTCTTCCTGCCAGCCCAACCTGAGAAGAAAGTCCTGTCAAACGATCAAAATAATTTTCGATTCTGTCTGGATTCAGTGGGTTTGGCTGTGAGAAATAATAGACAGATACATCTTTCCCGTTTTTCAGGACAGGAATATACCATGTACCATCGTTGTCCTTATAAGGGTGCTGTACAAACACACGGCTGTCTGTCGCATAACCAAACAGAATCTTCTCTTTCTGATCTGCGCCGGGCTCCAGCTTGCTCGGAGTGAAACCAAACTCACTGTAAATTTTAGAAATCGTATCATCTGGTTTAGCTCGCAAATAATAACGACTGGCTCGGCCACTGTTTGCTTTGATTATGTAATGCTGCTCAGCATTGAGGTTCTTTATCAGCTTATAATGTCCATCGATAAATACATAAAAACTGATATTTGCTTCTTTTGTTGCTGCTGGTTTTTCTGTATTATCAGGAACAATCACATATGGACGTACTGCATCATCTGGCTTAATAGTAAAGCTCATGGTATGCTCTTCTTCATTTTTACTCCATGTAACTGCTGAAAGAGTACCATCTTCCTCTCTGCATTCCCAGTTTATATCCTGCGTTTGTTCTTCTACACGCGGGTTTGTACTAACTGTTCTTGTAAGTGTTGACTTTCTTGCAACAAAATCAATTGCCGGAAGATCACGCAAAGCTGTTTGGCTGTAAACCTGTCCATCGTCATCCTGTACTGTCACACTGTAAAAACCGTTATATCTATCATCGTCGTGTTCGAGTAAGGTCTTTGCACTCATGGTGCTTATATTCTGTCCGTCTGGCAGGTAATACACATCCATCGGCTCTCCGGACTTTCCTATATAAATACATTCATGACCTTCTATCGTGTATTTCCCTGCATTATGGATTGTATCGTAATCTCTCTTGGAATAATAAAAACGCTCTTTTGCTCCATTTTGAATAGAACCATCGTAATGAAATTTTTCAAAATGCTTTTTTAACTCATCATTAGAAATATAATAATAAACTGTTCCCGGCTTTGTTGTAGTATCTTTTATAACAGGAATTTCTTCGTTTAGAACATTATATCTCTCATTATTTACAAAAGTATAGAATTTAATGTTCAAGGTTGCTGGTGCAAAAGTGCTGCATGCAACCGTATATGGTTGCTCTATCTTCCCAATAGAAAAGGTTAGTTTATCGCCCTGTTTCACCGGAAAAATTGTTTCATTTTCATCCTCACTGGCACAAAGCCAGTCGCTTTCCTTCGTATCTCCTGGATCAACGGAAATTGTGACCGCAGAATCTTTCTTATAGTAACTCACAGTTCGATTTCCATCCGGATTGATCACTGTAACCGAATAGAAACTGTTCTTATTCTGCTTAATCTGGTCTGAATAATTATCCGGAATTTTTTCGCCATCAGATGCTCCTTTTGGCATATAATAAACGTCTGTTGGTACAGTTGCTTCCTGCTTGTCCAGGTTATAAGATACATATTGCTGTCCTTTATAAGTTACCACTGTCGCCTGTGCTAATGTCTTCTCACCACGGACTGTATATGGAAAATAATTTCCGGACTGTGTTTCCTCTGCATTCAAGCCGAACTCTCTATAAATCTCAGCAAGATCACTGACAGATAAATAGCATCTGCCCTGACGGTTCCATTTATACACCTTTTTCAGAGAATCAGCCGGCAGCTTTCGAACCTCATTGTCTGCATATATATAAAACTGAATGTCAAAGGCTGTCTGATCCGCTCTCTGGATCACATAAGACTGTGTGATCTTTCCGATTGTGAACCTCGTCTGGTTCCCTGATTCCCGTATACCATCTATCACCTTATCATCTGTTCCCATACAGGTCCATTCAATCTGGTCTGTCTGGTCCGACAATTGGGGATTAAAATCAGCCACAGCTTCTTCCACTACAGTTCCTGTTAATGCATAACGAATCCGATCCTGCCCTTCTCCCTTTACCTCTACGGAATAAAACGAGTTGTCCTTTTTTACAGAATCTTTTAAATTTAATGCAACGCCTTTTCCATTTGGAAGGTAGTAAACATCTATCGCTTCCCCTTGTTTATTCTGTCCATAATTGTAAGAAACATATGTCTTTCCGGATTCTGTGTCTGTATAAACTTTTCCGTATTCTATCCCGCTTTTTCCCCGGTATGCAGATACAAACTTATTATTTGCATCCGGATTCTGATTCTCACCATTTTTCACAAATCCAAATTCTTCATATATCAGGAGCAGGTCCTCAATGGAAACACCATAGTAGGTAGTTCTTCCGTCTTTCCATGTTGCAATGCCGGTAATGTCATTATGCTGAAGCTTTACCTTGTTTCCATCAATAATGACATAGAAATCAATATCAAATCCTTCGGAAATCTCCTGAAGTTTCGGTGATTCCTCTTGTGCAATCTGCTCCTCGAAGGCTTTTTCTTCTTCTGAAAGCTCTCCCTGGGATGGAGTAATTTCTTCCTCCGGAATCTCTTCTAATGGCGGGGTGATTTCCTCTCCAGGAGTCTCTTCTAATGGCGGGGTGATTTTCTCTCCAGGAGTCTCTTCTGATGGCGAAGTATTTTCTTCTTTCGACGTCTCTTCCGACAATGATGTACTTTCCTCCGGAATAAAATCTTCTGTGCGCATTTCACCCTCTTGAGTACTATTTATATTTGGAATATTCTCTTCTTCCACTGAAACTGCCAAAACTGTCGTTCCTGCGCTATTCATGCACAAAACCAATAAAAGTGTCCAGGCTATCCATCTTAGCCATCTCTTTTTCCTCTTCACACAAATTCCTCCTAAAAACATATTTTCCTTTTCTCAACTATCTGCCTTTTTTATCCATTCCTTCTGCATTGCCGCTGCTATAAAGCACTGCAATAGTTTTTTTGAAAATACACCACATTCACCGTTGGCAATCATTCTTATGGCTTCTTCATGCTTTAATTTTCTTTTATAGGGGCGTACACTGACCAATGCATCATAAGCATCCACAAGGCCTACTACCTGAGCACAAAGTGGTATTTCATCACCTTTTAGTCCATCCGGGTAACCAGAACCATCATATCTTTCATGGTGATATCTGCATATTTCATAGCTATACTTATTGAGTTTTTCTGTCGTAGTTCCTCGTGGAAACCGCAATGTCATCTCTGCCCCTGTAAGAGGATGCTGCTTTACAATTCCCATCTCATCAGCTGTTAATTTACCGTTTTTGTTCAATATCTCTATCGGCACACGGATTTTTCCAATATCATGAATTGGAGCCAGATGAGAGACATTTTCTATTTCTTCCTCTGTAATCCCATACTCCGGATAGTTTTTCTGAAGTTGAAGATACACTTGTTTTGTATAAAAACAGATATCATCCTGATGTTCTGTTTCTATAAGATTATTGTGATTCAACACTGCAGCCAGAAGCGAAACCATTTTCCAATACTGTTTTGTCTCATCCTGTGCTTTTTGTCTTAATTCCCGTTCCATATTTACAATTGTGTTAGGGATAACTTTTGCATTATGGAATGTAATAACAGCAGTTTTCTCATTTTCATCCACAAATCTTTTTACTTCCATCCAAACATAAGTCTCTGAGTTTTTCTCGCTTCTTCTTTGATAAACGATATCTTCTTCTGAACAGCCCTTTTTGAAATGCTCTGTCAACGAATCGCTTTTCAAAAATTCCTGCAGTTTTTCACAATCTTTTTCACATACATATTTTTCACAATATACTTTCAGAAAATCATCATATGTTCCTGCAGTTTTTACATCATCATAAATCCCCCTGTTATGAGAATAGATACATTCATAACTGTTTTCCGCTAAATTAACTTTCAGAATGATATAAAATCGCCCAAAATATTCATCTTTCCCCGGTCTGATAATATCAGAGATTTTCACATTTTCTAATCGGTTATTGTAAATGTTCTGTAAGTCCAATAAGACTTGATGTACTTTACAGCAATCCGTATAGTTTCTGGAGCAAAATCCATCCTTTTCAAGACAGCGACTGATTGCCATTGTTGATTCCATACATGATATGACATCAAATAAAGAAATTTTTTCTGGATTTTTGGCAAGGGCATATCCTCCACTGATACCTTCAGAAGCTGAAATAATCTTCTCTTTTTTTAACTGCTTTGTGATTTTTGGAATATAGCTCTCCGGAATCTTTAATTCAGAAGCTAATTTTGCCGTTGTAACCCTGCGCTTTTTTATTGCCAAATAACAGACAATCCTGATTGCATAATCCGTTGTATTTGTAAGCTGCATAAGTGCTCACCTCGCTCTTTTTTCTTTGTCCCGTACATAAACTCATTGATTGAAACAGGAAGAATCATACTTTTCACTCACACATTTCAAGCATAATTCTTCCTGTTTGTCTAATAACGCTTTTTCATTTTTCTAAGAAATGTCATGCCACCTGCACTTATAACCAATATAACAATCAGCAATAAAATCCATTCGCTATCATGAATGGTTCTTCCTGTTTCCGGAGGTGCCACTGTAGATGCATTTGTAAACGTAACCTCATCATTTCCTGTTGTAGAAGTTTTGAATTCTGCTGCTCTTCCATCAGTTGCATCACTATCATTCAATTTATAGCTTGTCTTGTAATTCTTTCCAGGATCAGTTTCCGTAACTGTATATGTCCATCCTGTTGGCAGACAACTAATGTCTACGAATTCATCTTTTGCCAGGTTAAACGTAGCCTTATTATTTGTAAAGGTGAGATTCTGTACTTTATCATCAGTTCCTTTTCTTATGAAAATCTGACCATCCGTTATAGTAGCGGTACTTGCATCAGTTCCTGATGGTGGAACGGCTTTTATTGTAAACTCATACGATCTATTCGGTTCCATATTGTATCCGGTTACGGTTTTGCTTACCGTTAAAACAGTTGGTTTATAATACAGATTAAGTGTAATTGTATCAGAAGACGAATCATTTTTTACTTCTTTTTCTAATTTTTTGTTCCGATGATCTTCTGTATCAAAAACATAACCTGGAAATGTCCCATCTGGTTCTGGCTTTGCAAATACTTTAACACTCTCATTTTCTGTAGCAAAAGAAATAGTTCCTTCTGTTGTCTTTTCCAATTTTTCTGTACTATTCGGTACCTTAAGCCAATGCTTCACTTCTACCTTTTTTGTATCAATTTTCTTCCACTGGGCAACAATCTGATAACCACTCTCGTTATTCCATGAACACAATGGAAGATCCGTATTATTTGCATACGCATAATTATCTTCTGCAATTGTAAAAAGGTCTCCATGCTTGTATAGTGTGTCACTTAGCTTTCCAGATCTGTCTTTCAACTTCCATCCCACAAATTCATATCCTTCACAAGTCGGTTCTGGATAACTCTCACCCATAACAAAGGTCGTTCCCATACCTCTTGCGCCTTTATACGTGGATGGATTTTCACCATAAGACTGCATCGGTTTATTTTGATTATTTGTTTCCTGATTATACGGAATGTTATTCACAAGGGCATCTTCAGGTAATACACCCTCACCTGCGCCAGAATTATAATGTACATATAAATTACTGGAAGCTGCTTCAAAACTTGCTGCATATAAAAACCAGTTCGTATTAATTGGCTCTGCTGCTCCCCAAGCTAGATATGTTGTATATCCAGCCTTTTTAGCAGCATCCTTTGCAGCTTTCCATTCATTTGTATATATATAAAATTCGTTATTTCCTGATATAATCGACGTTTCTGTCATCGTATCTATCTTCCCTGCATTAACAGATGATTTATGGCCATTTAATAAACCTGTTT